>JGI24130J36418_10000294_pt1 | contig 15549 bp, 9 predicted proteins | sample BarGraNGADG00212_FD_36418 | JGI IMG/M metagenome (IMG submission 36418)
CAGATTTAACTCACGAACCCCTACTTGGTTCTCGCCCGGCGCTCGGAACCAAACCGCCGACTATCAGGTTTTAAGATCGAGCAAGGGGGACTATCAGGTTTTAAGATCGAGCAAGGGGGCAAGAGGGAAAACAACGCATGACCGACAAAGAGCGACGTGTTCGTGAAGTTGCCCATCAAATTTGGGAAGACGAGGGACGTCCCGCCGATCAGGCGGAACGACATTGGGAGATGGCGCAAAGAATCGTGGAGGCCACGGGTCCGGAAGACTCGGAGCCGACGCCGGTCCCCGGGGCGGATCCCGAAGGGGCCGCGAGCACAAGCGGGGAAGGGGCCACGACCACCAATGGGACGGATCAGGCTGTGTCGACTGGTCCCGAACCCGCTCGTCCCAAGGGCGCGAAGCGAGAGCCGCGGGCAAAGTCGAAGCCCCCCAAGTGAACACGCTGTGACCATCACAGCGTCATCGACGTTAGTCAATTCAGCATGATGTGTCTGTGCCATCATTCGGGCCGAAGATGCGCAGCCAGCGCTGCGATCATCTCGGCGCCGACGTGAGGCCGAATTGGAATGAGCTGCGTGCCTTGACGGCGAAATCCGCAACGGTGCGGGCGGTCTCGTCTGTGTTGGGTGGCTTACTGCCTCACCCTTAACGTTGCTTGGTCAGGTTACTCAGGTGCTTATTCCGGCGAGAATACTATCATTGCGGATTTGTCTTGATCGAACTGATTCATCAGCCGCGAATTGGATCAACCCTGCACGTTAGGGAGCGGGGAATTGGAGGAGACGATGAGCACCCTCGCCATCAAGGGAAATGGGTTTCAGTCGAAGTTGCTCTGGGCCGCAGTGATTGCGCTCGGAGTCGTTTCNTTCGCGATTGTCGCACTCAGCCGCGNTGAGCCGGTCAACGCCGCGTGGCTCGTCATCGCGGCGGTGTGCAACTACTTCGTCGCCTACCGCTTCTATGCGCTGTTCGTCGCTAACAAGCTGCTAGGAGTCGATCCGGGGCGACAGACGCCGGCCTATCGCCACAACGACGGGCTCAATTAACGTTCCGACCAATCGGTACGTGCTGTTCGGGCAAATCGACCGTGGCAATCGTCCCGCGGCCGTAGGATTCGAGCTGGACGAGCGGGGTAATGCCGGGGGCGAGCTTCCTCACCTTTCCGCTGGAGCCGAACCAGACGACGCCGAACTTCCTGACGGCGGTAAGCAGTCCGGCCGCAAGGCCCCCGACCATAGAACCACCGGGCGTTGTCCGCGCCACCCGATTGGATACGACGATGTCCAAGTCCAACTCCCCCGCGCCAACTCGAAAAANTGTTGCGAGCAGTCGCGACACAGAAATAACGATTTTTCGTCGCAATAGTTNCCGCGANCGTCGTTTGGAACTCTGGCAGACGCGTGCGACGCAGATGCCGGATCAGAGCCGGCGCAGGACGCTGACTGGAATATTCCGAAAGAGGATCGCGAGATTCAACTCGCCCGTGCGCAGCCCGGAATTTGTGCCGAGCACGTCCTCATAGATCGCCTTCGGCGCTTGCTGAATGAAGGCGTCGAATTCGGCAGGCCATCGCCGCCCGTCACGCGTCAGCGGAGCAAAATGCCGGCCGATTGCCGCAAAAAGTTGCTGCCGCTTCCACGTCCGCGTGAATGCGATCACATGGCCGGCGTGCCGGCCGGTGACCGGCAGCGGTTCATAAGTTCCACGGCTGAAAAGGTCGGAAAATTCGTGCCGCAGCGGTAACAGGCTCCGCATCAAGGCGAGCTTGATGCGCCCATCGCGCCAATGACTAGTGAGATTGGGCCAATCCGGCGGGCCGGATGCCAATTCACGCTGGCGCGTGGCGAAATCGACCGCGCGCCGGTTGTCAGGATCGACCAGGGCCAGATCCCAGAACTCGGTTCCCTGGTAGAAATCCGGCACGCCGGGCAGAAGCGCCTTCAGCGCAAGCTGCGAAAGGCCGTTGAGAGCTCCCAGCAGCGCCGTCCGCGCGGCGAATTCGCCGAAGGAAGCCAGAAATCCGGCCGAGATTCTCGCATCGAGCAGATTGCCAACGAAGTCATGGAGGGCCGCTTCGTAGGCCACATTTGGGTTGGTCCAGCTTGTCTCCTGTTTGGCCTCGCGTGCGGCTTTGAGCGCGTAGCCTCGCATCCGCTCGACGAAATCTTTGTCGATCAACTCCGGCCAAGCTCCGATCAGCGCTTGATAGAGCATGTATTCATGCGCCTTCGAGGGTTGCCGCTGGCCGTCCAAATGTTGAACGAGCGGCGCGTTCTGCCGCTGCCAGGCTTGCACCGCGGCGCCCCATTCCTCAGCGAGTTCCGAGAGCGACAGAATGCGCGCACGCGCGTCCTCGCCGCGCTTGGTGTCATGGGTGGCGGTGGCGGTGAGGCCGTAGGGCACCGTTTCCGCCCGCTGGTGCTGGCGACGATGGAAGTCCGCAAGCGAAAGCTCNCGCGCGGCCGGATTGCCGCCCACTTCGTTGAACGCGAGCAGACGGTGGTAACGATAGAAGGTCGTATCCTCCAGTGCCTTGGCCATCAGCGGGCCGGTGAACTGCTGGAGCTTGAGCGCGAAATTGCGCACGCGCGGCGCGCTGTAACCAGGGTTCGCGGCCAGATCGAGTGTGATGGCGTCACGGAGAAAGTCGAAGATCGCGGGGTCGGGTCCCTGCCAGCGCGCGCGGGCGCGCGCGACCGCATCCTCGATGGTCCTGTGGTCTTCCGCGGACGCTCCGCCAGCGGTCACATAGGTGCGATAGACCGGAAATTCGAGGACGTAGAGCTGCAAGGCCGCGCGCAAGCGGCCGATGGTGAAATCACGCGTGCTGAAATGCCCGGCGGCGATCCGTGCCAATGCCCGGCTGAGCACGGTGAACTCGCTTGCCAGCATGGTGTCGATGACGCGCAGCTTGGCGGCTTCCAGCATCGCGGGAAAATCCGCGCTCTCCCCGGTCAACCCCCGCCACGTGCGTTCGAGCGGATCGAGCCCCTTGCCATCGACCAGCATGCGCGAAATGACATTGAGCCATTCGTATCCGGTGGTGCCGGCAACGCCGGGCAAGCGCGGCATATCCTCGCCATCGGCGAGGATTTTCTCGACCAGCACATAGAGCGGACCGTTTCGCCCTTCCTGTCCGCGCACCTTGCGGATCAGCTGCCGCAGCCGGCTGGTGTATTGCGCCGGATCGCGCAGCCCGTCGATGTGGTCGAGCCGCAGGCCTTGCAGCTGGCCCGCGGCGATCATGCGCGCGACCAGCGAATGGATNGCACGGAAGGTGGCGNGGTGCTCGACGCGCAAGCCAGCGAGGTCATTGATGTCGAAAAATCGCCGGTAGTTCACCGCCGAGAATGCGACGCGCCAATACGCCAGTCGGTAGTGCTGGCGTTCGAGCAGACGATGCAAGGCCGCGGCTTTGGGCTCTGTGTCGCTGCGATAGTCGACAAGCCCGCGCTCGACGACTTCGGCAGCCCCCTCGATCTGCGACAGACGCCTTTTGAGTTCGGGGGCCTCGCGATAGGACGGGGTGCGCGGATCGCGATAATGCTCGGCCAGCTCGAGGAGCTTTTGGCCGGCGGGCTCTTGCGTGGCGCCGGCGGCCGCGACCAGCGTTCGCAGCATCTCGCCGTAGCGCTGCGGATTGATCGGCAGCTTGTGATCGAAATACCAAGCTGCGAAGCTGCCGGATGCTTCGTCATATTTGAGGACGATCTCGCCGCTCTGCAGCACGTCGCCATAGGGGCGGCCCAGGATCGGCAACAGCACGCCGGGATGACGGCGGTGCGGAAGCGCATCCCAGTCGATGTCGAACGAAACCGCATAGGGCGACTTCTGACCCCATTCCAGCACGTCGAGCCACCAGGCATTGTCGGCATGGCCGACGCCCATATGATTGGGAACAAAATCGAGGATCAATCCAAGGTCGCAGCGCTTGAGCGCGTCGCTCAGGCGGGCGAAGCCTTCCTCGCCGCCGAGCTCGGGATTGAGCCGTTCGTGGTCGACGATGTCGTAGCCATGCGTGCTGCCCGGCCGCGCCTTCAGGAATGGCGAGGCATAAAGGTGCGTGATGCCGAGCTGCTTGAGATAAGGCGCGAGCGCGGCGGCGTCGTCGAAGCCGAAATCCTTGGTGAGCTGCAAACGGTAGGTCGCGAGCGGTACAGCCGGAGCCATCACGAGCCTCCGATCGCGGCGTAAACCGACCAGGGCGGCAACTTGCGCGGCGGGCTTGTGCCCCAGATCGGATCGCCCCAGGCCAAGGTCTGTAGCCTCGGATTTGCAGCATCCGAGAGGTTTGCCAACAAGAGTAAACTCTTCTCGCCGGCATGCCAGCGCGCGCTCAAAACTCCGTTATCAAAGCTCACGCTGCCTTCGCTCGTCATCGCCGGCAGCAAAGGCACGATCCATCGCCTTCGCGCGGCCAGGAGCGTGCGCGTGAGCGCGAGGCGCGCGGCATGCGCAGGCTTGCCACGCGCCTCCCAATCGAGCACGGCGGCGGCGCGGGTCTCGGCCGCAAGCGGATCGGGAATATCGGAGCCGTGCTTGGCATAAGCGTCGGCGAATTCCGCCTTGCGGCCTTTGCGCACGGCCTCGGCACGCTCGCCGCTTAAGTCGCAAAAGAATGGAAACGGCTCGGTCGCTCCCCATTCCTCGCCCATAAACAACAGGGGCGGGGAGGGCTGCAGCAGAAGAATGGCCAGCGCGGCTTCGAGCGCAGTCGGCGATGCCAGCACTGACAGCCGCTCGCCCTTGGGCCGGTTGCCGATCTGGTCGTGGTTCTGCAGAAAGTTCACAAAACTTGCGCGGGGCAGATGTTGGCTCGGTTCGCCGCGCGTTTGCCCTTTGCGGTGCGGCGANGGCTCGCCCTGATACGCGAAGCCCTGCGACAGCGTTCGCGCGATATGGTGCGCGGCATTGCCGTAGTCGCGATAGTAGCCGGCGCTCTCAGCCGTCAAGAACACATGCCAGGCATGGTGATAGTCGTCGTTCCACTGGGCGCGGTAACGGCCGGCCGGCGGGTCTTGCGCGGGCGCGAGCAGGCTCGACCGGTTGTCGTCGTTCTCCAGAACGAGATGGATATGACGGCCGCTTTCGGCCGCCAGCGCGCCGACGGCCGTGCTCAAGTCGGTAAGAATGCTGGGCTCGCCGGGCGTGACGATGGTATGCACGGCATCGAGCCGCAGACCGTCAAAGCGATAGTCCCGCAACCAATGCAGCGCATTTTCGATCGCATAGGCGCGCACCTCTGGCACGCGATAATCGATGGCGCCGCCCCACGGCGTCTGCGCGGAAGAAAAGAACGCGGGCGCAATGCGGCCGAGATAATTTCCTTCCGGACCGAAGTGGTTATAGACGACGTCGAGAAACACCATCAGCCCGCGGGAATGCGCGGCATCGATGAGCGCCTTGAGGTCCTGCGGCCGCCCGTAGCTGCTGTCCAGCGCGAACGGAAGAACGCCGTCGTAGCCCCAGTTCCAGCGCCCGGGAAAATCCGACAGTGGCATCAATTCCAGCGCGGTGATACCGGTCTCGGCGATATGGTCCAGCCGCTCGACGATGGCGCGGAACGTTCCGCCGGACGTAAAGGTGCCGACATGCACCTCGAGGAACACGGCCTGCGCCCAGGGCAGGCCCTTCCAGTCTTGGCATTGCCAGGCAAAGCGATGGTCGATCACCTCACTCGGTCCGTGCACGTCGTCGGGCTGGAAATGCGATGCCGGATCGGGGATTTCGATCTCGCCGTCGATCTTGAAGCGGTAGCGCGTGCCCGGGCCGGCGTCCTTCACATGCGCCTTGAACCATCCGTCGCGTTTCGACATCGCGATAGGCGTGTCGAGAACGACGCTGACCTCGCTCGCAGCCGGCGCCCAGAGGCGAAAGGTGACGCCTCGATCGGAGACCAGCGGACCAAAGCGGGTTTGAGCGCTCACGGCTTGCCTGCAAATGCCAAGACCGATTTTGCCTGCGCGCCCCAGTTGGCCCCGGGCGCAAGTGCCGGGGAGTTCGGTTGTCCGTTCGACGTGTCGAGGACGCACTGCCAGCGGCCGACGCCGGGCCATTCCGGAAAGGTAATGTCGACCGCCTCATCGGCGCCGTTGAGCACGACGAGCAGCGGCTCTCCGCCGTCCTCTGCGGCTGCAAGCACGTAAGACAGAAAGCGACCGTCCGGAAAATTCCAATCCTGCTCCGACATCTCCACGCCGCCCGGCGTGAGCCATTTCACGTCGTAGGAGCCGTCCGCCTTCTTGCCTTCCAGCCAGCGATGCGGCTTGAGCTGGGGGAAGCGTTGCCGCAGGCGGCTCAATTCGCCCACAAACTCGGTGAGATTGTCCTCGCTTGCGAGCTTTGACCAGTCGACCCAGCCGGTCTCATTATCCTGGCAATAGGCATTGTTGTTCCCGCCCTGGCTGTTGCCGACCTCGTCTCCAGCCAGCAGCAGCGGCACCCCCTGGGCGAGAAACAGGCAGGCGAGCTGGGTACGCCGCAGCTGGCGGCGCGTCGCGAGAATGGCCGGATCTTCGGTCGGCCCTTCCACGCCGAAATTGATGCTGGCGTTGTCGTCCGATCCGTCGCGGTTCTCCTCGCCATTCGCTTCGTTGTGCTTATGCTCGAAGCTCACGAGATCGGCCAATGTGAACCCGTCATGCACCGTGACGTGATTGATGCTGCTGCGGGGACCGCGGCCGTCGTGCTGAAACTGCGCCGCCGAGCCTGTCATGCAGTGGGCGAGATCACCGACGAGGTTGCCTTCGCCGCGCCAAAAGCGCCGCACGGTCTTACGGTAGACGTCGTTCCATTCCGACCAGCCTGTCGGAAAGCCGCCGACCTGATAGCCGCCGGCGCCGATGTCCCAAGGCTCGGCGATCAATTTGACACCGGCCAACACCGGATCCTGCCGGACGGCGGCAAAGAAAGGAGCGTTGCGGTCAAAGGCCGGGCCACGCCCGACCGTGCTGGCGAGATCAAAGCGAAATCCATCGACATGAAATGCTTCGACCCACAGCCGCAGCGAGTCCATGACCATCTGCAGGACCCGCGGATGCGCGAACTTGAGCGCATTTCCGCAGCCGGTGAAGTCGTCGTAGTAGCGGGGATTGTCGGCCTGCAGCCAATAATAGGACGCGTTGTCGATGCCGCGATAGCAGAGCGTGGGCCCCAGATGATTGCCCTCGGCGGTATGGTTGTAGACGACGTCGAGGATGACCTCGATGCCGGCGTCATGCAGGGCCGCCACGGTGGCGCGAAAATCATTGATTGTATTTTCGCCCGCATAACGCGACTCAGGCGTGAAGTAGCTGAGCGTGTTGTATCCCCAATAGTTCCGCAGCCCGCGATCGAGAAGGTAGCGGTCGTCGAGGAAGGCTTGAATTGGCAGCAGCTCGACCGCGGTGACGCCGAGCTTGCGCAAATGCGCGATCATGCCAAACTCGGACAGGCCACGGAATGTGCCACGCGCTTCCGCCGAGACATCCTCGCGCCGCTGCGTGAGGCCTTTGACGTGCGCCTCGTAGATGATGGTGTCTTCCCATGCGGCCGCCGGCTGGCGCTCATGTGCCCAGGTGTGGGCGACGTCCACCACTACCGATTTGAACATGTTGCGCGCATTGTCGCGCCGGTCGAAGGAGAGATCCTCCTGTTTGTGGCCGGTGCGGTAGCCGAAATGCGCATCGGTCCAGGTGAAATGGCCAGCCAGCCGCTTGCTGTAGGGATCGATCAGGAGCTTGTTCGGATTGAACCGGTGGCCGGCCGCCGGCTCATAGGGGCCATGCACGCGATAGCCGTAAAGCTGGTTGGGCGTCACATGCGACAGATAGACGTGCCAGACGTCATCGGTGCGCTCCGGCACGGTGATGCGCTGGGTTTCACGCCGGCCTTCGCGGTCGAACAGGCACAATTCCACCTTGGTCGCGTTGGCCGAAAACAGGGCAAAGTTGGTCCCGCGTCCGTTCCAGGTCGCCCCGAGGGGATGCGGAGAGCCTGCTGAAATATGCCCGCTATTCGATTTCAGGAACGAGAAAGATGGCAGCAAGGGGTGGGACAACAAGATGAAGCTCCGGGCTGTCGCGTGTCACAACTGTGGAAACCGCTCCAGCGTTCCCGGCATTGCTTCCGCCGTAGTACGCTGCATCCGAATTCAACGCTTCGCGCCACTTCCCCGCGAACGGCACGCGCACCCGATAGTCGCGCAAGACCTGCGGCGTGAAATTCACGACGACAACGCAGCGCTCGGTCGGNTTGCGTCCCTTGCGCAGCCANGCATAGACGCTGTTGTCGGCGTCGTCGGCGATCAGCCATTCGAAGCCGGCGGCATCGCAATCGAGGGCGTGCAGCGCGGGCGTCGTGCGGTAGAGGCGGTTCAAATCGCGTATCAACCGCTGGATGCCAGCGTGCTCGGGCCGCTCCAGCAAGTGCCACGGCAGGCTGATGTCGTGATTCCACTCGCTGTCCTGGCCGAATTCCGATCCCATGAACATGAGCTTTTTACCCGGGTGGGCGAACATGAACGCATAGTAGGCGCGCAGATTGGCAAAGCGCTGCCACTGATCGCCCGGCATGCGGCCGAGAATCGAGCGTTTGCCGTGCACGACTTCGTCGTGCGACAGCGGCAGAATAAAATTTTCCGAGAATGCGTACTGCAGTCCAAACAGGATCTTGCCGTGATGATGCCGCCGGTAGATCGGGTCCTTGGAAATGTAGTCCAGCGTGTCGTGCATCCAGCCCATGTTCCACTTGTAGCCNAAGCCGAGGCCGCCCCAGTCCACCGGACGTGATACCATCGGCCAAGCTGTCGATTCCTCGGCGGCGGTNGTCGCGTGCGCATNCTGCCGGAACACCTCGGTGTTGACGCGGCGCAGGAAGGCGATCGCATCGATATTTTCGCGGCCTCCGTGCTTGTTCGGTATCCAGGCGTCCGCCGGCCGACTGTAGTCGAGATACAGCATCGACGCCACGGCATCGACCCGCAGGCCATCGACCCGGTATCGATCGAGCCAGAACAAGGCATTGGCCAGAAGGAAGTTTGTGACCTCAACGCGCCCGTAATTGTAGATGAGCGTGCCCCAGTCGAGGTGGCGGCCCTGCATCGGGTTCTCGTGCTCGTAGACAGCGGTGCCGTCGAATCGCGCAAGGCCGTGCGGATCGTCGGGGAAGTGACCGGGAACCCAGTCCAGCAACACGCCGAGACCGGCTTTGTGCAGGGCATTGACCAGCATCGCGAATTCTGCCGGCGTGCCGAAGCGGCTGGTCGGCGCAAACAAACCGGTCGGTTGGTAGCCCCATGATCCGTCGAAAGGATGCTCCGACACCGGCAGCAATTCGACATGGGTGAAGCCCATGTCGACGGCATAGACCGGAAGCTGTTCGGCCAATTCGCGGTACGTCAGCCAGTATTGGCCGTNCTCACCTTTGCGTCGCCACGAACCGAGATGGACTTCGTAAATGGACATCGGTGCATCGAGTGCATTGACATTGTCGCCCGCCGGCGAGGAGCGCGGCAGCGCGGAGGCATCGAAGACAATCGATGCCGTGGCGGGCCGCATTTCCGCGCTAAATCCGACCGGGTCGGACTTGAGCGGCAGCAATTTGCCGGATCGGCTCAAGATTTCATATTTGTATTTGTCTCCGGCGCGCGCGCCCGGCACGAAGATTTCCCAATAGCCGTTGCCGCGCACCCGCATGACGTGGCGGCGGCTGTCCCAGACATTGAAGTCGCCGACGACGCTGACCCGTTGCGCATTGGGGGCCCATACGACGAAGGCAACTCCTGAAACGCCGTCCAGAACCAGGGGATGTGCGCCAAGCTTTTCGTAAAGGCGCAGATTATTGCCCTCGCCGAGCAGGTAGAGGTCGTATTCGGAGAGTACCGGCGGAAAACGATAGGGGTCTTCCAGCTCGACCTCATTGTCGCCGAACCGGGCGCGCAGCCGATAGCGTTTTGAATTATCCAGCGGTCCGGCGAACAGCCCGGCGGGGTCGACGCGCTCCAGCTCGTGTTCGCCATTGTCGCCGATGGCAACCACGCGGCTGGCGTCAGGCAGGAAGACGCGCACGACGGTTTCGTCGTTCTCGGTGTGGGGACCGAGATAGCGGAAGGGGTCGGCGTGACGGCCGGCAATGATCTCGCGCGCGGCGGGGGAAAGATAGCTCATTGGCTGTTCACCCCGCGCTGCTCCAGGATCCGCAAGGTCGCCTCGAGCGGGATATGCGACCAGGACGGCCTGTTGGTCAGTTCGTATTCGATTTCGTAAAGCGCCTTCTCCAGCAGAAAGAGGTCGAGGAGTTGGCGCGTCTGGCCTTCGTCGGCCGGCCATAGGCGAGCGTCGCCCAACGCCTCGCGGTAGCTCTCCCAATACGCGGTCGTCAGCCGGTCACCCCAGGCGCGAATTCGCTGCGCAAGCGTGGCGCGTTCCTCGGCATTGAGATTCGGGGCGCGATCGATTGCCGAGCTTGTGGCGTAATCTATGGAACGGATGAAGCCGGCCACGTCGCGCGCCGGCGCCGCCTTGCGCCGGCGTTCGTCGAGACTGCGGCGCGGCTCTCCCTCGAAATCGAGAATATAGGCATCGTCCTTGGCGATCAGGATCTGGCCGAGATGGAAATCGCCGTGATGACGAATTTTGATGCTGTCGAACGTCGCGTTCCGTCCTGCATCGATATGCTTCACGATGGCATCGCGGCGGTCGAGCAGACGCTGCGCCAATTCGGCCGTGGATTCCGGCAGGACTTTTAGGTTGCGCTCGAGCATCGAAAACACGGTCTGCGCGCGCGCGATCAGCGCGTCGGTCCAGCGTGCGACGTCGTCGGCAGAAATGGGCTCGGGCGCAAACGCAGCAATATCGCCATGGCTCGCCAACGCCAGATGGAGCTCGGCGGTCCGTCGTCCGATTTGCCGCATCCGCTGCAGCATTGAAGCAGTTTCCGATGTTTCGGTGATCGCTTCGGTCGGCAACAGCCGCTGTTCGTCGACAAGCCGGTCAAGCGACGCGCTGGTCACGGTCCAGGCATCGCCCTGGTTCTCGACGAAGGCGTGCATGACGACGAGCGCGGTGCGGTTTTCTCCCTCCACCAGCTCGACCGTGCCGAGCAGGGACGGAGCATTCTGNAAATGCGCGACATCGACCAGNAAACGCCCGATTTCGATTTCCGGATGAATTCCGGCAGTCACCCGGCGCAGAATTTTGATGACGTATTTGTTATCGACGATCACGCTGCTGTTGGACTGTTCCCGCTCGATAGCGGTGATCGTCTTGATCTCCGGCAGCGGAGTTCCGGCGAACGCGGTTGTCGGGCGAAATTCCAATTCGTGGTCTTGGTCCCCGACTGTTTCGCCAGCGTGGATTTTCGCCAGCAATGTCAGAATGAATTCGGGCTCGGCAGTGGCATCGAGCAAGGCACCCTCGCGCGGGCCGCGGCGCACCGCAGCGAGTACGGTTGCCGGACCTTTGTCGATCGCGGTGTAGCGGGTCCACCGGATCGTCAACGGCAGAAAGTAGCGGCTGGTCCCGTGAATGCCGCTCACGTCGGCAATCGCGGCGAGGAAGCGGTCGTTGCCATGTTCGATCGGAATGGCGGCAGACACCATTGTCGAGATCGGCCGGAATGCTTTGTCGGCAAACCAGCGGCGATCAGGCATGAAGCTCGGCAGAACATCGATCTCGAGCGTCCGCCGCGTCCATCCAGAAAGAGCACTGTCCCAGCCGGGTCCAAGCACGAGCGTGGTAACCTCGCGCGGATGAACCTTTTCCGGCACGTTTTCGGCCTCTGGCAACAGCAGGAACCAGAAGAAACCGTAAGGCGGCAGCGTGACCAGGTAGGGCAATTCGCCGATGCGTGGAAAACGGGTCCGCCCGAGCATTTCCTGCGGAACGCGGCCTTTCCAGGGGCTGAGATCGAGTTCGACGGCTTGCGCGGATCGCGAAAGGTTGGCGACGCAGAGGATGGCCTCATTGTCGATCTGGCGGACATAGGTCAGCACGGCACGATTCGTCGGCCGGATGAAGGTAAGGGTGCCGCGGCCGAAGACCTTGCTCGACTTGCGAACGCCGATGAGGCGCTTCATCCAACTCAGCAGCGAGGACAGCGAACGGGTTTGCGCTTCCACATTGACGGCGGAATACCCGTAAACCGGGTCCATGATGCATGGCAGGTAGAGCTGAGCAGGGTCGCAGCGTGAAAACCCGCCATTGCGGTCGGGCGTCCACTGCATCGGGGTGCGGACACTGTTCCTGTCGCCCAGATAGATATTGTCGCCCATGCCGATTTCGTCGCCGTAATAAATGATCGGCGTGCCGGGCATCGACATCAGTATCGAGTTCATCAGCTCGATTTTGCGCCGGTCATTGTCCATGAGCGGCGCCAGGCGTCGTCGGATCCCGAGGTTGATGCGCGCGCGCGGATCGGACGCATAAGTCGACCAGAGATAATCGCGCTCCGCGTCGGTCACCATTTCGAGCGTCAGCTCGTCGTGATTACGCAGAAACATCGCCCATTGGCAATTGGGCGGGATTTCCGGCGTCTGGCGCATGATGTTGGTGATTGGGAAGCGGTCTTCCTGCGCGATCGCCATATAGATGCGCGGCATCAGTGGAAAGTGGTAGGCCATGTGGCATTCGTCGCCATTCCCGAAATACTGCTGCACGTCTTCCGGCCATTGATTGGCCTCGGCGAGCAGAACCTTGTTGGGCGCATAGGCATCGAGCTCGGCACGCAAGCGTCTGAGCACGGCGTGCGTTTCCGGCAGATTCTCGTTGTTGGTGCCCTCGCGCTCGCAAAGGTAAGGGACCGCGTCCAGACGGAATCCATCGACCCCGGTGTCGAGCCAGCGCTTCATCACCTGCAGCACCGCCCTGACAACGCGCGGATTATCGAAGTTCAGGTCGGGCTGGTGCGAAAAGAAACGATGCCAATAGTAGGCGCTGGCTTCCTGGTCCCACGTCCAGTTCGACTTCTCCGTGTCGGTGAAGATGACGCGTGTTCCCAGGTATTTCTGGTCGGTGTCGCTCCAGACGTACCAATCGCGAGCGCTTGAGCCCTTTGGACTTCGTTTGGCGCGCTTGAACCAGTCGTGCTGGTCGGAGGTGTGGTTGACGACGAGCTCGGTGACGACCCGCAGATCGCGCCGCTTTGCCTCCTGCATGAAGCGGCGGAAGTCCTTCATGCTGCCGAAGNCGGCATTGATGTNGCCGTAGTCGGANATGTCGTAGCCGTCGTCGCGGCCCGGGCTCGGGTAAAACGGCAGCAGCCATAGCGTGGTGACCCCGAGATCGCGCAGATAATCGAGCCGCTCGGTGAGGCCCGCGAAATCGCCGATGCCGTCGCCGTTGCTGTCGTTAAATGCCTTGACGTGTAGTTGATAGACGATCGCATCCTTGAACCACAGCGCGTCGTCTGCGGCATTCTGCAAAATATCAATTTTGGGCCTGACGTTCATGGCGGCGCGCCTTACGCGTAACAACGGAACAGGATGGCAGGATCGATCGACGGATCGATCCGCAGACGGATGCCATTCCATTCGAGCAAGTGACGCTCGCCCGTCACCAGGTTCTCAATGGCGCGCACCGGACGCCTAGTGTCATCGGGGCCGATATGCTGGTCGCCGAAATGCAGCCAGAATTCGTGCGGCGTTCCGGTCAGTGCGATCGCGGCCGCAACCGCGTTGTCGCCATGAACGGATTCCTTGATAAACCCGATGACGTTGTCATCGTTCACCTGCAAGAAGCGGAGATTGGCGGTTTGCAGAAGTGCGGCGTTTTCACGGCGGATCGCGTTAATCCGCCGGAGATAGTCCTTGATGTTGCCGGGCTTGTCCCAATCCCGCGCCTTGATCTCGTATTTTTCGGAATTGAGATACTCTTCCTTGCGGGGAATCGGCTCGTGCTCGAGAAGCTCGAATCCATTGTAGATGCCGTAATTCGACGACAGGGTGGCTGCGAGCGCCGCGCGCGATTTGAAAATCCATGGCTCGCCGGTCTGCAACTGTCTCGGGAGAATATCCGGCGTCGTTACGAAGAAGTTCGGACGATAGTATTCCCGCTCGGGGTACCCGGTGAGCTCGCTGAGATAGGCCTGCAGTTCCTGCTTTTCTGTGCGCCAGGTGAAATAGGTGTAGGATTGGGAAAACCCGAGCTTCGCCAGCGCCTTCATGACTTTCGGCCGGGTGAACGCTTCCGCTAAAAAGATCACGTTCGGGTGGCGGGCCTGCACTTTGTGGATGAGCCATTCCCAGAACGGAAACGGCTTGGTGTGCGGATTGTCGACGCGAAAGATTCGCACCCCCTCGTCGACCCAGAACAGCACCACGGAGAAGAGCGCTTCCCACAGCGCGATCGGGTCCGCGCCAGTGAAGTCCGGATTGACGATGTCTTCGTATTTCTTGGGTGGATTCTCCGCAAAGCGGTTCGAGCCGTCCGGCCGGTATTGGAACCAGTCCGGATGTTGTCTCAGCCAAGGATGATCCGGCGAGCACTGAACGGCGAAATCGAGCGCGATCTCCATGCCGTGCTTGCGGCAGGCCTCGACCAGCCGGCGAAAATCGGCCAGCGTGCCGAGCTCCGGATGCACGGCATCGTGGCCGCCGTGCTCGTTGCCGATGGCGTAGAAGCTGCCGGGATCGTCGGGTCCGGCGTGCAGCGAATTGTTCTTGCCCTTCCGGTTGGTGCGGCCAATTGGATGGATCGGCGTGAGATAAATGACGTCGAATCCGAGTGCGGCGATCTCGGGCACCCGTGCGATGCAGTCGTCAAAGGTGCCGTGCTTGCCCGCGACGCGGCCCTGGCTGCGCGGCACCATTTCGTACCAGGCGCTCCCGCGCGCGCGCGCGCGGTCGGCGACCAGCGGAATCACATGGCTTCGGCTGAGGTCCGGCCGCGTGTCGCTTTTTTCCATCGCGGCCGCCAGCACATCGTCGAGAAGCACCGCCGGATCCCTGCTTGAGGCGAATTTCTGGGCGGCCGCCTCGACGACGAGTCGCGCCTCGCGCTCACGCGGCATTAGTTCGGCCAGCAGTTCGTGCCCTTCGCGCGCCACCAGTGAAACATCTTGGCCGGCCTCCTGTTTGAGGAGGAACTCCTTGCGCCAAGTCGCAAACTGATCGGTCCAAGCCTCGATTGCGAACAGGTACCAACCCGCCTCTGGAGGGGTGAAATGGCCATGCCAGCGGTCGTTGCCGTGCAGCCGCATGGATTCGCGACGCCAATCGGTGCCGCCTTCCGTCCGCCAAAGCAACGTGGCCGCGATGACGTCGCGCCCTTCGCGAAAAATGTCGGCCCACACCTCAACCGATTCGCCGGCAATGCGTTTAACGGGGTAGCGGCCACAGTCGACGCACGGGTAGATTTTTTCAATGCGGAAACGGGGGCCCGTCGGATCGGCTGTGGAGACTTCCCACGCTTCGCTGAGGGAAGAACGCCTCATGCATATGGCGGCACGCTCCGCTATGGGCTGCTTCATATTTTCTACAGTCACGGGTTTGGCCCCTTAGAAGAACCACAGAAAAAGCCGAAGGTTCCTTACTGACTATGCAATCCTGGCCGGCGGCCTCGAAAAGAAGCC
>JGI24130J36418_10000295_pt1 | contig 15545 bp, 5 predicted proteins | sample BarGraNGADG00212_FD_36418 | JGI IMG/M metagenome (IMG submission 36418)
CCGAGTNCGAGCTTTCGAACGAGCAAGAAGGTCACTGAACAGCTCACCCGACGATCCTGCCACATCTGCTGCGTCGCTGGTCAGGGCCGCGTTCCTACGCATGCACCCCACAGGGTCGTTATCGTCACGCCGACGTCGTAGCGGCCGCGGTTTGGCGTTGATCTTTGATCCGGGGGTTGAACTGGCCGATGTGGTCGGCGAGGTCGTGGATGTGGTGTGGAGGACCGTTCTCGACCCTAACCGGAAGCCGCTACTCACCGATGGCTGCGGTGAGCAGGTCGCCGAACTGAGACAGGCCGACGTCGAGCGGCTCACCCTCATCGCGCCCGGTGACGCCGAGCTCGGTCCTGTCCTGCGTTGTCCTTCGGTCGCGGGCTTGATCCCCCTGATCCTGCGGGCCACGAACAATCGTCACACCGTTCCCCTACGATCCTTCACATGCGGAGGGACGGCATTGCAATAAGGAACGGGCGCGGAGCAATCCGGCGGGAGGAGGTGGCCGGTGGCCGTTAGCCCTGAGACTCTCGTCCCAGACGCCCGTATCAAGCTCCCCGGGAGGGCTCATGAAGTCGTACTGGTGCAAGCCCGGGACACGGGAAGTGGCCAGTTCTGGACCCTGGTGTTCAAGGATCGGGACGGTCACTATGAGGAGGTCACGCTTTCACTCGACGAACTGCCCGGGATCGAATTAGTCGAGGAGACCGGCGGCTTGAGTTTCGAAGGCGATGCAGCCCGATTTCGCCTCGGTATCGAGGCCAACCGCATCCAGGTGGGGGTCCAACACGACATGGCGGCGCTGGCGGTATCGAATATCGCACCCCTGCCACACCAGCTCGAAGCCGTCTACGGCGACTTCCTCGGCCAACCTCGGCTCCGCTTCCTCCTCGCCGATGATCCCGGAGCCGGAAAGACAATCATGGCGGGCCTTTACATTAAAGAGCTTCAACTTCGTCGGGCCGCTGATCGCGTCCTGATCGTAACGCCAGCGAACCTTCGGCCCCAGTGGCAGCGTGAATTGTCCGAGCGCTTCCAGATTGAATGCGTGCAATTCGACCGAGCGGTATTCGATGCATCGCCGACCCAGAACCCCTGGGACGTGCACGACTTCGTGATTGTCTCCCGAGATTTCATGAAGGCGGACGGCATCCTCGATGCTTTCGTAGCGGCGGAGCGAGACTGGGACCTGGCCATCGTCGACGAAGCCCACGGCTACACCCTGGCAATCGACGGCAAGGGAGCAATCAACAAACGCAGCGGACGGTACAAGGCAGCCGAAAAGATCGCCGAGAAAGCGCACCGTCTGTTACTCCTAACCGCCACACCGCACTCGGGTCGCACCGAGTCGCTCTGGGGACTCCTGCGCCTCTTGGATCCCGACTCCTATGGAGACCGCTGCCCCGATCATGTGGAGCTATCACCTCAGCAGTACCGCAAGGTGGCTAAGGAGGGCATGGTCGACCTCCGGGGCGAGAAGCTCTTCAAGCCTAGGCATCCACATACGATCGGATACGAGTTGGCAGGACCCGAACTCAACCTCTATAACGCGGTGACCGAGTTCGTCTCCAAGAAGCTGGTCGAGATCCGTGGCGAGAACGCCCGAGGGGTGGCCGGGTTCGCTCTCACGGCTATGCAGCGGAGACTGGCATCGTCGGTACGGGCTATCCGAATGACGCTTGAACGGAGGGTGGCCCGCTTGGAGGTAGCCGTTGCCGACCCTGCCGCCTATCTCAGGAAGCAAAAGAGCTTTCAGGCATCGCTCTTTCCCGACGAGGATGAGGCCAGCGACCTCGACGAGGACGACCTCTGGCGTCTTGAGGAGAAAGCCCTGGAAGAGTGGCTCCCCGAGACCGAAGTCGCTCTCCAAGAGGAACTTGCCGAGTCGCGCATCCTGCTGGCGTTGGCGGAGGAAACTGAGGCGACAGGCACGGAGCGCAAGCTGAACGAGCTGCTTGGGGTCGTCAACGCCGAGGGACTCCGAGACGACCAGACGAAGAAGCTCCTTATCTTCACCGAGCATAAGGACACGCTTCGCTATCTGGTGGAGAAACTTTCCCCCGATTTCGAAGTAGCCGTGATCCACGGCGGTCTCCGACTCGCTGAGCGAATCGAAGCGGAACGGTACTTCCGTGAGCGGGCACAAATCATGGTCGCCACGGAAGCGGCCGGTGAGGGCATCAACCTCCAGTTCTGCCACCTGATGGTCAACTACGACATTCCATGGAATCCCAACCGGCTCGAACAGCGAATGGGACGCATCCACCGCATAGGACAGACCAAGGACGTTCACATCTTCAACCTCGTCGCCACCAATACGCGTGAGGGATATGTACTGGCCACGATTCTCCGAAAGATGGAGGTGATGGGCGCTGAACTTGGCGATTCGGTGTTCGACGTGATCGGAGACGTGCTCGCCGATTACCACCTGGCCGAACTGTTGGAGTCGGTTCTTGCCGGTGACCTCAGCAAGGAAGAAGCTGCGGCCAAGATTGGGGAGGGGATGGACCCTGAGATCCGAGCACGCGCGGAGCAGCTCATGGGGAGCGCTCTCGCCGTTCAGCACATCGACTGGCAGGTCCAACGCGAGAAGGCAGCACGCGCTGAGGAGCGGAGATTGCCAGCGGGCTACCTCGAACGGTTCTTTCGGGAAGCTGTCGAGCAAGCCGGCGGAGTCGTTCAAGCAAGGCTGGACGGCACTCTGCGTGTGAGCCGTAGCCCTGATACCCTCGTCGCGCGGTCGAGATTGGCGGGCGCGACCAGAAAGATTGCACCGGCTTACGAGCGCCTGACGTTTGACAAGTCAGTGGCCATGACACCAAGGCCAGAGCAGGATGACCCGTCGCTGCCTGTCCCTGAACTTTGTGGTCCCGGCCACCCGCTCTTCGATTCAGTGGTGAGCTTCGTGGTCGAGTCCACCGTGGCTGATGTTGCCACGGGAGCGCAATTCATCGGACCGGACCTTGACCAGCCTCAACTAGTACACTTCCTCCTTGGCGATGCTATCGATGGCAACAACGAACTCGTGCATCGCGCCTTTGCCTCGGTCACCTCGGATAGCTCGGGATTCAAGGGCACTCGGCGATTCCTATATGACCTTTTGCCACATGGTGGTTCGCCCCAACCGGATCTGACATTTGATGGAGATACGGTCAGCGGATGGGCTCGGCAACATGTGTTTGAGGGCCGGTATCAGGAGGCCGTTGCCGATCGGAAGGTAGTTGCCGATATCCAGGACAACTTCCTGCGACAGTCGTTCAACGCGATGCTCGCCCGTTCCGACTTGGGTCTTGTCGACTTGGAAATCGAAGTGCAAGAGGGACGCCAAGGGGCCGAGGGACGCCTTCGGCAGGCCGAACTGGGCAAGACGATGCTTCAGGAGAAGCGAGACCGGCGATTGGCCGAGACAGAGCGAGGTCGCCAAGTCCGGCGCGGACAGGTCCGCCTACTAGGCACTGCCTTAGTATTTCCGTCGAGCCCAGCTCTCAGCAAGGATGACGACACCGGGAAAGACCAGGGGGAGCGCCAGCACACAAACGCAGAAATTGAGCAAATCGCTATCGGTATCGCTTGGAAATACGAAGAGTCCCGAAGAGTTGACTATCTCAAGAGCGTGGAATCCGAAAACATAGGCTTCGATCTACTCTCCGTAATGGGTATTGATCGCCGTTGCATCGAAGTGAAGGGGCGAGCCGGGATTGGGCTTGTATCGCTCTCTTGGACAGAGTTCACAAAGGCGATCGAATTGGGAGACGACTACTGGCTCTACGTGGTCCTCGATTGCGGGACTCCTGCCCCGCGTTTGTACCGCGTCCAGAACCCAGCCAAAACTCTGAAGGACTCTTGGCAGCCCGACCTCAACGTGCAGTACCGAGTAGCACCGGAGCCCATCATTGATGCATCGGAGGGGAGGTGAACAGGCTTATCGAAGACGAGTTGCCGCTAGCAGCGATCAATGCCGAGTCTGGACGAGACAAGAGTCTGCGACACGGACACGTTTGTACCCTCCACTTGTGGTGGGCAAGCCGTCCGCTGCCGATGAGTCGTGCAATTGTCTATGGCAGCTTGGTCTCATCTCCTGCCGATCAGGCAGATCGTCGTCAAATGCTGGACGATCTGGCCAATGCGATGCCGTTCGAACGCGCACTAGGGAGTCAACCCCTTGACCGACTCCGCCAGCGGATCCGCGAAGAATGGCCCCACGGAAAGCCAAAAGTCCTTGATTGTTTTGCTGGACGCGGCATCATCCCTATGGAGGCACTCCGTCTCGGCTGTGATGTGCATTCGGTTGATCTCAACCCTGTGGCGCATCTAATACAGCGAGCAATACTTGAGTTTCCGCAACGATGGAATGACGTTCTCCCCGATGGCAGATACAGATTGGTTACGGATTATTTGCGGTGGGCAAGCCGAGTCCGAGAAATCGCTGACAAGAAAGTAGCGCCGCAATTTCCAATTCAGACCATTGATCCTCCCGCAGTCTTCTTCTGGGCACGCACGATGCCGTGTTCTGAACCCCATTGCCGCCGAATCATCCCTCTCATCAGAACTCGCAAGCTTGCGGATTCCCCCAACAAGAAGATTCGTGTCGACTACGAAGTTCTAGATGATCGGGTGGACCTCCAGGTTCGGGAAGGAATTCCCACGGACGGTAGCGATTGGTCGGGCGGGACGATGAGGGCAAGCTCCGTGACCTGTCCGGCGTGCAGTACGACTCAGTCCGCAAACGAAGTTCGCAAGTATGCCAAGGACGTGGGGTTCGGCTACAAGTGCTACGCCGTAATGACTACGGACTCTTCTCGAACCAACAATCGTGCATATAGGGCACCATCGAGCGAAGAGTTGGCAGCGGCAGACGTCAACGAAGACCTCCTCTCGTCTCTACCAGAATCACCGGACGGCACTTCAGCGATTCCTGATGAGATGATGGTGAAGTCTCAGTACAGGCGATTTGCCAATCTGGTCTACGGCATCGATTCTTGGAAGGGACTCTTCACGAATCGCCAGGTTTTGGTGCTCGCTTCTCTATCTGCAGCCGTTCGACAAGTACATGGTGAAATGATAGAAGCGGGAGAGGACCCCGAGCGAGCCGCCGCGCTTTGCACGTACCTCGCATTCATCGTTGACCGGGTCGCCGACTACAACTCCACCTTTGCCACCTGGGCTTCAAGCGGCGAGTTCGTGGCGCACACATTTCCTCAACAATCAATCCGTATGGCATGGGATTTTACCGAGATCGACCCCTTTGCAGATGTGTCGGGCAGCTTCAACGGAGCCGTCCACTGGATAGAGCTTGTCCTTCAGAACCTGTGCGGCATCAATGCGGAACCTGCAACCGTTACTCGCGGCAACGCTCAGGCACTCGACTACCCGGATGGCTACTTCGACGCAGTCATTACGGATCCCCCTTACTACGATTCGTTTCAGTATGGAGACCTATCTGATTTCTTCTATGTATGGATGAAACGAAGTATTGGCTTTCTCTACCCAGATCTATTCTCGACACCCCTGACGCCCAAGCAAGCGGAAGTGGTTGAAACCCGGGCAGACAAAAAATCTCCTGAATATGTGAGTCATGAAGAATTCGAACTCCGCCTCGGGCGGGCAATTCGAGAACTTGCTCGCGTCGTGCGGGACGATGGCATCGTTACGATTGTCTTTGCTCATACCGATGTCGATGCGTGGGAGCGGCTTCTCCGAGCGCTTCGCTCTGCGGGTTTGGTCGTTACGACATCCTGGCCGATGCGATCGGAGCGATCCGCACGACCAACCGCCTTCATTAGTGCGGTGTTGTCTTCCTCAGTTGCCCTGGTGTGTCGCAAGGAGGCGTCCGTTGGGGAGGGATTTTATGACGATGTTGTACGGCAGCTCGAAGACCGCATCAACGAGCGGCTCTCCACATTTGAAGAAATGCAGCTGCAGGGAGCGGACTACTTCGTTTCTGCCATTGGGCCAGCTTTCGAGGTTTTCGCAAAGTACAGCCGAGTCATCCGCCTTTCAGGAGAAGAAGTTGGGGTTGATGAATTGATGGTGCTTGCTCGTCAAGCTGTTGCAAAACATGCGGCACGCAAACTGTTGGGGGGTGAGAGCATCACAGCACTGGACGATCGGGCCCTGATGTATCTCACATGGCGCTGGGCCTATGACGGCGAAGCTATCCCTGCAGACGAGGCATACAAACTGGGAAGGGCCTTCGACCTCGACTTCTCCGAGATGGCGGGCAGCGACGGGATGATCGAAAAGGCCGGTGACAAGTTCACCCTCCTTGGCCCGGACGAGCGCAGGAGCGTCGCAATAGAGCCAGGGGCCTCCCTCGTTGACGTGCTCCATGCCGCATGCCAGCTTCATGATGCTGGGCGCCGCGATGAGCTTGCGAGCCTCCTTAGTGCTTCTGGAGCTAGCAACGAACCAGGTTTCTGGGCGCTGGCCTCGGCTATCGCTCAAGCACTCCCCGACGGAGACCGTGAGCGGACCATGTTGCTCGGTTTGACTGGAAACCGTGAAGCCATCGAGCAGGCCGCCAAGAGGGCCGAACCCGTGGCTGACATGCCTTCTTTGTTCGGGACTCGAAATCCGTCGCTCTTCGGCGACGAAGACCCAACGCTCTTTGATCGGAGTCCGTCATGATGCTGCACCCCTGGCTTGAAATCGCCGTTCCACACAAGGACATAGCGGACGGTTCGTTCGATGAGTCTTTGTTTGCTGCCGACCTTGGTCTGGTGGCTGAGGGACGAGGCCCGGTGGACTACCGAGACCCCAAGACGTTTGCCTCAAAAACCTATCTGACTAAGAGCCTCTCTGCTGCTCTCGTCGAGATTGGCAATCGCTTGAATGGCGACGACACAGCACCCGGTGTATTCAGACTGCAGACAGAGTTCGGTGGGGGCAAGACCCACACTCTCCTGGCAGCCTTTCACTGCTTTGGTGCTCCGAAGAAGATCGAGGATACCCCGTTGGCGCGCGATCTCATTGAACATCTGAAGGTACACAAGCTCCCCAAAGCCAAGGTAGTCGTGTTGGACGGCTCAGCCATGCGCGTCGACCCGATGAGAGTGGAGGAAGGTGTAGAGATCTTCACGTGGCTTGGACACTTCGCGTGGAAGCTCGGCGGAAGGGAATTCTACGAGAAGGTCCGCGTGCAAGATGAGGGACTTCTTGCCACGTCCACCATCCAGTTGGCTGAGCTTCTAGAGGAGGCTTCGCCATGTCTCATACTTCTGGATGAAACGCTCGAATACCTGAATAAGGTGCTAGAGGTGAGGGCTGTCGAGGGTAGCCTCGCTGCCACAACTTTGACCGCCATAAAGGAACTTTGCACGGCGGCTTCGAACGTGAGCGGAGCCGCCGTCGTGGCAACGCTTACTTCGTCCCGTGCGGAGGACTACGCCACTGTGGCGGGGCAAGAAATGCAGGACAGGTTGTCAAGGGTCGTTGGTCGCACCGAGAACATCGTGACACCTGTCGATGGAGACGATATTTTCCCGATTCTTCAGACCCGCCTCTTTGACACAGTGGGCAGCCAAGTCCAGCGTCGAGCGGTTGCCGACGCCTACGGGACCTATTACGAGGAGATAGGCGATGCCGTTCCCGTCTCGTATCGGGATGCCTCGTACCGGGATCGGATTGAGGCCGCCTACCCCTTTCACCCGGAACTCATCGATATCCTCACGAATCGCTGGGGCTCGCTATCTGGATTTCAAAGGACGCGAGGGGCACTGCGCACCCTCGCTCACACCGTCAAAGGACTTGCCCAACGCCAGTCCCAGGCCACCTTGATCTGCCCGGGCGACGTTCCCCTCGATGACTCCGGAGTTCGAGCCGAAGTTCTGAGGTTCGCCGGGGAGTCCTACAAGTCGGCACTCAACTCGGATATCACGCGTCCTGATTCCAAGGCGCCGCAGGAGGATCAGCGTCGTGGCGGGGAAGTGGAGCGGAACCATCTTGGGGTCGGACTCGCGACTACGGCGTTCTTGGATTCCTTTGGTCCCGACAAGGTAGTGGGCGCTTCAGTGTCCCAGATGTTCGTCGGCGTGGGTCGCCCTGGTATCTCCAGGGGCGTCATTGAAGATGTTCGCGATGCCTTGGCCCAGTCCCTTTGGTATATGCGCTACGAGGGCGGCCGGTTTCGTTTCACCACCGAGCCAAATCTCAACAAGGTGATCATCGAGCGCGAGGGTGCAATCGACGAGAACAGGATCGGAGAACTTCTGCGTGAGGCCACTCGGACGGCGGCTCCCCAGTTGGCTCCATTCCGAGTGGAGACGGGTGTGTCGACCGGCACCGATATTCAGGACGAGCAGCGCCTGTCGATTGGACTGATGGATCCTTCGCACACCATTGGCTCTGAGCTGACGAACGAGACCCAGGCGGCGGCTGAGCAGATTATTTGCAACCGGGGCTCAACAGCCCGCACAAACAAGAGCGCGGTATCGGTCGTTGCTCCTGATGCTGCAGCCCTGGGCAAAGCTCGGCAAACCGCACGAACCCTCGCGGCAATGCGAGACATCAATAGTGATCGCCATCGCCTGGAGCGATTCAACAAGGAGCAGCGCGAACAGCTCGCCAATCGACTTACGGAGAGTGAGGAGCGACTACCACAGCAGATCGTTATGGCTTACCGCCACCTGATCCTCCTCAGTGGCGACGGAAACGGAGGTATGGAACTTCAATTCGTAGACCTCGGACCAGCGAGGATCACGGACACCGTACCGATGCGAATAAAGGATTACCTGACGGCCAATGACCGACTTCTGGATGACGCCCTCTCCCCAGCCGCACTACTCTCTGGCCGTTTCAACATCATGGCCGATGAAGACAACGCTGTGGAAGTTGACCGGCTCCTGGCCTTCTTCTATCGCCTGCCTCGTCTGCCTCGGCTCGGAAGCCCCGACGTGCTGCGGCGTTGTTTGGTAGCGGGAGTCGCAAATCGCGTTTTCGGGTTGGCCTCAGGATCCAACTGGAATGCACCAGATGCCATCCTTAGGTATGGGGAGCACGTTGACCCCGGGGAGATCCAGTTCCAGCCGGGCACGTGGCTGGTTCGAGCCTCGGCGATGGAAACCCTTCTAGCCGAGCGAGGCCTGGCGGCACCTGCGGTGGTTCCTGGACTGGGTCCCGTCATTACGCCCAGCGAGCCGCAAACGGAAAGGAACGCAGAAGGGATCGATCCGCCGGATGTCGGTAAACGGGTTGACCCCACCACCGTTCGGATCACTGTCAGAGGTGTGCCCGCCGACAAGGTCCGTGACGTCATCAAGGTGGCCTTGTTCCCTCTGGCAGCGAAGGGTGCCGAAGTGACGACAACCTTTGAGATTTTGGCCACTAAGCCTGATGGTCTGCCTCGCCGGGAACTGGATCTGGTCGTGAAGGAGGGGCTAAATCAACTCGGAGTGGATGCAGTTATCCGAGACGAGAGCGCATCAGAATGAAGGGGTCGGGTCGAGTGGGACCGGTGTTCCCGGGTGAACAGGTCACGCTTGAAGACATCGAGATTCAACGTCTTGCTGCGACACGGGCCGCACTAGACCCAGACCGTCAACAGCGCCGAGCCGACATACTCCTGAGTGCTGCGGTCGAGTTCCTAGCGACGAAGGGCGACCGGTCTACGCAATCTCTTGTGCGTGGAATCAATCAGATCTGGCGAACCTCCTCGGTTACTGAGCCGGAGCTGGAAACTGCCCTCAGGCAGGCTCAGTCCGTCGGGTTAGTAGTCGCCGTCGATGATCTAAGCGGCGAACGCAAATGGCAAGCAACCGATGGATCGGTCAGTGAGTCTCAGCAGGATCGAGAGTGGGCACAGCAACTTCTAAGCCAGTTCGAAGGGGACGCGGCCGAACGCATCACCGATCTCGGATTTGAGTTCGATCCTAAGCAGCAGCGACGGGCTGCCCAGGAACTACTACGTGCACTTGCAGAAGGATGCCGGGTCGCAGACGAGAAACCAGGCATGGGGGCGGAGTTCCTGAGGCCGGTGGAGTTTGCCGCCGGTGCCGTCCGAACGGTACTCCAGAAGGTGGACCCAAAGCCCATGCGCGCCGCGCTGACTGAATTGGTCGACGCCGCATTGGATCCAGACGACCCTTTCGCAAATGAAGTTATCCACCTGCTCATTGTGGGTAGCGTGCTTCAAGCGTTCGTAAGCAAGAGGGATCTCGGAGACCAACCGAGCCTGGAAGGGGCGCGTCTTTTGCTGGACACCCCCGTTCTCATCGCCTTCGTAGATGAAGGTTCGTCGGGCCAAAAGGTGGTCCAAAACCTAATCGAGCTGTCGACCCGGCTTGGCGCGCAGGTGATCGTCGCCCATCACACCTTGGAGGAATGGGACCGTGTCTGGGACGGGGCTGAGCGAGAGCAACCCTCACAATTCGACGTCCGATCAATGCCTGCTCATTTGGACCGCCTTGCGTCGCGGGGCGCAAATCCGTTCGTCGTTCAGTTCCTTCGAGATAAGGCGAGCAATCCGAGCTTGACGTGGACCGCGTTCAGATCTCAACGATTCAACGTACGTCACCGCCTAGAGCAAGTGAAGGTCCACGTTCGGGATTGCGGCAATGACACACCTGAGGATCAGCTAGTAGTTCAAGCGATTCTGACGACGCTTCGTGAGATCACCAACGATGAGACATTCCACGGCAGGCGGACCCAAAGTGCCGCAGAAGCCGATGCCCAGTCAACGGCAATGGTCGTTCGCTGGAGGCACAAGTATCCGATGACACCTTGTGGAGCCTTTTTCGTCAGTTCCGAGTACCTGACGGGTAGGGCGTACGAGCGAGCATTTCCCGAAGACAAGATCTCGCTGACTGCTCGACCTGGAGCCTGGACGGTGTTCGCCGCCTCACTGATTGCTGACGACCCGCAACAGCGGGCCGAAGTTGCCGAGATGGTCGGGGATGCTGTGTTCCGGGAGAGCTTCTTGGGACTCGCTACCGCGTACACCCTTGAAGAGGCGATTCTTTTGGCAGAAATGCTGACGGAGCAGGACACCCTTTCGCTGGAAGACAGCAGAACGGCAGTGCAACTCGACTTGATGCAGCTTCTGGACAATCACGCCGGCTCACCGATCGACGAGCGTATTGCCCTTGTTGGGTCCGAGGTAATCCGCCGGCGGTCGAGTCGAAGAGATGCTCGGGCGAAGCGAGTGGAGAAGCGGGCAGCCGACAACCTCGCTTTGATGGAGAAAGCGAAAGCCACCGAGGTGCGACGGCTAGCGTCTCAGGTGGGTCAGCTCAAGAATGTGGATGCTGGCAAGGATTCGGCCATCCGTTCCCAGCAGGACACGATTCGCCGCCTCAAACGAGGGTTGGCCGTGTTGATTGTGGCAGTGGTTCTCGGGGGTGCCATTGGTGGTCTTGTGGTTAGCGGGGAACTGGGCGGGATAAAGGCACTGTTGGCATGCCTCCTTGCGGGTGCGTTTGTCCTTGATGGAGTCCGTTACTCCATGAAGTTGGAAGTGAGTTGGTGGGAACCGTTGATCGCCGGAGGCATCACCGCGCTCTGGACGGCTATCGGCGCTGTGGTGGGGTCAGGACCTTAGCGTCAGTGCTCACTCGTCTCGCCGCTTCGGCGACGATTCCTTCGGCGCACAAGGGTACTTGATCATGGCCAGAATGACTCTCTGGGGAACCCCAATAGCGACATGGGAACGGTGTCGGCAGGTGTCGCGACGTGTGGGCCTTCGTTGGCTGCTACCAGCTACCACACAAAATTGACTAGGGCGGAGCGCAGCTGAAACCTACTTGTGAGGCTGGTGCCCGCAAGGGCGTGGGGGTTCAAGTTCCCCCGTCGACGTGAACCCCCACGTATAGCGCCGTGTCGACGGATGCCATAACTGGATGTTCGGTGCGCTGATCACATTGGACGTCACACACAGATGAGGCCGCAAATATTCGGCGGTAGGTGACAACCTGGGAATGCCGTCTACCCGATCGCCGGGGGAGCGGCACGAAACCCTGCAGCCGGGCGATCTGCGCGCCCCGGCTCGCAAGACAGTGATCCGGCCATGGCCGATTGAAGCACGGTCGAGAAACCGTGCGTCGCTGCTGTCCTAGGAAATGTCCTAGAACTCGGGATCTATCCGGTTTCGTCCGGTTCCATCCGCCTCCACCACATAGTGGGTGACCTGCGGAAACGTCCGGATGGCCACCGTCCCGTTCCGTCGTTTCCGGCCCCTGGGCGCTTTCCTAAACCGCAGGTCGCAGGTTCGATTCCTGCCGTGGGCGCCATAATAAGGGCAGGTCAGAGTGGTTATGCTGTTCTACCTACGCTCGTTTCGCCCAATGCTGCCAAACTTACACAAGTGAGCATGCGCGTTAGCTCCAGGCAGCAGACTGGCGACCTTGGCGAGTCCCGCGTCGGTAGCGCGTTCCTCGAAATCGGTTGGGCTTCGCCGGTAAAGGTGCCCCGCGACATCGGCGACGACCTCATTACGTTCGCGCGCACAAGGATCCCGAAGGTCGTGACAGACCAGCCCTCCCCGGGCAATAGCACCGATCTGTTCGACCTCAGCGCACCTGTTCTCGTTCAGGTCAAGGCCAGCAAGGTCAAGTACCGCAACACGAAGTCCACCCACGAGAAACGAAACGGATGGTGGTTCTACGAAACGACCAGCGACCACTTCGACCACTGGCTTCGGTTTGACCTCCCCTACCTCCTCGTCCTCCATGACGAGAAGCACAACGAGTCGTATTGGGTCCATGTGCACCACGACAACATCGTTGCCACCGACAACGCCCGCAAGATCTTCGTGCCACAAGACCAACGCATCGACGAGACCTCGGCCACCGCGCTGAACGAGGTCGCCGTATCCGCCAGGACCGCAGCGTTCGCACAGCTCCACAACGCCGGCGGGGCCCTCACCCCCGGCCAACGACTCCGGCATGCACTCATCACCCCCCACCTGGCCCTACCCAGGGCAGGAATGCCGAACAGGCTGACCTACGACCAGGTCGTCGCCATGCTGCTCCTCGACCGGCAATTTGACATCGGTCACGCCGTCCGCGTCAACGCTTGCCCCAACCCCGCAACGTGGCGAACCCACAAAGCGTGGGGCTGGCGATTCGTGCAAGCCCTGCGGGAAGTCATCGACGGAGGCAGCGAACCAGCGGCACTCGGCCGCCTCGCGAAGAAGGCACCATCGAAGTACGAGCGCGACGCCTGCCAAGTGGTCCGCGGCTGCGTTGCCTATATCGAACAACGCCCCACGGCCGCGCTGCACAGGTTCCAGCCCGATAGGTACAGCAAGCCCGTCGATCGGGCGTGGCTCCACACCCACCGCGCCCACACGCTCTTGGAAACCGGCGACACCACGGGTGCCGCCGACGCGGCGCAGGTCGCACTGCTGTGCCTCCAAGCACAAGCGGGCGACCTCAGCGCCACCGTCATTAGAGCCGAAGCCACTACTGTCCTCTACACAGCCACCTCGGACGAGGATCCAGCACGACGCGAAGCAGCGCTTATCGTCGCTCGCGCTGCTCAGATTAACCTCGGCTCGCTCGGCCGAGCCGAAAATGTCAGCGACGCCCTCGCCTCCGACCTCGAAAGCAGATTCCGTACCTGGAGCGGCGAACGGTCCGGTCGGTTCGGCTCCAGCGGAAGCACCGCACACACTCAACTGACCGCCGCCGCCTGGAACGCGGCGCTGTCCGCGGGATGGGCCAGCTGGCGCCAGATCACAAGGCGGGCCGCACAAGTCACGTTCACCAACAGTGCCGACATCGATGACGTGAACGACGCGCTCACCGCTGTCACCCGAGCCAACGGCAAGAAGGAGGCGAAGGCGGCAGCCGAGCGGGTGTGGCTAAACGGCCCCGTCGAAGCACTCCGCAGGAACGTCTCGACCATCGCCAGCAGCAAGTGGACCCTCCGCACGGAGGGCCAATCGATGGAGATCCTTGCCGCCGGCGGAGACCTTCTCACCCCCGGTGAAGCCGACGAAACCATCGACCGCATCCTCACTCTTCTCGCGAAGCACGGACCCGTCCGTCGCATGGCCGGAGGATGGACCGACCGTTGGAGCGAAGCAGACAGGACGCTCGCGCGCCTCCTATACGCCGCCACAGATACTGGCCACGAGAAGTGCGCCATCCTCGTTGTCAACCAATTCGGAACCTCCGACAACCGGCCCGATGCGGTTCTCCGCATCGCACACAGCTTGCGGGTATCCGACCTCAGCGAATCCACCAGGATCCGGCTCGTAGAAGTCGCTCAGAAACGCGACGACCACTACCAGGCGGCTCTCCTCGAACTCCTTGCCGAGGACATCCCCAACGCAATTTCCGCCCTCAAGGAACTTGCCGCCGGCGGAGACACCCACGCCGCCCGCGCCCTCCTCGTGGTCGGCGAACGCAGCACCGAGAACTGGAAAACGCTGGGCAAGCAGAGCGTCCCCGCCGTGCTCGAGATGATCCAGAACGCAACCGGGAACGGTCAATCTCGCACCTTCTCCTTCGGAGCCGTTCCCAGCCTCCATGACCTCGCCCTCGCCGCATTCCACTCCGGCAACGCCCACCACTGGAAAGTCGTCACCGACGCCCTCGCCGCTGGAGTCCTCTCGGGCCAACAGATGGACGGCTGCATCCAGTTCCTCGCATCACACTACAACGCACTCCCAAACTACGTGCAGAAACGACTCAAGCGACTCGCACCCGCCCTGCGCGCGCACGAAGACAATATATTCGACATCGGTAGCTTCAACGCCGCTGTGTTCGCGCTCCGCCTAGCGACGGGGATCCTCGACGACGGCGAGACTCTCGCCGGCCTCCTCGAAACCCGCGCCACCGCCAGCGTCGACTTCGCGGGCCTCGTCGGCGACCTCCCGACTAGCGACCGGGAGGCCTTCCTGCTTGCGTGCACCATCGACCCAGACCCACACGTCCGCGCCCAAGCCGCATATGGCGTCGTACGCATCGCAAGCCAGAATCCAGACCGCGCACCCGCCCTTGCTACAGCGCTTCGCAAGAGCCTTGAACTCAACGACGGTTGCCGGATGCCAGTCGGCGTGGGGACCGCCCTCAACCAGTTCAAAGTCAGGGGATTCGAAGATGTTCGCGGTCAGTTGAGGAGCAACCCGTCCGCAGTGGTACGCCGACTGGTCAGTTAGAACAATAACCTGCTCGCTGAGCATGCCCCGGGAGTGTCCACGGATCGGTGTTTCGGGCCTGACAGACCTGGATTCGGATGTGCAGGGCGCGATTCCGGTGTCTCGGACCGGGACGATCCGGCCGCAACGTCGTCCAGGTCGACGGTACTCGGGACCGAGCCGCCGGGGCGGGGCCTGGCGTCGTTCCACGTCACCCCGTCAAACCCCCTGTATCGCTTTCACACGGATGTGGTACACCCGGTTCCGCCTGGCCGGTGGATCTCCGGTGGGGTGGAAGTTTAGCCCGTGATGACAGAGAACCGCTATAGTTTTCTTACAAGGAGGTTCCGATGAGTGCCGCTGCTGCCATCCGCGCCAAAGTTGACAGTGCCAGTCCGGGGACGTTCATTCGGGCAGGCGATTTTGATTCGTCGCGGTCGGCTGTGGACACAGCCTTGTCACGGTTGAGCGCCGC
>JGI24130J36418_10000296_pt1 | contig 15503 bp, 13 predicted proteins | sample BarGraNGADG00212_FD_36418 | JGI IMG/M metagenome (IMG submission 36418)
CCAGGACCAGCAGCGTCCGTTTCATCCTTGTACCCCGACGCGGCGAGCTTCCCGTTCGTCCGCGGCAGCCACAGGAGACGGTGATACAACCAGATCTCGCACGATGTACCGCGGTGCCCCCCTTACTTCACGCAACACTCGCACCATGTACTCGCCCATCACACCGAGGGCGAGGAGCAGGATGCCCGAGAAGAATGCCACCAAGATCACCACCGTCGTCCAGCCGGCGACGCCGATCTGATGCGTGAAGTACCGTACGAGAGTCACAAGCACCAGCACGAAGCTGAAGCCACAGGTCGCCAGGCCCAGTACGGAAGTCGCTCGGAGCGGCCACATGCTGACATTCGTGATGTTGTCCCAGGCCAAGCGAGCCTGGCGCGCAAGCGTATACCCGGAGCGCCCACTGTAGCGGGGCGCGTGCTCGATCGTGATGCTCTTGAGCCGGGCCGTGCACTCACACAGGATCGCAGCCAAGGCCGGGTTGCCCGTCCGATGGCTGCTGGCGGCCTTGGCCAGTTCCCTCCGCATGACCCTGAAACTGGACGATCGCACCCCGGGCGGCAGCCCAAAGGCTCTCGCATTGATCCGGTGAATGATCCGGGAACCGAGGTTGCGGTACCCGGCATGCTGCTTCTTGTCGAACACGCCGAACACACAGTCCAGATCGGGCTCTGCCGCCATCGCACTCAACAGGATCACGAGTTGGTCCGGGCGATGCTGGAGGTCGTCGTCCATCGTAACGACGATCCCGCCGCGTGCGCGCTCAAGGCCACAAAGCGTCGCCCGCGCCTGCCCTCCATTTCGCATCAGACGAACCGCCGATAGCTTAGGGCGCTTGGCGGTCTCTCGCATCAGCACGTCCCAGCTGTTGTCCGGCGAGGCGTCGTCAACGAGAATGATCTCGTAGGGTTCCCCGCGCTGATCCAGCACGTCCGACAGCTGTCGCAGCAGTTCCGGCAGACAGCCGGCTGAATTGTAGACCGGGATAACAACAGAGATACTAAGCTCTTCGTTCATCATGGCCTCTATCGACCAGGCACTCTTTCGCACGCCGACAGCGGCGCCATTTCCGGGTCCGCTTGACTCGGACGGCGCGCGAAGGTCACCCGCGCTCGCCAAACCGGTCGTCAAGAAGTCCCTCGCCGGTGCGAAACTGCCTCAGCATGGTCGCGAGGTACTGGCCGTAGGCGTTGTTTCGCATTGTCACCGCCAACGCCTCCACTTGCGCTTCGCCAATCCAGCCTTCACGGAAGGCGATCTCTTCGAGGCATGCAATCTTCACCCCCTGCCTCTGCTCAATGGTCTCGATGAAGCTCGCAGCCTGCAGGAGCGACTCGTGAGTCCCGGTATCGAACCACGCCACGCCTCGACCGAGTAACCGGAGCTGGAGCGTGCCGCGCTCGAGATATACGCGGTTGAGTTCCGTGATCTCCAACTCACCTCGATTCGACGGTTTCAGCTGCGCGGCCAGGTCCGGGACCTCGTGGTCGTAGAAGTACAGTCCGGTGACGGCATAGTTGGACCGCGGCTGCGCGGGTTTTTCCTCCAAGCTTGTCGGCTTGCCGGATCGGTCGAATGTAACGACGCCATAGCGCTCGGGATCGCTGACCGGGTAGCCGAAGACAGTAGCGCCCTCCCTCAGGCCGGCCGCCTCACGCACCTTCCCGCGAAGCCTGTCACCGTAGAAGATGTTGTCGCCAAGGATGAGGCAGACAGGGTCCCGGCCGATGAAGTCCCGGCCGATCAGGAAGGCCTGAGCGAGACCTTCCGGCCGCGGTTGAGGGGCGTAACTGAACGACACCCCCCATTGCGACCCATCCCCAAGCAGATCCTCGAAACGCGGCAAGTCGTGCGGCGTCGAGATGACCAGAATCTCCCTGATCCCGGCGAGCATCAGCACCGAGATCGGATAGTAGACCATCGGCTTGTCGTAGACAGGGAGAAGCTGCTTGCTGACGACTCTAGTGGCTGGGTAGAGACGAGTGCCAGCGCCTCCCGCCAGGATGATGCCCTTCATGATGTCGCTCCAGACTTGTCTTTGCTCTCAGACACCAAGGCTTCGACTTCCATGCAATCCCATGCGCCGTGATTAGCGATTGCATTCATGCGGAGGCTGCGATGACCTCGGAGATGACGAATGCGAGATGATCCTCTAGTCCGATCCACAGCGGGAGCCTGACAAGTCGGTTGCTCAGATCTTGGGTGTGGTGCATGTCGTCTGCACTCCGTGCATGCTGTCGGCCCATCGGAGAGCTGTGGAGTGGAACGTAGTGAAACACAGAATTGATCTGTTTGCGGGCTAGGCACTCGATGAAGGCCGTACGGCGATCCGCACTGGGAAGGAGCAGGTAGTACATATGGGCATTGTGGGTCCGATCCTCAGGCACAATGGGGCGCCGTAGCCGGCCCGCCGTCTCGGCCGCCTCGAGCCACTGGTGATACTGCCCCCAGATGTCCAGCCGCCGCTTGGTGATCGCCTCCGCTTCCTCCATCTGCGCCCACAAAAATGCCGCGAGAATCTCGCCTGGGAGGTAAGATGAGCCAATGTCTACCCATGTGTACTTGTCCACCTGCCCACGGAAGAACCGGCTACGGTTAGTGCCCTTTTCTCGGATCATCTCCGCTCGATCAATGAAACGCGCATCGTTGATCAACAGAGCGCCGCCTTCGCCGCAGATAATGTTCTTGGTCTCGTGGAAAGACAACGCCGCCAAGTGGCCCATGCTCCCGAGGGGACGTCCTTTGTAGCCGGCCATCAGCCCTTGGGCAGCATCCTCTACAACGAACAATCCGCGCTCCGCTGCGATTGCCATGATGGCGTCCATGTCGCAGCCTACGCCCGCGTAGTGTACCGCGACAATCGCCTTCGTTTTCGGCGTGATGGCCGCCTCGATTTTCGTCTCATCAATGTTCAGCGTGTCGGGCCTGATATCGACAAACACCGGAACGCCGCCGCGCAGGACGAATGCATTCGCAGTCGAAACAAACGTGAAGGACGGCATGATGACCTCGTCACCAGGCCCGAAGTCCAGAAGGATGGCTGCCATCTCCAACGCTGCGGTGCACGAGTGGGTCAGGAGCGCCCTTCGGCAGCCGATACGCTGCTCCAACCATCGTCCGCAGAGGCGGCTGTACCGGCCATCGCCTGCAAGGTGACCCTGCGCATGAGCTTGGGCCACGTACCACAGTTCCTTGCCGGTCATATAGGGTTTGTTGAAGGGGATGTCCATCTGGCCCTCAATTGTGGTCACACCGCCGACGTGCGCCTCAGGTACGGCGCGGGGATTCCAACAACGACTGCAGATTCTGGCATGCACCATCCTCGCATCACGGTTTCCAATCGGTGAGGGCCATTCCAGCGCCGATCCGATCTAGTTGAGCAGGCGCCTGTACAGCTCAAGGACCTGGGCAGCGTTTCTGCGGTAGTCGAAAAGCCGTCTGGCAGTTTCGTGCCCCCCTTTTATGACGCTTTGGCGGAGAGATGCGTCTTCAATCAACTCGATCACCGCCGCTGCCATCGCTTCGGTGTCGCAATTCCCGACCAGGAGGCAGTTCACGCGGTTCGACGCCATTTCGGCCATCCCCCCAACGTCGAATGCCACCAGAGAAACGCCGCAGGCCATTGCCTCGATAACTATCCTCCCGAGATTTGAATACGGCGAACTACACGCGACGATATCCGTAGCTCGCATGACTTGGGCCACATCCGAGTATGGCCCGGCGAAGCTGACGTGATCGCGCAATCCCAATTCATCCACCTTCCGGCACATAAGGTCATAGTACGGCCACAGTTCATCTCCGGGTGTAGGCACAGGTCCGTAGATTACAAACTCGACGCCAGCCCGTCGTCGGATGACTTGCGCTGCGGCTTCGAGAAAGAACTGATGTCCTTTGAACTCAATCATACGCCCGAACATTCCCACGCGCCAACCTTCGCTCGCAGGTCGGCCGGCGTCCTCGGCCCGGCGCTCAAGGTCCTGTACATCCACTCCATTGTGTATTATCGATACCGCGTCGCTGGGGAGTAGTCCTTGCTTGCCATAGAACTCGCCCACCTCCTGCGAGATGGCGATGTAGTGATCCACGAGTTTGAAGAGCCAGCGCGTCTCTCGCCATGGCTGGCTCTCGCCGCGGAGGTGGCAGACGCACGGCCGACCAGCCAATTTCGCCGCAACGATCGCGGGCGCATTGGCGGTTACTTCGTTGTTGGCATGTACGAGGTCAATGCGTCGCCTGTGGATGACCCAGAGCAGCCGGAGTACGGTCGTGGCCATGTACCAGAACCACTGCGCGGTGAGCCCGGCCCGACCGAGGCGGGAGGGTGTTCGGGGAGGCCAGACCCGCGAAGGAGTAATCACCAAAGTCGTGTCCGACAACCTCCGGATCCACTCCACAGGGAATCCTCCGACGACGGTTGCCTCAACATTCGCGCCCAAGCCACGGATCAGATGGAATAGGCTGCGGCGCGAACCGCCGACGCCGGGGCCCGGGTCTTCGTGAAAGAGAACCCGGATGGGTCTGCTGCACGGTTCAGTCGGCACGGCTGGCGGTCCCGCCAGTCCACCATCGTACGTCTCAGCCATTCGAACACCTCCGCCCAGGCGCCCAGTGACTGCCGCACAATTCCACGCCGCAGCAGCCCGGCCTTTCCGGGGTCGGCTTGCCAGCCTACCCGGGGCGGCTCCTAAGACGGCCCAGCGGGCCCCATACCAGTCGCAGCCGGTCCTCCGAAGTCATACCAACTGCAACAGCAGCAATTACGCCCACAACGCCTATCAATGCCCCGCGCGCCAACAGCACTCCCCATCCGGCATCCGGCACCGCTCGCTGGAACGCGAGGCCGGCAACGACGGTCAACAACGCAGCGAACAGCGGACGACAGAACACCCGGCGAAGATAGGCGGCGAAGGGAGTTCCCGCCATTCGGCACGCCGCCCTCGGCACGATCAAGCAGTTGAAGAAGAGCGCAGGGACCATCGTGCCAAGCGCCACCCCCATCAACCCCATCGGCCGCACCAGGGCGATGCTCAGGCACAGGTTCACAGCAGCCTCGCCGGCAACGAACCTCGCGAGCTGCCACGGCTGCATGAAGCCGAGGAAGACCTGGTGCCCCGCGCGCTGAGTCGCGTTTGCCGCCGCGGCTACTAGCAGGGTGACAAAAATCAGGCTGGCCGAGCCGAATGCGTTCTGCTCGAGGTAGCCGGGGCCGACCCATAGCCGAAAGAACGGGTTGGCAGCAAAGGCCAGAACCACACCGATGACGCCGACAGCCAGCGCCATGACTCGGGTCGACTCGACGTAGAGGACCCGGAGATTGCCCGTCTCGCCCTTCGCGTTCATGGCCGCAAACGCTGGGGACAACACCCAGCCAATCGGGGTGAAGAGATCGGCAAAATACGTGACCAGACCGCTCGCGAGTGTAAATGGAGCAAGCGCGGCGGTTGGCATCGCTGCGCCTATCACAAGCGCATCTGAGTAGAAGATCAGACGATTGCCGATCTGGATGAGCACACTCGCGGCCCCGAAGGCGCTGAACGCGCGAGCATGCTTCAAGCTGGCGTTCGACAACCTGATACGAAGCTCCGGCAGGATCTTGTACGCCACCGGAATTCGAAGCAGGTACTCGAAGACGTTTCCCAATGCGATGACAAGCGCAAGGGCAGGTAGCCCATAACCAGCGCGGAGTACGAGCACGGTCGCGACCGCAGTGAAGACGCGCGTCGCCAGCGCAATGGCGTTTGCCAGGTCCTGTCGCTGCGTAGCGTTGAATACAGACGAGTAGACGAAGAAGGTCAACTGTACGGCGAAGCCAGCGCCCACGAGCACGATCGCGCACTGGGCCTCGTAGCGATTGTCTGGACTGAGCTTCCACCAATGCGGGAACGCAGCGGCCAAGCCCAGGCTGCCGAGCACGACGAGGAGACCGCAAGACCCTAACACCAGGAGGCCCGTGCTGGCGGTCTGATTCAGTGCCTTGAAGTCCTTCACCGCCAGGTAACGGGCGAGATACTGAGTCAAGCCGAACCTGAACCCAAGGTCGAGCAGCCCATAGTACCCAGTCAGGCTCATCACGATGGCCCAAATGCCGTACCGGACATCGCCCAGCGAACGGAGTACGAATGGTGTCAGGAAGAAGGCGATTGCGATGTTGATGAGATACCCGGCCCACGAAGCTGCAGCATTGCGGAGGATCACGCGCACCGCGGCGCCGAGGGCGCCACGGTGTCCCTCTTCTGTCGCCGTGGCTCCGATTCCGTCATCGCCCGGGTTTGGCATCATCAACTGCGACTCTGCGGGCCGGTCGGGCGCTGACGCGCCCACCGCTCGAACACCCAGCACGCCCACAGCGGGTACCAGTAGTCTGCCTCGCCGCGCACGTGCCGGTCGTACAGTCGCCGCAGGTGCCGCATGTCCATGAGCGATGAGATGCACGAGTCGGCTGCAAACAGCTCATCCGCCAGCACACCGCGGTACGGTCCGGCCAGCCAGGTGGCGACCGGAGCCGTGAAGCCCAGCTTGGGGAGTCGCGACAGGCCCTCCGGCAAACGGCGCCGGGCGAGCGCCCGCAGCAGGTGCTTCCCACGCAGGTTCTTCATCTTGGTCTCGGTGGGCAGCCGGAAGGCGAACTCGACGACGCGCCGATCGAGCAGCGGGCAGCGGACCTCGAGGGCGTGCTGCATGGCCATCCGGTCCACCTTCACGAGCGGGTCGTTCGGCATGTACACCTTGAGATCGGCGTACTGCGCCCGCTGCACCGCGCTCGGTGACGGGCACCGCCGGTAGGGCGCGGTGACGGCCTCGTAGATCGGGCTCTCGCGCGGATCCCCGGAAGGCTTGCGTCCAAGCAGACGCCGCGTGGCGGCCGGCTTCAGGAAGCAGAGGTCGTTGTAGTACGCATCGCAGGCTTCTCGTCCGAGGTTGTCGAGGATGGTGCCCAGACGAAGCGGCTTCGGGAGCCCGGCATGCCGGGGCCAGACGGCGGCGAGGCCGCGCGCGGCCGCCCGGCCGAACGCGCCTGGCATGAGACGCCGCGCCCTGCCCTCGAGCGCATGCGGCACGTACCTGAAGTCGTACCCGGCGAACGACTCGTCGCCGCCATCGCCGCTCAGCGCAACCGTCACGTGCTCGCGGGCAGCCTTCGACACGTACCACGTCGGGATGGCCGACGAATCTGCAAACGGCTCGTCGAAGGCGGTCACGATCGGGCTGAGGACCTCCTCCAAACGCGCCTCCAGTGTGTGGGGGTAGTGGCGCGTATGAAAGAAGTTCGCGGTGAGCGCGGCCGCCTCGAGTTCGTTCTGACTGTCGTTGCTGAAGCCGACCGACGCGGTGACCACGTCGCTTCCGGCCCCCGCCATGTACGAGACGATCAGGCCCGAGTCGATGCCGCCGGAAAGGAATGCGCCGAGAGGCACCTCGCTCTCGAGGCGCTCCGTCACCGCCTCCGCCAGCAGGCGGTCGAGGTCCTCGAGCACTTCCTCTTCCGACCGCCGGTCGGTGTCGAACTCTGAAACGTCCCAGTACTGGCGCGTCTCGAGCTGGCCCTTTGACACCAACAGCCAGTGTCCAGGTTCCAGTTTTCTGACCTGACGGTACACGGTATCGGGGGCCAGGAAGTACCCGAGCGACAGATAGCCTTCAAGGCTGCTCAGATCCACCGACCCGTCCCAGGCGGGGCTCGCGTAGAAGCACTTCATCTCGCTGGCAAAATGCAGGACTCCGCCAAGCACCGCATAGAATAGCGGCTTCTTGCCGAGGCGGTCGCGTGCGATGAACAGTTCACGTCGCCGCGCGTCATAGATCGCGAAGGCAAACATCCCCTCCAGGTGATGCACGCACTCCACGCCGTACTCCTCGTAGGCGTGAAGGATGGCCTCGGTGTCGGAGGCCGTTCGGAAGACGTGGCCGCGCGCGAGCAGACGGCTTCTGAGGTCGCGATGGTTGTAGATCTCGCCGTTGAACACGATTTGGCAACTGCCATCCTCGTTCGCGATCGGCTGATCGCCTGTCGCCAAGTCGATGATCGACAGTCGTCGGTGGCCGAGGGCCGCAACATCGTCCGCCCAGGCACCCTCGGAATCCGGCCCGCGATGGCGGATGGCGTCCGTCATTGCCGGGAGCGCCGCCGTGAAGCGGGGATCCAGGTTTCCATCCGTCGCCATCATTCCGCAGATGCCGCACATATCAGCTTCCTGCTCCGAGACACACCCCGTACAGCTCAAGGTATTCGACGATCGGGCGGTCCCTCCTGAATCGCTCCTTCACCCGACGGAGGACAACGTGGAGGACGGCTGGCGCTCGTCTCTCTGGCGGTAGATTCACGGGACAACGCTCCCGAGAGCCGTCTCAAATCCGCGTTCGACAGTCTGCGGTTCGCGCGTTCTCTCCGCGTCCGACACCATGCGGCGGGAGACGACGTCCAGCCCCGCGAGCACCGCAAACGTGAGCCAGGTCAGGTCGTTCAGCGCCAGGGCGAGAAACGCGCCCCCAACGAGAAAGCCGGACATCGAGACGATCAGCCCGTTGGACATCGCGAGCAGAAAACGCTGGTCGTCGGCTGCAATTCCCGGCGTCGCAGCCCGGCGGCGGATTCTAAGGGCGACAACAAATGCCAATCCGAACTGGACGACCCAGACGATAGTCCCGATGAACCCCAACTCCGCGACCACCTGGAAGTGGCTGCTGTGCACGGCTCGGCCCGTCCCATACTTCCCGCCGGTGTCATCGTACCGATCGTAGGCCTGCTCGAAGTTCCGGACGCCGATCCCGAGAGGCTTGTCGAGCGCCATCTTGACGGCCACTCTCCAGAAGTGCAACCGGCCCGCAGCGGATCCTTCCTCGCTGTAGTTCTGGATGGTCTGCAACCGCTCAGCGTAGCGCTCCTGGATTGGAATGAACGGAAGTGCCGCCGCAAACGCCAGAACCAGGAGCACCACAGCCATGAGCCGCCGCTTCTGCAGCATCAGGAAGACGATGGTGGAGGCCGCGAGGGCCAGGAATCCTCCCCTGGAAAACGTGGCAACGACCGTCAACGCGCAGAGGGGAACCGCGGCGAAGAACGCCAGCCGCACCCAGCGCTCTATCGGCCCGTTCCGCGAGAGGGCTTGCGCCGTCGCCAGCAGCAGCGGCATGACCATGACCACGCCAAGCGCGTAACCGTTGTTGTCCGAAAAGGCCCCGCCGAGGCCCTCGGTGAACTGAAGCCCCCCTCCCAGCAGAGAGGCCAGACCCGCCTTTGCGCCATGAAAGCCCATTGAACCACTGATGACGGCCACTGCCAGGACTATTCGGCGCCTCGTGTTGAGCATGGTCACCATCAGCAGGGACACCACAATTAGGCGCGCCAGGGCGTCGAGCCACGCCCAGCCAATATCGGGGCGAATCGCGTTGACCTGCGCCATGAAACCGCATCCCAGAAAGAGCAGCGCGCCCACGCTGAGAGCGTGCGTGACATTCGGCAGGATCCCCGACAGCAGCGACGGAACCACGAGGACGATTCCGAGCACCAGAGACAACCGCAGTGACGAGAGGTCGAACCATACCCACTCCTGCGGCCGAAATAGAGCAAACCACAGGTAGAGGAGTAGAGCGGCGAATCGGTTGAAGGCCGCCCCCACCAGGCCGAACAACATGATGACGGCGACGAAGAGAGTACGAAGCAAATGCCCCCCGCGGTATGCGACCGCGTCGCCAGCCGTAACAGGCCGCTACTTGCCGTATCGCCTGGGCGCTATGCCGCCCGGCAGCGAGATGATACTCTAATCACTGTTTCGGCGGACGACGGTCGCGTCTTTAGTAGTTTTGGAGGCCGCAATCCGCCACGCTCGTAGCATGAGAATCCTGTTTCTGACTCAGCGTCTGCCCTACGCGCCGAACCGGGGCGACCGCATCCGTGCCTACCACGAACTTCGTGCTCTGTCCCACCGCCACGAGGTGCACCTGGTGTCTCTCGTGCACAGTGGCGCAGAGCAATCACACCGCGACGATCTCAACGGCCTGGCCGCCAGCGTGACGGCTGTCAGGGTGCCCCGACTCCGAAATCTCCTCCAAAGCGTGGCAACTCTCCCGACCGGCCGGCCGCTGACACATACGCTGCTCAACGCCCCTGGAATGCGTCATGTGGTTCAAAGGGTCGCGCAACGTCATCGTCCGGACCTCGTCCTGGCCTTTTGCTCCAGCATGGCACGGTTCGCACTGGACTCATTCCTGGCCGGTCTACCTGTCATCATCGACATGGTCGACGTGGATTCCGAGAAGTGGGCAACGCTGGCGAACAGGTCGAGTGGCATCAAGCGGTGGGTGTACTCGCGCGAGGCCCGATGCCTCGGCCGATTCGAGGGCGAGGCTACCCGGAGGGCCCTGGTGACCTACGTGGTGAATGCGCGCGAGGCCGTGAGCCTCTCCGCGCTTGCGGGACCGGCCGCGCGGGTCGAGGTTCTCCAGAACGGCCTGGACCTTGGGTACGTTAAGCCGGAAGGGCCACCGAGAGCTTCTGCAGACGTCGTGTTCTGCGGAGTGATGAACTACGGTCCCAACGAAGAGGGCGCCCTTTGGCTCGCCCGGGAAGTGTGGCCCCTGGTCCTGGCCGCACGCTCGGACGCCCGGCTGGTCCTTTTGGGGTCTAGTCCGACGGCGCGCCTGCGGCGCTTGCCTCGCGCAATGCCGTCTATCACAGTGACCGGATCGGTGCCGGACGTGAGACCGTACCTTTGGGGCGCCGCCGTCTCGGCAGCCCCCCTCCTCGTCGCCCGGGGCGTTCAGACGAAGGTCCTCGAGGCTGTTGCGGCTGGCCTGCCGGTGGTCGTGACGCGGGTCGTAGCGGAGGGCCTTCCTCCCGAAGTCATGGCCTCCTGTCGAATCGCAAGCACTCCCGTGGACTTCGCCACCGCGCTCCTCGACCTGCTGGCCACACCGCCCGTGGAACGACGCCTATTAGCAACCTCAGCGCCACTGGCCGAACTCAGCTGGGACCGCCGGCTGGCGCCGCTCTTGGACGCCATTGAGAAGGTCGGCCAGCGGACCTGAGTGCCAGAAAGTCAGGGCTCGCCAGGACTTCGAGGTTTATGGTGCCACAGATACTGCTCTAGGACTCCTTCGCGGCGAATCTCGGTCCGTAGGCACGGAGATAGTCAGCAACCATCCGGTCGAATCCGAACGCCTCCTCCACGCGCTGGCGCCCTGCGCTCCCCATTGCTGCCCGCGTGGCAGGATCATCGATCAACCGTCCGAGCGCCTCCGCCAGCAACTCTGGAGAACGAGGCGGCACCAGCATACCTGTCTCGCCATCGGTCAGGATCTCGGGCGTTCCGCCTGCGCGGGTCGCCACCACGGGCAGAGTCGCTGACATAGCCTCGAGAATCGTGATCGAGATGCCTTCCGTGGTCGAAGTGTTAGCGTAGATGTCAAAGGCCGGAAGGAGCCCTCGCGCGTCCGAACGCTCACCCACAAACAGAACTGCGTCACCGCACGATTGCTGCCGCACTACTTCTTCGAGTGCCGCTCGCTCGGGACCGTCCCCGATCACGACTAGCTTCGAGCCCGCTTGCATCCTGGGCAACAGGCTGAATCCGCGAACGAGCGTTCCGAGATCCTTCACGGGATCGAGCCTGGCGATGGTGCCAACAACCATTATGTCGGCGCCGAGGCCCAACTCCTTTCGGACCCTGATCCGATCCTCAACCGACGGCGGAGGGCCTGCCACTATCCCATTGTGAATCACGCGGATCCTGGACCCGGGAAAGCCCGCCGACACCATGTGGAACGCGAGGTCGTGGGAAACAGCGACAATGACGCCGGGAAGCCGGCCAAGAACCGGGTTGACGAACCGGCGCTTGGCCGACGGCTTGGCGTCAGAGAGACGCCCGTGTTCGGTGTATACGATTCGCAGTCGGGGATTCCAGAGAGCCGCGACCCGCCCGTAGACATAGGGCGAGTACTGATGGCAATGGAGAACCGAGCAACGCAGTGCCTCGGCGACCTTCGCAACCTGTCGACCGAGAGCAGGCCGAAATCCCTGACGTCGGTGCAACGCGACTACTGGGATCCCCTGCTTTTGGAGTTGAGTCCCCCACGTGCCAAGCTCGTCCAAGCAGCACACACCAACGCGTGCGTTGCTGGCCAACTGGGTACACATGTCGACCACGAGTCGTTCCGTTCCACCAGGGTTGAGGCTCAGAACGACGTGCAAAACGCTGGGAAGCGATTGATCCAGCCCCAACGTGCACCTCCGAGGTCCGTGGTAAGTCGCAGCCAGCGATGGGGGGCTGCTGCTAGAATCGGGCGCGTCCACCAACCGGCGCGGGCGCCCCCACTGGTACTGCGCACATCACCGGGCGCGAGGCAGCATGACGGGATCCGCCACGATAGATAGTAGAATATCATCGTTTTCCTCGCGCGGTCGGAAGCCAATGCTCAAGCTAACCGCAGAATTACCAATCTCCGTCATCATCCCAGTCCTCAATGACGCAGCCAGCCTCACGCGCTGCATTGCGTCACTCAGAACAGCCTCCGGAGCCGCAGCTGAGCCCGAGATTGTAGTGGTCGATAACGGATCCACAGACAAGTCGCTCGCCAGGGCCCAGGAAGCTGGTGCCGTGACCATTGTCGCGCCGGACTTGTCTGTGAGCGCCCTCCGTAACCGGGGGGCGAGATGCGCTTCGGGGGCGATGCTTGCTTTCGTCGATGCAGACCACGAGGTCTTCCCGGGCTGGTTCGAAGCAGCCGTCGAAGTTCTCGCTGACGAGCACGTCGGAGCCGTTGGGGCAACGTGCCTGCCACCAAGCGCAGGTACGTGGGTGCAGCGGATGTATGGACGGCTGCGGGGTCGCTCCGCCGGCCGGGCCGACGTGGAGTGGCTGGGAAGCGGAAACCTCGTCGTCCGGCGAACGGCCTTCGACCAAGTTGCCGGCTTCGACGAGACGCTGAGAGTCTGCGAGGATGTCGACTTCTGTCACCGGCTGCGGTTGGCTGGATGGCGGTTGGTGAGTGACGACCGGCTGAAGAACGTTCACCACGGAGATCCCAGCACGTTGAAAGACCTGTTCAGGGGCGAACTCTGGCGCGGTCGCGACAACCTGCGCGTAAGTCTGCGCTACCTGACGTTGCGCGGCCTGCCAAGCCTCGCGATTCCCCTCATCGACCTCACCGCGATGGTTGCCCTGCTTCTCGGCTTGGCCCTGTGGCGGCTTAGCGGCCTGTGGGTAGCCGCTGGGATGATTGGCGTGATCATCGGCCTGGCGGTGCTCCGGGCCCTGCGAATGATCGCCGCGGACGGTCCGCGTGGCTTTGTCGCGGTCGTGCAGGCCTTGCTTGTGGCTGGTACATATGACACCGCCCGAGCGCTGGCTTTGGTCGTCCGCGCGAAGCACCGTCGCGCCGTCGAGGCTGGACCCGAGCGCTAGCCACGGAGGCTTCTCGATGCCGACCGAATGGCCGATTCGAGTCTTGGAACTTAGAAGCGTGCTCGGCACCGGCGGTGGTCCTGAGAAGACCATCCTCCAGGGAGCAGCACAGTCAGACCCTGAGCGCTTTGACGTGACAGTCTGCTATCTGCGAGACCGTCGGGATCCCGTCTTCACGATTGACGAGCGTGCCAAGAAACTCGGGGTGCGTTACGTCGAAGTCCTCGAGCGACATTCATTCGATTGGCGCGTTTGGCCCCAATTGCGGCGACTCATTCGAGACCGACGTGTCCAGATTGTGCACGCTCACGACTACAAGACCGACTTCCTGGCCCTGCTCCTGGCCCGAACCCAGGGTGTGATCCCGCTGACCACCGCACACGGATGGGCGGGCAACACCCCACGTCATCGGTTCTACTTTTTCTTCGATCGGAGATTGATCAGGCACTTCCCAATCGCAATCGCTGTCTCGGAGCGGATTCGCCAGACTCTGATCGAACACGGGGCCCAGCCCGGGAGGGTCAGGGCAATCCGAAACGGGATCGACTCGATGCAGTTCAGGCGCAGCCAAACACTGCGGCAAGAGCTTCGTGGCCGTCTCGGTGCGCCGATAGCCGGAACCTGGGTCGTTGGCGTCGGACGGCTCGAGCAGGAGAAGCGCTTCGATGTTCTCCTCGAAGCGGTCGCCCAGACCGATCCGACGACGGTCGCCGGGGTCATCTTGGCGGGTGATGGGACGTGCCGCCAGCTCCTCGAGCAGAGAGCGTCCGCCACGGACCTGAGGGGCCGCGTCCACTTTCTCGGGCATGTTACCGATGTCCGTCCCGTGTACGAAGCGAGTGACATCTTCGCGCAGTCGTCCGACAGCGAAGGCATCCCAAACGCCGTGCTCGAAGCGATGGCGATGGAAACGCCCGCGGTCGCCACGGATGTCGGTGGCACATCGGAGTTGCTCGCCGACGGCGTGGACGGGTTGCTGGTGCCACGCCGGGATCCTGGCGCGCTGGCCCTCGCGCTCAAACGCACCGTGCTGGATGCCGACGCGACCCAGAGTCGGGTCCGGCACGCCCGGAAACGAGTCGAGGACGAGCTGTCGTTCGGCCGCAGAACCCGAGCACTCGAGTCGATTTACGAAGAACTGCTCCGCCACGAGACCCCGGGGAAGCGATAGGCGAGGGTCTATCGATCCTCCGAGATCAGGCGTGGTTCAAGGAATGTTCCGGACAATGGCGGGGCCAGCGGCGCGCGTCAACCACACAGGCAGGCGCTGCCAGACCCCAATGGCAGCGCTGAACTTCGAGCTCTTCGGGCTGTGGTCCGGGAGCGCGGAACGATCCTTCAGGACGTACTCCCAGTAGAACGGGCTCTCCTGCGCGCCCCACTGCTTCTTGAACTGATACGTGCCCTCGTTCGGCGTCGAGCGGCCGAAGTCGAACACCCGGTAGCCGCGCCCGATCGCGTCCCGCAGCATCGTCCAGTAGAGCAGCATGTTTGGGTTCAGCGAGCGATGCTCGCGCAGCGACGAGGCCCAGGGATTCTCGATGGCCGTACGGTAGCCAATCGTGATACCGGCGGCCACTGGAACACCGTTCAGCCGAACTGAGTAGGCGCGCGAATCGGGGATGCCCCTGAGCACCTCGTCGAACAGGCTCCGGGAATAGACCGGGGTGCCCAGATCGCGCATATTGCGCGCGAACACGGTGTAGAAGTCGTCCAGCAGATCCGTGTCGCCGATGCGGGTTTCCAGGTTACTCTTCTCTGCCTTCCGGATCTGGTTCCGGACCTTGTTGTCGAATCCCTTCCAGGCGGCTTCCTCGTCCGCCGGCAGCGCCAGCGTCATCGCGACCTTGTGTTGCTTGACCGGCAGGTCCTCGAACATCCGGCGGGTGTGGCGCAACTCAACAGACGACGCGCCGCGGCGCGCAGCCTCCTGGCGCGCGGCGTCAACGAGCCCGCGGGCTGCCCCGTCGTCGTCCGCAAGGACGCCGCCGTAGTTCACGAAGGGGAGGGAGACCAGGAATTTGCCGAACAGGAGGCTCTTGAAGCTCACCAGGGGGAGGACGCCGACGATGCTGCCCCGCCCCCCGCCCTCCGCCCCCCGCC
>JGI24130J36418_10000297_pt1 | contig 15487 bp, 14 predicted proteins | sample BarGraNGADG00212_FD_36418 | JGI IMG/M metagenome (IMG submission 36418)
ATGGCCGCTGAAGTAGTCAGCCCGTAGTTGATCGACCCGTCCATGTGCCGATCATCCGCTTCGGTGGTCTGCCAGATCGTTGGTCGGTGGATCCAGGCTTAAAGGAGTTCAATGACTACGGCTGATCGAGTCTTCGCCGAAAATGAGATACTGGCCGACTGGGCATCGAGTATTGCCCATGAGGTGGTGATCATTCCAAGTTGTGTGGATCCAGAAGCCTATCGCTCCAAGGAGAATTGCGAGTTGGGTGACCCGCCTCGGATCATCTGGCTCGGTTCGCCGAGCACTGAGCAGTACGTTCTGTTTCGCAGTAAGGCTCTTCGTGAGGTGCACAAACGCACCGGGGCTCGCCTCGTCATCATCAGTGGGTCCGACCAGCCACCGGACGAGATACGGGACAAGTGCGACGCCATCCGCTGGGATCTCGGATCTGTCCTGGGCGGGTTGGCTGATTACGACATTGGCATTTCACCCCTTCCCGACTCCCCTTGGACCCGGGGGAAATGCGCTTATGAACTTTTGCAATACGGCGCTGCCGGGCTCCCGGTGGTGGGTTCACCTGTGGGTACCAATAGCTCCGTGCTGAAGGCGCTGAACGGCGGGGTAGCGACCTCCGATGACGAGTGGGTGGAGCAGCTGGAAAGCCTATTGACTGCGCCCTCCACCGTCCGGGCGGCCATGGGTCGCACAGCCCGACGGGCGGTCGAGACCGCATTCTCCTTCGATGTATGGGAGGAACGGTGGTTAAGAGCCGTCGGTCTTCTAGGTTGACAGTTCGGACCGCGAGCATTCACCCAACTCTCGGTGCACCTCGACGACGCACCGTCGTCTTCAAACGTTCGATGGCCCATCGCGGCAGATGGTCGTCGACTCGTGTCCACGCCCAAACGGCACCGCGCATTGCCGCCATCTCGACAGGGGTGACCCGTGATGCCGGTCGATTCCGGAGTATCGAGAATAGATTGTAGTTTGCCAAATCCAACTCGGCAAACGACTCGGGCCTCCGAGCTTTGAGGAAGACCCCCGGCGAGCCGTCGTCCTGCTCCAACTGCTCAATTTCCCAGTCGGCGAAGATGACCCGCATATCCGCCAGCTCGTAGCGCCAGAAGTCGTAAGGGTAACCGTGGAGGTGAAACCCCTTCGAACGGGTGGTCACAACGATCACGCCGCCTGGCCGGACCACCCGCTTCATGTTGCTGACCACTCGTCGCCAGTCAGGTACATGTTCGAGCATCTCGGTAGAGATCACCACGTCGAACGCCTCTGGACCAAACCGCTCGACGATGTCTTCGGCTGAACACTCCAAATCGACCCCCGGCCCAGGCTCAATGTCGATCCCAACGTATTCCGATGGTGCCGACTCAGTGATCAGCGGTCGGACAGTGCCATTCACGTCCCTCGAGCCAACCTCCAGTATTCGCATCCCTCGCACTTCGTCAGCGCCGAGGTTGTCACTTACGAACTCAAGGCAAGAATCGGTGCACATACTATTACTCATTCCCTCTAGGGGTCCGTCGAAACAGAGCTAACTAGACGATGGCTTCCCTGATCCATCGAGTGACCGATGTTCTCATCTAACGCGGCGTCAGGAAACGCCCATCGTCGCCGATGTAGAATGCCGTGTCAATGGTGGTTGAACTGGAATGTCTTGGTCGCGCCGAACCCAGCGGCACACTAAACTGTGTGGACTCGGGCCGCAGGTCGGCGATGCGCTGCATAGTGCCTCTCGCCAGGAGTATGAGGCGCCAAGAGAAGTTATGCCTGTGCTCGCCACCACGCCTCGAACATTAGGACATCCCAAAGCTTGTGCCCGTAATCTGCGTCGTTAGCGAGATGGGCCTTCCAACGACGCCGGATCGGCTCTGGCGCCAGGTACCCCGAAGCCGTCAGGCTCGATTCGCTCAGCAGGTCCTCGGCCCAGTCCCGGAGGGGTCCCCGCAGCCAGTCACCAATCGGCAAACCGAAGCCGGCTTTCGGACGCTCCACTAGGTCGAAGGGAACGTGGGGGGCGAGAACCTGGCGCAATGCCCACTTGGTCGTGCCGTTGCGTAGCTTGCATCCGAGCGGGATCTGCCAGGCCAACTCAACCAGGTTGTGGTCGAGCAGGGGGATCCGGGACTCGAGCCCGACAGCCATCGTTGCCCGATCTACCTTCGTCAGGATGTCGTCAGGGAGATAGCCCGTCTGGTCGAGGTACATCATGGCGTCCACCGGGCTGGTGAACTCATCCCAGTGCAACATGGCCGCCGCGGGAACTGATTCGGTGTCGAGGCCGTTCACCAGGGCACCGAGGTCCGGCCAGTGAGACGTCAGTCGGACGTAGGCAGCGACCGGGCTACTCGCGTCCAACACGTCGAGCGCCTTGCGGACCTTCGCAACTGGGTCCCGCACTTGTAGCCGGGCGGGAAGGGCTGGCGAAGCCAGCCGGAACGCCTTTTCCCAGGTGCGAGGCCGGACCCGCCCTAAGGCCACCGCAGCCTTACGCCGTGCGGGCACCGGAAGCCAGTCGAGCCAGCGCATGACCGACTGGTACCAGGCATAGCGGTTGTAGCCGGCGAAGAGTTCGTCCCCACCGTCGCCGGTGAGGCTGACGGTGACGTGGCGCCTCGCAATCTCAGCGACCAACGCGGTTGGGATCTGGGACGAGTCGCCGAAGGGCTCGTCGTACATGCAGGGAAGTTGGGGGATGACGGCCAGGGCCTCCACAGAGGTGACCCGGTGCTCCACGTGCTCAGTGCCCAAGTAGGCAGCCACCTTGGCGGCATTGGCTGACTCGTCGTAGGTGGGGTCGTCAAAGCCGATGGTAAAGGTACGAACAGGCATTGCGCTCTGAGCCTGCATCAGCGCCACCACGGTGGATGAGTCGATCCCGCCCGACAGAAATGCTCCTACGGGTACGTCGGCAACCATCCGCAGGCCGATCGACCGGCGGAGTTCGGCGTCGAGCTGCTCCACTACTTGTTGGGGGGAGCCGAGCAGCGGTTGCGCCAGGCCACGCTTGGCGACCTCGGCCATTGACCAGTACTGCGCGAGCTGCGAATCGCCCGATCCGATGGGGTTGACGGTGAGCACTGTGGCCGGGGGGAGTTTCCAGATCCCCCGGTAGATCGACCAGGGGGCGGGCACGCAGTTGTGTCGTAAGTACATTGCCAAGGCCTGTGGGTCGACCTCGGCTTGGAAAGACGGGTGCCGACGAAGCGCCTTCAGTTCCGAGCCGAAAAGGAAGGTCTGGCCCATCCATCCGTAGTACAAGGGCTTCTCACCAAGGCGGTCGCGTGCCAGGGAGAGCTCGGCCCGTTCCCGATCCCACATGGCCAAAGCGAACATGCTGTTGGTGGCCTGGATCGCCGGTACGAGCCCCCAGTGGTCGACAGCAGCGAGAAGCACCTCGGTGTCTGAGTGGCCTCGGAAGTGTGCGCCCTCGCCCGTCAGCCTGTCGCGCAGTTCGCGGTGGTTGTAGATCTCCCCATTGAACGAGGCAATGTACCGGCCTGAAGGGGAGACCATGGGCTGGTGCCCGTGTGGTGACAGGTCGACCACTGACAATCGGCGGTGGCCAAGGGCAACGCCTGCGTGGGCATCAACCCACACGCCATCGTCGTCGGGTCCCCGATAGGCAATCTCGCCGGCCATCGCTCCCGCGATCGACGCCAGGTCAGCGTCGGAAGTCTCGCGGTTTCGGTCGATGAGACCGGCAATCCCGCACATAGCGCAGTTCCTCCAGATGGCTTGGATTTGACGAGCGATTCCAATCGATCGCCGCTAAGGCAGAAAGCGCTCAATGGTGGGTTGCCACGACATGAGCGTAGACCCCTTTTGGGGTACACGAGTCGAGGACTGTACGAGGTCGTCCGTTTGACCGGACCCCAATAAATGGTCAACCTGATCTGTCCCCCTCTTAGTGGACCAGTTTCAAGGGATCAGGTCAGGGCCCCCGGACAGACCTTGTCGTCCGCTCCCCGGGCGGCCGACAACCTACCCGCTCGGCCAGTGGCAGCTGCAGCTGTCCACCAGGGTGATCCCGGCGGGTGGCACGGTGACGGTAACCGGGGGTGGGTTCCATCCCTTCGCTCGGGTGAGTCTGGCCCTCGGAGGCACGGCACGGGGTTCGGTGACCGCCGACGCCAACAGCTCGTTCACGCCTGGCGAAGTGATCCCGTTGTCGACCCCACCGGGAACCTAAGTGGTGACCGGGAGCGAGTGCGGCAGTAGTGCGGGAGCTGAACCGAGGACCGCGCCAGGAGCGCTGAGCGTTGGGACGCCGTCGTCAGGATCGTGGGGCGGTCGGATCCGGGAGCGCCAGGACGTCGGGAGCGAGTGCGGCTGGTCGAGTGGCGGATCGGCGACCGGCCCCGGTTCGAGCGGATCGAGTCGCCGGAGCGGAAGCACCTACGGTGCGAGTCCCGGTCACATTGCCGCACCGGCCACAATGGTCTCGTTTGGCTAACGCGGATCACTTCTGGCGTGGGCCGGGCTGGCCGGACTAGCGTACCTGGTGCTGGCCGGAGGGTTCTTCTTCACGCTGCACTCGCGGCGCTCGGGCACGACCGCCGGTTGAACTCGCTGATTAGTGGTGGGCCGGGCAACGGGCAACGCCGGGGAAGCGTGACGACTTTTGAGGGATGACGACATGACCAATCTGCGCTCCGGAGCGCGCCCGACGGGCAAGATCGCGATCGCTGGCCAGGGCTATGTTGGACTCCCCATTGCCATGCGTGCGGTCGAGGTGGGCTACGACGTCGTCGGCTACGAACCCGACCTGACCAGGGCGAAGCGGTTGGTCTCGGGTTCCTCGTACATCAAGGACGTATCCGATGACGTACTGGCGGCGGCGCTGGCCAGTGGGCGGTACGTTCCGTCCGACGCGGTCCAGGCGTGTGAAGGGTTCGACGTGGCCGTCATCACCGTACCCACCCCACTCACCGAGGGCGCTCCCGATCTCACCTATATCGAACGCTCGGCTCGGGAGCTGGCCCCTTACGTCCGTCCGAACTCGACTGTCATTCTGGAATCGACCACCTACCCAGGGACCACCCAGGAGCTCCTCGTACCGATTCTCGAGGCGGGTTCGGGGTTGGCCGCCGGGCGCGATTTCTGCGTCGGCTACAGCCCCGAGCGGATCGATCCGGGTAATCCCACTTGGACGTTCCGAAACACCCCGAAGGTGGTATCGGGGATTGACGATCGATCTACCGTCGCCGTTGATGCGTTCTATCGGTCCCTGGTGCATACAACAGTGGTCGTTTCGGGGCCGAAGGTAGCCGAGCTCACTAAGTTGCTCGAGAACACCTTCCGGCACGTCAATATCGCCCTCGTCAACGAGCTTGCCATGTTCGCCGCTGATCTTGACGTGGACGTATGGGAAGCGATCGAAGCAGCAAGCACCAAGCCCTTTGGCTTCATGAGATTCACACCTGGGCCGGGTGTCGGCGGCCACTGCCTCCCGGTCGACCCCTCGTATTTGAGCTGGAAGGTGAAGCAAGCGCTCGGAATGCCATTTCGCTTCATCGAACTCGCCAACGAGGTAAACGACCACATGCCTGACTACGTAGTGCGACGAGCAACGGCGATCCTCAATCAGCAACGAAAGTCGGTGAATGGATCAAGGATCCTCGTGCTCGGACTTGCTTACAAGAAGGATACAGGCGACGCGCGAGAATCACCGGGGCCAGTTGTCTGCGAACGACTCCTGTCCCTCGGTGCGGACGTCCGCGCCGTCGATCCCCACGTGGCGGCAGAGCAGTTCCCATCGAGCACGGCACCCGCGGCACTCACCCAGGCAGAACTGGGTGCGGCGGATCTGGTCGTGGTGACGACGGATCATGACGAATTCGACTGGGACCTCGTGGTCGGATCGGCGCAGCGGGTACTCGACACACGCCACCGGGTACCGGCCGCCGATCACGTCGAGTACCTGTGACCCTGGGATGCCTCGTCCAGGCGCCAAGCCCATGGCGAGACCTGTGATCCCGGCAGGCGGTCGGCTACCTTCCCTCCATTATGAACCGACGGAAGCGCCGAGCGCTGAAGAGCTCCCTCGTCGTCGGTGTCGCCATGATCGTCGTCTTCCTGGTGCTCTCGGCCATCCTGTTCGTCTGGCCGAGAACCGACTCCCCCCGGAAATCCGATGCCATTGTCGTACTGGGAGGCGCCAACGCCCGCGTGACGAAGGGATTGAAGCTGGCCTCGGAGGGCTACGCACCGACGTTGCTCATCTCCACCCCCTACCCTTCGGCGTGCCAATACCGCATCCCGGGGGTCTCGGTCATCTGTTTCGCCCCATCGCCCGAAACCACCCAGGGAGAGGCGCGGTATCTGGCCAAGCTCGCGGCGGAACGTGACTGGCACCAGATCATCGTGGTCTCCGGGCCGGCCCAGACGCTGCGTGCCCGCCTGCGATTCGACCGTTGCTACTCCGGCACGGCGTTGTTCGATCCGGCGGCTCCGAGCAGCGTGGGCGCGTGGGTCCACGATGTCGCCTACGAGTGGGGCGCCCTGGCGAAGGCGCTCACCGTTCAACGAGTTTGCTGAAAAGGGACCTTCCTCCAGCCGACACCACCGATCTGTGGAGTCCCAGGTGCGGGCAACACCGAAGTTGTTTCCCTCCTTCATTTGTGGGCGGAGCATCCGAAAGCCGGCGCCAGGCCGTGCTGAATAGATCCTACGGAACCACGAACGAAGTCGGTCGGTCGTCGTGCGCGGGATGATCCGACAGCGATGATCGAAAACGCTAGAGATACAGGGTGCTGGGCAAGGGCTAGAAATGCCCCCACCTTGTTAATCGCAGCGAGCGGCGCAAGCTACCTCACTACGTTCATTCGGGAGCGCTTCTATTATCAGCGGGACCTGGGCACGACGACCCTGGACCATATAGTCGTCGCTGTTTCGATCGCAGCGGTAATAAGTAATATGGCAGGCGTGGCTGCGTCGCTATCGTGGGCGGCAGGGCGGCTTTCCAATCGATTCTTGTCAATTGGTACAGCAGTCGGTGTCGCCCTGCTGGTAACTGCCGTTGTGGAACAGGGCACCGTGGTCTTCTGGCTCATTCTGGTAGTGGCTTCGTATATCTTTTTGGTCGGCTCCCAACGTGCCGCAAAGAATGGCCGCCTTATCTATGCGTTGCTCGGTGCGGTCACGTCGCCCGTGCCAACTATCGTCCTCTGGTCCATTTTGGGAACGCACACTGCTCGTGATGTATTGGCTGGATATGCAGCTGGTGCTACCTGGCAGGCAGCTGGCGCAATGTGGGCTGGGCGGAGGGCATCCATCAAGCGCGAAGACGATGAAACTGCCACTTGGTGGTTGCCTTTGCTCTACATCGGGGCGGTCCAGCTTGACGCCGTGATCGACCAAGTCTTGCTCCTACGCGCCGGGCCTGGATGGGCTGGTGCGGGAACATTGTCACTTACCCTTTCGGCTGCCGCGGTAGTTTTGGTGCTGGGGCCACTAAGCACCCAGTCGCTCGTCGGTCGCCTGATTTTCGACAAGATGTGGAAGATCCTTCTTATCGGATTCACAATCGCGGTCTCATTCGAAGCTGTGGTTTGGCTAGCTTTGCCAATATTGTTGCGCGGGGGACAGGTAAATGGGATAGAATACCATCGTCTATTGATACTTACTCTGCTCTATGGAATGATAATACCGGTTTCATTCACCTGGCAGCTCATGAGCAGAATTGCACACAGAACACCAGGAAGGTGGGCTTCTATGTCCACTCAGAGTTTAGTGATCTTCAGCATCCATGCCGTTGCTTTAGGTCCGCTGATTCTTTACCACCTTTGGTACGCATTCCCCCTGGCAAGTATGTTGGCATTCGGGGTGGGATGCCTAATGATGTCCCGGCCAATAGTGGAAGTAGAAACTCGGTCCATTTGATCCATGTCGCTTAGGTGCGACGTGAACGCCGGTTGTGCGATGGACCATGGGCTTCACCAAGCGCACGTCGGAGTGACCTGTTAATCGCAATAGCACCCGATCCGAGCGCCGAGCGTGGCAGCTCGTGTCTCAACGTATTTGCAATCTCATCTGGGTTTCCGGGCGGTTGCCCATTGGCAATCTGCCAGTCCAACCCGCCCCAATCCTCTTTCGACATAGCTGTGGGCAAAGCGAAGCCAACCAAGAGCATGCGACATCTTGATGACATCAGTTCGAATCTGATCCGCCATCAATTCTTCAGGGAGCCGCTCATGCGCTCCGGCACCAAGCAGATCCTGGATCAGAGTTTTTGGATTGAATTTGCGGGTGATCCATGCTTCGACAATAAACCCGTGGTTTCGCAAGAGCGTCAACAGCACTGTTGGCGTGAAGTAGTTCAAGTGCTCGACGCTCACGTAGCGGTCGCGCCGCCCTAGCAATTTGTGAGTGAGACCGACGATGTTTGGAACACTCAGCGCCAAGAGTCCCCCCGGGCGAAGAACTCTGTATGCTTCGCTTAAGAATGCTCCAGGTTGGTCGAGGTGCTCCAATGTTGCCCACATTGTGACCACGTCCAACGATTCCGCTGGAAGATGTCCATCCGTGAAGTCGCCGCACTCAAGATCCATGCCGGTTTCGGCTTGACCAAATTCGATCGCAGACTTCATAATGTCTATGCCGCCAGCGCGAAAACCATGCTGTTGCGCCGCAACTACGAATGCGCCGTCAGCGCAACCAACGTCTAACAGTTTGCCATTTGCGCTCCCGAGAAGCGAAAGTTCGATGTCGAAACGATGGGCGCGAAAGTCGCTAGCAACCTTGGATGAATGAAGAAAATAGTTGTCTGAAAGGAATTGATACCGTTCTTGGATCCATTCGATCGTTGGCCTAGGATTGATCAGCTCAAGGTGGCAACTGGTGCATCTGCGCAGAGTGAAGCCCCGTTTGTCGTAGAGTTTGCGATGGAACCTAAATTCGGAGCCGCAGACTGGACATGGGACTGGTGGTGCGCAGGGGATCGTGATTGTATCCATTGTCACTTCCTTGAATCGTACGATACGGACAATATCCCATTCGCGAGAGCAATCCGTTCAAAGGAACTTTGGCTGTGAGTCCGATAATTCGCGTGTCGACGAAACTAACTGGGGAGGTGGTTTCCGGAATTGCGCCCAAGTCCTCAGAGGGGGACCCGTTCGCTTTGCTTTTGATCGGGGCCAAATCCGAAGGACTAAGAGCGCAAGCCCAACGTCCCAGACTGCCGGGTCATTGAACTTGCTGAGAAATGGAGCAAAGAGCGTAAGGCTCAGCATCAAGCCGACGAAAAGAGCTCCCTCGGCAGTTCGTTTTCTCCGCGCAATGAGTGACGCAACAAGAGCGCCGAAAATGAATGGGCCCGCGATGACGCCGGGTATGCCGAAGTCCCGGTAAAGGGGATCGAACCAAGTATAGGCATTGAAGGGGAATGGAATTGCGTCGAATGGTCGTACCAAGGGAGCAACCTTCCACTCGGGGACCAACTTCACTGCAGGGTAAAATGTAGACCAACCTAATTTACCAAGTGGATCGGCCTGACCTTCTACCGGGGGTGACCCTGAGACTTCGCTGGCGAAGGCCGGTATTCCACCCGTTACATAGACGTACGCCGAGGTGAATGAGCTGTTGCGCAACGGCCCCGACGCATATTGCTGCACCAACGCAACGTTGCTTGCTGTCTTTCCGAGCACAGTCGCGAGGAGTTGAAACGTCACTAATGCGACCACGGCCCCTAGCAACATCACCATCCGTCGTCGGAGCTTCGTGCGCCTCGCTGTGAGGCGCTTCTTAAGCTTTACCACCACCTCCGGTCGAGCGACGAAATAGCATGCAATGGTCCAGAGGAACGCAATGAAAAGGTATGTTCGACCCAAGGAAAGTGCCATTGCTACCGTCGTCGCGATCAGGACGCTCCCCCTTCGAAGCCGTGTGATGTGTAGGTCAGTTAACCAGGGGCAGGCATGCGTTACGAACACAAGTGGGCCGAGCGAATACAAGAGGCGCCCGGGCAAAGAGAATGAGGTAATGAAGTCGGAGTCGCCTTGGTGTGTACGCACCAAACTGGGATGTGCGATAACGGTTGATAGTCCAAAGGTGGAAGACAGGCTTTTCATGTACCAAGCGAATCCGACGAAAAAGAGGAGCGGCAACAGAGTTCTCCCACCGGGCATGTCTCTACGCACCGGGACGACGGGCACCTTCGGCAATTCGATGATGGATGGACCCAAGGCCCCGACATTGAACGCCAGGACTCCCGCCAGGATGATGAACCATGCTTCAACGCCGACATGCACGTATGTGACCCACCCGAGTGCCAACAGACCTAAAGAGCCGATCCACGCTACGTTGTGGAAGAGAACGGGGTTAGGTTGGCCGCGCCGAATTGCCCCGATAGTAGCTGTGATGAGGACGAGCCCCAGGGCTGCGATGGCCGCTACGACGTGATCGCTCACGGGGAGTCAAACACAGGGGGTCCACTGTCCACGAGCGCCATCGTACGCCGATCTGAGCGTGTCCGATTCCTTCCGGGGACAAATCTTTGGATCGCAGGCATGATGTCCTATCGTCAGAGAATGGATAGACGCCATCTACTCATCTAGTTAACTACGCCGCCGAGCAGAACCATCACGTCGGTAGTCCACCAAGACCGTGTCCTCGTCCTCGAGCTCCGCCCGACTCGCCTACGGACCGCCGATTTTGTTGCTACCGACCTGGAGGCTGAATAGCTCATATGCAAGTGACGGCCAGTCGAATGAGGAGCTCTACACTTCTTCCGATGAGCTCGAGGGGTCCCCTACATACCGTGTCGATCTACGGTCGAAACGCGGGGAGCGCGCGGGTCCGAGTCTTCCAATGGCTGGAAGAGACAGAAATACCCGGCGTAGTGCACGATTACCTGGGCACATCGAATGTGAGGCCGAAGACACTCTTGCACCAGCCGCTGCAGACGTTGGCAGCGGAAGTTCGACAGGCGGGGGTGGCGCGATTGAATGTTCAACGGCTGCTGTTGCAGCGGGAGGCTTCGCCCTTTTCGCGCGGCGGCCTCGAGCGGTGCCTGCTTGCCTCGGCGGAGTTCGGGATCTACGACTTCGATGACGCTCTTCAATGGGACGAACGGACTGGGCTCATGGAAGTGCTTCGTAATCGCCACGAGAAGACCATCCGCTGCATCAGTGCGGCAGATCGGGTGATCGCAGGCAATCAGGTGCTCGCTGAGTTCGCCTCATCCTTCTCTGATGATGTCGTGGTCATCCCGAGTTGCGTGCGGCCGAGTTCCTACACGATGAAGACCGAGTTCGACGTGAACGACCCGCCGCTTGTCGGCTGGATCGGTTCGCCTAGCGGCGAGCCGTACCTGGCGATGATCGGGGCGGCCCTGCTGGAGCTCAACCGCCGGACGGGAGGGCGCCTGCAACTGGTCGGTGGGCTCGGCCCCTCACTCGGCGCGCTCGAGGAGATCATTGATCGCTTCACGTGGACGGAGGCCCTGGCCGAGCGGCTCCCCGCAACCTGGGACGTCGGGATCATGCCGATTGCGGACCGGCAATACGAGCGGGGGAAGTGTGGCTATAAGTTGCTGCAGTATGCGGCCTCGGGGTTGCCGGCGGTGGCGAGTCCCGTTGGGGTCAACGAGGCGATCTGCAGGGACGTCGGATTCTGGACGGCAACGTCTGACGAGGAATGGGTGGACTCCCTCAGTGCGCTCGTACATGTGTCTACCGAATCGCGCCGCGAGATCGGCGTCGGGGCTCGCGACGCCGTCGAGAGGCTGTACTCGTATGATGCCTGGGGAGATCGGTGGCTCGCCGCCGTGGGGGAATCTACGGCCCGGGTACGGTGAGGCTGCCCGCCCAGGCGAGCCCCTTCCGCCTTCCGACGGCAGCATAGGTCCCGAACGACCGTTGGGCGATGACCTGCTGATCAAAGGCTTCCCGGGCGCGTTTGTTCGCCGCAGCGCCAAGACGATCCCGTAGCCCGGGGTCCGACAACAAACGCTCGATCGCCGTGACCAAGCTCGCCGTGTCGCGCGGCGGGATAAATATGGACTCGTGACCGTCACGGCCGATCTCCCGACAGCCTCGGATGTCGGTGAGGACCATTGGGCGGCCACAGGCGGCAGCCTCCATGGCGGAACGAGGGAAGCCTTCGCGATACGAAGGCAATACGAAGATGTCGAGAGCTGAATAGATGGCGGGCATGTCGTGACGCTGGCCGGTGAACATCACCCCCTCCAGATCGCGATCGACGGAGTCGGACTTCGTCGTGTCGAGCGGACCGACCCATACGAACTTGGCCCTGCCGGACAGCGTTCGAGCGGCTTTAGCGAACTCGCGGATCCCCTTTTCGGCGACCCGCCGACCAACGCCGCCGACGAGAAGCTCGTCGGCTTTGACGCCGAGTTCCTCGCGCGCTCTGGTGCGTGCTTTGGGATCGAACACGAAGGCTGTCAGGTCGGTGCCATTGCCGACCACTTCACCGCGTCTTGTTCCAGGGAAGCGTGCAAGTACCCGGCAATCCTCGGGGTTTTGGAAAAGCTCGGCATCGGAGAATTGCGCTGCGAACGCCTCGCTGCCGTAGACGATGGCCCGTTTCGACCACCGGTCATGATCGGTGGCGATCAGCCCGTGGCATGTGTTGACGACCACCGGCACGCCTCGAAGCCGGCCGATTACGCGTCCCATCAGACCGGCCTTTGGCGTGTGTGTATGAAGAACGTCGAGTTGCAAGCCGGGCAACATGCGCCATAATCCGACTGCTGCCCGCACGTCGGAGGTGAGCGACCACGAGCGGGTGAGCCCCGGAACTGCGACGTGCCGTACGCCGAGGGACTCGATCTCGGGTACGAAAGGTCCGGCGGCGGAGATCCCCAGCACCTCGTGCCCCGCTTCCAGTCCGGCCACTAGCTCTGTCCGGAGAAGGAACCATAGTGAGAGATCGACCGTTGTGAAGTGCGCGACGCGGATCGGCTGGTTGCCACTGGTAGCGGACTCCGGCGGATTCACACCAACCCTCCATCCTGGCGGAACCAGTCGACGGTGGAGCGCAGACCGGCTCCGAGCGGGATGGCCTCAGCCGAGGGGAACAACCCCTGGAGGCGGGAATTGTCTGCCTGTGAGTCGCGCACATCCCCCGGGCGTGACTCTGCGTGGGTGGTGCGTAAGGGTCTGTCGAGCACTTGCTCGAGCTCGGCGATCAGGTCGAGCAACGAGGCCCTCGTGCCGAATGCCAGATTGACCGGTCGGTCCGAAGTTACGCGATGGTGCACGGCAGCGCACAGGATTGCCGCCACGCTGCCGACATAGGTGAAGTCGCGTGTCTGGCGACCATCGCCGTGGACCTGCAGGGGCTCATCAGCCAATGCGGCAGAGATGAAAGCGGGGACGACGGCAGCATATGCATGCCCGGCGCGCTGATAGGGGCCATAGACGTTGAAGAACCGGAAGGCCAGTGCGTCGAGCCCGAAACACGCCCCGTAAGACAGGGCGTAGGACTCGGTGGCCAACTTTGACACGGCGTATGGGCTCACTGGCATGGGGACCAGGTCCTCGGATTTTGGCATGGCCGGATTGGCGCCGTACACGGACGACGACGACGCCACGATCACATGAGGCTCACGTGCTCGGCGGGCGGCCTCGAGCACCTGCAGGGTGCCCGTCGCGTTCGCGTGGTGGCTCGCCAGCGGGTCGGCAAGTGATCTGGGTACCGAGGGCCGGGCGGCCAGGTGGACGACGGCATCTGCCCCGTCCAACGCTTCGTCTAGCGCTGTAGGGTCAAGGATCGACCCTTCCACGATCGATCCTTCGCATCCAGCAAGGTTGGCCCGCTCACCGGTAGAGAAGTCGTCGAGGATGGTGACGATGTCACCTTCAGCCAGGAGCGCTCGCACGAGATTCGCACCGATGAATCCCGCACCGCCGGTGATAACGACTCTCATCACTTCACCAGTTGTCCCTGAAGCGCTTCGATCACCCGATCGAGGTCGCCATCGCTCATGCCGCTGCCGCTCGGGAGACAAAGCCCACGTTCGAAGATCCGAGCGGCAGTGCCGTCGATGCGTGCCGGGGCCGCAGCGAAGAGCGGTTGTAGATGCATCGGCTTCCACGTAGGTCGCGACTCGATGTCTGTGGCCTCGAGGCCCTGGCGAACGGTCTCTCGGTCGATCGTCACACTCGGATCCAGGGTGAGACAGGTCAGCCAGTAGTTCGAGGTTCCGTAGCCGGGGGGATCGAGGAACGTCACCCCGGGAACGTCGGCCAGAGCGCTGCGGTAACGGTTGTTGATTTGACGGCGTCGCTCGATGCGTTCGGGGAGGGTCTGAAGCTGCCCCCGGCCGAAGGCCGCAAGCAGGTTCGACAGCCTATAGTTGAACCCAGCTTCGAGGTGTTCGTAGTGGGGCGCTGCCTCACGGGCCTGCGTGGACAACTTTCGGGCTCGTGCGGCGCTGGCCTCGTCATGACATAGGAGCATCCCCCCGCTTGACGCCGTGATGATCTTGTTGCCATTGAACGAAATCACACCGAAGGCGCCGAAGGAACCGGCCGGGCGGTCCCGGTAGCCGGCACCCAAGGCTTCGGCCGCATCCTCAATGATCGGAACCTCGTACTCAGCACAGACGGTCACCAGTTGATCGTAGTCGGCACAGTGCCCGTAGAGATCGACAGTGATCAGGGCCGCAGGCAGGCGACCGCGTCGGGCGCGCTCGTGGAGCTCCTCGGCGACGAGCTCGGGTGACACGCACCACGAACGGGGGTCGCTGTCGGTGAAGACGGGCGTGGCACCCACATAGCCCACGGCGTTGGCGGTGGCCACAAACGTGAAGGTGGGTACCAGGACCTCATCACCTGAGCCAACCCCGGCCAGGATGAGCGCCAGATGGAGTGCAGCGGTTCCGCTGCTCAGCCCCACCGCCTCGGGCACGCCGCTCACCGCCGCCACCTCGCGCTCGAACGCGTCGAGGGCCGGGCCTGCCGGCGCCACCCAGTTGGACTCGATGGCCTCCAGTACCTGGGTCCGTTCGGCGTCACGCACGTCGGGTGCCGACAGATAAATGCGGCTCATCGGATCTCTGGGATCCCGGTCGCTGCCCGACGAAGTTCGGGCATGGTCGCCGATCCTTCTGCGGTAACGCCCTGGCGGCTCAGCACCACGCCCACGGTCCGCATCAGGATGCGCAGGTCCAGCCAGAGGCTCCGGTGGTCGACGTACCAGACGTCCAGAGCCAGCCGTTCGTCCCAGTCCACAGTGTTGCGTCCGTTGATCTGTGCCCACCCGGTCAGTCCGGGGTGGACCTCCATGCGGCGTGCCTCGGTGGAGGTGAAACGATCTCGGTATGCCACCGGCAGCGGACGCGGACCCACCAGGCTCATGTTTCCGCGCAGCACGTTCCAAAGCTCGGGTAGCTCGTCGAGGCTGGTCGATCGCAGCCACCGGCCGAGCGAGGTCAGCCGCTCGACGTCAGGGAGCAGCGATCCGTCCGGACTCAGCTCGTCGGTCATCGTGCGGAATTTCCAGAGGTCAAAAGGCCGACCATCCCGGCCCA
>JGI24130J36418_10000300_pt1 | contig 15468 bp, 10 predicted proteins | sample BarGraNGADG00212_FD_36418 | JGI IMG/M metagenome (IMG submission 36418)
CCAGCCGCGGGCGACGGGCCGGTGGTCACGGTCAGTGGCTGAGTGCGGCGGACACGACCTCTCGCGCTTCGGCCTGCACCTGCGCCAAGTGCTCCGCTCCTTTGAAGGACTCGGCATAGATCTTGTAGACGTCCTCGGTGCCGGAGGGTCGAGCGGCGAACCACGAGCTCTGCGTTGTCACCTTGAGCCCGCCGATCTGCGCGCCGTTGCCGGGCGCGGTTGTCAGGCGTCCCGTAATCGGCTCTCCTGCCAGNNAGTCAGCTGTGACGTCGGTGGGAGACAGCGCCTTCAGCTTGGCCTTCTGCTCCCGCGTCGCCGGGGCGTCCACGCGTGCGTAGGCCGGGTCGCCATACCGTGCAGTGAGGTCGTTGTAATGCTGGCTCGGGGACTTGCCCGTGGTGGCCAGGATCTCCGATGCCAGCAGCGCAAGGATGATCCCGTCCTTGTCAGTGGTCCATACCGAGCCGTCCAGGCGCAGGAACGACGCGCCGGCAGACTCCTCACCACCGAACGCGATCGAGCCGTCCAGCAACCCCGGCACGAACCACTTGAAGCCGACTGGCACCTCGGTCAGTGTCCGGCCGAGCGCNGCGGCCACCCGGTCGATCATCGATGACGAGACCAGCGTCTTGCCGATCGCGGCCGCCTCTGGCCAGCCAGGTCTACCCCCGCCATAGAGGTACTGAATTGCCACAGCNAGGTAGTGATTCGGGTTCATCAGGCCGGCGTCCGGAGTGACGATGCCGTGGCGATCGGAGTCTGCGTCGTTGCCGGTGGCGATGTCGTACTCGGACTTACGCGAGATGAGGGAGGCCATGGCCGATGGCGACGAGCAGTCCATCCGGATCTTCCCGTCCCAGTCCAGGGTCATGAATCGCCAGGTGGCGTCGACCAGCGGGTTCACGACAGTGAGGTCGAGACGGTGCCGGTCGGCGATCTCTGCCCAGTACGCCACGCTTGCCCCGCCCAGNGGATCGGCCCCGATGCGGATGCCCGCGTCCCGGATACGAGCAATGTCAACGACATTCGGCAGATCGTCGACATAGGTGCCGAGGAAGTCGTAGGCCGTCGCGGCGGCCCGGGCACGCGCGAANGGGAGGCGTTGCACTCCCTGCAGACCGGACTCGATGTAGGCGTTGGCGGCGTTCGCGATCGCTGTTGTCGCGTCGGAGTCCGCAGGCCCGCCGTCGGGCGGGTTGTACTTGATCCCGCCGTCGCCGGGCGGATTGTGCGACGGGGTGACGACGATGCCGTCGGCCAGCCCGGGACCGTTGAGCGCCTTGGCGCGGTTGGCACGCAGGATCGCGTGTGAGACCGCTGGTGTGGGCGTGAAGCCGTCCCGGTCATCGACCAGCACGGTCACGTTGTTGGCCACCAGCACCTCGAGGGCAGAGACCCAGGCGGGTTCGGACAGCCCGTGGGTGTCTCGTCCCAGNAACAGGGGGCCGTTGTAGCCCTGCGCCTGGCGATAGTCACAGACTGCTTGGGTTATGGCCAGGATGTGCGTCTCGTTGAAAGCGTTCCTCAGACTGCTACCACGGTGTCCGGAGGTCCCGAAGACAACCCGTTGGTCGGGATCGGAGGGGTCCGGCGTGCTCGCGTAGTACGCGGTCACGAGATGGGCGACATCCACGAGGTCCGACGTTGAGGCAACCTGGCCTGCTCGTGGGTCGTTCATCTGGTCCCTTTGCCGTGTTCGGTTGCCGTGCTGGACCTTGCGGAGACCGCCTCGCTGCTGGATTCCGTGAGCACAGTCGGGTCGGTGGGCCCAGCGGCTTCTGTGGGTCCAGCGGCTTCTGTCGGCCCGGCTTCTTCCGCGGGTCCAGTGAGTTCTGCGTGTCCGGCTGGTTCGAGCCATACGGCACCCAGCGGGGGCACAGTGAGCAGAGCGGAGTACGGCTGACCGTGCCATGGGACGTCCTCGGCCATGACCGACCCGAGATTGCCGACTCCCGATCCGCCGTACCGTTCGGCGTCGGTGTTCAGGATCTCGTTCCATCGTCCGGGGTGCGGCAGGCCGAGGCGGTAGTTGTTGTGCGGCCCGCCGCTGAAGTTGACGATGCTCGCCAGCGTCTGACGCCGGCCGTCAGGGCCCGCGGACCCGAAGCGAAGGAACGAGAATGTATTGCCGGCTGCGTCGTTGGCGTCGATCCAGGCGAACCCTGCGGCGACGCTGTCCAACTCCCACAGCGCGGGATGTGCGCGGTAGACGTTGTTGAGATCTTTGACCAGCGCGTGGATTCCGTAGTGCGCAGGTTGGTCCAACAGCCACCAGTCCAGGCTGCGTGAGTCGGTCCACTCGCTCTCCTGGGCGAACTCCGAACCCATGAAGATGAGCTGTTTGCCTGGATGGGACCACTGATAGGCGAGATAGGCCCGAAGGTTGGCCAGTTGTTGCCACCGGTCACCAGGCATCTTGCGCAGCAGGGACCCCTTGCCGTGAACGACCTCGTCGTGGCTGACCGGCAGAATGAAGTTCTCGCTCCAGGCATAGACCATCGAGAAGGTCACCTGGTGGTGGTGGTACTGGCGGTGCACCGGCTCGTGGGAGATGTAGTCAAGCGAGTCATGCATCCAGCCCATGTTCCACTTNAGCCCAAAGCCCAGGCCGCCCAGGTGCGTTGCCCGGGTGACCCCCGGCCATGAGGTCGACTCCTCGGCGATCGTCACCACTCCCGGGACACGCCTGTAGACCGTCGCGTTGGTCTCCTGCAGGAGCTGGACGGCTTCGAGGTGCTCGCGTCCGCCATAGAGGTTCGGCTCCCAGTCGCCGTCNTCGCGGGAGTAGTCCAGATAGAGCATCGAGGCGACCGCATCAATGCGCAGGCCGTCGACGTGGAACTCCTCGAGCCAGTAGACAGCGTTGGCAACCAGGAAGTTACGCACCTGCGGACGGCCGAAGTCGAAGACGTGCGTGCCCCAGTCGGGCTGGTCGCCGCGTCGCGGGTCCGGATGCTCGTACAAGGCCTGTCCGTCAAAACGGGCGAGCGCAAACGCATCTTTGGGGAAGTGGGCCGGAACCCAGTCGAGCAGAACGCCGATTCCATTGCGGTGCATGGTGTCCACGAAGTACCGGAAGTCATCNGGTGAACCGAAGCGCGATGTCGGCGCGTAGTAGCCGCTGACCTGATAGCCCCAGGATGGACCGTAGGGGTGTTCCATCACCGGCATCAGCTCTATATGGGTGAAGCCGAGGTCCTTGACGTAGTTGACCAGGTGCTCTGCCAGGTCGCGGTAGCTCGACCCCTGCCGCCAGGACGCCAGATGGACCTCATAGACGCTCATGGGTCCGTCGTGCGGGTTGGTTGCCGCACGCGTGGCCATCCAGTCGCCGTCCTGCCACGCATGCGCCGTGGACGTCACCACCGACGCGGTTGCGGGTGGTTTCTCGGCGGCGCGGGCCATCGGGTCCGCCTTGGCCCGTCGAGAGCCGTCGGAGCCCAGGATCTCGAACTTGTAGCGGTTGCCCTCGGCCACGCCCGGGACGAACAGCTCCCAGACACCGGATGAGCCCAGCGAACGCATGGGGTGGACCGAGCCGTCCCACTGGTTGAAGTCCCCCACCAGGCGGATGGTGCGCGCGTTGGGTGCCCACACCGCGAAGGAGGTGCCCCGCACAGGTCCCATCGGTCCGTCGTACTCACGAACGTGCGCGCCCANCNCGTTCCAGAGCTCTTCGTGGCGGCCCTCGCCGATGAGGTGCAGGTCGATCTCGCCCAACGTTGGCAGGAAGCGGTAGGGATCGTCGATAACGTGCTCGATCCCGTCGTCGTAGGTGACCCGGATCCGGTAGTCGGGGACCGTGCGGATCGGCAGGACCCCGGCCCAGACCCCATCGACCTCGTGGGCGAGCTTGACCAGGGTGCCATCAGCCATCTCGACAACCACCTGTTTGGCCAGTGGTTTGAACGTGCGCACGGTCACCGCTGCATCGTGGGGATGAGGTCCCAGGATGGAGTGGGGGTCGTGATGCCTTCCGGCGATCAGGTGCTCGATATCGCGGCGGTTGACCGGTTTGACAGATGATGGCAGGTGGGGGGGCGTATTGGTGGTCACGATTGCAGATCACTCCTTCGTTCAGCGAACAGTCGCGCTATTGCGGTGATCGGGATACTGAGCCAGGTCGGGCGGTTCCGGGCTTCATAGACCACTTCGTACAGGGCCTTGTCCAGCTCGAGAGCCGCCAGCAGAACGCCGTCTTGACGGGGGTCGCGGCCGGCGCCACTCGTGTAACCCTCCAAGAAAGCGGTTCGTGCATGGCTGGCCCAGGCTGCTGCTGAACGGCCGGGGTGTTCCTGCTCCCAGGAGCCGGCGACGTAGTCGAACGAGCGCAGCATCCCGGCCACGTCCCTCAGGGCCAGATCTGGCTGTGTGCGCTCCGCCAGGGGCCGCAGCGGTTCGCCCTCGAAGTCGACCAGGACCCATCCTCTCCCAGGCGCGTCGAGCACCTGTCCGAGATGGTAGTCGCCATGGATTCGTTGCAGCGCCGGCCATCTGGCCAATGACACAGCCTCTATGGACAACGTGACCATTTGNTCGTACTCGGCCAGTGCGGGCACCTCGGACAGGGCNGCGGCATGGCGGGCCCGCATGCTCCGNGTCAGTGCGGCGACGTCGTTCTGCGTCGCCTCACGGGTGCCCATGGTCTGTGCCAGGGTCTNGTGAACCTCAGCAGTGGCCAGACCCAGGCTGCGCGCCCTGTCGCTGAAGTCCGCCTCTGAGGCGACCGCCGCCAGAGCTACCCGCCAGGCGTCCTCGACCCCTGGGAGGAACTCCTGGGCGAACGCCAGGTGACCGGCGGCCACCCCGCCGGTAGCGGCTGCATCCGACCACTGCCCCCAGACGTAGCCGACCGAGCCGGGTACCCGCGTTGATCCTGCGGCCGAAAGTGCCGACTGCACCACGACGTCAGGGTTCTGACCGTGCTGCAAGACGCGAAACAGCTTACAGATCAATGGTTTCGCGGGAAGACCAAGGATGTCTACGAGGTCCAGGATGATCGAGGTGTTGGACTGCTCGCCGACCAGGACGCGCGAAGTCAACACCTCACCCGGGTCGGTCGTGGCGAGCCGATGGCCCCCGGCGCTGCCGATGCTCTGCTCGCCGTCGGGTCCCGGTTCCTCGTCGCCCTTCTCCCGTCGCCCTTCTTCTCGTCGCCCTTCTTCTCGTCGCCCTTCTTCCCGTCGCCCTTCTTCCCGTCAAACGGGGCGGTCCTCTCGTCGAGCATCAGTGCCAGCAGGGCGGTGGCGAAGGCAGGATCGTGCGGCGCGTCGTAGTAGTACAGGGTTCGCTGTGGCCCATCGCCCCCGAGCTCCATGGTCGCCACCAGTGCCTGGTCGCCGTCCGCCAGCGGACTGGTCCGACAGGTCAACGGGACCTGGTAGGTCGTGGGGGTTCGACCTGACTCGTCCAGTAGCAGATGGATGCTGATCTCCACCTTTCCGGCCGGGTCCTCCAGTCGTAGCCCCCCGATGCGCCTCAGCACCGGGACCCGGCCCTTGCCGGCATACCAGCGTTGTCTGGCCACCCACTGCGGCAGGACCGCCATGATGGAGGGGGTCAGCTGCACCTGCATCAGAGCCGCCGGATGTGGATGATGTGGACGGGTTCGCCTTCTGGGCCGAGCCGCACGAAGTTGTCTTCACCCCAGTGCCATGACAAGCCGGTGATGAGGTCATGTGCCACGAAGCTGTCGCCGGGGCGCAGTCCAAGTGCCGCCATGTCCAGGTGGACGTGGGTCTCCCGCGTCGCATGGGGGTCGAGGTTGGCGATCACCAGGATGACGTCGTCTCGGCCGTCGACGTTGCGGCGCTTGGAAAAGGCCATGACGTTCTCGTCGTCGACGTGGTGCAGGTGCAGATTGCGCAGCCAGTGCAGGCACGGGTGCCCGCGGCGAATCTCGTTGATCGCCGTGAGATACGGCGCCAGGGACTGGCCGGCCTTGGGGCCGCCCTCCTCGTAGTCGGACCACCGGCGGTCCTTCAGCTCGTACTTCTCGTTGTCGATCTGTTCCTCGACGCCGGGGCGTGCGACATCTTCCACCAGCTCGTACCCGGCATAGATCCCATACGTTGGCACCAGGGTTGCCGCCAGTGCTGCGCGAACCTTCCATGCCGTTGGCCCGCCGTACTGCAGGTAGGGCGGCAGGATGTCGTGCGTCGTGGGCCAGAACGAGGGACGCATGTAGGTTGCCGCCTCGCCGGCGAGCTCGGTGACGTACTCCTGCAGCTCCCACTTCTGGATGCGCCAGGTGTAGTAGGTGTAGGACTGCTGGAAACCGATCTTGCCCAGCGCGTGCATCATCGCCGGCCTCGTGAACGCCTCGGCCAGCCAGATGATGTCCGGCGCCACCGCTGCCACATCGGCAATCAGCCACTGCCAGAACTGCAGGGGCTTGGTGTGCGGGTTGTCGACCCGAAAGATCGTGACGCCGTGGTCGATCCAGACCTGGACCACGCGCCGGACCTCGGCATAGATGCCGGCCGGGTCGTTGTCGAAGTTGAGGGGGTAGACGTCCTCGTACTTCTTCGGCGGGTTCTCCGCACAGGCGATGGTCCCGTCGGCACGCAAGGTGAACCATTCGGGGTGGGCGCTGACCCAGGGATGGTCCGGTGCACAGTTCAGGGCAAGGTCGAGCGCGACCTCCAGACCGAGCCGATCTGCCTCCTCGACAAAGGAGTCGAAGTCGGCGAAGGTCCCCAGCTCGGGCGCGATGGCATCGTGGCCACCGTCGGGCGAACCGATCGCATAAGGCGAGCCGGGGTCGCGCGGTCCGGCCTTGGGGGTGTTGTTGGGGCCCTTGCGGTTGATCTTGCCTATCGGGTGGACCGGGGTCAGATAGACGACGTCGAAACCCATGTCCGCGATGGCGCTCAGACGCCGTGCCGCGCTCACCAGGGTCCCTGAGGTCCACAGCCCGGTGAGGGGGTCCTGGGTCGCTCCCTCCGAGCGCGGGAAGATCTCGTACCACGCGCCATACAGGGCGCGTTCGCGTTCCACCAGCCAGCTGTATTCCGCAGTGGGACTGACCAGGTCGCGCAACGGGCGGCGNTCCATCTCGGCGCGCACCTCGGGGGCAACGGCCGCCTGCAGACGCGCCTGCACGGGGCGGGTCTGGTCCCGCAGTGCCGCCATCGCGTTCCTGATCGGTTTGGCCTGGGCGGGCGTACGTGTGACTTGTGCCAGCGCCCGGTCCAGCACGAGGGCACCCTGCTCGAGCATCAGCTCGGTGTCCACGCCGGCGGCGACCTTGAGGGTGGCGTCGTGCTCCCAGGTGCGGTACGGGTTTGCCCAGCCCTCCACCCGGTAGGACCACTGGCCGGTTGCGTTCGCCCTTATCGTGGCCGACCAGTGGTCAAGTCCGGGGGAGACCAGTGCCATCGGCACGTGCTGCTCGCTGCCGTCCGGCTCGGTCAGGACCACCGTCGCGTCCACGGCGTCATGGCCTTCGCGAAAGACAGTGGCGGTGACCTCGAACGGCTCGTTCAGCACAGACTTGGCAGGGAACGCTCCGTGCTCGATGCAGGGGGTGACCCCCAGGACCGGAATACGCCCGATGGTGCCCGGGGCTGCAGGGTGAGGGGCAGGCTTGGGGGCCGGTTTGGGGGAACCGTGCAGTTGGCTCGCTGTCATCAGCCCGAGGCTACCCGGTGTCCTTCCCGAGACCTCGAGATGGTGGCCTTCGCCCGCTTTGTGGGGACCCGGACGTCCGCCCTGCAAAATGTTGACAGGAACTGCAAGAACTTCCAAATCATCTCACGAACGTCGCCTATGCTTCTCGATCGTGAAGGCTATTCGTCGCTTCAGCGTCCGCACCGTCCTGCCCGAGCCGATCAGTGCGCTGGGAGAGCTCGCCAGCAACCTGCGCTGGTGCTGGCACCCCGCCACGCGGGACCTGTTCTCCGAGATCGACCCCAAGCGCTGGGCCAAGGTTCGCAAGGAACCCGCCAAGATGCTCTCGGCGCTGTCGGCGGACGAGCTTGTGAGCCTTGCCGCCGACGAGGCCTTCGTGCAGAGAGTCCACGGCGCGGCCGAAGATCTCGCGGCCTACCTGAGCCAGCCCCGCTGGTACCAGAGCTGGGCTGCNNAGGTGCAGGGTGGCGCTCCCGCCTCGATCGCCTACTTCAGCCCCGAGTACGGCATCACCGNAGCTCTCCCGCAGTACTCCGGTGGTCTGGGCATCCTGGCCGGGGACCACCTCAAGTCCGCCTCGGATCTGGGTGTGCCCATGGTCGGGGTCGGCCTGTTCTACAAGACCGGCTACTTCAAGCAGTCGCTGAACCGCGACGGCTGGCAGCAGGAGACCTNCCCCGTGCTCGACCCGGACGACCTGCCTCTGGCGCTGTTGCGGGAAGCCGATGGGAAGCCCTGCATCATCACGATCGACCTTCCCGGCGGCAGGGTGCTTCATGCCCACGTGTGGAAGGCCCAGGTCGGCCGGGTTCCCCTGCTGCTGCTCGACTCTGATGTCCAGGACAACGATGAGGCGGCCCGCGGGATCACGGACCGGCTCTATGGCGGCACCGGCGAGCTGCGCCTTCAGCAGGAGCTGCTGCTCGGTGTCGGTGGCGTCCGGGCGCTGCGTCTGTGGTCACGCCTGAGCGGCGCACCGGCTCCAGACGTCTTCCACACCAATGAGGGTCACGCCGGCTTCCTTGGCGTGGAGCGGATGCGCGAGATGACCCACCAGGGCGCCATGACCTTCGGCGAGGCCCTCGAGGCGGTCCGGGCGGGCACCGTCTTCACTACGCACACCCCGGTACCTGCCGGGATCGACCGTTTCGGTGTCGACCAGATCGAGCTGTACTTCGGCGGCGACAACGCGATCCCCGGCCTGCCCATCCAAAGCCTGCTGGCCCTGGGTGCCGAGGACTTTCCCGGTGGCCAGGGCGGTGTGTTCAACATGGCGGTCATGGGACTGCGCCTGGCACAGCGCGCCAACGGGGTCTCCAGGCTGCACGGGGTGGTCAGCCGTCAGATGTTTGATGGTCTCTGGCCTGGGTTCGACGACGTCGAGGTACCGATCACGAGTATCACCAACGGTGTTCACGCCCCGACATGGGTCGACCGCAGGGTCTTCGAGCTCGCGCTCAAGCACCTGGGNACCACCGATGTCGCCGAGCACGATGCGTGGGCGGGCATCGCCGACATCCCCGGTGACGAGATCTGGGCTGTCAAGCGGAACATGCGCGAGCAGCTGGTCGGGGAGGCTCGTCGGCGGATGAAGTCGAGCTGGCTGAAGCGTGGCGCCAGCCCGGCCGAGCTCGGCTGGATCCAGGACATCCTGGACCCGGATGTGCTCACCATCGGTTTCGCCCGTCGGGTCCCGACGTACAAACGACTCACNCTGATGCTGCGGGACCCGGTACGCCTGAANAAGATCCTGCTGGATCCCAAGCGTCCCGTTCAGCTCGTCATCGCGGGCAAGAGCCACCCGAACGACGAGACCGGCAAGAGGCTCATCCAGCAGCTCGTGAGGTTCGCGGACGACCCGCAGGTTCGCCACCGCATCGTGTTCCTGCCGAACTACGACATCGCCATGGCGCAGTACCTCTACCCGGGCTGTGACGTCTGGCTGAACAATCCCCTGCGCCCGCTTGAGGCTTGCGGGACCTCCGGCATGAAGGCTGCGCTCAACGGCGGGCTCAACCTCTCGATACTGGACGGGTGGTGGGATGAGTGGTTCGACGGCGAGAACGGCTGGGCCATCCCGACCGCCGATGGTGTCGAGGATCCGGACCGGCGCGACGACCTCGAGGCGGCCGCACTCTATGACCTCATCGAGGGCTCGGTGGCTCCCCGCTTCTACAACCTCGACCAGGACGGGCTGCCTCAGCGCTGGTTGTCGATGATCAGGCATACCCTGTCCACGCTGGGCCCGAAGGTGTTGGCGTCCCGGCAGGTTCGGGACTACACGACCCACCTCTACGGCCCCGCCGCTCGTGCGGGCTGGGCCCTGGGTGGACCCACCTGGGAGGGTGCGCGGGATCTGTCGGCCTACAAGGCCAAGGTCCGGGCCGCCTGGCCGGGGGTGCGGGTTGATCACGTGGAGTCCTCAGGGGTCTCGGACTCCCCGCAGGTCGGCGACATCTTTCACGTGCGCGCCTTCGTGTCCCTGGGTGAGCTGGGCCCTCGCGAGGTCGAGGTGCAGGTGGTCCACGGTCGTGCCTCGGAGTCAGATGAGCTGCGTGACATCGAGACGGCGCCGTTGACCTTCGCTGAGTCGTACGAGGACGGCCAGCACTGCTTCGCGGGTGACCTCGTGCCGACCCGGACCGGCGCCTTCGGCTACACCGTCCGGATCCTGCCCACGCATTCCGCCATGGCCAACGCGGCTGAGCTGGGTCTGGTCGCCAACGCCTGACTGGCAGGTCAGGGCACCAGCGCGTAGACCCGAACCGATGATGCGGTGAGGGTGAGGGGTCCATCGTCAGGGTCCACGGTCGGAGTCAGTGTGCTCTGATCGCCCCCAGAAGGCGGCGGCAGCGCCCACGTGCTGTCCCAGACCAACCGGTATGTCGCGGCCTCGCCCTGTGCCGGCAGGGTCACCTCGGCGTCGAGGGCGCCGCCATGGAAGAGGATCAGCAGCGACTGCCCGCCGACGTAAGTGCTGTCCAGGAACATCGTCAACGTCCGGGTGTGCGGGTCGTCCCACGTTCGGTGACGCATCGGGCGACCGTCCGCTGCGAACCACTGGGGCTCGGCCACTGGCTCCTGGCGCGCCCGGCGTTCGGTGAAGATGGACCGTCGCCAAAGAACGGGATTGCCGGCTCTGAGCCCGGTCAGGAAGCGTGTCGTGGCCAGCAGCTCGTGTTGCCAGGGCTCCAGATCCCAGTCGAACCACGACACCTCGTTGTCCTGGCAGTAGCTGTTGTTGTTGCCACCCTGAGAACGTCCCAGCTCGTCGCCGGCGTTGATCANCGGCACACCGCTGGCGAACAGCTCGGTGGCCAGCAGGTTGCGGATCGCTCGCCGCCGCGCCGTCAGCATCGATGAGTTGGCGCCGGGCCCCTCAACCCCGTGATTCCACGACCGGTTGTCGTCATGGCCGTCACGGTTGCCCTCACCGTTGGAGAGGTTGTGCTTGTCTTCATAGGCGGTCGTGTCGGCCAGGGTGAAGCCGTCGTGGGCAGCCACGTAGTTGATCGACGCCATCGGGCCCCGATCGCGGGCGCCGAACAGGTCCCGTGAGCCGCTGAGTCGNGTCGCCAGCTCACGGACTCCATGACCCGGTTCCTGGCGGGCCGAGCGCGCGACGTCGGACAGCCAGAACGTGCGCACCCCATCACGGAAATGATCGTTCCACTCGGCGAAGGGCGGCGGGAACTGGCCGGTTCGCCAACCATCGACCCCGAGGTCCCACGGCTCGGCGATCAGCTTGACCGCTGAGAGCACCGGGTCTGTGCGCAGTTTGGCCAGGAACGGGTGGTTCGGGTGGAACCCTTCGTCACGGCCACGTCCGAGCGTTACCGCCAGGTCGAAACGGAAGCCGTCGACATGGCACTGCTCAACCCAGTACCGCAGGGAGTCCAGAACCATCCGGGCCACCACCGGTTGGCGTATGTCCAGGGTGTTGCCACATCCCGTGACGTCCTGATCACGGCCCCGCTCGTCCAGTCGGTAGTAGGTGCGGTTGTCCAGGCCTCGCCACGACAACGTCGCCCCGTCCCGGGCCTGCTCGCAGGTGTGGTTATAGACGACGTCGAGGATGACCTCCAGACCGGCGCCATGGAGCAGCTTGACCATGCCCTTGAACTCGTTGAGCTGGTCCTGGGGATCGCGGGACGCGGCATAGGCCCCGTGAGGCGCGAAGAACCCCAGAGGGTTGTAGCCCCAGTGGTTGACCAGTCCTCGGCCCACCAGCGCGGGCTCGTGGCTGAAGGCATGGACCGGCAACAGCTCCACCGACGTCACTCCCAGTGACTGCAGGTGCTCGATGGTGGCGGGGTGGGCCATCCCGGCATACGTCCCGCGCAACGGCTCCGGGACCTGCGGGTGGAGTCTGGTGAGGTTTCGGACGTGGGCCTCGTAGATGACCGTCTGAGCCCAGGGAACATGCGGCGAGTGCTCATGCCCCCAGTCGAAACGGTCATCCACGACGATGGCCCTCGGAACGTATGCCGCGCTGTTGCGTTCGTCCCTGGCATCTGCGTCGCCGAGCAGGCGGTCATCCACAACATGGCCGAACACCTCTGGGCGCCAGGCCACCTCGCCCTCGATCGCCCGGGCGTAGGGATCCAGCAGCAGCTTGTCGGCGTTGTAGCGCAGGCCCGCGTCGGGCTGCCACGGGCCGTGCGCCCGCACCCCGTACCGCGCCCCGGCACCGAGCCCGGGCACCGAACCGAACCATGTTCCATGGGCCCGGTTCCCCAGGGCGACTCTGCGCTCGCTGTCCCCGGTCGTGTCGCCGGGCTCGAACAGACAGATGTCGACCCCGTCCGCGCGGCCTGCGTAGACGGCGAAGTCCACGCCGTCGCGGGTGAGGGTGGCACCGAGCGCGGGAGGCAGATCACGAGAGGGGCCCATGGCACCAAGGGTAGGCAGTCGTTACCTTAGGCACATGACCGATCCGACTTCGCTGCCGAACTTCCCCCCTCCGACCAGCGAGCACCCCCTTCGTGGACGTGTGCTCGACGCCTTGATCGACGAGGGTTTCGAGCCCAACATCGACCAGGACGGCGATGTGGCCTTCACGGTCCAGGACCAGCAGATGTTCGTGCGCTGCATGGAGGGCGACTTCACCGTCATGCGCGTCTTCGGGCAGTGGCAGGTTGGCGACGACGTCCCGCAGGACGCCCTAAGCCAGCTCCAGGCCTGCAACGAGCTGACCCTGCGCCTGAACGTGGTCAGGGCCGGTATCGCGGACGGGACCCTCGTGGTGACCGGCGAGCACGTCATCGCACCGGAGACGGACGTCAAGGAGCTGCTGGTGGTCACCACCGAGCTGGTCCTGTCCGCGGTCCATATGTGGCACCAGACAGTCATGGGCAGGACGCACGACCAGGGCGTCGGAACGGAACAGCCATGAGCGAGCTCGTCCGGTTCGAGGTCGAGGGCGGCATCGGCACCATCCATCTGGAACGACCACCGGTGAACGCGCTGAACTTCGAGGTCCAGGATGGCCTGCACGCCGCCGCGCTCGAAGCCACCACGCGGCGCGACGTCTGGGCGGTCATCATCTATGGCGGGCAGAAGGTCTTCGCGGCCGGCGCTGACGTCAAGGAGATGCAGGCCATGTCCTACACAGACATGGTCGACCGGTCTGTGGCCCTGCAGGCCGCGCTCACCGCGATCGCTCGGATCCCCAAGCCCACTGTGGCCGCGATCACCGGCTACGCGCTGGGTGCCGGCTGTGAGCTCACCCTGGCCTGCGACTTTCGGGTTGCCGCCGACAACGCCAAGCTCGGCCAGCCCGAGGTCGCTCTCGGGGTCATTCCGGGCGCTGGCGGCACCCAGAGGCTGTCTCGGTTGATCGGACCGGCCCGGGCCAAGGACATGATCTTCACCGGGCGCGCGGTCTCAGCCCAGGAAGCCCTGCGGATCGGTCTGGTCGATGAGGTCGTCGCCCCCGATGAGGTCTACGCCGCTGCGCGCAGGCGTGTCCAGGGCTACGTGGGCGGTCCGGCATACGCCATTCGTGCGGCCAAGGAGGCCATCGACCGTGGCCTCGAGGTCGATCTCGAGACGGGCCTGGAGATAGAGCGGATGCAGTTCGCCGGCGTCTTCGCGACTCGTGACCGTGACATTGGCATGGCATCGTTCGTAGAACACGGACCGGGCAAGGCGCAGTTCGAGGGCCGCTAAGTCGGGTTCTTTTTGCTCGTCCCCACCGCCTGTGGGCGGTCAGGGTGTCAGGCATCACGGTCCAAGGCCGTTTCTTTCTGGGGGTCCTGGCTGCCAAGATGTCACGAAACCCAAAGTCATACTCCCTAGAAAGGGGACAGCCAGCGATGAACATCGTCGTCTGTGTCAAGTACGTGCCCGACGCCCAGTCGGACCCCACGTTCAACGAGTCGGACAACACCACCGACCGGTTGGGCGTTGACGGGCTGCTCTCTGAGCTCGACGAGTACGCGATCGAGGCAGGCCTCAAGCTGGCCGAGAGTGCTGCTGGGTCCGAGGGCGGCGACGAAAGCAAGGTCACCGTGCTGACCATCGGCCCTGACAAGGCCGCCGATGCCATCAAGAAGTCCCTGCAGATGGGTGCTCACGAGGGGGTGCACGTCAACGACGAGGCGATCCACGGGTCCGACGCCGTGGCGACCTCGCTGATCCTGGCCGAAGCCGTGAAGAAGATCGGCAACCCTGACCTGATCCTGACCGGCATGGCGTCCACGGACGGAACGATGGGTGTCGTTCCGGCAATGCTCGCTGAGCGTCTGGGCCTGCCCCAGGTGACGCTGGCCTCTGAGCTGACCGTGGCCGGTGGCACGGTCACCATCCGTCGCGATGGTGACGTGGCCTCGGAGACCATCACCGCCTCCCTGCCGGCTGTGGTCTCGGTCACCGACCAGATCAACGAGCCGCGCTACCCTTCCTTCAAGGGCATCATGGCCGCCAAGAAGAAGCCCGTTCAGACATGGTCGCTGGCCGACCTCGGCATCGACGCCGCCTCGGTGGGCCTGGCCGGAGCCTGGACCACGGTCGAGTCGTTCGCCAAGCGCCCGCCGCGGGCCGTGGGCCAGATCGTCACCGATGAGGGTGACGGCGGCACCAAGCTTGCCGAGTTCCTGTCCGCGAACAAGTTCGTCTGAACCGCAACCAGATAGACGTAGGAGAAACGCACATGACTGAAGTTCTCGTTCTGGTCGACCACGTCGGTGGCGCGGTCCGCAAGACCGCCCTTGAGCTGCTGACGATCGCCCGCCGCCTTGGCGAGCCGTCCGCGGTCTTCATCGGTCCCGGTTTCGACGCCGCCAAGGAGACCCTGGCCCAGTATGGCGCAGAGAAGGTCTACCGGGTGGAGTCGGCTGATGTCAGCGACTATCTGGTGGCGCCCAAGGCCGAAGTGCTGGCGGCACTCGTCGGCTCAGCAGCACCCGCGGCGGTCCTGATCACCTCCTCTCCAGAGGGCAAGGAGATCGCGGCTCGCCTGGCGATCAAGACCGAATCGGGTCTGATCACCGACGCGGTCGACGTACAGGCCGGTGAGGGCGGCGCAGTGCGCACCTACCAGTCCGTGTTCGCGGGCGGCTTCACCGTGCAGGCCAGCGTCACCAAGGGCACGCCAATCGTCACGGTCAAGCCGAACTCGGCTGCGCCGGAAGCGGTTTCGGGTGCCGCGGCTGACCAGGTGGTCGAGATCTCGATCTCGACCAGCGCCAAGGCGGCCCGGATCACCGACAGCCAGCCCAAGGCTGCCACCGGCCGTCCCGAGCTGACCGAGGCCGCGATCGTGGTCTCCGGTGGTCGCGGCACCGCCGGTGACTTCTCCAAGGTCGAGGAGTTCGCCGACTCCCTGGGGGCGGC
>JGI24130J36418_10000307_pt1 | contig 15383 bp, 10 predicted proteins | sample BarGraNGADG00212_FD_36418 | JGI IMG/M metagenome (IMG submission 36418)
TCCTGATTCCTGATTCCTACCTTATCATCTCGCCACGATGCGTTCCTGCCCTCCCATCCACGGGCGCAGGGCTTCCGGGATCACGATCGACCCGTCTTTCTGCTGGTAGTTCTCGATGACCGCGATCAGCGTCCGGCCGACGGCGAGGCCTGAGCCGTTCAGCGTGTGCACGAANTCGGCCTTGCCCTTGCCCTCCGGGCGGAACTTGATGCTCGCGCGGCGCGCCTGGAACGCCTCGGTGTTGCTGCACGACGAGATCTCGCGGTAGGTCTTCTGGCTCGGCAGCCACACNTCGATGTCGTAGGTGGTGGCCGACGCAAACCCCATGTCGCCCGTGCACAGCATCATCGTGCGGTAGGGCAGCCCGAGTCGGATCAGCACCTGCTCGGCGTCGCGCGTCAGACCTTCGAGTTCCTCGTGCGACCGGTCGGGCGGCGCGAACTTCACCAGTTCCACCTTGTCGAACTGGTGCTGCCGGATCAGGCCGCGCACGTCGGCGCCGTAGGAGCCCGCCTCGCTGCGGAAGCACGGCGTGTAGGCGCAGTACTTCAGCGGCAGCTGGCGGCCGTCGAGGATTTCGCCGCGATGGAGATTCGTCAGCGGCACTTCGGCGGTCGGAACCAGGTACAGGTCCCAGTCGCCGGCAATCTTGAAGAGATCCGCCTCGAACTTCGGGAGGTTTCCGGTGCCGGTCAGCGATTCCGCGTTGACCAGGAACGGCGGTTCGACCTCCGTGTAGCCGTGCTCGCTGGTATGCAGCGAGAGCATGAAGTTGATCAGCGCCCGCGACAGCTTCGCGCCGTCGCCCATCAGGAACGCGAACCGCGCGCCGGACGTTTTGGCCGCGCGCTCGAAGTCGATGATGCCGAGCGCGGGGCCGAGGTCCCAGTGGGCCTGCGGCGCGAAGTCGAACAGGCGCGGCTCACCGACGCGACGAATTTCCTTGTTGTCGGCGGCGCTTGCGCCGACCGGCACGTGGGCGGCCGGAAGATTCGGGATTGTCAGCAGCAGCCCGCGGCGCTGCTGATCGATGGCGCCGAGGTCGGCTTCGAGTTGCTTGATCTGCTGCCCGCGCTCGCGGTTGGCGGCGAACACGGNGCTCGGGTCGCGCCCTTCCTTCTTGGCGCGCGCCACGTCCTCGCCGGACCGGTTCTGCTGCCGCTTCAGTNCCTCGACCTCGACGATCACGGCGCGCCGACGCGAGTCGAACGTCGCCAACGCCTCGAGATCGGCGTCGGGGTCGATGCCGCGGTTCCGGAGGCCGGCCCGCACGAGATCGGCATGGTCACGAACGAAGGCTGGGTCGAGCATGACACCTGCGATCCTACGCGATTCAGGCGTTTTCGAGCTATGCCTTTCGCCCGCACCGCAACCTCGGCTAGGATTACGTCCGAGGAGAAACGCCCGTGACGACCATCCGCAAAGCCGTGTTTCCAGCCGCCGGCCTCGGCACCAGGTTCCTGCCTGCCACCAAAGCACAACCGAAGGAAATGCTCGTGCTGGTGGACAAACCCATCATCCAGTACGGCGTCGAGGAGGCCGTCGCGTCCGGCGTTGACAACATCATTCTCGTCACCGGTCGCGGCAAGAACGCGATCGAGGACCACTTCGACGTCTCGATCGAGCTGGAGACGTTCCTCGAAGCGCGCGGCAAAACGGAGCTGCTTGCGGAGATCCGCAAGGTCTCCAACCTGATCAACTTCGCGTACGTCCGCCAGGGCGAGCCTCTCGGCCTCGGTCACGCCGTGCTCGTCACGAAGGAACTGGTCGGCCAGGAACCATTCGCGGTCATTCTCGGCGACGACGTCATCGACGCGGACCCGCCCGCCCTGCGCCAGATGGTCAACGTGTTCGACCGCGTGCAGGGCCCGGTTCTCGCCGTCGAGCGCGTGCCGGAAGAGAGCGTCTCGTCCTACGGGATCGTGCAGATCGCCGAAACGCTTGGCGACGGCGTGTACCGGNTCAAGGACCTGGTGGAAAAGCCGCGCCGCGAAGATGCGCCGTCCAACCTGGCGATCATCGGCCGCTACATCCTGACGCCCGATATCTTCCCCGCGCTGAAGGCGACGGTGGCCGATCGCACGGGCGAGATTCAGTTGACCAACGGCCTTCGCCGGCTGCTGCAGGACCGGCCAATCTACGCCTGCGAGGTGAAGGGCGTCCGGCACGACACCGGCAACAAGCTGGGATTCCTGAAGGCGGTGGTGTACTTCGCGCTGCGGCGGCCCGACCTGGCCGAGCCATTCCGGAAGTACCTCAGGGAGAACGCGGGAATCTAAGCACTTCGACTCGCAATTACGGCCACGATCAGTTCTCGCCGCACGTGGCCGGCTGTGCTCGCTCAGCACTTAGTCCTGAGGGCACAAATACGTCGCCGTATTTGTGCAGCGAAGGACTAAGCTACTTCTTGTCGCTGCTCCCTGTCGTGCTCGACGAGGGCATGCTCGGCGTTGAAGGCGTGCTGCTGGCGCTCTTCGACTCGCTGCTGGCGGCTGGCTTGTCTGTGGTGCTGGTGCTCTTGTCGCTCGACGAAGAGGTCTCCGACTCTCCCCCACCCTTCCCCTTCCGCGCGTAGTCGGTGATGTACCAACCGGTCCCCTTGAACTGGATGGCAGGCGCCGACAACATGCGCCGAGCCTGTCCCCCGCACGTCCGGCACGTCTCGACTGGCGCGTCCGAGTACTTCCGAATCACCTCGAAAGTGACATGGCATCTCTCACACCGGTATTCGTAGAGTGGCATGAAGTTTTCTATTCCAGCACATCGCCGCGGTCCCCCGGCAGCATCAGCTTGCGCTGCGCCCAGATCGGCAGCGTGCCGTTGTCGAGATACGTGTCGTGGAACGCCCGCAGCGAGAACTTGCTCCCCTGCAGCGCCTTGTAGTCTGCGCGCAGCTTCAGCAGCATCAGCTTGCCGGCGCTGTAGACCAGGTATGTCGGATCGAACGTGCCGCGCTCGGCTTCTCGCCGCGCGCCGGGCTCCTCCATGAACGCCTCGTCGCGGAAGAAGCGCATCCCGGCTTCGACCGACATGTCCTCGGCATGGAGCCGGATGCCGACGATGAAGCGGGCGAGGCGGATGAGGGCCTCGGCCAGCTGGCCGAGACGGACTTCCGCGTTGCCCTTCTCGAACCCGGCCTCAATCATCATCTGCTCGCAATAGTGCGCCCAGCCTTCGACCGCCGATGCCGGCGAGAACAGCAGCGACTTCCTGAGCTTCGATTCGATCTGGCGGAGGTGCAGCGCATGCACGAAGTGGCCGGGATACGCCTCGTGCATCGAGATCGACCAGAGCGTGGCCGAGGCGACATCGCGGAGGTAATCCGCCTGGCGCTCGGCCGGCCACGACGGGTCGGCGTCGGTCACATAGTAGTAGGAGCGCGTCGGCTTCATCTCGAACGGGCCCGGCGTCCACAGGCTGGCGAAGGTCCAGCGATAGAAGTCGGGCGTCTGTGCGACGACCAGGGGTTCGGCGGGCGGAATGGTCACTAGGTCGTGGCGCTCGATGAATGTCACGAGGCTGGCAATCTGGTCCTGCGCCGTCTTCACCAGGTGCCCGGGCTCCGGGTGGTCGTCTTTCGCGCGACGCCACGCCGCTATCGGGTCGCCGCCGCCGTCGAGGCGCCCCGCCACGCGGCGGAACTCCTCCTGGGTGGCCCACAGCTCTCGGCCGGCGATGGCCAGCAGTTTGTCCACGCCGATCGAGAGCCCTTCCTCGAGCTTCAGTTTCTTCTCGAACTTCTCACGGCCCAGCCGGAACGAGGCGTGCGCGCGCGGCGCGAGCTCCGCTTCCAGGTAGCCGATATACCCATTGAGCGCGTCGGCGGCATCCACCGACGCGTCCGCCAGGTCGCCGAGCAGGCGCAGGTCGTCCACGCCCGAGAACGCCCGCGGCAGGTCGTGCTCGATGAACTTCAGCACGCCGCGCAACGTCTCCATTCCGACCTTGACGTAGATGCCGGGCGGTTCCTTCACGTTGTCGCGCGNNGCCTGNATCAGCCTTGGCGCCTGGCGCAGCTTGGACAGCACGCGGCGGGCGCGTTCGTCCTCTGGCGCGTATGGGAAGATGGCCTGCGTCGCAAGGCTCGTCGCCAGGACGTCGGCGTAGTACTGCGGGTTGCGCTCCCATGTGCGGACTTCTTCGATCTCGAAGATCCGCCCCCGGATGTTCGCAGCAATGACCGGGTGCTCGACCCGCTCGACCTCCGTGAGACCATCGTGCGGTATCTCGTCGAGCCTCCTGGCAAACCCAGACAAGACTCGCGCCTGCAACTCGAGCGCGCTTCGACTCAGGTCCTCGAGAAGGTCGTCGTGCATGTGCACGCCGTCGAGGGCCGCGCCGGTCGGCTGGATCTCGTACAGGTACCGCAGGTAATCGTCTACGAAATGATGTAGCGGTTCGGATGAATGCACGGTCGCGCCTCGCCTACACCGTTCCGGGCCGCCGCCGCCCGGTCCGACGACCCCCGTCGTCCGTGCCTCGGCAGACTGCCCCTCTTACAATGGTACAATATCTGAACAGTCGAGGCCATTCATGGGCGTTCCTACACTCTTCCTTGTCGCCACACCCATCGGCAACCTGGAAGACATCACCCTCAGGGCGCTCCGCGTGTTGCGGGAGGTGTCGCTGATCGCCGCGGAAGACACCCGGCGGACAGCGAAGCTTCTGTCGCACTACGAGATCCACACCCCAACCACCAGCTTCTACGAACAGGTGGAGCGCGAGAAAACGCCGCGATTGATCGCGCGGTTGGCGGCCGGCGAAAGCATCGCCCTGGTGTCCGACGCCGGAACGCCGGGCATCTCGGACCCCGGCTACCGGTTGACGAAAGCAGCCATCGCCGCCGGCGCCCGGGTGGAAGCCATTCCCGGCGCCAGCTCGGTGCTGGCCGCCCTCGTGNCGTCCGGCCTTCCAACCGATGCATTTTCTTTTATCGGTTTTCCACCCCCGAGAGCGCAGGCGCGCGCCCGCTGGCTATCGGAGCTCGAATCCCGCCGCGAGACGCTCGTCTTTTTCGAGGCTCCCCACAGGATCCGCGAAACGCTCGAGGCGGTTCTCCAGGTTCTGGGCGACCGACCCGTCGTGGTCGGGCGGGAACTGACGAAGATCCACGAGGAGCTCATTCGCGGCTCCGTCTCGACGGTCCTGGCAGCCCTTCCTCCCCCCAGGGGAGAGTTTACTGTTGTACTGGGTGGTGCAGAGGTTCCGGCGTCAGCACCCGATCCCCTTCCTTCCGACGCAGCACTGCTCGGGTCTTTCTATCGTTTGACCGAAAGCGANGGTTTNTCGCGCCGGGATGCCATCAGCAGGCTCGCGAAACGCCATGGTCTCTCTTCGANGGAACTGTACGGAGCAATCGAGAAGGCCAAGACATCGGTCGAATGACCGAGATTTCGAACGCTTGTGAAAAGCCTTGCACTGGCGTCCAGCGGAGCTCCGCCTAAGACAGATTTCAGGGACCCCACAGAAACTTGCTTCATTCGTGACGATTTCAGCCCTGGAAGATGTCTTGACCGGAACCTGTCCATTTGTTAAGTTAGCGCCGCTATCGTTAATGTTCTCAGGGCGCCGCCCTCCCCTGGACCAGCCTATGCCCATTCAGCGCCGCAGTCAGCCTCCACGCCGCGCGACGACGAAACCGACGACACGGGCTCATCCGAAGCATGCCAAGACGGCAAAGACGGCCAAGCCGTCGAAGCCGAAGCCATCGAAAACCGCGGCGCCACACGCGCGCGCTCCGGTTCCCGCGACGAAGAAGAACCGGCGGCGCCCTGCAGCAAAGACACCAGCGCTGCCGAGGAAGAGGCAGCCTGCTTCTGCTGGTGTCAAGTCCGCTCCCGTCCCTGTTCCCGCAAGGCCCTCGTCGCACGACCTCGCGGTAAAGGCGTTCGAGCGCGGGTTCCAGGCTCTTCAGCAGCGGCAGTTCGCCCGTGCCGCCGAACTCCTCGGGGCGGTCGTGGGCAACTTCCCGGACGAAAAGGAGTTGCTGGAGCGCGCGCGGGTGTACCTGAGCATCTGCGCGCGGCAGGCAGGTCTCCGCGATTCCAGGCCGCGCTCGTTCGACGAGCGAGTCAATGCCGCGACGGTTGCGATCAACCGGGGTGCGTTCGACGAAGGCCTTGCGTCGCTCCGCAAGCTCGAGAGTGAGCAACCGGGCTGCGATCACGTGCACTACATGCTGTGCGTGGTCTACACGTCGAGCGGAGAGCCCGCGAAGGCGTTGGAGCACCTTCGCCGGGCGATCGAGTTGAACCCGGAGAAACGCTGTCTGTCCGCGCAGGATGCCGACCTCGAGCCTCTCCGTCAGAACGCCGGTTTCGCGGCCCTGCTCGGGGCGTCAGGTCCCCGCCGGCGAGTCGTGGCGCGAAAGAGGTAGGCCCATGTCTACGTCGCACGTCCTGATCCTTGCCGCCGGCAAGGGCACCCGGATGAAGTCTGGCCGGCCGAAAGTGCTTCACCAGGTGGCCGGCGCCCCGATGATCGACTACGTCCTCACCACTGCCGCTTCACTCGGCGCGGCCACCCGGACCGTAGTCGTCGGCCACGAGGCCGACCTGTTGCGCTCGGCGCTGGCCGCGTACCCGGATCTCCGGTTCGTCCTCCAGCAGCCCCAGTTGGGAACCGCGCACGCGGTGATGCAAGCTGAGCCTTTGTTCGCCGGCGTCCGCGGAACCCTGGTGCTCCTCTCGGGCGACGTACCCCTGCTCTCGGCCGACACGCTGCGCACGCTGCTGGCGCGCCACCAGGAAACGGGCGCGGCCGCTACGGTGCTGACCGCCGTCGTGGACAACCCGTTCGGCTACGGCCGGGTCGTCCGCGATGGCGACGAGGTCCTCCGCATCGTCGAGCAGCGGGACGCGACGCCCGGCGAGCGAGAGATCCGAGAGATCAACTCGGGCATCTACGCGTTCGACCTCGAGCCTCTGTTCCCGGCGCTCGGCCAGGTGGCCTCGGACAATGCGCAGCAGGAGTACTACCTCCCCGACTTGGTCGCTATCTACCGGCGGGCGGGGCGCCGGGTGGCTGCGTACGCCGTCGATCGCCCCGAAGAAATCCTCGGCATCAACACGCGGGGAGAGCTCGCGGCCATGAGCGAGCGGGTGTGGCAGGCGCGGCGCGTTGCCCTGATGGCGTCGGGCGTCACGCTCGAAGACCCCGCGACGACCTACGTGGGCAAAGACGTGGTGGTCGGCGCGGACACGGTGATTCGCCCCGGCGTTTCACTCCTGGGTCGAACGACAGTCGGGGCGAGGGCGGTCATCCACGCTGGCGTGCGCATCGTGGACTCGGAGTTGGGCGACGACGTCACGGTGCTCGACCACTGCCTCGTCGTGGGCGCGCGTATTGCAGAGGGCGTGGCCATCGGGCCGTTTGCGCATATCCGCCCCGAGTCGGAAATCTGCGCGGGCGCGCGGGTCGGGAATTTCGTGGAGCTGAAGAAGACGCGGCTGGGCGCAGGGTCGAAAGCTGGCCACCTGGCGTACCTGGGCGACGCCACGATCGGCGAGAAGGTGAACATCGGAGCGGGCACAATCACGTGCAATTACGACGGCGTCAACAAGAACCGGACGGTGATCGAGGACGGCGTCTTCATCGGCAGCGACACCCAGTTGATCGCGCCGGTCACTATTGGCCGGGGGGCATACGTGGCGGCCGGCTCGTCGATCACCAAGGACGTTCCGGCCGGCGCGCTCGGCATCGCACGCGGCAGGCAGGAGAACAAGGAAGGCTGGGCGACGTTGAAGAAAGTGCAACAGAAGGCTGAAAAGAAGACGTAGGGGGAGGCGCCTATGTGCGGCATTATCGGTTACATCGGGCCCAAACCGGTTGTCCCGGTACTCATCGACGGCCTGCGGCGGCTCGAGTATCGCGGGTACGATTCGGCGGGCATCGCGGTGGTGCGGCAGGGCACGATCCACCTGCGGCGAAGCGCCGGCAAGCTGTCCCGCCTCGAGGATGTCATCAGGGCGGAGCCACTCGAAGGGGAGTACGGCGTCGGCCACACGCGATGGGCCACGCACGGCCGGCCCACCGAGGAGAACGCCCACCCGCACCGCGACTGCACGGGCCGCATCGTCGTCGTCCACAACGGCATCATCGAGAACTACCTCGAGCTGAAGCACGAACTGCAGGGTCAGGGCCACAAGTTCGTTACCGAGACGGACACCGAGATCGTGGCGCACCTGGTGGAGCAGGAACTGAAGGCGGTGGGGGCGAACGGCGGCCTCGAGGGCGCCACGCGCCGCGCGCTCGCGCGCATCCGCGGCATGTTCGCGCTCGTCCTGATCTCTTCTGACGAGCCGCAGAAGATCGTCGCGGTCCGGAACGGCCCTCCGCTGGTGGTCGGCATTGGAGACGGCGAGTACTTCGTGGCGTCGGACATCCCGGCCATCCTCGCCCACACGCGCGACGTGGTCTTCCTCGGCGACGAGGAAATGGCGGTGCTGACCAAGGACGGCGTCACCTTCACCAACTTCGCGGGGACGAAGCTCGACCGCCCGACGCAGCGGGTGTTGTGGAACCCGATCCAGGCCGAGAAGGCCGGGTTCAAGCACTTCATGCTGAAGGAGATCTTCGAGCAGCCTCAGGCGGTGCGCGAGACGGTGCTCGGGCGCGTGTCACTCGACACCGGGCGCGTGTTCCTCGAGGAGATGACGCTGTCGGACACGGACCTCGCGGAGATCGAGAACGTCACGATCATCGCGTGCGGCACGTCGTGGCACGCGGGGTTGATCGGCAAGTACCTGATCGAGAGCCTGGCGCACCTCCCGGTCGAAGTCGACTACGGCTCGGAGTACCGCTATCGCAATCCGATCGTCGGCAGGAAGACGCTGGCCGTCGTGATCACGCAGTCGGGCGAAACGGCCGATACGCTCGCCGCGCTTCGCGAGGCGAAGGGCAAGGGTGCGCGCAGCCTCGCCATCTGCAACGTCGTCGGCAGCATGGTCACGCGCGAGAGCGAGGGCACCGTCTACACCCACGCGGGACCGGAGATTGGCGTCGCGTCCACCAAGGCGTTCACGTCGCAGCTCGTCGCGCTCCACCTGCTGGCCCTGCACCTGGCGCAGGTGCGCGGCGCGATCGCGCCCGCCCAGGCGCGCGAGGAAATCGACGGGCTGCTCCAGTTGCCCACGCTGATCGATCAGACGCTGCGGGTGTCGGCGCTGGTGGACGAGATCGCGCGGCGGTTCTACAACCGCCGCGACTTCCTGTTCCTCGGCCGCGGCATCAACTACCCGATCGCGCTCGAGGGCGCGCTGAAGCTGAAGGAGATCTCCTATATCCACGCCGAGGGGTATCCGGCCGGCGAGATGAAGCACGGGCCGATCGCGCTCATCGACGAACAGATGCCGGTGGTGGCGCTGGCGCCGCGCGACCATGTCTTCGAGAAGATGCTGAGCAACATCCAGGAGGTCAAGGCGCGCGGCGGCTCGGTGATCGCGCTGACGACGGGCCGCGACGAGCTGGTCGAGAGTCTGCTCGACACCGAGCACGACTCGATCATCAGCCTCCCGGAGACCAGGGTCCGGCTGTCGCCGGTGATCATGGTCCTGCCGCTGCAACTGCTTGCCTATCACATCGCCGTGCGCCGCGGGTGCGACGTCGATCAACCCCGCAACCTGGCGAAGAGTGTCACGGTAGAATAGTGGACTTCCTCGACGAACTGAACCCCGAGCAGCGCGAGGCCGTGCTGCAGGTTGACGGACCCCTGCTGATTCTCGCCGGCGCGGGTTCGGGGAAGACGCGGGTCATTGCCTACCGCATCGCCTACCTGGTCGGCGCGGGCCACGCGGCCGCGCGCGAAGTGGTGGCGGTCACGTTCACCAACAAGGCGGCCGAGGAGATGCAGCAGCGCGTCGCCACGCTGCTGGGCGACGCGGCTACAGGGTCGTGGGTCTCGACGTTCCACGCCATGTGCGCGCGGCTGCTCCGCCGGGATGCGCCGGCCATCGGTCTGTCGCGAGATTTCGTCATCTACGATTCGTCCGACCAGGTGTCGGCGATCAAGCACGTGATGCGCGAGCTGAAGATCGACGACAGCCTGCTCCAGCCGAAGGCGGCGCTTGGACGCATCAGCCACGCGAAGAACCTGATGCAGGGCCCCGACGCGTTCACGGGCAGCTACAACCCGCGCGACGCGGAGTTGGGGAAGATCTTCGAGCTGTACCGGAAGACCCTCGCCGAGAGCAACGCGCTCGACTTCGACGACCTGCTGCTCAAGACCGTCGAGTTGTTCGACAAGGCGGACGTGCGGGCCCGCTACGCGGACCGATTCCGGTTCCTGCTCGTTGACGAGTACCAGGACACGAATCGGCCGCAGTACCTGCTGATGAAACGCCTGGCCGAGGCCCACCGCAACATCTGCGTCGTGGGCGATCCCGACCAGTCGATCTACAAGTGGCGCGGCGCGGACCTTCGCAACATCATGGATTTCGAGGCCGACTACCCGGAGGCGCGGGTGGTGCGGCTCGAGCGCAACTACAGGTCCACGCAGGTCATCCTCGACGCCGCGTCGGCGGTGATCCGCCAGAACAGGAATCGAAAAGAAAAACGCCTCTGGACCGAGACCAAGGGGGGCGACAAGGTCCGCTACCACCAGTCGAACGACGAACTCGAGGAGGCCGACACCATCGCGCGCATCGCGCGATCGGCCGTGCGCACGACCGGCGACACCCCAATGGCGGTCCTCTATCGGACCAACGCCCAGTCGCGCGTGATTGAAGACGCGCTGCGGCGCGAGGGAATCGCCTACCGCATCATCGGCAGCGTCCGGTTCTACGAGCGGAAGGAAATCAAGGACACGCTGGCCTACCTGAAGATCCTCATCAACCAGGGCGATGACGTGAGCCTGCGACGGGTGATCAACGTGCCGGCGCGGGGAATCGGCAAGGGTGTGATGGACGCGCTCGAGTCGGCCCCGGCCGGACTCGGCTTGTCGAGCGACCAAGGCCTGTCGCCGCATTCACTGTGGTCGCGGCTACTTGGCGGGCTGGATCGCGGCGCCTTTACGGGACGGGCCGCGACGTCGCTCCGCGTGTTCCGCGATCTGATGATCGGCCTCGTGGACATGGCGCGCCAGGAATCGGTGTCCGTCGCCATCGGCAAGGTGCTCGACCGGACCGGCTATCTCGCCGCGCTCCGCGAGGACCGCACCGAGGAAGCCCAGAGCCGGATTGAAAACCTCGCGGAACTCGTCTCGGCGGCGAAGGAGTACGAGCTGCGAGAGACGGACGCGACGCTGGGCGGCTTCGTGGACCGGTTGTCGCTGCTGTCGGATACGGACGAGGCTGAAGGCGCGGCGGACGCCAGGGTNATGATGATGACCCTCCACAGCGCCAAGGGCCTCGAGTTCCCTGTCGTCTTCATCGCGGGCCTCGAGGAAGGGTTGTTCCCGCACTCGCGCTCGAGCGAGGACGAGGACGAGCTCGAGGAGGAGCGGCGGTTGTGCTACGTCGGAATGACTCGCGCCCGCCGGAAGCTCTATCTCGGGAGCGCGAACCGGCGACGGTGGTACGGCGAATACCGGCCATCGAGCCCTTCGAGGTTCATTGACGAGGTGCCGGACGAGTTACTGGAGCGCGTTGAGCCCGCCGGCTCGGCCATGCACCAGCCTGGCCTATGGGCCGGGCGCCGTTCCGGCGGCGGGGGCTCCCTCGGCGGCGATCACCGTCCCGGGCCGTCTCTCCAGCGGCAGCCGTCGCGGGTGGGCGAGGATTCTCCCTCCTACACCTACGAGGACGAGGACCAGTCGCGGTCCCGCGGCCTCGAGGCCGGGATGCGGGTTCGTCACGCGCAGTTCGGCGTCGGCACGGTGATGAGCGTCGAACCGATGGCCGGCGACCTGAAGCTGGTCGTCCGCTTCGCCAACGTCGGCGCCAAACGGTTGATCGCGAAATACGCGAAGCTCCAGGTGCTGTAGCGTTCCGACGTCAGCGAGGCCGAAACAGGGAGGTGAGGCGAGAATGGCCTGGCGGTCGAAGGCGCAGATCGTCACGAAATAGNGATTGAATCCGACATAGAGCGTATCTCGATGATTGCCGGGGCAGGAACAGGGTCGCCATGAAAGGCCGTGCAAACGAGTAGGGGCGCCAAAAGGCGCCCCTGCCAGACCGGTGCATCGGTTGTCGATTCCATGCGGTCGCAGGCCCAGGGGCCGCGCCGGAGCATCCCGCTTAGTACTTCGACTCGCAATTACGGCCACGATCGGCTTTCGCCGCATGTGGCCGGTTGTACTCGCTCAGCACTAAGTCCTGAGGGCACAAATACGTCGCCGTATTTGTGCATCGAAGGGCTTAGGAGCCGGTGCCCGCTTCCTTCAGGTTGGTGATCATCCACCGGCCCTGGATCCGCTTGCCCGTTGCGTCCTTCAGCACGACGCGCTGCAGCGTGAGCACCAGTGTCTTCGTCGTCGTATTGTTGTCGGCCGTCCGCACGTTTGCGGTCACGGTCACTTCCTTCGACGCCTCAACGGCTTCGCCGGCGGTCACGTCATGGTCCGGCAGGCAGAGGTCGGCCACCCTGCGCTCCGCGTTCAGGACCTTCCGCGCCTCCGACACCTTCCTCTGCTCCACCGTCTGGTCGTCGCGCCACTTCGTCCAGGCGGCCTGTATTGCGCCGTCGTTGCCCGCAGCCTTTCCCTTGCCGGCCTGTTCGATCTTCAGCACGCGGTTGATGACGTCGATGTTCTTGTTCTGGAATTCCTTCATCCTCTTGCTGAAGTCCGCCTCGGCCGCCTGGGCGTCCTTGAACGCCTTGTCGAATTCCTTGATCTTCAGCTCGCGCGTCCGTTCGGGCGTTTGGCTCACGAAAGACACGCCCTGAGCCTTTCCGTCCCTGATGGGGTCGAATGTCACCGTGGCGATGTTCGCCAGTGTGATGTTGTCGCCCATCGACGACGCCTGGAAGAACCGATTGATCATCTGGTCGTGTTNCGAACCTCCGCAGCCCGCTGCGGAAAATGCGAGAACGACCAGGAGGGGGAGAAGACACCAAAAATGACGCGGCCGATGCATGCCAGCCTCCTTGCTTTACTCGTTGATATCCTCGTCGCGNTCCGCGAGTCGAGCGATGGACACAACCCGGTCNTCTTCTTCGACCCCGATGAGTCGCACGCCCTGGGTGGCCCGACCGATAGTCCGGACGTCACGCGTCCCGATCCGCAGAATCTTACCCTGCTGCGTGATGAGCATCAGCTCATCCTCATCCCGAACGTACGCGATTCCGACAACTCGCCCGTTCCGGTCCGTCGTGTGGATGTTGATAATACCCAAACCGCCCCGAGACTGCACGCGATATTCGCCCAGGTCCGTCCGCTTGCCGTAGCCGTTCTCGGAAACGGTCAGGAGGGTCCCCCCTGGTGTGACCACTTCCATGGCCACGGCGGCGTCGTCTTCCCGGAGCGAGATCCCGCGAACCCCGAAGGTACCACGGCCCGTGGATCGCACGTCTTCTTCGGGAAACCGGATGGCCATCCCTTCCCGCGTGCCGATGAACACCTCGCCGTGCCCGTCGCTGAGTTGCACCGCGATGACCGCGTCGCCTTCTTCCACGCCCATCGCGATGATGCCGGCCGCCCTCGGGTTGCGGAACGCGGTCAACTCCGTCTTCTTGACCACGCCGCGCCGGGTGCCCATCACCACGAACTTCCCTTCCTCGAACTCCTTGACCGCCAGCAGCGCCGCGATCTTCTCGTCCGGCAGCATCGACACCAGGTTGGCGATCGCCTTGCCCTTCCCGTCCGGCCCCACGTCGGGAATCACGTACACCTTCAGCCAGTAGACCCGCCCCTTGTCGCTGAAGATCAGGATGTAGGCGTGCGTGGACGCGACGAACAGGCGCGAGACGAAGTCCTCCTGGCGCATGCTCATCCCCTTCCGCCCCATGCCGCCGCGCCGCTGCGTCCGGTAGTTCGACACGGCGGTCCGCTTGATGTAGCCGGTGTTGCTCACCGTGATCGCCATGTCCTCGTCGGCGATCAGGTCCTCGATCCGGAACTCCCCTTCTTCCTCGACGATCTCGGTCCGCCGCGCGTCACCGAACCGGTCGCGCACCGCCCGCAGTTCATCGACCACGATCTGCATCAGCAGCGCCTCGCCGCCCAGGATCGACCGGAGCCGCTCGATCAGTGCGAGGATCTCCGTCAACTCGTCCACGATCTTCTGCCGCTCGAGGCCGGTCAGTCGCTGGAGCTGCATGTCGAGGATCGCCTGCGCCTGCGCCTGGCTCAGGCCGAACCGCGTCATCAACCCCTCTCGGGCCTCGGCCGGCGACTTCGACGCGCGGATCAGCGCGATCACCGCGTCGAGATGGTCTAGGGCAATCTTCAGGCCCTCGAGGATGTGGGCACGCGCCTCGGCCTTCCGCAGGTCGTGCTCGATCCGCCGCCGCACCACCTCGCGCCTGAAGTCCACGAAGTGCTCGAGCACCTCCACGAGCGACAGGTAGCGCGGTCGGCCGCCGACAATGGCCAGCATGATCACGCCGAAGCTGATCTGCAGCGGCGTGTGCTTGTAGAGGTTGTTGAGGACGACGTCCGCCACCTCGCCGCGCTTCAACTCGATGACGATGCGGAGTCCCTCGCGGTCCGATTCGTCGCGCAGGTCCGAGATCCCCTCGAGGGTCTTGTCGCGCACCAAATCCGCGATCTTCTCGATCAGCTTCGCCTTGTTGACCTGGTACGGAATCTCGGTGATGACAATCGCGGTCCGCTCGCCCTTGCTTGCCTCTTCGACCGTGGCCTTCGCGCGAATCGTGATCGCGCCGCGGCCGGTCCGGTAAGCCTGGACAATCCCGGAGCGCCCGACGATGAGGGCACCGGTGGGGAAGTCGGGGCCGGGAATCTGCTTGAACAGGGCCTTGAACTTCGCCTCGGGCGTCTCGTTCGCGTGCTCGATCAGCCAGATGACGCCGTCCACCACCTCGCGCAGGTTGTGCGGAGGGATGTTCGTCGCCATGCCGACGGCAATACCGACCGAGCCGTTGACGAGCAGGTTCGGGAAGGGCGCCGGCAGGACGGTCGGCTCTTCGGTGGTCTCGTCGTAGTTCGGGACGAAATCCACCGTCTCCTTGTCGAGATCGGCCATCATCTCTTCGGCCAGCGGCTTGAGGCGGGCCTCGGTGTACCGCATGGCCGCCGGCGGATCGCCGTCCATCGAGCCGAAGTTCCCCTGGCCGTCCACCAGGGGCGACCGCATATTGAAGTCCTGCGCGAGCCGGACGAGCGTGTCGTAGATGGCCGCGTCGCCGTGGGGATGGAAGTTGCCCATCACCTCGCCGACGATCTTGGCGCACTTGCGGCCCGCCCGGTTGCTCGCCAGCCCCATCGTCCGCATGCCGTAGAGCACGCGGCGATGCGCCGGCTTGAGGCCGTCGCGCACGTCGGG
>JGI24130J36418_10000308_pt1 | contig 15350 bp, 12 predicted proteins | sample BarGraNGADG00212_FD_36418 | JGI IMG/M metagenome (IMG submission 36418)
GAGTTCAAGAAGGCCGGCAAGAACGAGCCGCCGCTCCTCAAGAGCGCGGGCAAATCGTTCTACGAGCAGACGCCGGCCGGCACGACCATCGCCACAGTGGACGAAGGCCGCATTCCGCTCCCGCCGATTTCCGGGCAGCTCTCGCTCGCGATCCTCAAGCAGCAGGGCAAGGTGCTCGAGGAGAACAAGGAAGCGCGTTGCGTCGATCTCGGAGACGGCGTGCTCTGCCTCGAGTTCTGCGGAAAGATGAACACGCTCGGACCCGGCGTCCTCGAGATGCTCGCGAAGACCATCGATCGCGTCTCGAAGGGAAAGTTCGCAGGCCTCGTGCTNGGCAACGACGACCCGCGCACCTTCAGCGCCGGCGCCAATCTTGGCGCGGCCGCCGGAGCCGCGGCATCGGGTGACTGGAAGGCCATCGAAGCCTCGGTCAAGGCGTTCCAGGACGCGGTGATGAGCGTCCGCCGCGCGCCGTTCCCGGTGGTGTCGGCGCCGTTCGGCCTCACGCTCGGCGGCGGCGTGGAATTCTCGCTGCACGCCGATCGCATCCAGGCTCATGCAGAGCTCTACATGGGCCTGGTGGAAGTCGGCGTGGGAATCATTCCGAGCGGATGCGGCACCAAGGAACTGCTCTTCCGCTTCACCGAGGCGCTCAAGCCGTACGAAGATGCGGATCCGTTCGAGGCCGCGAAGCGCGCGTTCAAGCTCATCGCGCTGGCACAGATGAGCGGCAGCGCGAGCGAGGCGAAGAAGATGGGATTCCTTCGGCCGGTGGCGGATCGCATCTCGTTCAATCGCGACACGCTCATCGCCGATGCGAAGGCGCGTGTCCTCGATCTCGCGCCCGACTACGTCGCGCCCGCGATGAAGACGATACGCGTGCTGGGCAGCGAAACGCTCGGCAACCTGCAATACGCGCTGTTCTCGTTCAAGGAAGCCGGACAGGCAAGCGACCACGACGTTCGAATAGGAAACGAGGTCGCATACGTGCTCGCCGGCGGCGACGGTCCGCCGCGTGACGTAACGGAGCAGGACATCATCGATCTCGAGCGCGAGGCCACGCTGAAGCTGCTCGGCACCAAGGAGACGCAGGCGCGAATCAAGTACATGCTGGAGACGGGGAAGCCGCTGCGGAATTGAACGCAAGAATTTAAAAGAACGACGATGGGCGGCTCCTGAGCAGCCGCAACGGGACACTTGCACCAATCTCAGTGAGACCCATGCAGACAAGAGACGTAGTGATCGTGAGCGCGGTGCGCACCGCAGTCGCCCGCGGAAAGAAGGACGGCTCGCTCGCCGCCACGCACGCGGTAGACCTTTCCGCCGCCGTGATGCGCGCCGTCGTGGAGCGCGTGAAGCTCGATCCGAAACTCATCGACGACGTGCTGTGGGGCTGCGCGATGCCCGAGGCATCGCAGGGACTCAACATGGCGCGGCTCGCTGTCCTCCGCTCCGGATTTCCGGTGGAGGTGAGCGCCGCCACGGTCAATCGCTTCTGTTCGTCGGGACTGCAGACGATCGCGATGGCGGCGCAGGCGATCATGACCGGCATGGGCGACGTGATCATGGCCGGCGGCGTCGAGATGATGAGTGCGGTGCCGATGTCGGGGTACCACACACGCCTCGACCCCGGAATGGCGGAGCTGAACATCGGCATGGGCTTCACCGCCGAGCGCGTCGCCGCGCGCTGGGGCATCACCCGCGAGTTGCCGCGCGCTGGGGCATCACCCGCGAGATGCAGGACCAGTTCGCGCTCGGCAGCCAGCAGCGCGCGGCCGCAGCATGGTCGAAGAACGTGTTCGCGAGTGAGATCGTCCCGGTGACCGTGCAGAAGGTGCGCTGGAAGGGATCGAAGAAGACCGTCGAGGAAATCGCTTTCGCGACCGACGAGCTCGTGCGCGGCTCGACGACGATCGAAGGACTCGCGAAACTGCCGCCCGCCTTCAAGCCGGGTGGCACGGTTACGGCGGGAAACTCGAGTCCGCTTTCCGACGGCGCGTCGGCCGTGCTCATGATGAGCGCGGAGAAGGCGAAAGAACTCGGCCTCAAGCCGCTCGCGCGCTTCGTGCACTATGCCACGGCCGGAGTCGAGCCCGACGTCATGGGAATCGGCCCGGTGAAGGCGGTGCCGAAGGCATTGGCGCGCGCCGGACTCAAACTCTCCGACATCAAGCTGATCGAGTTCAACGAAGCCTTCGCGTCGCAGGCGCTCGCGGTGATTCACGATCTCGAGATGGACACGTCGCGAATCAACGTGAACGGCGGCGCGATCGCGCTCGGTCATCCGCTCGGCGCGACGGGCTCGAAGCTCACGACGCAGCTGGTGCACGAGCTCGGCCGTCGCGGCGGCGGACTCGGGCTCGTCACGATGTGTGTCGGCGGCGGTATGGGAGCGGCGGGGATTTTCGAGGTCTATCCCTCATAAAGTCGTCAGCAGAGACTTTGCAGTCACCTCGACGTCGAGGAACCGAACATGAGCGTCCGCGCGAATCTCAGCCAGAAGTTGTTGACGGTGTGGAACGGCGATCCGTGGTATGGCTCATCGAGCAGCACGATTCTCAAGGGCGTCACCGCGGCCGAGGCGCTGGCGCACCCGCTTCCCGGCGCGCAGTCGATCTGGGAGACGCTGCTGCACATGACGGCGTGGACCGAAGAGACCACGAGCCGGATGAATGGAGCCGAGTCGAAACAGCCCGCGCGCGACGACTGGCCTCAAGTGAAGGGATCCACGCAGGATGANTGGATCGCCGCGCAGACGGAACTGCTCGCCGCTCGTAAGGCGTTGCTCGAGTCGATCGAGAAATCACTNGAGGAGTCGATGTTCCTGCAGGTTCCCAAGAAGGGCGAGACGGGTCACGGCAGCGGTGCGACTCGCGCGGACACGGCCAGTGGGCTCGCCGACCACGACGTCTATCACCTCGGGCAGATCGCGCTGCTCAAGAAGTCGCTGAAGTCGGGCAATAAGTGATCTCGCGCTGCACAGATCTGCGACGCGTGACCGGTTAGGTTCACCGCCACCACGCGCCTTTCGTCGATCGACGTCGTCGTCAGCGCGGGGGCTGATCCCGTGGATCGGCGTGGTGGTGCTCGTTGGCTTCTGGGCGACGTGGAGCGACTGGTCGTCGCCGATCCAGACGCTCCGGTACCTGCAGCTCAGCGCGGCATTCCATCTCATGGCGGCGTTCGCGCCATATACAAGATCGAGCAGGCCGAACGGATTCTGGCAGTACAACAGGATCCTCTTCCTGCGGTTCCTCACCGCGCATGTCTACACCGTGGTGCTGTACGCCGGGCTCGCGATCGCGCTGCTCGCGGTCGAGAAGTTGTTCTCCGTGCACGTGCCGCCGCAGAGTTACGTGCGCCTCTGGATCGTGATGTGGTTTCTCTTCAGTATCTGGTTCTTCCTCGCCGGCAGACCCAAAGATCTCGCCGCGCTCGACGAACGCTCCGACTACCCAACCGGCCTGAGTATCTTCACGCAGTACGTGCTCGTGCCGCTCGTCGCGCATTTAATAGCGCCTAGCCTGGCCTGATTGCGTCAACTGACGTCATCTCGGTCGCCACACCTACAAGTCATCTCATAAACTGCCGGGAGAGGATCACGATACAAGCAAGCTGGACGAACGCCAAGAAGTTCTCCGCGTGCCGCTCATAACGCGTCACGAGTCGCCGAAAGTTCTGAAGCCAGGCGAAGAGGCGTTCGACCTTCCAGCGACGGCAGTAACGGCGGAGCTGTCGACCATCCTGCGTTCTGTTGCGACGCGTCGAGCGGTGCGGGGCGATGAACTCGATTCCGCGCCTTGCCAGCTGGTGGTCCAGCGCGTCGCTGTCGTAGCCGCGATCTCCGATGATCCGAGTGGGTAGCCTGCGGAGGAATCGGCTCTTCAACGTCTCGCCTACGAGCGAGATCTCACTCGGATTCGCGCTTGAGACCATCACGGTGAGTGGAAGGCCCTCACCGTCTGCGAGTGCCATGATCTTCGTGCCTTTGCCCTTGCGCGTGAGGCCGACGGCGAGGCCCCCTTTTTCGCGCCCGCGAAGGTCGCATCGATGAACGCTTCCGTGAAGTTGTATCCGCCCGCGGCAGCGAGCTCGCGTGCCAAGCGGTGGAGCACTCGGGTCAGCGTCCCATCCCGAGCCCAGAGTTGAAAGCGGCGATGACACGTTTGATAGGGTGGATAGCGATCCGGCAGATCGTGCCACGGCGCGCCGGTGCGCATCACCCAGAGCACGCCGTTCAGCACGTCGCGCGGATTACGCCACGGTCGGCCCCGACCATCCGGACGCCGACGAGGTTTCGGCAGCAACGGTTCGAGTCGCTCCTACTGGGCATCCAGTAACTCCACTGATCGCCTCCGGGTCGTCTCTCCAGAGGACGAGTGGCATGTCACGGGAACAACGCATCTCCCAGAACGGCAGAACAATCGTTCACTTTATGACATGACGGGAAAGTCGCGCAGAACAAGGGCTCGAGGACTCGGCCTGCATCGGGGGGATTCGGGCGCGAGCCCCGTCCAAACGCTAGGTCGAGCCGCATCGCGCCGATGGGCGACTGTGGCGCTTGTCGTCGCGGTCTGCGTCGCATACTCGCCAGCCCTGCGCGCCCCCTTCATCTTCGACGACATCACAAGCATTGTGGAGAATGTCTCGATTCAGCGGCTGTGGCCGCCGTCGATCCCTTTGCGCCCGCCAGCCGGAGGCAGCGCGGTCTCCGGCCGTCCGGTCGTCAACTACTCGCTTGCCGTCGACTACGCCGCGAATGCGCTGCTCGGAATAGAACAGCATCCTGGTAGGGGAAGCTCCGCGCAGGTCCTCAGCTACCGTATCACGAACGTCCTGCTTCACCTCCTCTGCGGCGCGTTGCTCTTCGGCGTGATCAGGCGCACACTGCGCTCCCCGTCTCTTGCCTCACGGTGGGCGAGCGTGGGCGATCAGGTGGCAGGGTTCACGACGGCGATCTGGCTGCTGCATCCCATCCAGAGCGAAGCAGTCAACTACGTCATTCAGCGGACGGAGTTGCTCGTGTCCGCGTGTTGGCTGGCCACGCTGTACGCCTCAATACGCGCATGGGACGCGACGCTTCCGCGAACCGTCGTGCGGTGGCGCGTGGTCGCGGTCGTCGCTTGCCTCCTCGGGATGGGCAGCAAAGAGGTCATGATCGGCGCGCCGATTGCGGTCATACTCTACGATCGCGTCTTCCGCGTCTCCTCGTGGAGCGACCTGGTTCGATCTCGCCAGCGCGTGTGGTTCTATGCCCTGCTCGTGGCGACGAGTGCGTGGTTGCTGTGGTCGATTGTGTCAGGGGCGCGTGCCGGCTCGGTCGGCTTCGACGTCGGTATGCCATGGTATCGCTACCTCTACAGCCAGGCTTGGGCGATCGGGCACTACGTGCGGCTGGTCTTCTGGCCTGATCCACTGACGATCGACTACGGGAAGAATCCGGTCTCAGGATTCCTGCCGATGCCCGGCCTCGTCTTCGTCGCGGGGTGCGGTGCGGCGACCCTCTGGGCTTGGACGCGCATCGAGCGATGGGGGTGGCTCGCATTTGCCGGTGCGTGGTTCTTCCTGCTCCTGGCTCCATCGTCCAGCGTCGTTCCCATCATCAGCGAGGTTGCGGCAGAGCGCCGGGTTTACCTGGCACTCGCCGCTGTCCTCTTGGTGCTCGTCGTCGCTTCCGCGTCGCTGTTCCGGAAGTTGGCCGCTGGACCGGAGCCGCGACGGCTCCTCGCCTCACGCATTAGACGACACGGTGCATTGATGGCGACTGGTCTCTGCCTGCTACTGACGGCGATCACGTTCGAGAGGAGCCGCATGTACGCCGACCCGGAGGCACTCTGGCGTCAGGACGTAACGGCATGGCCGCGTAATGCCCGGGGCTACTCCAATCTCGGACAGCTCCTGTCGGAACAGCCGCCACGTTTCGCGGAAGCCGAAAGCCTATTCACCCGTGCGATCAAGCTGGACTCGGCGCTGACCGCGGCCTGGGTCGATCGCGCTTACGTGAGAACGAAAGAAGGACGGCTGTCCGACGCTGAGACGGATCTGCAGCACGCATTGGCGATCGACGATCCCGCGAACCATGCGGTTGTAGTCGAGCGATACGGACGCTTGCTCTTGGGATTGGGCGAGCTCCCTCGAGCGATCCCGCTTCTTGAGCGTTCCGTCTCCAGCCACGTCACTGACGAAAACCTCTTTTGGTTGGGCGTCGGGTATGTCGAAGATGCGAGGCCGGACGATGCCGTGGTGGCGCTGCGCCGCTGCCTGTCGCTGAATCCAAACTTCACGCTCGCATTACGCTATCTTGGCCGCGCGTTGATCGAGGGCGGGCATGCTGCTGACGCCGTGCGGTATCTGCAGGCAGCCGTCGTGCGGGAACCGGGATCGGCGGTCGATCTCTCTCTCGTCAGTCTTGCACTTGCCCAGCTGGGCAGGTCTCAAGACGCGGTGGACGCGGCTGTTGCCAGTGCGACGATTGGCAACGATGCGGAGGCGTACGTCTTCGCCGGGAGAGCGATGATGCAGCTGAACCGACCGCGGGATGCTCAACGGTATTTTGGTGAAGCGGTTCGGCTGCACCCGGACGACTTCGTGTCTCTCACCCGTCTGGGGTTGGCCGATGCCGAACTGGGCGACGCGATAGCGGCAGCAGATTCGTTCCGGCGAGCGCTATCGGTTCAGCCCGGCTATGAACCGGCCCGTCAAGCGCTTGTGGAGCTCGAGCGGAGGAGAAACCAATAGTCTCCGCAGGAAAGGCAAGCGAATCACGCCCCCCAACCTGCTGCGGGCGCGAATAGCCGTTACGCCGCGCTGCGACCGGGAAGCTATTTATGAGATGTGTTGTAGACAGATAGTATCACGATCATGAGAGGCGACCCGCGATCTTCTCACTTAACGAAGGGGCCCGCTTCCAGCGAAAACGCTCCGCCGCGAGAACGATGGCGGCGAGTGCGGTGGTGATCGAAAAGGGTCGTGCGGCCACGTCGGTGTGCTCCCGAAAAACGTTCACGCTACGGGCGACTATCGGAGTATGGCCGAGCGCGCGAAGTCCGCAAATGTTTGTGAACTTTCGGAAACCCCTGCAGTATGGCGGCAACTACGGCGCGTTGGGTACGCGAATTGTCAGGACGGTCAGCTTTGTGCTCAGCGTAATCACCGTGTCCACATCGGCCATAGCGGGCCGTTGAACGCGAACCCTGACGACGCTGCCAAATCCAAGCAACCGGCTGCACTGCTGAAACGTCCCGTCCGAGCCTGTGCTGTAGTAATCGCGGAGACCGATCCAGTCGACCGAACCCTTCTTAGTCGCGTAGCTCACCCTGGCGTCGAACACCGGCGCACCACTAGAGGTCACGATGCGACCGAGGATGAACATCGACTCGCCGGCGGTCCATTGATGTGCCTCCTCGCATCGACTCATGACGTACTCCTCCGCAGTTCGCGGAGTAATCGTCGCTTCGAATGTCGAGTCGCGCGCGACCGTGAACCGCACGGGCGTTGGCATCGCGATTCCGAGTTCGGCCAGACGAGCGTCGGTGACTACCACCGAATACGGACCGGGGACGAGATCCGCGATTTCCGCGTCACCGTTTGCGTTACTGGTGCCACGGTAGTGCGTGTCGCGGAGGCCGATCACCGCATTTGCGACCGGTTTGCCCGATTTCGTTTCGGCGTGGATGCGCAACTTGCCGAGTGATGCGTGCCAGGTCATGCCGCCCGCCCATGATGCGCTGGCGAGCTCTCCGCCAAACTCCAGCGGGGAGAGATCATTGCGCGTGACGACATCGCCCGAAGAGAGAATCTTCGCTTGGCCGGAGATCACCGTGCGGATCTGCCACTGGTCGATCAGCACGATGCCGTTCGGCATTTGCCGAAACGCGATGCGGCCACCGGGCTTGAACGCGACCGTGTAATTCGGTAGCCCGACATATCGGAACTCGATATCGGTCAGGGCACGCGCCGCTGTGTCGACCCACAACGTGCCGTCGATGTCCACGCGCTTTTGCAGAGTTCGAGCTGGGGCGAACGCGAGTCCGACCTGGCGCGGACGTGCGCGCGACGGCTCGGCGAGGCGAAAGCAGTACGCCCTTGCGAACGTCTCATCGAGCAGCACATCGGCATCGGGTCCGAACACCAACTGCGTGCCTCCGGTGTCGATAGCAAATCCGGAATTGATGAAGGTCTTGGCGGAGAACGAAGCATTAAACGAATTATTGGAGCGCTCTGCAGTGCGAAGGTCGACCGTGAATGCCGCGATGCGATCGCTGAAACCCTCCAGCCGGCGTTCGAAGAAGAGTAAGTTCATGCTCGCGGGATTGGCCTCACGCGCCACCACGGTGGCGAGCAGGCCGGCGCGCGCCTGCTCCCACAATCCTAATGCGGCGATATCGTCTTTGCGGCGCGGACATTCGGATCGATCCTCCACGCGAATCGACGAGAGCATGGTCGAGACTGGAAGCATGTCGATGTCGAATGGTGCGTTGAAATCCGGCGAGGGGGGCACGCGAAGTTCGCGCGGCTGCAGGCCGATGCGGATGAACCGAAGCGTGCGCGCGCCGGCTGAGAAGGTGATGCGATATCGACCGCGTTCGTCNGTAATGTTTCTGCGGAGCACCGCGCCGGACGAATCCAGCAGCATGACGACAGCGCCGGCGATCGGCTGCCGACTCGCGCCGTCGCGTACCGTACCGCGAAAACTCTGCGCGGCGATCGAGCGCCCGACCGCGACGATCAGTAGCGCGACGGCAACGGAGATTCTGGCGAAGCGTCGTGAGCGAGTCATATCCCTATGCGAGTTTCTCGACGATGGTCGTGCGATGGTATTCTCATTGTCACCGATCATCCCAGCCGACGCGGTCTTGATTGCTCCGCAGGCCAAGAGTCATCGCCACGCCTCCGTTACTGTCGCTCACCGAAGGCGCGAGCGGCTGCGGCGCGCCCGTCGCGTGACCGATGGAATCGATTCCGGTCGCGCCGATGCTCGGCATCAATCTCGCGCGTCGAGCTATTGTCGGCTAGTACATTCGTCATAACGCAATTTGAACCGGCCTGATTGTGTGGGGTCGCAACCGTTCTGCTGGCGGCGAGAGCCGTTGATTGAGAATCGTCGAGAAGTGACAGTCGAGTTCCCGCGTCGCCGTCGCGCGGATCTGCGATAGTATGGAACAGACCGTCGGTGCGGTGAGATGAAACTCTTGCGCGATGCGCGAGGCATCAACCGTACTGATTCGACTGCGGTATCGGTGGACTCACAGGTCGGATGACCAGTGTCTGTTGCATCGCCAGGAGCCGCTGGGACCGAGTGGCCTGATTCCGCACCACGACTTGCACTCATTGCCCGTTCACGATACCGTCTCATAGATAGGAGCCAACTCTCGAGGCCGCACTGTGAAGATCATTGCAACGTTTGCTTGTGCCTCGCTCGCGCTGTACGCGCTGCGCGCAGGTGCCCANGGCAGCATCACCGGGACGGTTTACGACTCTCTGAGCACGCACGCACCACTAGCGAACGCGACCGTNGTGCTCGTCGAGCGCAACAAATACGCTACCAGCGACGCGCGCGGTCACTTCAGGATCGACAGCGTGCCCAACGGCCACTACANGCTCGGTGTCATGCACCCGATTCTCGATTCGCTCGAGCTCACGGCGCCGCTCGTAGCCGTCGATGTCTCCGGAGGGCGCGAGGCGACCGTCACGCTTACCACGCCGAGCGCTGGGACCGCTCTTGCCCGCATGTGCCCCGGCGCGCACGATGAGGACTCTGGTGTGATCATTGGCCGGGTGCGCGATGTAGATGATGGTTCTGCGCTGGCGTTGGCCACCGTCAGCACCGACTGGACCGAGTTCACGGTCACCAACGGGAAAAGCGCGAGCCAGCGCGTCCGAGCGAAAATCCAGACGAAGCCCAACGGCGTCTATCTTCTTTGCAACGTGCCGATCAAAGTGCCGCTGGAGCTGCAGGCGGAATGGAGCGGCTTCGTCGTCGGCCCCACCCCGGTTCAGCTGGATGATCACTTGATCAGCCGCGCCGAGTTCGCCGTCAGCCGGCGAGACAGTGCGTCACGGAACCATCTGCGTGACTCATCCGTCGCGCCGGCAGCCGCGCCCGGCACCGCGACCCTTCGCGGTGTGGTGCGCGGCGCGGATGCCAAACCCCTGCGCGACGCGACGGTGTCGGTGATGGGAACTGCACTCTCCGCGCGCACCGACGGCACGGGTGCGTTCCGTCTCGATCATATCCCAGCCGGGACGCGCTCGATCGAAGCCCGGTTGGTCGGACTGCTGCCAACAATTGTCTCGATCGACTTTGCGACGAGCGCTGTCCGCGACACGGTGCTGCTGATAAAACGATTGGTGCAGGACCTCAAGGCGGTAACGGTCCAGGCTAAAGCGCAGATGTCGCCCCTCATGGAACGCTCCGGCTTCAATGAGCGCCGAGCACAGGCCCTCGGCGCGTTCATCACCGAAGAGGACATCTCGAAGCACGGCTCTTCCGATCTCATCTCAATTCTTCAAGGCGTGCGAGGGGTGCACGTTAACCGAGGCCAGCCAACTCGTTCCCAAAGCGGCATCGCGCAGCCGATGGCTTACCTGAAAGGCATCAACGACATTCATCACACGCAGGACTGCATCCCGAATTACTTCATCGACGGCGCGCAGTATCAGGTGCAGAGCTACAGGGACTTCTCGGATCTGAGCCTCATGGCTCAGCCGGAGATGATTCGCGGAATCGAGATCTACGCCAATCCCGGCACCATCCCCGCGCAGTACGACCTGATGTCCTCCACAGGTTGCGGTTCCATCGTCATCTGGACGCGCTAGGCTGGCACTGTCGGGATCATCTGCCGCCCCAACGATTCTGCGTGCCATTTGCTATGCGAGGCTCAATCGTTCGAATCACACTGCTACGAGTATTCCTGTTAAGCGTATGGCCTTTTATTCTTCTTCCAACTAACGGTTGGGCACAGGAAGTGAGGGGCGAAGCGAGTATGTCAACCGATCTCCTCGCCAAAGTTATTGATTATCGACTGAGCGTCATCGAGCGTGACACGCCATTCGAGACCTGCTCCCTCCTTCGGCTGATGGCAACGCCGGCAGATCTACCCGGCGCGCTACCCGCGTGGGTGCGTCCGTACTTAAGCCCAATGAATGCGACGTCGTGTCGGGCGATGCCAGTGTTGGACTGTTCCACGGCGCCCGATGTGAAGACAAGACCACGACTCGTAGGGTGTGTCCCGGTCGTAGTTGAAAAGCAGGCGATGCCGCTGATGATGCGGCTCATGCCGCGGCGGAGTGCGTGGGTGAAAGGGTGCGGTGCAGGGCCTGCTTGAGCAAGGGCAGATGGCGGTACTGTTTCACACGGCGGAACTGACGTTCCATCGCCCACAGCGCGGCCGGCGCCGGTCCGCCCAGCAGCCTGCTCGAAGCAGGCGTGACGGCCGCGACGAGCAGATCCTGGTCCATCCTCGTCGGGGCACGCGTGCGTCGACTCGCGAATGTCGGTCGCACTATGGATACGGTGATCGCCGTCAAGATCGGTGTTCGCTGGTAGAGGTCCGATGGCAAACCCAGACGTTATTACCCGACGAGATCCTGCTTTCCTATCCTCGAGTCGCACGTTCCGCGGTTGAGGCGAGCAGGCGCATCGCCTCGCCGAGCCGTGCGAAACGCTCGTCCGAGGTCAGCCCGTTTCGGTAGCGAAAGAAGATCTGCTGCGCGATCACCGCGATCTTGAAGAGGCCGAACGCGTAGTAGAACGATGGATCGGCGGCGGGCCGTCCCGTGCGCGCGAGATAACGCTCCCAGAGTTCCGTGCGGGTGAAGTTCCCCGGCAGCGACGTCACGCCGAGCCCGAGCGAGCGAAGCGCCGGATGATCGCCGGCCTCCACCCAGTAGCCGAGCGACGTGCCGACGTCGAGCAGCGGATCGCCAAGCGTCGCCATTTCCCAGTCGAGCACGGCGACGATGCGTGAGTTGTCGCCGGGATCGAGGATGAGATTGTCGTACTTGTAGTCGTTGTGCACGAGACACGCGCCGCTCGAGACGGGTTCGTGTGACGCCAGCCACTGCGCGGTGCGGTCCATCGACGGCACGTCATCCGTGCGCGATGCCTCCCAGCGTTTGGTCCAGCCCGATATCTGGCGGGCGACGTAGCCATCCGGCTTCCCGAGTGCCGCGATCGCCGGATCCGACGCGTCCACCGAGTGGATCGCCGCGAGCGTCTCGACGAACGATTCGCTCAGGCGGCGCATCACGTCAGGGCCGGGTGTGCCACCGCCGGCGCCGCGGAGAATCACGCCGCGCACGCGCTCCATCAGATAGAACGGCACGCCAAGCACGGCGGCGTCTTCGCACAGCGCGATCGGCCTCGGCGCGGGAATCGAGCGCGACGCCAGCGCCGCCAGGATGCGATATTCGCGCGCCATGTCGTGCGCGGGTCCCTTCCCCACCCCCGCAGGCGGACGGCGCAGCACGAACTCGCCGCGGTCGCCCTTCAGCAGGTAGGTGAGATTGGAAAAGCCGCCTGGAAACTGTTCGACCTCGCGCACCACGCCCACCTCGGTGGCATTCGTGGCGATCCACGCATTCAAGGCGCCGAGGTCGAGTTCCTCACCGGCGCGCACCGCCCGCGTCTCGCTCACGACCTCTTCAGCCCGAATCCCTTGAGGATGCGCCGCGCGACCGCGGACTTGTGCACTTCGTCGGGACCGTCGTAGATCCGCGCGCCGCGCTCGTGGCGGTACCAGAACGCGAGCGGCGTGTAGTCGGTCATGCCCAGCGCGCCGTGCACCTGCACCGCCCGGTCGAGCACGCGCTGCAGAACGCCCGCCACGTGGAACTTGATCAGAGAGATCCGATCGCGCGCCGCATGCGCGCCGCGCGCCTCGATCTGCTGGGCGGTGTCGAGCACCAGCAGGCGAGCCGCGTCGATCTCGGCGCGCGATTCGGCTATCCAATGCTGCACGGCCTGCTGCTCGCCCAACGGATGGCCGGGCGAGAGTTCGCGCCTCACAGCATGTTCACACATCAGCCGGAACGCACGCTCGCAGATGCCGAGCCAGCGCATGCAGTGATGCACGCGGCCCGGCCCTAGCCGCTCCTGCGCGAGCGCGAACCCCTCACCCTCGGCGCCGATGCGGTTCGTGACGGGCACGCGAACGCCGGTGAAGCGCAGCTCCCCATGACTCGCGTGACCGCTTCCCACGTCACCCATCACCGGAATGTTGCGCACGAGCTCCAACCCCGGCGCATTCATCGGCACGATGATCTGGCTCGCACGCTCATGCGGCTTAGCGTCCGGCGCCGTTACGGCCATGACGATCGTGAACGCGGCACCGTCGGCGCTCGACGTGAACCATTTGTGACCGTCGATCACGTAGTCGCCACCCTCGCGGCGCGCGGTCGCGGCCATCCACACGGGATTAGATCCCGCGAACTCCGGCTCGGTCATCGCGAAACAGCTGCGGATGTCGCCGCGCGCGAGCGGCACGAGCCACTTCGCCTGCTGTTCCGCGGTGCCGTGCGCATGCAGCAGCTCGCAGTTGCCGATGTCCGGAGGCTGTGCGTTGAACAGGTAGTGGCCGATCGGAGTCTCGCCAAGCAGCGCCGAGACGTGCGCGAATTCAGTAAGCGTAAGGCCACGGCCGCCGAGTTCCGCGGGAAGGTGCGGAGCCCAGAGGCCGAGGCGCTTCACTTCCGCGCGCAGCTCGTTCAGCCGCGGCTCCAGCTCGGCGAACGGGCGCGTCAGGAAGTCGCGCTCGAGCGGTAGCGCGCGCTCGTCGATGAACGAACGAATGGCGGCGAGGAGCTCAGTCATCTGGATCGCCTTTGATCGCCTAACGTTTCGCCGCGCGGGCTTTGTCGACGATCTCCTTGACCTCCCGCATGAGCTGCGGGCCGTTGTACGGAATGCCGTCCTTGATGATCCACTCGGATCCGAGCGTGCGCACTTCCTTGCCGTCGCGGATCGCACCCGTTCCGCCGGCGTACAACACTTTCATGTTCTCGAGCGGGTTGCCGTCGACCACGATGAGGTCCGCGGTCCAGCCGATCTTCACTCGGCCAAGCTTGTCTTCCTGGCCGAGGATCTTGGCGTTGTTGCCGGTGCAGTGCTGGATGATCTTGATCGGATTGAAGCCGGCTTCCTGGTGAAGTTCCATCTCCCGGATCAGCCCGAATCCGTACATCTCGTAGATGAACCCGGCGTCGTCGCCGCAGCCGATGGTGCCGCCCTTCCGTTCGAAGTCGCGGAGCGCGGCCATCCAGATGCGGTAGTTCTCCTTCCAGTACGTCTCGTCGGTGCTGCTCCAGCCGATGAAGTACGATCCGTGATTCGACGGGTCAGGCTTGAAGTAATTTTCCAGTGAGGGATGCAGGTAGTCCTTGTACCAGGGCTGGTTCTGTGCCCGCTGCAGGTCCCTGCTTGCTTCATAGATATCGAGAGTCGGCACCCATGCGACATTGGCGCGCACCATCGACGTGAGCACGGAGTCGAGCAGCTTCGGGTCGGCCTCGCGCCACAGCCTGCCCGCCCAGCGGAAGCGGTCGGTCTCGTTGAGATAGTTGTAGTCGCTCGGGAAGTGCTGGCGTCCGTCTGAAATCGNGGCGTCGGGAATGCCGTACCAGTGCTCGATGCTGGTGGTGCCGAACTTGATGTCGTCCCACGCATTGGTCTCTTCGACGCCGACGTGATGCGCGACGCGGAGCCCGACCTTGTGGGCTTCGTCTTCCATCGCCTGCATGATATCGCGTTCGATGCCGAGGATCTTGATGCCGTCGACGCCAAGCTTCTTGAGCGCCTGGACGCGGGCGCGCGCCTCGGCCGGCGTGTGAATCGGCACTCCGCGATCGAACATCGGGTACGCGAAGATGCGCGGCGCGACGATCTCGCCGCGCGCCGAACGGTCGCGGATGTTGACGATGCCGGTGTCGGATTCCGGGCCGACTTCGCGCACGGTCGTGATGCCGCTCGCGAGCCAGAGCTTCAGGTTGTACTCGTAACCTCCGAGTGACTGACCGGATCGATTGCTCTGCAGGTGCGCGTGCGCGTTGATCAGGCCCGGGAGTACGAACTTGCCCGTTGCGTCGATCTGCACATCGCCTGCCGGGCGCCTCGCGCCACCGCGGTTCAGGGCGACGGGATCGAGGTACACGATGTCCGTGATCGTATTGCCGGCGATCACGATGTCGGCCGGTCCGCGCGCGGGTGTGCCGTTGCCGTCGACGATCGTGGCGTTGCGGATCACGAGGCGCGCGGGGCGCTGGCCGTGCGTGACGCCTTTGGTCTGTGCGGCGAGGGGTGAGGCGGCCGCCGCGATTGCGGCGGCCGTCCAGAGAAGTCGGGAGAAAAACAT
>JGI24130J36418_10000311_pt1 | contig 15334 bp, 14 predicted proteins | sample BarGraNGADG00212_FD_36418 | JGI IMG/M metagenome (IMG submission 36418)
AGAGGTGACCGAACGGCGCCTGAGGCGACCGAATGACCGAGGACAAGTCGGCACAAACGACGCGGCGGCGCGGCATACCCAAATGGGTAGGCCACGCCGCCGGATCAGCCCGATCGGGTCAGGCCACTGCTGCCGCGAGGTTCTCGTCGATCGCAGCCAGGAACTCCTCGGTGGTCAGCCAGGCCTGGTCGGGGCCGACCAGCAGCGCGAGGTCCTTGGTCATCTTGCCCTCTTCGACGGTCTGCACGCAGACGCGTTCGAGGGTCTCGGCGAACGCCGTCACCTCGGGGGTGCCGTCAAGCTTGCCGCGGTGCTTGATGCCACCGGTCCACGCGTAGATCGAGGCGATCGGGTTGGTGGAGGTCGGCTTGCCGAGCTGGTGCTGGCGGAAGTGTCGGGTCACCGTGCCGTGCGCAGCCTCGGCCTCGACGGTCTTGCCGTCGGGGGTCATCAGCACCGAGGTCATCAGGCCGAGCGAGCCGTAGCCCTGNGCGACGGTNTCGGACTGGACGTCACCGTCGTAGTTCTTGCAGGCCCAGACGTATCCGCCCTCCCACTTCATGCACGCAGCCACCATGTCGTCGATCAACCGGTGCTCGTAGGTCAGACCGGCAGCGTCGTACGACTCCTTGAACTCCTTGTCGAAGACCTCCTGGAAGATGTCCTTGAAGGCGCCGTCATAAGCCTTGAGGATGGTGTTCTTGGTCGAGAGGTAGACCGGGTACTTGCGCTCCAGGCCGTAGTTCAACGACGCACGGGCGAAGTCCTCGATGGACTTGTTGAAGTTGTACATCCCCATGACGACGCCGCCATCGACCGGGATGTCCACAACCTCCATCTCGATGGGCTCATAGGCGGATGTATCCGTCGGGTGCCAGGAGATCGTGACCTTGCCCGCGCCGGGAACCTTGAAGTTGGTTGCCTTGTACTGGTCGCCGAAGGCGTGACGGCCGATGATGATCGGCTTGGTCCAGCCTGGCACCAGCCGCGGGATGTTGCTGCAGAGGATCGGCTCGCGGAAGATGGTGCCGCCGAGGATGTTGCGGACGGTGCCATTGGGCGAGGCCCACATCTTCTTGAGGCCGAACTCCTTGACGCGTGCCTCGTCGGGGGTGATCGTCGCGCACTTGACCCCAACGCCGTACTTCTTGATGGCGTTCGCGGCGTCGACCGTGATCTGGTCGTTGGTCTCGTCGCGCTTCTGGATCGACAGGTCGTAGTACTTGAGGTCGACGTCCAGATAGGGGTGGATCAGGCGGTCCTTGATGAACTGCCAGATGATCCGCGTCATCTCATCACCATCGAGCTCGACGATGGGGTTCTGCACCTTGATCTTGCTCATGCGTGTGGCTCCTCGGTTCGACCTCTGGTTGCTTCGCTGAACTGGCCCAAGAATACCTTGACATCAAGATACTTTGTATTCGGCCTTCAGACGTCGGCGGCCCAGCGCCTTNCGCGCCTCACCGGTGACCGCATCTCAGGCGCCATACCGAGGGCTTACGGGGCGCTGCTAACGTCGACGGGTATTCACACACTCCGTCCGAAGGGGCACAGCATAGTGAGCACTTCTCCCATCAAAGTCGCCGTCACCGGCGCCGCAGGCCAGATCGGGTACAGCCTGCTCTTCCACATCGCCAGTGGTGCGCTCTTCGGCCCTGAGGTTCCCGTGGAGCTGCGGCTGCTCGAGATCACCCCGGCACTGAAGACCCTCGAGGGCGTGGTCATGGAGCTGGACGACTGCGCGTTCCCGACGCTGGCCGGAGTCCAGATCGGCGATGACCCGAACACGATGTTCGAAGGTGTCAACCTGGCACTGCTCGTTGGTGCGCGCCCCCGCGGCCCCGGCATGGAGCGCAGCGACCTGCTCGAGGCNAACGGTGCGATCTTCACCGGTCAGGGCAAGGCCCTCAACGACCATGCCGCTGATGACGTGCGCATCACCGTGACCGGCAACCCGGCGAACACGAACGCCCTCATCGCCATGAGCAACGCACCGGACATCCCCCGCGAGCGCTTCTCCGCGCTCACTCGCCTGGACCACAACCGCGCCCTCGCGCAGCTGGCCGCCAAGGCCGGTGTCAGCGTGAACGACATCCGCAGGATGACGATCTGGGGCAACCACTCCGCGACGCAGTACCCGGACATCTTCCACGCCGAGGTCAACGGCCAGAACGCGGCACAGCTGGTCAACGACCAGGCCTGGCTGGAGACCGACTTCATCCCGACCGTCCAGAAGCGCGGTGCTGCCATCATCGCGGCGCGCGGATCCTCCTCGGCCGCATCGGCCGCGTCGGCCACGGTCGACAACGCCCGTGACTGGCTGGGCGCCTCCGCCGACGGCGACTGGCTCTCGATGGCCGTCGTGTCAGATGGTTCCTACGGGGTTCCCGCGGGTCTGATCTCCTCATTCCCGGTGACAACCAAGGACGGCAGCTGGGAGATCGTCCAGGGCCTGGAGATCGACGCCTTCTCGCGCGGGCGCATCGACGCCTCGACTGCCGAGCTTGCAGAGGAGCGCGACGCGGTCAAGGCGCTTGGCCTGATCACGTAGGCCAGAGGTCCGCCCTTCAAGGCAACCGCCCGTCAGCACCTCTAGCTGGCGGGCGTCCGCGTCTCAGCGCCTCGGACGCAGATCCAGGGCGATGACGATGACAAACAGCGCAAGGCCCATGCCGAGAAGAAAGAGCACGTCGGCAATGCGGGAACGCACGACCAGCGCGCCTGCCCGTGCCCGAGGCAGCATCAGCCTGAGCAGGGCTGCCGCAACAAGGGCCCCGGCCACCACGAGCCCGCCGGCGCGAACGTGGCCGAAGCCGATCACCGCCATTCCGGAGAGCAGTGCAGCGGCTATCAGCCAGAGAGCGCCGAAGGAGGCAGAGCTCATGAACCGGCCGCGCGCTCGGCAGCCTCGACGACGTTCCTGAGCAACATGGCGCGGGTCATCGGCCCGACACCACCGGGGTTCGGGGTGAGCCAACCGGCGACCTCGACAACGCCAGGGTGCACGTCGCCCACCACGTGCGACTTCCCGTCGTCGCCCATCTCACGGCTGACACCCACGTCCACGACCGCAGCACCCGGCTTGACCATGTCGGCCGTGATGATGGCTGCGACCCCGGCGGCCGCGACGACGATGTCCGCCTGCGACACGTGTCGCGCCAGATCGCGGGTCCCGGTGTGGCACAGCGTGACGGTGGCGTTCTCGCTACGGCGGGTCAGCAGGAGACCGAGCGGTCGACCCACCGTGAGGCCACGCCCGACGACGACGACGTGCGCACCGGCGATGGGGACGTCATAACGGCGCAGGAGCTCGATGATGCCCACCGGTGTGCACGGCAGGGGCGCTGCCTTCCCCAGCACGAGGCACCCGAGGTTGAACGGGTGCAGCCCGTCGACATCCTTTCGCGGGTCCACCCGGGACAGCAGGGCGAACTCGTCGAGCCCGGTCGGCTGTTGGACGAGGTATCCGGTACACGCCGGGTCGGAGTTGAGCTCGTCCACGATGGCCTCGACCTCGGACTGGCCGGCACCCGTCGGAAGGTCGTACCGAATGCTCGCGATGCCGACCTCGGCGCAGTCCTTGTGCTTGGCGTTGACGTACCACCGGGTGCCCGGGTCCTCGCCAACCCGGATGGTCCCGAGACCTGGAACGATGCCGCGCTCGGCCAGCGCCGCGATACGGCCCTTGAGCTCGTCCTTGATGGTCGCCAGGGTCGCCTTGCCGTCCAGAGTCCGCGCGGTCATGCCCGGAATCTTTCCACAGGCAGAGTCCGGTCCCACCCGGGCTGCCGCCAGCCGTGCCAAACTGCACGCAAGGCTGTACGGCGGACGAGGGGCGGACCCGGTGGTGGGCAACGGCGTTCAGGGTCACCCTCCCTCCGGAGCGCATGACGCTCCGGAGGGCTACAAGGACCTGGTCCCCATCGNTCGGGGGGGTTTCGCCAATGTCTACCGCGCCCGCGACACCCGCTTCGATCGAACGGTCGCCCTGAAGATCCTGCGCTCGGACAGCCTCAACGACCGTCAGCTGCGGCGATTTCGTGCCGAGTGTCTGGCGACCGGCCGGGTGTCGTCGCACCCGAACATCGTGACGGTGTATGACGCGGGTACGACGGGCGGCAATCGTCCGTGGCTGGCCATGGAGTACTGCGGGGGCGGCTCTCTGGCTGACAAGCTGGCCGCCCATGGGCCGCTGCCGGTAGCTGAGGTCATCTCCGTCGGAGCTCATCTGTGCAGCGCCCTGAGCGCAGCCCACCAGGCCGGCATCCTGCACCGCGACGTCAAACCGCACAACGTGCTGCTCACGTCATACGGCGAGCCCGCGCTGGCCGACTTCGGGATCGCCAGCGTCGTCATCGAGGACGAGACCGTTACCGAGACCGCGGCGTACACGGTCGTCCACGCCGCTCCCGAGATCCTTGAAGGCAGGTCGGGCACCGCTGCGACGGACATCTACTCGCTGGGCTCGACCCTCTACACACTCTTGACCGGTCACGCTCCGTTCGCAACGGAGGCAGGCATCGGGCTCGGCCCCCTGGTCACCCGCATCCTGCGCAACGACCTGCCCGCCATCGATCGCCCCGGCGTCCCACCCGACCTGGAGAAGCTGCTTCGCTCGTGCATGGCGGCCGAACCGCGCAACCGTCCGGCATCGGCCGCCGAGCTCGGCGCCGCCCTCACCGCGCTGGGCCGGCGTCTCGCCAGCCCGGAGGTCCGCGAAACGGCGCTCCCCCAGGTTCGGCCTGCCCGGGTTGGACAGCTGGTCAGCACCAGAAGCCTGATACTCATCCTCGGCGGCGCGCTGGCAGTCCTGCTGGCGGCATTCACGACCTTCCAGCCGGCACATCGCGCCGTTGCCTCGGCCGCGGCCGGATACGCCCCGAAGAATGTTGTCGTGACCCGTGGGTCGAACCACAGTGAGCTGATCGTGTCCTGGACGATGCCGATCCGCCCCGACGTCGTGGCAACCGTGATCTATGACGGGAGCGGGTCCAAGGCGCGGGCGATGGTCAGCTACACGGGTGCGAAAGCAGNCCCTCAGGTGACGTTGCGCGGACTGCCCAGTGGTCAGCAGGTCTGTCTGTCCGCCGCCCATCAGGTTTCCCTCAACGACGTGGTCACCAATGCCCGCAGCCCCATCGTGTGCGCAGTGCCGCGCTAGCTCGCGCCCAGGTCGTCGCGGCCGCGTACCGTCCTAGTGGGCGAAGTGGCGGGTGCCGGTGAAGTACATCGTGATGCCTGCTGCGCGTGCGGCCTCGATGACCTCGGGATCGCGAACGGATCCTCCGGGTGCGACGACGGCCCGNACGCCTGCNTCCAGCAGGACGAGCAGGCCGTCGGCGAACGGGAAGAACGCATCCGACGCCGCGACCGAGCCCTTCGCGCGCTCCGCACCGGCGCGGGTGACTGCCAGGTGGCAGGAGTCGACCCGGTTGACCTGGCCCATGCCGATGCCAACACTCGCGCCGTCCTTGGCCAGCAGGATGGCGTTGGACTTGACGGCGCGGATCGACCGCCAGGCGAATGCCAGGTCTGCGATCATCGCGTCGTCGGCCGGCTCGCCGCACACGAGCACCCAGCGAGAGGGGTCATCGCCGCCGGTCGCTCCCTCGACGACAGCATCAACCTTGTCGCGTGTCTGCATCAGGACGCCGCCGCTGACCGCACGGAACTCACGCTCATCGGTCAGGGTCTCGATGCCCTTGGGCAGCTTCAGCAGGCGAATCGCCTTCTTGCGCATCAGGATCTCAAGTGCTGCCGGCTCATACGCCGGGGCGACAACGACCTCGGTGAAGACGCCAGCGACCTGCTCAGCCATCTGCGGCGTGACGGGACGGTTGGTCGCGACGACGCTGCCGTAGGCCGACTGCGGGTCACAGGCGTGGGCGCGCCGGTGTGCCTCCGCGATGTCGACGCCGACCGCGATCCCGCAGGGGTTGGCGTGCTTGATGATGGCAACAGCCGGCTNGGCGTGGTCGTACGCCGCGCGCTGGGCAACATCGGCGTCGATGAAGTTGTTGTAGGACATCTCCTTGCCGTGGAGCTGCTCGGCGGTGGCGATGCCGGGGCGCCCAAGCGTGTAGAGCGCCGCCTTCTGGTGCGGGTTCTCGCCGTAGCGAAGGGCGGTCGCTCTGGTCCACGTCATGCCGGTCCAGGCAGGAAAGCCGGTGCCGTCACTGGTGTCCGCCAGGACGTTGCCCATCCAGGTGGCGACCGCCACGTCGTAGCTCGCCGTGTGCACGAATGCCTCTGCCGCAAGGGTCTTGCGCTGCTCGAGGGTGAAGCCGCCACCGCGCACCGCCACCAGCACCGAGCCGTACTCGGCGGGGTTGGTCACGATCGCGACGCTCGCGTGGTTCTTGGCCGATGCCCGCACCATCGAGGGCCCACCGATGTCGATCTGCTCGATGCACTCCTGCTGGGATGCCCCTGAGCTCACCGTGTCGCTGAACGGGTAGAGGTTCGAGACGACCAGGTCGAACGGCTCTATGCCCAGGTCACGCAGCTGCGCCATGTGGTCGGGGTTGCCGGTGTCGGCCAGGATCCCGGCGTGGATGGTGGGGTGCAGGGTCTTGACCCTGCCGTCGAGGCACTCGGGGAAGCCGGTGAGGTCCTCNACCCTGGTCACGGGCACGCCGGCGTCGGCGATCCGCGAGGCGGTGGAACCCGTCGACACCAGTGCGACNCCGGCNTCGTGAAGGCCGTGCGCCAGCACCTCGAGCCCGGACTTGTCGTAGACGGAGATCAGGGCACGCCGAACGACGCGCTTGCCGGAAGCCTTCGACTCGCTCACGAGATGGTGACCTTTCGCTGGTTGACGGTGAAACCATCGCGGACCATCCGGCCCACGTAGTCGACGAGCATCTGGCGCTCGGCAGTCTTGATGCGCTCGTGCAGGGTCTCGACGGTGTCGTCGTCCTGCACGCTGACAGCGCTCTGGGCCACGATCGGGCCGGTGTCGACGCCGGAGTCCACGACGAACAACGTGCATCCGGTGACCTTCACGCCGTACTCGAGGGCTTCCTGAGGGCTGTGCATGCCTGGGAAGGATGGCGACAGCGCCGGGTGGGTGTTGACGGCGCGCCCGCCGAAGCGCCCCAGGAACCTCTCGCCGGTGAGCTTCATGAAGCCGGCCAGGACCACGAGCTGTGGGTCGTATACCGCCACCTGCGCCGTGAGCGCGGCGTCCCAGTCCGCGCGTGTGGCGAAGTCGGCCACGCGGCATACGAACGTGGGGATCTTCGCAAGCCGGGCGCGGGAAAGGCCCTCGATGTCGTCGCGATCGGCACCGACCGCTGCGATCCGCACGCCGTACGCCGGGTCGGNCGTGGCGTCGATGAGCGCCTGGAGGTTGGTCCCCGCGCCGGAGACGAGGACGACGATGGAGCCCGCCTGCGACCCGGTGTCCCGCGTATTCGTCACGGTGGGAGACGATATCGGACAGCCCCACCGTCATTGCCCACCCCTCTCATGCCAGGAGCACCTCGTTGGCCCTTCCTCGCACGCAACGCGTCCTGCCCCCGGGGATGAAGCACGCGCGACGGTCCGCGATGCTCATGCTCGCCGGTCTCCTCGCCTCCGGAACCCCCTTGCCGTACACCGGGGTTGCCGCGTTCCCCCTGGTGTGGGCCGGGATCGAGTCGGCTCGGGCGATCAGGGCCATGTCCGTGGCCCGGGCACCGACCCGCGGCATCGTGTGGAACGCCATCGGTCTCGTGATGGTGAGCATCCTCATCGCGGTGGTGCTGCTTCCGTATGCCGTCTACGGACCTGCGAAGCACCTGCAGGACTGCACGAGCGCGGCCAACACAGCGGTAGCGGCGGCAGACTGCAAATCGCACTTCTATGGCGGTCTCGAGTCATTCCTCGGCGGCTTTCCCGGCGGAGGGCGCTGACTCAGCGTCGGAGAGCCCGCCAGTGGCTGAGACAGACAACAACAGCCGCCCCCAGCACCAGCTCGCCCAGGACGGCGACTCCAAACGTCAGGGTCGGCGCTCCAACCCAGCCAAGGCGCCCGGCGCCCAACGACCCGCCGGCAAGCGCGCTCGCCAGTGTCAGGACCAGGGCAGCGACCACACAGGCCGACGCGGCGGTCTTGGCCTTGACCCGAAAGGCAGAGAGACGAGCAACCTCGCGAAGGGATCGCCATCCGACCAGCGCTCCGGCCCCAACCGGGACAAGGACGCTGAGCCACAGACCCGCTGGCAGCGGGCCGGGGTCCGGCAGGGCGCCCAGACCGGGTATGAGCGGCAACAGGCCAGGGTTGGAGTGCGACCACGTGATGGCGCTGCCAACACCGAAGCCAAAGCCTGGCCCCGCCATCCAGGACGCGGCCCAGATCGCGACATTCGGCAAGACCGTGACCTGGGCGATGGTGAGCACACTCATGCCCACCGGATCGGCGCCCAAGGTGTCGTAGAGCCGCCCGATGCGGTCCAGGTGCATCGCCACCACGACCAGGGCGAGGGCCAGCCCGGCGCCGAAGATCGCCAGCGCACCCCATAACCCCGGACCGATGGAGCGGCGCACCAGGATGGACAGCCGCGTCTCCAGGGCCGCCGTCAGGTCGGGCGCCACCGAACCGATCCCTTCCCGGAACTCCAGCGCGAGCGCAACCAGCATGGAGACAAGNCCCACGACGGCAGTGCCGAGGACAGAGCCCAACACGGATGCGCCCAGGGGCTGGCCGTGTGTCAGCAGCGAGACGACCACACCCACAACGGCATACGAGGCAACGAAGGTGACGCCTGCGTCAGCGACGTCGCGACGCAGCCCCCCCCACCGTCTGAACCTGCGCGGGCGCCCGTTGCTGAGGCGCACGACCACCCGGCGGGCTGCGGCCGTGGCAACGATCAGCGCAAAGGCCGTCAAGAGCCAGGGCATCAGCGAGATCGTGGCAGGCCCCGAGCTCAGGTGCGCTCCGTTGGCGAGCAACCAGACGCTGGAACCGACGGACAGCGCCTGGGTCCAGTCAACCGTGCTCTCGGAGCTGGCGACCCAGACAAGTACAGCGGGCAGGGCGATGGTCAACATCGACACCAGAGCCGCCGAGGCGCCGGCAACCGAAGCGCGCCATCGGAGGGGCCCCCGGCCAACCCGCTCGTAGTTGAACCGGTGAAAGTGGCGGTTGGGTTGCGACGGCGATCAAGCAGACTCATGAGGTCTCCATCGTCGCCGCTGAGGACCGCAGGACGGCACAGGGCGCGCCGACAGGGCTGAAGATTGCCCCCCCCAGGGCCCCACTGTGGTCAGGAAGGTCCAACCCCCGCTATTCAGGACTGTCGCGGTGCTTGTGTCTTCTTCAGTGCAGGTTCTTCATGATCTGACGCATGAGGTCGGCCGTGGCGGACGGCGTCTTGCCGACCTTGACACCAGCGGCCTCCAGAGCCTCCTGCTTGGCGGCAGCCGTGCCGGACGAGCCCGAGACGATGGCCCCAGCGTGCCCCATGGTCCTGCCCTCGGGGGCGGTGAAACCGGCGACGTAGCCAACCACCGGCTTGGTGACGTGCTCCTTGATGTATGCCGCGGCGCGCTCCTCGGCGTCNCCGCCGATCTCGCCGATCATCACGATCGCGTCGGTCTCGTCATCGGCCTCGAATGCGGCCAGACAGTCGATGTGCGTGGTGCCGATGATGGGGTCGCCGCCGATGCCAACAGCCGTGGAGAACCCGTAGTCCCGCAGCTCGTACATCATCTGGTACGTCAACGTGCCCGACTTGGAGACAAGGCCGACCCGACCCGGGCCGGCGATGTTGGCCGGGATGATGCCGGCGTCGCAGGCTCCGGGGCTGATCACTCCGGGACAGTTCGGGCCGATGATGCGGGTCGTGCCTGCCTGGCGGGCGTAGGTCCAGAACTCGGCACTGTCCTTGACTGCCACACCCTCGGTGATGACGACGACGAGCGGGATCCTGGCGTCGATCGCCTCGATCACGGCGGCCTTGGTGAACNTGGCGGGGACGAAGACAACGCTGACGTTGGCGCCGGTCGCCTCGATCGCCTCGGCGACCGACCCGAAGACGGGCACNNAGACGCCGGAGTCGAACTCGACCTTCTGTCCGCCCTTGCCGGGGGTTACCCCGCCGACGATGTTGGTGCCCGAGGCCAGCATCAGCTGGGTGTGCTTCTGACCCTCCGAGCCGGTCATGCCCTGGATGATGACCCTTGAATCAGCGTTGATGAAGATAGCCACTGTGACTGCCGCCCTTTCAGTTCTTGCTGGCGGCCGAAGCCAGCTCGGCGGCCTTGCGGGCCGCGCCGTCCATGGTCTCTTCCACGGTCACGAGAGGGTGCGCGGCCTCGGCGAGGATGCGGCGGCCCTCCGTCACCTTGTTGCCGTCCAGCCGGACGACCAGCGGCTTGGTGGCCTCGTCGCCAAGGACCTTGAGGGCGCCGACGATGCCGTTGGCCACCTCGTCACAGGACGTGATGCCACCGAACACGTTGACCAGCACCGACTTGACGTTCTTGTCACCCAAGATGATGTGCAGGCCGTTGATCATGACCTCGGCCGAGGCACCGCCGCCGATGTCGAGGAAGTTGGCCGGTTTGGGGTGATCGCCGGGCCCACCGAACTCTTCACCGGCGTAGGCGACGACGTCGAGGGTCGACATGACCAGACCCGCGCCGTTGCCGATGATGCCCACGGACCCGTCGAGCCTGACGTAGTTGAGGTTCTTCGCCTTGGCGGCGGCTTCGAGCGGGTCGGTTGAGGCCTTGTCCTCGAGCGGCTCGTGGTCAGGGTGGCGGAAGCCGGCGTTCTCGTCGAGCGAGACCTTGCCGTCCAGGGCCACGATCCGGCCGGCCGTGGTCCTGACCAGCGGGTTCACCTCGACCAGCGTCGCGTCCTCGTCCCGGTAGACGGTCCACAGCTTCTGGATGACGTCGGCGATCTCGTCCTTGACCTCATTGTCGAAGTTCGCCGCGTCCACGATCTCCCTGGCCTTGGCCGCGTCGATGCCCACGATCGGGTCGACTGGGACGCGCGCCAGGGCCTCAGGACGCTCGACTGCGAGCACCTCGATCTCCACGCCGCCCTCCTTGCTGGCCATGGCCAGGTAGGAGCGGTTGGCGCGGTCGAGCAGCACGGAGAAGTAGTACTCCTCCGCGATGTCAGCCCCCGCTGCGATCATCACCTTGTGGACCGTGTGGCCCTTGATGTCCATGCCCAAGATCCCGCGGGCTGCGTCCCCTGCATCATCAACAGATCTGGCGACCTTGACCCCGCCCGCCTTGCCACGTCCACCGACCTTGACCTGCGCCTTGACGACCACCACTCCGCCGCTGCTGGCGCCGATCGTCTCTGCAGCTGCCCGCGCCTGATCAACGGTCTCCGCGACGATGCCGGCCAGCACCGGCACACCGTGGGCCTCGAACATGTCGCGCGCCTGGTACTCGAAAAGATCCACGGGCTCATCCTCATCACTTGGTCAGGCAATCGTCCCAGCGGAGCGTAGCCCGCCGGTGCACCCGCTTCGCTCACCCGGGGTTCACCAGGTGGGCGCGGTGGGTTCAGTCAGTCAGCAGAGACGTTCGCGCGGACCCAGTCGACGATCTCCGTCGTGGTCGCCCCCGGGGTGAAGACCTTGGCCACACCGAGCCCCTCGAGCACCGGGATGTCGGCATCGGGGATGATGCCGCCCCCGAACACGACGATGTCCTTGGCGTCACGCTCCTCGAGCAGCGCCGCGACCCTGGCGAACAACGTCATGTGCGCGCCCGAGAGGACAGAGAGGCCAACCCCGTCCGCATCCTCCTGGATGGCGGCTTCGACGATCTGCTCAGGAGTCTGGTGCAGACCGGTGTACACGACCTCCATACCAGCGTCACGCAACGCCCGGGCCACCACTTTGGCGCCGCGGTCATGGCCGTCAAGTCCCGGTTTGGCCACCACGATGCGTAACGGTGATTCGCTCATGAGACGCAGACTAGCCAACGACCGGGCGCGTTGCACACCCGGCGAGATGCGGGGCCAAAGGGGGTACGTAGCGTGCGGAGTAAGCGCTTGGTCAATTTCGTATAACGAACAGGTCACGCTAGCCTCGTGACTTCCGTGTTCTCTGCCGTGAGGTCTGCCCGTGTCCGCTCGTTCGTACGATGCTCGTCACCGCGCGTATGACGCTCGCCACCGATCGTCCAATAGCGTCTCCAAGCCCCGCCGCCTCATCGCTGGGCTTGCCCTGCCGACCGCCGCGGCCGCAGCACTGACGTTCACGGCGACCGGCGCAGCCATGGCTACGTCCACCGCCGCCACCGGAACCCAGCGCGCTGCGGCCATAGCGAGCGCGAGGGCCAGATCCGCGGCGCTGAACGACCCCCGCAGCCAGGCCATCATGGACAACGCGACGGCTCGCTTCCGCGCTGCCGCCAGCAGTGCCCGCAGCGCCGAACGCCAGGATATTGCCGTGCGCAACCTGGCCGCCCAGCGCGAAGAGGAAGCCCACAGCTGGCAGATGCCACTGAAGAACCCCGTGGAGACGTCCGGCTTCGGCTGGCGCTGGGGGCGCCTGCACGCGGGTGAGGACTTCGCAGCTGCGGTGGGCACGAACCTGGTCGCCATGTCGACCGGCACGGTGGTCTTTGCTGGCCAGGAGTCGGGTTACGGCAACATTGTCAAGATTCGCTACTGGGACGGCACCCTGACGTTCTACGGTCACATGTCGCGCCTCTCGGTCACCGATGGCGAGAGCGTTGATCCCGGGGAGGTCGTCGGACAGTCCGGCAACACCGGCGAGTCCACTGGACCGCACCTGCACCTCGAGGTTCATCCCGACGGAGGATCGGCGGTCAACCCTCTGCCCTGGCTGGCCGAGCACCACATCCCGGCTTAGCACCTTCGTGGCGCCCCAGCCGGGCGCGAGTCTTCGCCTTCAGAGCTTCTCCAGCGGCGCGTAACGCAGCAGCAGCCGCTTGACCCCTGTGTCGGCCCCGAAGTCCACATGAGCCATGGCCTTGTCGGCTTCGCCCTCGACGCGAACCACCGTGCCCAGCCCGAAGGAGTCGTGGCTCACCCGGTCGCCGGAGTGCAGCGAGATCAACGGACGGTTGCCCGGAGAACGCGTTCCGGGCCGACCGGCCAGGGACGCCACCGCGGGGGCGGACGACGACCTCATGCCAGCGCTCTCGGTGCGTTGCCAGTCGATCAGGTCGGCGGGAATCTCATCGAGGAAACGCGACGCGGGGTTGTACTGCGGAGAGCCCCAGCCGGAGCGCACGATCGCCCTCGAGAGATGAAGCCGCTCCCGGGCCCGGGTGATCCCGACATAGGCCAGGCGCCGCTCCTCCTCGAGCTCCTTGTTGTCGCCCATGGAGCGCATGTGCGGAAACGTGCCGTCCTCCATACCCGTGAGGAAGACGACGGGGAACTCCAGGCCCTTTGCCGTGTGCAGGGTCATCAGCGTCACCACGCCATTGTCGGCCGCCTCGGCGTCGGAGCCATCGGGAATCTCGTCCGCGTCGGCAACAAGGGACACCCGCTCGAGGAAGTCCTCGAGGGAGCCATCGGGCTCGGACTCGTCGAACTCCCGTCCCACAGCTACGAGCTCGGCGAGGTTCTCGACCCGAGTCTCATCCTGGGGGTCCTGGCTGGCCCGCAGATCGGCGAGATAACCGGTCTGTTCGACCACAGCCTCGAGCAGGTCCCCCACGCCGGAGCCGCCCTCGTGGACGGTGCGCAGCGCCTCGAGCAGTGACGTGAAGGCCGTGATCGCCGCAACCGACCTCGTCGCGATGCCCGGGGCGTCCTGGGGACGACCCAGCGCGGCGACGAACGGGACGCGCTCGCGCTCGGCGAGCGCCGCGATACAGGCCTCTGCACGGTCCCCGATGCCCCGCTTGGGGACGTTGAGGATGCGTCGCAGGTTGACCGTGTCGGTGGGGTTGGAGATGACCCGCAGGTAGGCGAGGGCGTCCTTGACCTCTCGACGCTCATAGAAGCGGGTCCCGCCAACGACCTTGTAGGGCAGACCAACTCGCACGAACACCTCTTCGACGGCCCGCGACTGGGCGTTGGTGCGGTAGAAGACAGCCACGTCCTTCGGCTTGACCCCGTGCTGGTCACCGAGGCTGTCGATCTGCCGTGCGACGAAGGCGGCCTCGTCGTGCTCGGAGTCTGCGACGTAGCCCACGATCTTGGCGCCGTCACCGGTGTCGGTCCAGAGGTTCTTTGGCCGACGGTCGGGGTTCTTCGCGATCACCGCGTTGGCCGCGCGCAGGATGGTCTGGGTCGAGCGGTAGTTCTGCTCAAGGAGGATCGTGCGGGCGTCGGGGTAGTCCTGCTCGAACTCGATGATGTTGCGGATCGTCGCACCGCGGAAGGCGTAGATCGACTGGTCCGCGTCGCCCACCACAGCGAGCTCGGCCGGAGGGACCGCCTGGGGGTCGGTGCTGGCGTAGCCAACCAGCTCGCGGACCAGCTGGTACTGCGCGGTGTTGGTGTCCTGGTACTCGTCCACCATGACGTGGCGGAAGCGGCGGTGGTAGTACTCGGCNACGTCGGGGAAGGCCTGAAGGATGTTGACCGTCGCCATGATCAGGTCGTCGAAGTCCATCGCGTTNGCCTGGCGCAGACGGGCCTGGTACATCCGGTAGGCGTCGGCGACCATGCGCTCGTGATGGCTGGCCTCGGCAAGCCCNGCCGAGTAGGTCTCCTCGTCGATCAGCTCGTTCTTGAGGTTGGACACCTGCGCCGAGAAGGAGCGCGGACGATAGCGCTTGGGGTCGAGGTCGAGCTCGCGCATGACCATCGACATGAGGCGCTGGCTGTCTGCCGCGTCGTAGATCGAGAAGGTCGACCTGAGGCCGACGTGGGAGGCCTCGCGACGCAGGATGCGCACACACGCCGAGTGGAACGTCGAGACCCACATGGCGCGGCTGCGGGTGCCGACCAGCGAGGCGACCCGATCGCGCATCTCGCCCGCTGCCTTGTTGGTGAAGGTGATCGCGAGGATCTGCCCGGGCCGGACGTCGCGCGCCGCCAGGAGGTGGGCGATGCGGTGTGCCAGCACACGTGTCTTGCCCGAACCGGCCCCTGCGACGATCAGCAGTGGCGCCCCCATATGGGTGACCGCGGCCCGCTGCTGCGGGTTGAGCTCTTCGAGCAGCGCCTCAGGGTCGCGACGCAGCGCCGAGCCGGTATGCCGGCCAACGCCATCCGGGATCGGTTCGCCACCCGCCTCGGCCCATGTCGGCACGCCGCGGCTGTCCACATCGCCGCTCGCAGCGGTAGGGGTGATCCCGGGCAGGGGGTAGGCGCCGAAAAGTGTGCTCATTGTGAGTTCCAGCCTACGTCCGGGGGGAGACAGCCCGAACCCAGGGAACGGAGCTGGCGTGCGCC
>JGI24130J36418_10000329_pt1 | contig 14978 bp, 15 predicted proteins | sample BarGraNGADG00212_FD_36418 | JGI IMG/M metagenome (IMG submission 36418)
GCCGCCGAGCGGTAGACGAGGACTGCCGATGGGCGAGCTCTTGGACTTGTCAGCTGCGCGGGGAGCCCATCTCGCTGATCTCGTTGGCCCTCGGAACGCCCATGAAGGCGCGCATGGCAGCTGCGCCGTCGACGACGACGGGTTCGTCAGCTCGAACAAAACGCTCGCGGGTGAGGATGAACTTGTTGTGTTCGGCGGCGGTGTTGTCTCGAAGCTCAAGCTTGGTGCCGTTAGCCGCAAATCCGACCTTGCGACTGACGGCCGCTGACGCGGGGTTGTCGGCGTAGGCCCCGCTGGTGATCGCATGGGCGTCGAGCTCGTCGAAGAAAAGTGCGCAGGTGGCCTGGCGCATCAGAGTGCCGACTCCCTGTCCCTGGACCGATTCGGTGAGCCACGAGAAGGTGTCGGGCGTGCGCAGGACCGGGTAGCGGACCGCTTCGGCGCCTTGCACCCCGATGACGCGTCCGTCGTANCGAACGACTAGCGGCAGGGCCCACTCCTCTGACGGGAACGTGGCGCGGTACTTCCAGTAGCGGCTGGCCAGATCCCTGCCCAGCGCGAGGGGNTGCTGGCCAGCCCACGCTCGCGGGAACGGCCGAAGGTCGTCACTGTGGATCCCGGCAGCCGCTGCGTCGACGAGCTCGGGGANATCGTTGTCTCGAATCGCGCTCAGAGTGAGTGGCCCGCAACTGATCGATAAGCCGAATGGGGGCCACAGTTGCTCGAGTGACGTCATGGCAGGCAACGGTGGCAGCCTTCGCTATGGCGAGCAACCGATTTGCCAGCGCCTCCAGGTCGCTCTTGTGGACTGTCGTGCGTCAATGCGTGGCTGTGGGCATGATTTCAACGTACTGCCGGCAGGCTAAAGTCCGTCTGACCCCTCAGAGCGAAGCACTATTCTGCCGCGATGAGGACGTGTCGCCGGCATCGCAGTCAAAGCGCAGTCAGTGGTGAGCATCGTTCCGGCCGGGGGTGTGCTTTGCGGGTGTGTGCATGAGCCCAGACTGTGCGCGGGCGTTCCGCCCCGGCAGCCCACCCCCAATGGGTCCATCCGCGCAGGCTGAATAGCCGTACTCAGCGTGGTCTGAGGTCTACCCCCGCGCGGCCGGCTGCGCAATCAGGGTGTTCATCACGTCAGCGGCATAGGCCGTGTCCGCGTCGTCGACGTCCAGGTGCCAGACCAGTCGCACGGCACCGTCGTTCACGGCNTACATNCGCAGGCCCNTGTCACCTGCGAGCGAGACGAAGTCCGCAGCGGGCCAACCCACCTGCCCGACGTCAGCGATGACGATGTTCGTCTGGACATGTGCCGGGTCGATGACGTCCGGGAAACGGCTCGCGATCGCCTCGGCGAACGTCCGGGCGCGGCGATGGTCATCGGCCAGGCGCGCGACGTGGTGGTCCAGCGCCCACAACCCCGCAGCAGCGAGAATTCCCGCCTGGCGCATGCCACCGCCATACCGCTTGCGCCACACGCGAGCCTCCGCGATGTGTTCACGCGACCCGACCAGAACGGAACCGACCGGGGCCCCAAGGCCCTTGCTCAGGCAGACCGAGACCGTGTCGAAGTGCTGGCCGTACTCCGCGAGCTCGATGCCCGAGGCGATGTGGGCGTTCCANAGGCGGGCCCCATCGAGGTGCATGGCCACGCCCANTGGCCTGGTGGCAACCCGGAGCGCGGCGATCGCCTCGAGCGGCTGGATCGTGCCGCCGCCGAAGTTGTGGGTGTTCTCGACGACGATCGCCGCGGTCGATACCTGGTACGTCCCGGCGTCCGGCTGCATCAGCCGCAACGGCTGGGCCGGGTCGAGCAGCCCCCGAGGTGCGGCCCAGGACCGCGAGGAGATGCCGGAGAACACGGCTGCGGCACCCANCTCGGCCCTCAGCACGTGCGCCAGCTCGTCGGTGATGAGCTCCTGGCCGGGACCGACGTGAAGGCGGATCCCGAGCTGGTTGGCCATCGAGCCCGAGGGGGTGAACAGACCTGACTCGTGACCGAGCAGGTCGGCAACGCGATCCTCCAGCGCCAGGACCGTGGGGTCCTCGCCATAGACGTCGTCGCCGACCTCGGCCGATGCCATCGCCATCCTCATCGCGACCACCGGCTTGGTGATCGTGTCGGAGCGCAGGTCCACGACGCGGTCGGTCATGCCTGAAGCATCTCGGCCACCAGGAACGCCAGCTCGAGACTCTGCTGATGGTTCAGGCGTGGGTCGCACAGGGTCTCGTAGCGCTTCTCCAGATCGGAGTCGACGATCTCGCCGGCCCCGCCCAGGCACTCGGTGACATCACTGCCGGTGAGCTCGATGTGGATGCCGCCCGGATTGGTACCCAGGGCCTTGTGGACCTCGAAGAAGCCGCGCACCTCATCAACAACGTCGTCGAAATGACGGGTCTTGTAGCCCGATGGCGCCTCGAAGGTGTTGCCGTGCATGGGATCACAGATCCAGGTCACCACCGCACCAGAGGCTGTGACCTTCTCCACGATCGACGGCAGCGCCTCTCGAACCGTGCCGGCACCCATCCGTGTGATGAGTGTCAGCCGCCCCGGCTCACGCTCGGGATCGAGCTTGTCGATGAGGCGCAGGAGGTAGTCCGGATCGGCCTTGGGGCTGACCTTGACGCCGATCGGGTTGCGGATCCGCGAGACGAAGTCGATGTGCGCTCCGTCCAGGTCGCGGGTGCGCTCCCCCACCCAGACGAAGTGCCCGGCGACGTCATACGGCAGGCCAGTCCGTGAGTCGATACGTGTCATCGGCCGCTCGTAGTCGAGCAGCAGCGCCTCGTGGCTGGCGAAGAACTCGACCGTGCGAAGGGCGTCGAAGTCAGCACCACAGGCGGCCATGAACTTCATCGCCTTGTCGATGTCCATCGCGAGGCGCTCGTAGCGCGAGTTGGCCGAGTTCGCGACGAAGCCACGGTTCCAGTCGTGGACATGGCGCAGGTCCGCGAAACCGCCGGTTGTGAACGCCCGCACGAGGTTCAGGGTCGCCGAGCTGGCGTTGTAGGCCCGAACCAGACGGTTCGGGTCAGGGATGCGCGACTCGGAGGTGAACGCGAAGTCGTTGACCATGTCCCCCCGGTAGGCGGGCAGGGTGATGTCGCCGCGCGTCTCAGTGACCTTGCTGCGGGGCTTGGCGTACTGGCCCGCGATCCGCCCGACCTTGACGACCGGCATGCTCGCGCCGTAGGTCAGGACGGCCGCCATCTGCAGGACCGTCTTGATCCGGTCGCGGATGTTGTCCGCGGTTGCGGAGGCGAAGGTCTCGGCGCAGTCGCCACCCTGCAGGACGAACGCCCTGCCGAGCGCCGCCTCGGCCAACCGGCTCTTGAGCACGTCGCACTCGCCAGCGAACACCAGCGGAGGATAGCTCGCCAGCGTGCGGGTGGCGGTCGCGAGCGCCTCAGCATCGGGCCAGCCGGGCTGCTGGGCGGCAGGCAGCTCACGCCAGGCGTCAAGGCCCGCGAGAACGTCTGGGCTTGCTTCGATCCGATCTGGGGTGCTCACGCCCCAAGGGTAGTTGTGAACTCAGCCGAAGAAGACCTCAGCCTCGCTCATCCGCTCCGGTGGCACCGTCTTGAGCGTTCCCACCGCCTCGGCCAGCGGAACCCGGACGATGTCGGTGCCGTGCAGGGCGACCATCATGCCGAAGTCCTTGCCGTGAACCGCGTCCGCGGCGTACAGGCCGAAACGGGTGGAGAGCACGCGGTCGTATGCCGTAGGCACGCCACCGCGTTGCAGGTGCCCCAGCACCACTGAACGGGTCTCGATGCCGGTGAGCTTCTCGATCTCGTCGGCCAGCCAGTTGGCGATCCCGCCGAGGCGGATGTGCCCGAAGTCGTCGAGGGCGTCGGTCTTCAGGGACTCGGCGCCCCCAATCGGAAGCGCACCCTCTGACGTCACGACGATCGGCGCCACCCCCCGGTCGAAGCACGTACGCACCCACGCCGCCACCTTCTCGATGTCGAACTCCCGCTCGGGCACCAGGATCACGTTGGCGCCCCCCGCCATACCGGAGTGAAGGGCGATCCACCCGGCATGCCGGCCCATGACCTCGACGACGAGCGCGCGGTGGTGGGACTCGGCGGTCGTGCGCACCCGGTCGATCGACTCGGTGGCGATCATCACCGCGGTGTCGAACCCGAAGGTGTAGTCCGTTGCGAACAGGTCGTTGTCGATCGTCTTGGGCACCCCGACGACACCGAACCCGTCATCGGTGAGCTTCTTTGCGACACCGAGCGTGTCCTCGCCGCCGATCGCGATCAGGGCGTCGATGCCGGCGTCCTCGAAGTTCGCCCTGATCCGGTCCAGACCGCCATCGACCTTGTAGGGATTGGTCCGCGAGGACCCCAGAATCGTGCCGCCACGCGCCAGGATCCCGTCGACGTCCTCGAGGCCGAGCGGGCGGGTCAGCCCTTCCAGCGGGCCTTTCCAGCCATCACGGAAGCCCACGAACTCGTGGCCGTAGACCTTGATGCCTTTGGTCACCGCCGCCCGGATCACCGCGTTCAGTCCCGGACAGTCGCCGCCACCTGTCAATACTCCAATACGCATAGGCGGCAGCCTATCGCCCACGCACGCACTCCGTCGCTAGGGTCACGAGCATGACCTTCTCGATCGTGGCCCGCGCCGGTGATGCCTATGGCGTGGCGGTGGCCAGCAAGTTCATCGCCGTCGGTTCGGTGGTCCCGGCAGCCCGCCTCGGCGTCGGCGCCATCGCCACCCAGGCCATGGCCAAGGTGTCGTACGCGGCGGACGGCCTGGCCTTGCTGGCCGCAGGCTCAGGCGCCGCCGAAACGGTGGCCACGCTCACGGCGGCGGATGAGGGGCGCGACGACCGTCAGCTCGGGGTGGTCTGCGCCACGGGCCAGAGCACGTTCACCGGACCCGGCTGTATGGACTGGGCCGGTGGTGTCACCGGCGGCGATGCAGACAGTGGTTATGCGATCCAGGGAAACATCCTCGTGGGCCAGCGGGTCGTCATGGACATGGAGCAGGCGTGGCTCGAGCACCCGCATCTGTCGTTGCCCGCCAGGCTCCTTGAGGCACTGGCCGCCGGTGACCATGCCGGCGGCGACAAGCGGGGGCGCCAGTCGGCCGCCCTGTATGCCGTAGCCCCCGGCGCCGGCTACGACCACTGCGGCGTCATCGCGGACCTGCGGGTCGACGATCACCCGGAGGCGACCCAGGAGCTGGTCAGGCTGCTGGACCTGCATGATCTCTACTTCGGTTCCNCCGGCACCGTGCTGCCGCTGGAGGGCCCGTTGGCCGACGAGGTGCGACAGCATCTGCGGAGCCTCGGGCGAAGCCAACGTGACCTGCACGAAGCCCTGTCAGACTGGGCGGNCGAGGTGAACTTCGAGATGCGGATGACTCCGGACGGCATCGACAGCCGGGTACTCGAGGCGTTGCGTGATGCCGACGCCGGAGAGACCGGAGCATGAACGCAGNCGGCGAGGTAGATCGCGTCGGGGTCGTCCTGGCAGTTGATGCCGGAACGACAGGCGTGACAGTGCTGCTGGTCACGCAGGAGGCCGAGGTCCTGGCCCGCGGTTATGCAGAGTTCGCCCAGCACTTCCCCCACCCGGGTTGGGTCGAGCACGCACCCGAGGAGATCTGGCAGGCCACCCTCACCGCGGCGCAGGCCGCCCTTGACGCCGCCCCCGACGCGAGAGTCCGGGCGGTCGGCATCACCAACCAGCGCGAAACGGCGGTCCTGTGGGACCGGCAGACTTTGGCGGCACCGCGGCGTGCCATCGTCTGGCAGGACCGACGGACCTCAGTGATCTGCGAGCGGTTGGAGGCAGCCGGGCATGGCGCCCGCGTCACCGAGCTGACCGGCCTGCGGCTCGACCCGTACTTCACCGGGACCAAGCTGACCTGGTTGCGCGAGAACGACCCTCGGACTTGGGCTGGCGTCACGTCCGGCCACGTGGCAGTCGGTACGGTCGACTCCTACCTCGTCGCCCGGATGAGCGGCGGCCGCGCGCACGTCACCGATGCCTCCAACGCCTCGCGGACCCTGCTCTATGACATTCAGCAGGGCGCGTGGTCCGCTGAGCTCTGCGAGCTGCTGGGAGTGCCTCTCGCCGCTCTGCCCGACATCGTCCCCAACTGGGGCACGGTCACGCGCACCGACCCGGCAGCCTTCCTGGGCATCGACGCCCCGCTCTCGGGCATGGCCGGTGACCAGCAGGCCGCCCTGTTCGGGCAGGCCTGCTTTGGTGTTGGTGAGGCCAAGTGCACCTACGGCACGGGCTCGTTCATTCTCGTGAACACGGGAAAGACGTTGCAGCGCAGCGACGCCGGTCTGCTGTCGACAGTGGCATGGCAAGGACCCGACGGCAGCCTGACCTACGCTCTGGAGGGCGCGATCTTCGTCACTGGCGCGGCGATCCAGTGGCTGCGTGACGGCCTNCAGATCATCGGGTCAGCGGCCGAGACGGCAGCCGTTGCGGGCACCGTCAGCGACTCCCTCGGGGTCGTGTTCGTGCCTGCCCTCACCGGCCTGGGCGCGCCACACTGGGATCCGCAGGCACGAGGCTCGATCCACGGCATCACCCGGGGCACCACCCGGGCTCACCTGGTGCGGGCGACCCTCGAGGCCATCTGCTTCGAGGTTCGCGATGTGTTCGACACGATCGAGACGCCGATCGCCGTGCTCCGCGTTGACGGCGGTGCCAGCGAGAACCCTCTTCTCATGCAGATGCAGGCAGATCAGCTCGGCGTCCCGGTGGAACGCCCCCGCACCGCGGACAGCACGGGCCTGGGCGCTGCCTTCCTGGCCGGTCTCGGCACGGGGGTGTGGTCCAGTCAGGAGGAGGTCGCCGCCACCTGGGCACTGGAACGCCGCTTCGAACCCCGCCGCGGAGCACGGGTGGAGACCGACGCGGCATACCGGCAGTGGCTGAAGGCGGTGGAACGCAGCAAGGCGTGGGCGGAACAGCCCGCCCGCTAGACGAACGGCATGATCAGGGCGGCCGCACCGAACACAACGAAGCCGAGGACGAANGCAGCCACCGTGTAGCCCATCACCTGCCGCACGTTCAGCTTTGCGATCGCGAGAACCGGCAGCAGCCAGAAGGGCTGGATCATGTTGGCCACGGCCTCACCGACGGCAACCGACATGGAGATCTTGCCCAGGTAGGCCGGGGATGACTGACCCAGCTGCATGGCCGTGCTGACAGCGACGGGGCCCTGGACGGCCCAGTGCCCGCCTCCGGACGGCACGAACAGGGTGATCACCACAGATGCCACGTAGTTGAGGAATGGCAACGTGTACGCGGTTGCACCGGAGACGATCGACAGGGCGATGGCCGTCTGAAGTGGTCGACCACCAGCGGTTGGCGCGTAGCCGAGCAGTCCGACGATGCCCCCATACAGCGGGTACTGCAGCAAGAGCGGACCCGACGTCTTGGCGGCCGTCGTGAAGGATCGGATGAAACGAATCGGCGTTCCGTGGAGCAGGGCGGCCAGGGCGGTGAAGATCATGACCATGGACGCGATGTTCAGGGCAAAGCCGCTGCGGATGAAGTAGGCAGCGCACGCGACGAACAGGATCACGTTGAGGATCCACAAGTTCTCCAGCCGCTCAGCGAACGTGGGCCGACCAGTGGTCGGACGCGAAGAGGGCTCGGAGTCGGCCGCGAACACCGCCGGGTCGATCTCGTCAACAGTTGTCGGCGCCATCCGCCAGATGGCCAGCGCGATGACAACGATGGTCGCAAGAACGGTCAGGTAGCTGTACGGCTGAAAGATGGTCAGGTTCAGTGGCACGGTCTGGTGGGTCAGGGTGTAGATCACATTGAGCTTGCTCTTCGGGTCGGTATTGGCCAGTGCGATAGAGCTTGACAGCCCGTTTGTCCACACCATGAAACCCATGTAGCCAGCCGCGACCATGTAGCCGAAGCTCACCTTCTTCAGCCGCGCTGCCACCTGGCGTGCCAACAAGGCTCCAACGACCAGGCCCAGGCCCCAGTTGACGACCGATGCGATCGCCGCGACTCCGAAGCAGAGCAGAGCGCCCTGCACCTGGTTGCGAGGCTTGCTTGCCAGCCAGCCAAGGCCACGCTTGACAACCGGCGCTTCCGCCAGCGTGTATCCGCTGACCAGGATAAGAACCATCTGCATGGCGAAGGTGAATATGTTGTCGGTGCCCCAGACGCCTTGGTACCAGCTGTCGACAATGCCGCCCGCCTTGGCGCCGGGAACCAGAAGGAAGATGAGCCCGACGACCAGAAGCGTCAGGATGACGGCAAACAGGTAGGGGTCCGGCATGAGGCGCTCGACGTAGCGGACGCAGATGTCCGTGAACCACCGCATGGGCGTTCTGCGTGCCAGTGCAGGCTGTGACGTGATGGCGGGCTTCTGCTGGGCGGCAGTCATGACTTCCCTACTTCTGACGTTGCGTCGACACGGTCCCGGCGACTGTTTCGGCTGCCTGAGACGACCTTGTCCACGTCCATAATTCCCCGTTTGTCCGGTATTGCGCATAACGTACGCCCCTCCCGATCGGGTCACAGCGGCGGGTGATACGGCAAGCAGGTGCGAATGCGCGCAGTCGACCCTGGGTCAACCAGACCGATGAGGCGTACCGTCGAAACCTGCGCAGCGAACCAGGTTCAACCAAGGAGCACCATGGCCGACAAGTCGCCCCGACAACACATGTCCAAACAGGCAGGCAAGTCTCTCAAGGAGAAACGCGCCGAGAAGCACGCAAAGGCGGACGCCAGCAGCAAGATCGAGATCGTGCCACCTGGCAAGAAGCACTGACTCCTGACCGTCACACTCCCCGAGGCATCTGACCACCGGCTCTGATAGCGGCGCGGGCTGCGGCCTGCAAGGATGGGCGATCGTATGCGCGCCCTACGCAACCCTTTCGGATCCCTGCCGCCCGAGGTGGCAGTNCTCACCGCNGTGGCGTTCTCGGTGGCCCTGGGCTTCGGGATCGTCGCCCCGGCCATTCCGCTGTTCGCCAAGGACTTCGGCGTCAGCAACTTCGCCGCGGGCGCAGTCATCTCGGTGTTCGCGCTTGTGCGCTTCGCCTCNGCGCCGGTGGCCGGTCGGCTGGTCAACCGGGTCGGCGAGCGCGTGGTGCTGGCCACGGGGATCGGCATCGTCGCCGTGTCCAGCCTGCTCGCCGGGCTGTCCCGCAGCTACCCGCAGCTTCTGCTCCTGCGCGGCATCGGCGGCTTCGGCTCGGCGATGTTCACCGTGTCGTCCTTCGCGCTGCTGTTGCGCGTCGTCGGGCCGAACCAGCGCGGCCGTGCTGCCGGCACGTACCAAACCGGGTTCCTGCTGGGGGCCATCGCTGGTCCCGCCTTCGGTGGCCCGTTGACGGCTTGGTCACTGCGCGCGCCGTTCTTCGTGTACGCAACCACCCTGCTGGTCGCCGGGAGCGTCGCCACGGTCTTCCTCGCCCGCACCGCTCTGCGTGACCATGAGGTCGAAGCAGGCACCGCCGACCACGCCCCCACGCCACTCGGGACCGCGCTGCGCAGCTCGGCCTACCGAGCCGCCGTGATGAACAACTTCGCCGTCGGCTGGGCGGTCTTCGGCGTCCGCTCGTCGCTCATTCCGTTGTTCGTCGTCGAAGGGCTGCGCCTCGGTCCGTCCTGGACCGGAGGCGGACTGGCCCTTTCCGCTGTGGTGCAGGCGCTTGTGCTCGTCCCGGCCGGTCGGCTGGTCGACAACCGCGGACGTCGGCCGTTCCTGCGCGCCGGCGCTGCGTTCGGGCTTGCGGCGGGGGTCGCCATGGCGCTCGCCGGCGGTCCGCCGCTCTTCTTGCTCGGGATGGCGCTGTACGGCACGGGCTCGGCGCTACTCGGGGTGTCCTCTGCCGCGATCGTCGGCGACGTCATCGGCGGACGAGGCGGCACGCCGGTCGCGGCCTTCCAGATGGCATCGGACGCGGGAGCATTCCTCGGTCCGCTCGTGGCCGGGGCGCTCGCCGACGCTGCCTCGTTCGAGGTGGCGTTCCTGGCGACGGCGGCGGTCTCCGGGTTGGCGTTCGTGACCACCCTGGTCATGCCGGAAACCCAACGGCATCAATGGGTCACGTGACAATCGGTGGATCCGGCTGTCCGCCAACAAGATCGGAGCACACGGCGGCCAGTCGTTCGTAGGAGGCCAAGACCTCCTGCTGGTCATCAGCAAGGTGGCGCACCAGGACATCGCTGTACCCCAGGTCGGCCAGGTGCGCGAACGCGTTGGCGACCTCCGCTGGTCCACCGACCACGAGCGAGTCAGGGTTGAGCCCGCGGTAGCCATGGGACAGGATCGGGCCGGCAACCCTCCAGGCGTCGGCCGGGTCGACACCCACATGGATGTCGCGCCTGATCGCGGTCACGCCCACCGGGCGACGGTGCAAGGCGCAGCTCGAGCGGTACTCCTCGATCTGTCGAGCCGCCTCGGCCGGGGTGAGTCCGGGCGCGGCGATCCAGCCGTCCCCAAGGCGGGCTGCCCGGTCGATAGCCGCCGGCGCGGAGGCGCCGATCCAGACGTCAACCGGCTCGGGTGGCAGCGGTCCGCCGCGGGCCGCCCGGATCGCGAGAGGATCGTCCGTGGTGACCTCCTCGCCGGCGAGCAGACGCCGGAGCACATCCAAGGTCCACTCGAACCGTGCCACCCGCCCGCGCAAAGGGACTCCCATGCCGCCGAACTGCTCGTCACCACCCCCGAGGGCGCACTGCAGGATGAACCGTCCGGGTGCCAGCGAGGCTAGGGTGCCCACCTGCTCGGCCAGAAGCACCGGGTGCCACAGCGGCAGCAGGAACAGCGCGCCGACCGGACGGTCGCCCCATTCGGCCAGGACCCGGCCCAGCATCGGAACGTTCTGGTAGTAGGCGCCACCAGTTGAGTGGTGCTCACCCAGGAACAGCGACTCGAGCCCGGCGTCCCGAGCGGCCCTGACCCTCTCGACCATCCATCGTGCGCCGACGCGCACGTCTGCCACGGCATAGCCGCTTCGTTCGGAGACCCCTATACGCATTGGCCCATTATCTCGGTTTCCCTTCACAATGGCTGATGGCGCCCGGGCCATTTCGGAGTACCGTTTCAGGAACCCTGAGCATCCCGACGGCCGGGTGAACAGCACTGCAAGGTATGCCGTTCCGCTCACCCGTGTGACCTCCGCCGAGAAGGGTGTGACGAGAGCATGAGGTGGTCATATGAACAGCTGGAACGCCATGACGTTTGAGGGACGCGACAATCTGCTGNGCGTCGTCCGGCAGGAGGCGAAGAGNTTCTTCGAGCTCGCCAGTCCACCAAAGGCGTGGGAACAGCCGACCGGCTGCGCGAAGTGGCAGGTGCGCAACATCGTCGGGCACCTGGTCGACACGGTCCGGGGCGACGCCGCCCTCTCGGAGAGGTATCTGAACCTGTTCTTCCACATCTAGACATGGGAGCCGCCATGACCGAGCTCGACCTGGCCGCGATCGAGGCCGAACGTGAACGTATCCGCACGAGCTACCTTCGTTCCGCCCCAGAACGGCCCGCGCCGTCGGCGCGGGGCATCCACCACGTGGCACTGCTCTGTGCCGACGTTGAGCGCACCATCCGCTTCTACCAGGAGGTGCTGGAGTTCCCGCTGACCGAGATCTTCGAGAACCGCGACTACAGGGGGTCCAACCACTTCTTCTTCGACGTCGGCAACGGAAGCCTCCTGGCGTTCTTCGACCTGCCCGGACTCGACCTCGGGCCGTACGCCGAAGTCCTCGGCGGGCTGCACCACCTGGCCATCTCGGTCGAGCCGGAGCGATGGGTACGGCTGCAGGCAAACCTCGACCGTGCCGGCGTCGACTACCAGTTGGAGAGCGGGACCTCGGTGTACTTCCGGGACCCGGACGGCGCCCGGCTGGAGCTNATCGCCGACCCACTCGGGGAGATGTACGGGACCATGGTGCTACGTCAGGTCAGCGATGGCGGGCGGGACAAAGTGCGAAAGCCGATGCCACACCGGATGGCGTAGGTCTGGGAGCGCGGTCCAGCACCAGCCTGAATGGCGCAGTGACGCCAACGCTGACCAACCGGTGTCAGGTCGGGCTGTCCAGGCCCCTGGCGATCGCGAAACGCACCAGCTCGACGCGGTTGTGGAGCTGTAGCTTGTTGAGGGTGTTCTGGACGTGGTTCTGCACGGTCCGATGCGAGATGAAGAGGTGCACGCCGATCTGCTTGTAGGACATGCCGGTCGCCACCAGCTTGAGCACCTCGATCTCGCGGCTGGTCAGCTCGGGGGCCTCGATGCCGTCCTTGCGACGCGGCTCGGCGGAAAGTCGCCGGAACTCGCCCAGGACGAGCCCGGCCAGGCCCGGAGTGAACACCGCCCTGCCCAGTGCCGTCGCCCGGACGGCGTCGAGGAAGTCCTCACGGCATGCGGACTTGAGCAGATAGCCGGTCGCGCCGACCTTGATCGCTTCGAGGACATCTCGCTGTTCGGCGCTCGCAGACAGGATCAGCACTCTGGTCTCGATCTGTGCCTTGACGATCGCAGCGCACACCTGGTCGCCGCGCAGTCCGGGGAGGTTGAGATCGAGCACGAGCACATCGGGTCGTGTGGCGAGTGTGCGACTGACCGCGCTGTGCCCGTCGCCAGCGGTTGCGACGACGCTGAACCCTGCTTCGGTCAGATCCCGCGCCACGGCATCGCGCCACATCGGATGGTCGTCTGCCACGACGACAGTCACGGCGGTCTCGTCAAGGACGTCGTCATCACCAGGCTCGAGCTCTTCAACGGGCTCGTGCTGTCCTGTCACGACACGACCCCGGTCCTGGGCACCATGAGCTCGAGGCACGTCCCGGCACCGGGCCGTGAGTCGATGCTGGCAGTCCCGCCGAGATCGCTCAGCCGCTTCTGGATGCTGTTGACCACGCCCATGCGGCCGCTCTCGGCGGCCTCCTCCAGTCGTCCCGCAAGCACACCGACACCGTTGTCACGAATGGTGATCGTGACGTCCTGGCCGTCATCCTCGATGAGCACCCACGCCTGCGCTTCAGCCCCGGCGTGACGCCGGACGTTGTCGAGCGCGGCGCTGACCGCTGCCGCCAGCTCATCGGCAACCCTGCGGGCCAGGAACACGGGCTCAGCGGGAGGGATGACGCTGACTGCACCGTCGGCGTAGCGAGCGAGCAGCCGCCGCAGATCAACCTCGCCGTCCACCAACGCTTCCAGATGAGGCGCCACCACGTCGCTCACGAGCGCTCGCAGCTGCCGTTCCTGGTCGGCCGCCATCGAACCCAGCTCACGGGACTCACCGCCGATGTCCAGACCCCGACGATGGATGTACGACAAGGTTTGCAGCACGCCGTCGTGGACGGTGCGTGCCAGCCGATCGCGTTCGCGCACCTCAGCCCGGACCTTCAACGCCTCACGCAGCGCTGCGTGCCCGTCGCGAGACAGATCTGCGCAGTAGCCGATGCAACCGCCGAGCAGCACGATGATGACGATGTTGTTGATCGTGTTCTCGGTGGCGACGCCAACCTCGATGAGGTCGACAACGCCCACCACGACCGCGGCGAGCATCCCGCCGCGCCAACCCTTGAGGACGGCCCAAGCCACCACTGCTGCCGCCGGCCAGAGCCCGGGCACGGTCTTGGCTCCGCCCGCGATCACCTCGGGGCTGTCCACCAGGCGTGTGCTCAGGATTGCCACGCACGCGAGGAGCAGCTCGAGTCCGACCACCCTGGTCGTTCGGGAGCGGTAGAGGATCATCCCCGCGGTCCAGACCCCGAGCACCCCCAGCACGACCCATGCCAACCACGGCCGCACGATGCCATCATGACGGACGGCGGCAGAGTAGACGGCATACAGCCAGACGACCGGTCGCATCACATCCAGGCCGCGCCACAGCGCGGTGACCACCGTCGGACCTGCGTCTGCGCCGTCGGGCTTCGCCCTGCCGGAGGACCTCACCCGCTAGCTGGCCGCCCGCTCGTCGCCTTGCGACGTCGGCGGACGATCCTCGTGTTCGGGAGCCAACGCCGGCGCCTCGCCGGGGTCATCGCTCTCGAGCGTGGCTCCATCGCCTTTGACGTCCCTGTCGAACTTGTCGAACCTGTCGGCAGCGTGCTGCAGCTCTTTGGCCTTGGCCCTGGCCGCCGCCAGCAGACGGTTCTTCATGGACGTGGCGTACATGTCGACGTACTCCTGATGCGACAGGAGCATCACCTCATACATGATTTCGTCGGTGATCGAGCGCAGGACGAACCTGTTCTCCTCCATACCTTCGTAGCGGGAGAAGTCCAGCGGCTTGCCGATGCGCACGCCGATGCGCATGATCTTGGGGACCTTCTTGCCGGCCGGCTGCGCCTTGTCCGTGCCGATCATGGCCACCGGCAGAACCGGGCATCCCGCCTCGAGCGCCAACCTGGCCACGCCGCTGCGTCCGCGATAGAGCCGGCCATCCGGCGAACGCGTGCCTTCGGGGTAGATCCCGAGCACCTCACCTCGGCGAAGGACCTTCATGCCGCTCCTCAATGCTGCCTCTCCGGCCATCCCCCCGGATCGGTCGACCGGCAGCTGGCCCGCGCCCTTGAAGAACGCCGCCGTCGCCCGTCCCTTGAAGCCACGGCCGGTGAAGTAGTCGGCCTTGGCCAGGAAGGTGACGCGGCGCGGGACCACGAGCGGCAAGAAGATCGAGTCCGAGAACGAGAGGTGGTTGCTGGCGAAGATCACGGCGCCCTCGGTCGGGAGGTTCTCCTGACCCTCGACCCAGGGGCGGAAGAGCAGCCTCAGGATCGGGCCGAGGACGAGGGTCTTGAGCACCCAGTAGAACAACCCCGATCACCTCCGCCACTGTGAGAAACCAGACACATCCACGACGCGTGAACTCTACGACACTATGCGCGGGTGACGCGTCGTGCGAGGATTCTGGTCCAAGGACAACGNGGATCTCTCGACAACCCAGGAGTGTTTCTGTGGCCATTCTGCCCGGGGCCGAACCCTTCGACCATGACGGATCCGACATCGGTGTCCTGTTGT
>JGI24130J36418_10000330_pt1 | contig 14972 bp, 14 predicted proteins | sample BarGraNGADG00212_FD_36418 | JGI IMG/M metagenome (IMG submission 36418)
GGGGCGTCGAGGTACATGGAGGACTGCCGGTTCCGCTGGAACCGCAGGACACGGATGAATCCGTAGTCGGTCACGTTGATCGTGTGGTACGGCGACGTGGATGTGTGCACCTCTACGGGTGAGCTCATAGCGCCGATCACAGCTGCTTACGCATCCAACGGATACCCGACCAGGACATGTCGGTGCGGTAGGGATCGGTCTCGACGTAGCCCAGCGACTCGTACAGCCGCTGGGCGAGCGGCATCATCTCCGCGTTGGTCGTGAGCAGTAGCGCATCGTACCCGCGCGCCTGCGCCTCGGACTCCGCGCGCTCCAGCAGCGCGCGCCCCACTCCGTGCCGGCGGTACTCGGGCCGGACGAAGAGGCGCTTGAGCTCGCCGGACCGGCCGACCTCGACGTTCTGGGAACGCACCGCGTCCGGAACCGCTTGGAGGCCAAGGACACCCGCGTCCCCGTCTCCCACCCTTGCCAACATCAGAGAGCCGGCCGGCGGTGCGTACGGCCCGGGTAGCCCGGCCATCTCCTCAGCGATCCAGCCTGTGGTCAGGTCCCATCCGAGCGACGTCGCGTACTGCCCGAGGAGGCGGCGCGCGGCGTCGATGTCCGCGGGGCTGGTGGCGTCGATGATGTGCACAGGCTGGTTCGGCATGGCGAGAGTGTACCCATGCGGGTGCCACGGGTGGGCCGATCCGGCGCGTCCACGCGCGGGTATGCTTGTCTCGGCGGCAGACCGCTGCCGGACGCGGGAGGAGGTCGTTCCGATGACATGCGACGAGGTGTTGGCCAGGCTCGCATCCTCACGCGCCGCCTTCGACGAGAAGCTGGCGAGTGTCCCGCGCGAGGCGCTGATGCTGCCGCTGCCGGGCTCCATCCACTCTGTGAAGGACATCGTGTTCCACGTCAGCGCGTACGACGACCTCGTGGTGCTGCGGTTGATAGCCTCGCGGGGAGGAGTGACGACGGAGTTCGACCGCGACCGTGCCGGCTACGAGGTGTTCAACGATCGGGTCTGGGGCGAGGCGGCCGTTATCCAGCCGGACGACGCTCTCGCGCGAGCGGCGGAGGTGTTCGCAGCGCTGCTCCACGAGGTCGGCAGGCTCTCCGACGGCGAGCTCGAGACGCCGTCCGGCGCCACCGCCGCGCTCGACCCCGCATGGCTGGCAGGACAGGCCCCTTGGGAGCTCATCGCCATCGACTGCTACGACCACTACCCGATGCACTACGCCGCACTCGACGCGGCGAAGGATCTGTGACCCGGGATGTGCGACAACTCGCGGGAAGCGCGCGCGGCAGCCCAGCACGGGTGGGGCGGAGCCCTTTCGCCGCTTGCCGTGGTGAGCAACACTCCCGTTTCGGGGTATGACCCGAAGAGGAAGGCCGCCAACGACTCCGGGAGGTGCGCGATGGCGCGGATACACGGTGCCCAGCCGTTCGAAGAGGAGCAGTACGAGCGTCACGGAGGTGTCTTCGCACCCGTGAACGGAGGGCACGAGGTCGGCTGCCAAGACGACATGTGTGCGCCGGACGAACTGCCTGAGGACCCACTCAGCGACCACGGTGTCCCGGGCACGCCCGATGACCTGCCCTACGACTACGGGACCGAGACGGCGCCTGCCGCGGACCAGCAGATAATCAACCCGGAACACCGGCACGCGGGTTCCGGTCCCCTCGGGGAGACACTCGACGACGCGTAGGGCCGAGGTCCTCACGCGATCGGACCTCGGCTGGCAGGAATTGCCCTCTGTCGCCCGGGACGCCGCCCGTCTACGCTGTGCCAGACGAGTCAAGGGGGCACGGTGACGGACGAAGCGCGGACGATCAGCTCCAACATGAAGGGTGCGGCTGAGACACCCGGCTCGGGCGGTTCCGTCGCGGAGTATGAGAACGTCTGGGCCACGTGGGGACGCTCAGGCGAGGACCTGCCTCGGGGCATCGGCGCGGGCCTCGATGCGGTGCTCAGCAAGCAGCCGAAAGCCGCTCTATGGGCGGAGGCGCTCCTGCTGGTCGCCGGGATCACCGCTCTCGACTACATGAACGGCGTCGAGATCAGCCTCTCGGTCTTCTACCTTATCCCGGTCATCTTCGCCACGTGGTTCATCTCTCGCCGGGCCGGGTTGTTCATCGCACTCCTCAGCGTCGCGCTGTGGACCGCGTTCGATCAGATCGGCGGGTTGGGATTCTCCTCGCCCCTCATCACCTGGGAGGGGTTTGTGCACCTGACCTTCTTCATCGTGGTCCTGCAACTCGTCCACATCATGAAGGACTCGCGGATCCGGGAGGCTGAACTCGCGCGGACCGACTCGCTGACCGGCGTGGCGAACGGGCGCAGCTTCTCGGACCGGGCGAGGCTCGAGCTCGCGTCCATGCGGCGCAACCACCATCCGCTGACTATGGCATACATCGACCTGGACCGCTTCAAGCACATCAACGACACGTTCGGCCATACCGAAGGCGACCGTGTGCTTCGCACGGTGGCCACCGCGATCCGGTCGCGCCTTCGCGAGACGGACATCGTGGCCCGTCTGGGCGGGGACGAGTTCGGCGTGCTGTTCCCCGACACCGGACGCGACGCCGCGCCGGCCGTCCTCGCGTCGGTCAAGGACGCCGTGGCAGACGGCGTGGACGGGTCGTGGGACATCGGATGCACCATCGGAGGGGTCACGTTCGAGATGGCTCCTGAGTCGGTGGACTTCATGGTGCGCTCGGCCGACGAGCTCATGTACCGGGGGAAGCGGGCAGGGCGTGATCGGGTCGAGCATGCGGTATGGCCCGGCCTGTTCGTCGGCCACGACCGTGACGAGACGCCACCCACCTGCTGATCGGAGAGAATCGTGGACGTAGCGACCTTCGAGCTCTACGCGATCATCGTCTTCGGGGTCCTGCTGTGGCTGGCCATCGTGTTCCAGGCGCTGACGGGGTTGCGCATCGTGAAGTTCAAGGGTCCGATCCACGGCCTCTTCGCCCTCGGGCACGTCGCCTTCGGCTGGTTCTGACCCAGCCCCATTCGGCCTCTGCGACGGCTCCGCGCGCGAGGCGCAACGGCTACAATGGCACCGCGCCGTCGTGCCTTGCCGGATGTGCCGGAAGACGCGGCGACCTTTCACACACCACCCATGAGGCAGAGGGACCGACTTGAACGAGCCGATCGACATCCGGCCGGACGCACGCGGCAAAGTCCGCGACATCTACGATCTCGGGGGCCGGCTCCTCCTCGTGGCCACCGACCGGCTCAGCGCATTCGACGTGGTGCTTCCCGACCCGATCCCGTTCAAGGGCGAAGTGCTGACGAAGCTCTCGCTGTACTGGTTCGACCTTCTGTCTGACGTCGTCCCGAACCACCTCATCTCGGCCGACGTCGCCGATCTTCCCGACGAGTTCGCAAAGCACGCCGACTGGCTCGCGGGCCGGTTCATGCTCGTCAGGAAGGCGACCGTCTTCCCGATCGAGTGCATCGTCCGCGGCTATCTCGCGGGCAGCGGCTGGGCGGAGTACGAGCGCGCCGGAACAGTGTGCGGTATGCGCCTCCCGGCCGGGCTCGTGGAATCGAGCCGGCTTCCGCAGCCGATGTTCACCCCGTCGACGAAGGCGGAGCTGGGCACGCATGACGAGAACATCTCGGTGCACCGCATGTTCGAGCTTGTCGGGCAGGAGCACGGCTCGGCGCTCCTGGAGTCCTCCGTCGCGCTGTACTCCGCGGCGCGCGACCATGCGGCCTCCCGCGGCATCATCATCGCCGACACCAAGTTCGAGTTCGGCCTCATCGACGGGGTCGTCACGCTCGTCGACGAGGTCCTGACGCCGGATTCCTCGCGGTTCTGGCCGGCAGCGACCTACGAGCCCGGCCACGGCCAGCCTTCGTTCGACAAGCAGTACGTGCGCGATTGGCTCGTAGCATCGGGATGGGACAAGACCCCACCCGCACCCGCACTTCCCGCTGACGTGATCGCGAAGACCAGCGAGACCTACATCAAGGCGTACGAGCTGATCACCGGCCGCGCCTTCGAACCGGAACGAGGCTGACACCAGATGGCGCAACGCAGTCCGTACAACGATCGCTATAAGACCGACCAGAAGGGCAAGACGCGAAGGAGCGCCTCGGCAGCGAAGCCCAAGCGCGCGACCGCGGACCTGACGCCTGGAGAGTCGAAGAAGCCCGAGAAGAAGACGTCGGCCTGGAGGCGTGCGAAGACAGCCTCAGGGTCGAGTTCGAAGTCGTCGTCGAAGTCCTCTTCGGACTCGAAGTCACTGCTGCGTCAGGTCGAGAGCGCTCCTCACATGAAGGAGCTGCGGCGCATCTGGTGGTGGCTGTGGGGCGGCGCCGTGGTCATGGCGGTCGGACTGTGGTTGCTGCAGGAGGCCGCGCGCAACGCGAGTGTCGCGGCGACGACAGCCGCCTCGGCGGTCCTGACCGCCACGACGGCGACGGTGGAAGCCGCNGCGAGCGCGGCGGAGTNGCCGTACGGGCCGTTCCTGCTGATAGGTTGGGCGTTGTGGTTGGCTCTCATGGCCGGCGCCTTCTACCTGGAGTTCGTCCCGATCCGCAAGGAGCGCGCGAGAGTGATGGAGGCGGCGCGCGGCGGATCGAAGTCGTCGAAGTCCGCCACGTCCGCGAAGCCGGGCAAGGCGGGCAAGGCCGCCGAGGCGGACGGCGCCGAGTCGGCTGCCAAGGTGAAGCCCAAGGGCAGGTNGAAGGCGAAGGCCNCCGACCAGTCGCCCGAAGGTGATGACACCNAGTCGAAGGACGCCGAGTGACCGCGAGCGCGANGCCGGCCGGGGACCGTTCCCGGATGTTCTGGACGTTCCGTGTCCTTGAGACGGGCCTGCTGCTGACCGCTTTGGTCGGGCTCGCGGTGTTCGCGTGGAGCATCGTCGACGTCGTCCGCATCGAGACCGCCGCGGTGGCCACGACCGCCCCGGCGGCCGTGCAGGAGATGCCCCCAGGCGCATGGCCAGGCATCTTCCTGTTCTTCGGCAGTCTGCTCGTGCTGCAGCCGGTGCGCGGCATACTGGTGCGGTACCGCCGGGACGATGGAACGCAGCGCGACGCGGCGACCGACGCGGCGGNCAAGGCGACAGCCGAGGCCCTCGCCGTCCTCGAAGACGATCCAGAGCTCGTGGACGACACCACGGGCCCTCAAGCGGAAGGGTAGGAGCGACGTCATGGCCCACTACGAGATCTTCGTGACCTACAAGAGGGGCATCTTCGACCCGCCCGGCGCCACCGCGGCCCGCGCGCTCGACAGCCTCGGCTACGCAGAGGTCGAGAGCGTCAAGATCGGCAAGTACATCCGGCTCGAGGTCGCTGACGGGCCCGACGAGCTGACCCGCGTCCGCGAGATGTGCGACAAGCTGCTCGCGAACCCGGTGATCGAGGACTATCGGATCGTCGAGGCGGAAGGCCCGGTGAGCGCCGGATGAGGTTCGGTGTCGTCCGTTTCCCCGGATCCAACTGCGAGCAGGACGTCGTCATCGCGGCCCGATACCTGGGCTTCGACGTGGGCTACGTGTGGCACGGCGACACGGACCTCGCGGGCTTCGACGCGATCGTGCTCCCTGGTGGGTTCTCCTACGGGGACTACATCCGGACCGGCGCGGTAGCCCGGTTCTCGCCGGTGATGGCCGAGGTCGTCCGCTTCGCCGAGCGCGGCGGGCCGGTCCTGGGCATCTGCAACGGGTTCCAGATATTGACCGAGGCGCACATGCTGCCCGGCGCGATGCTGCGTAACCGCGGGCTGAAGTTCATCTGCGAGACGGTGCCGCTGCGCGTGGAGCCGAGCGTGTGCCAGTGGGTGGGCGTGCCCGCGGGCACCGTCGTGCGCATCCCGATCAACCACAACGAGGGCAACTACACCGTCGATGCTGAGACGCTCGCGCGGCTCGAGGCCGGTGGCCAGGTGGTCCTGCGCTACTGCGAGCCGGACGGTACCCGCGCGCCCGGTGGCAGCGCCCCCAACGGTGCGTTCGACGACATCGCCGGCATCTGCAACGAGCGCGGCAACGTGTTCGGGCTCATGCCGCACCCGGAGCGTGTGGTCGACCCCGAGGCGAACGGCACCGACGGCCAGTCCTTCTTCAGGGCCATCGTCGAGCGAATGGCGGCGGTGTAGCGGTGATCGCGACCGTCTCGCTCAACGATCCGATCCGGCTGGCGATCGTCGCCCTCGGGATCCTGATCTGGGCGTTCGCCGGTTTCGTCGCGTTCAACTCGCTGCAGAGGCGCAACACCGACTACGCCGGCGTCTTCGAGGGCCGCTGGTTCTACGCGGTGCCCCAGGCTGCCTTCGTCGTGGCGTTCATCGTTTGGCAGATACCTCTCATCTCCGAGCGGCTCCCGTGGATGCACAACTTCTACGTCGTGCTCCCGGTCATCCTCGCGCAGCAGATGGGATACCTGCTGCGCGTCGTCTTCCCCACCAGCAAGCGTCTCGAGAAACGCCTCGATGCGGAGTGCGCCGCGATCCGTCACTCGGAGGCCGAGGAAGCCACGCGCCCGACGCAGGCGCCCGCTCCCCTGGACGACTCGTTCTTCGATCCCGACGACCCCGACGCCTGACCGCCTCCACCCGACACCCAAGGAGCTCGCCGCATGCGTGAGGACCTGACCCCCGAACTCGCTCCCACCCTCGCGGTCGAGTTGGGACTGAAGCCGGCCGAGTTCGACAAGATCGTCGAGATCCTCGGGCGCACCCCGTCGCTGACCGAGCTGTACATGTACTCGCTCATGTGGAGCGAGCACTGCAGCTACAAGCACTCCAAGAAGGCGCTGCGGATGTTCCCCACCACCGGGGAGTACGTCCTGCAGGGCCCGGGCGAGAACGCGGGCGTCATCTCCGTGGGCGACGGCTGGGCCGTGGCCTTCAAGATGGAGTCGCACAACCACCCGAGCGCGATCGAGCCGTACCAGGGCGCGGCGACCGGCGTCGGGGGCATCATCCGCGACATCTTCACGATGGGCGCTCGTCCGATGGCTTCGCTGGACTCGCTGCGCTTCGGCACGCTCGACAACCCGCGCCAGCGCTACCTGTTCGAGGGCGCCGTGGCGGGCATCGGCGGCTACGGCAACTGCATCGGAGTCCCGACCGTGGGCGGCGAGGTCTACTTCGACGCCGCGTACGAAGGCAACTGCCTCATCAACGCGATGTCGATCGGGCTCATGCGCGAAGAGACGCTCACGAGCGCGACCGCGACCGGCGCCGGCAACCTCGTGCTGCTGATCGGCTCGACCACCGGCCGCGACGGCATCGGCGGCGCCTCCACGCTCGCCAGCCAGGAGTTCGACGAGAAGGCCGAGGACAAGCGCCCGTCCGTGCAGGTGGGCGACCCGTTCGAAGAGAAGCTGCTGATCGAGGCATGCCTCGAGCTGCTCGAGAGTGGACTGCTCGTGGGCCTGGGAGACCTCGGCGCCGCGGGCCTGACCTCATCGGCGTCCGAGATGGCGTCGCGCGGCGGCGTCGGCCTCGACATCGACGTGAAGAAGATCCCGGCCCGCGAAGAGGCGATGAAGCCGTTCGAGTTCATGGTCTCCGAGTCGCAGGAGCGGATGCTGGCGGTCGTGACGCCGGAGAAGCTCGCGGCGTCGCAGGCGGTATGCGAGAAGTGGGGCCTTCGCTCCACCGTCATCGGGTCCGTCACCGGCACTGGCAGGTTCGTGGTCCGTGAGGGCGAGGAGATCGTGGCCGACATGCCCGCCGACACGCTGGCCTCGGACGCGCCGGTCTACGACCCGGCGATGACACGCCCGGCCTACCTCGACGAGGTCCAGGCATTCGACCCGGCCACCCTTTCGCGGGAGACCGACCCGGCCGACCTGGGCCGCGTGCTCGCGCGCGTGCTCGCGAGCCCGAACGTGTGCTCGCGCGCATGGATCTACCGCCAGTACGACCAGCAGGTCATGCTCAACACGCTCGTGTTGCCGGGCAGCGACGCGGGTGTGCTGCGCATCGCGGACACCGGCCGCGCCATCGCGGTGAGCTCCGACTGCAACGGCCGCTACTGCTACCTGGACCCGTACGTAGGTGCCCAGATCGCGTTCGCCGAGGCCGCGCGCAACGTCGCGTGCGCAGGCGGACGTCCCGCCGCGATCACCGACTGCCTGAACTTCGGCAACCCCGAGAAGCCCGAGGTGTTCTGGACCTTCCACGAGGCGGTCCGCGGCATGGCCGACGCCTGCAAGGCGTTCGGCGTCCCGGTCATCTCCGGCAACGTGAGCTTCTACAACGAGTCCTTCGGAAGTCCGATCTACCCGACCCCGACCGTGGGCCTCGTCGGCGTGCTCGAGGACGCCTCGAAGCGCGTGACGATGGCGTTCCGCGACGCGGGCGACGTGGTCGTTCTTCTCGGCGAGACCGCCGACGAGCTCGGCGGCAGCGAGTACCTCTCGGTGGTGCACGGCGTGATCGCCGGAGCGCCGCCCGCGATGGTGATCGGGGACGAGTTCGCGATCCACCAGGCGTTGCTGGCAGCGATCGAGGCCGGGCTCGTGAAGAGCGCGCACGACTGCTCCGAAGGTGGCGTCGCAATCGCGCTGGCGGAGTGCGCGATCGTCGGCGGGGTCGGCGCGTCCGTGGCGCTCGACGACGACCTGGACGCGGTGGCGTCGCTGTTCTCCGAGACGCAGGGCCGTATCGTGCTCACGTGCGCGGAAGCGGACGCCGAGGGGCTCACCGACCTGCTCGTGGCGCGCGAGGTCCCGTTCAGCGTCATCGGCGAGGTCGGGGGAGACCGGCTCGTAGTCGAGGGCAAGCTCGACGCGACGCTGTCAGCCATGCGCGACGCATGGGCGCCCACACTGGAACGTCTCGTGGCCGGCGACATGCCGCTCACGGAGCAGCTGATCGAGGGGTAGCGCGCGGGTATCCCCCCAGCACAGGTGTGAGGGGGACGCGCATGGTAGAATCCCCTCCTCAACAGCTCGCCGCGAGGGAAGATCTCCCACATGGAACCCTGGATCCTGTCGGAACGTCCTGACGCCCCCGAAGAGGCGTGCGGCGTCTTCGGGGTGTACGCGCCCGGCGAAGAGGTCAGCCGCCTCATCTACTTCGGTCTTCACGCGCTCCAACACCGCGGGCAGGAGTCTGCCGGCATCGCCGTGGCCGATGGCCACACGATGACGCTCCGCAAGGAGCTCGGCCTCGTGCCGCAGGTGTTCAAGGAGGGCGACCTCTCCACGCTCGAGGGCCACATCGGCATCGGGCACACCCGCTACTCCACGACCGGCTCCTCCACGAACTGGGAGAACGCCCAGCCGATGCTGAGCTCGATCGGGCCCAACACGATCGCGCTCGCGCACAACGGCAACCTGGTCAACACCGTGGAGCTGCGCGACCGGCTCAAGGGCGTCGGCATCCGCTTCCGGTCCACCACGGACTCCGAAGTGATGGTCACCCTCATCAACCACTTCACGCAGAAGCAGCACGCGATCCGCGGCGGCATCCGCGAGGCGATGAAGCTGATCACCGGTGCCTATGCGGTCGTGATGATGAGCGAAGAGGCGCTGTACGCATTCCGCGACCCGAACGGTGTGCGTCCTCTCGTCCTCGGGACGCTCCCCGACGGCGCGGGCTGGGTCGTCGCGTCCGAGACCTGCGCGCTCGATACCGTCGGCGCCGAGTTCGTCCGCGACGTCGCTCCCGGCGAGCTCATCAAGATATCGGCCGCCGGGCTCGAGTCCGAGCAGGCGGTCGAGCCCGGGCGCCGCGCGCTGTGCATGTTCGAGTTCGTCTACTTCGCGCGCCCGGACTCCTTGATGTACGACTGCACCCTGTACGAGGCGCGGCAGCGCATGGGCGCCGCGATCTCGCGCTCGGCGCCTGTCGAGGCGGACCTCGTCATCGGCGTTCCCGACTCCGGGACCCCCGCCGCGACCGGATATGCGCTGGCCAGCGGGATCCCGTTCGGCGAGGGCCTCGCGAAGAACCGCTACATCGGGCGCACCTTCATCTCGCCGAGCCAGATGCTGCGCCAGCAGGGGATCCGCCTGAAGCTCAACCCGATGAAGCACGCGCTCGCGGGCAAGCGGATCGTGGTCGTGGACGACTCGATCGTGCGCGGGAACACCACGAAGAAGCTGGTCGCGCTGCTGCGTGAGGCGGGCGCCACCGAGGTGCACATGCGCATCACGTCGCCACCGGTCGCATGGCCCTGCTTCTACGGGATCGACACCGACACGCAGGAGCAGCTGATCGGCGCGGTGAAGACGGTGGAAGAGATCCGCGAGCACATCGGCGCGGATTCGCTCGCATACCTCTCGGTGGACGACATGGTGGCCGCGACCGGCTCGCCGGCGGACAGCTACTGCCTGGCATGCTTCACCGGTGACTACCCGATCGAGATCCCCGACTCGGTGCGCAAGGGCAAGATGGCGCTCGAGTCCTCCGCTTCCTGCTGAGCCCCCTCGCCGTGCTTTCCGACATAGCAGCCGGCGCCGCTCTCGGACTCCGGTTCGCGCCGCTGTACGCCGCCGTGACCGCCGCCGTCGCAGCGGCCCTGGCCGGGTATCGCAGGGCCCCGCGCTCGAGGGTGTGGTGGGCCGCCGCCGTCGTGATCGCCGGCTGGGTCGCGGGCGACGGCATCCGCATCGCCGGGTCCTCCGCCCCTACCTCCACGCTGGCCGCCTGGGCGGTAGCAGGCCTGGCACTGGGCTACGCACTGCCGGTACTCGCGGGCGCCTACGTGGGACGGCAGGTCCACAAGGGCACGGGCTACCTGTCGGCCGCGGTGGTCGCGCTCCTGTTCGTGTCCGCACTGTCCGCGGTGGCCGGTCCGATAGCGGATGCGCTCATGAGGGCAGTATCCTGAGAAGTGGCTCGGCGAGCGGCCTCCCGGAAGGGAGCCCCCTTCCCGGGGAACGGACGCTCACGTGTCGCTCGACGCATGGAGGCTGATGTGGTGATCCGTCCCGCGCGGGGTACGCGACCGGTGTTGCGCACGTCGCTGGCCCTCGCCGCGGTCGTGGTCCTCACCTTCACGTCACAGGTCTCGGCCCTGTCCAGGCCGGCCCGCCCCNTGCCGGCGACGCGCCGCGGCCCCGCGACATCGGCATCGAGCGCTGCGATGCAGCGGATGTCCGCCTCGCTGCAGGATCCGGCCACGACCGGGTCGACGAAGCTGGTCGACGTGCTCGTGATCGAGAAGAAGGGCACCGGCCGTCCGGGGACCCTGAAGACCGCGCTCCGCGTCACCCTCAAGGCCGATCCGGACAACGAGTACTGGGCGGGCCGNGTCCCGNCCGACCGCCTGACGAAGCTCGCGAGCGGGAAGGGCGTTGAGTNCGTCGCGGACAACGGGCCGCAGGCTCCGCCGGTGGTCCCGGACTCGAGCGCTCCTCCGGCGTTCGCCCAGTTGGCCGCGGGGAAGCAGGCGGTCTCGCGGATACGGCAGGCCACCGCGTCGGGCGTGGTGAAGTCGTTCGCCGACGCCGTGAACAGCGACAGCTCGGCGCCGGCGCCTAGAGGCCTGCCGACCGACTGGTACGAGGTCGGACTCACGCACAAGTCGGCCTTGGCTTGGGCGAACGGGTTCACAGGAAGCGGCGTGAAGGTAGCGGTCGCCGACGACGGCGTGGACTTCGCGCATCCGGACCTCCAGGGCACGCAGGCCTACAACACCGATCCCGCGTCCCCCTACTACGGCTGGCCGATGGCGTTCGACCCGTACTCNACCTACCTCTACGCGATGGACGCGCTCACCGGGAGCAACAACGTCGAGATCGGGGCGAGCTGGTTCTCGGCGACCACCGACGTTGTGACCGAGGCCGANCCCACCTTCAGGGGCCAGACATACGCGCTTCCCGGCACGAGCAAGTCGGGGACGTATCACATCGGCGTTCTGTGGGACCAGAACCTGGCAAGCTCGAAGTGGTTCGGGCACTACCCCGCGATGCTCGTCGCCGACGAGGACACGGCGGGCGTCTACGACACGGTCTACGTGGACCTCAACGACAACCGTGACTTCACCGACGACAAGGCGTGCACCAAGGCCGACCCGATCTCGTATCTCGACTACGTGGACGCGGCGGGGAATCCGGGCTCCGACGGGATCGCGGACCTCTCCGGAGGCATGGTCTACTGGATCTCTGACGGGACGCACCAGCCGCCGTATGCCGACGAGGTGTTCTCGGAGCTGGACTCCGNGCCTGGCGGACCGCCCGCGGCGGGCGCGCTCGTCTGCATGATGGGTTCGTTCGACTCCGGTTCCGACCACGGGACCCTGTGCGCCTCCGGAGTGGCAGCCCAGGGGCGCATCGATGGGAAGTCCGTGACCGGCGTCCACCCGTCGTTCAAGACCGGCTCGGGCGGCATGGTCCAGGGAGCCGGCCGCGACGTGAGACTCGTGGGGATCGGAGACGTCTACAGCGCCTACTCGCTCTCGACGTTGCTCGCCTACGACTTCGCCGCGTACGGCCCCGACTCCACGGCGGGGACCGGCGACGAGGTGCAGATCGTCTCCAACTCCTATGGGGAGTCCACCACAGACAACGACGAGTGGGACTTCGGCTCGCGCTACATCACCCTTCTCAATACCGGCGACGCGCCGTCCACGGCGTTCCTGTTCGCCACCGGGAACGGCGGCCCCGGNTACGGGACGAGCACACCGCCGTCAGCTTCGACCGGCATCAAGATCGGCTCCTCGACGCAGTTCGGTGCGGACGGAGGCTGGGACTCGATCGACACATCGTCCCAGGTGACCTACGGGGACGTCGCGCCATTCTCCGATCGCGGGCCGAGCGCGATGGGACATCTCTCGCCGACGATCGTCGCCGACGGGGCGTACGCCTCCGGCGACGTGGCGCTGAACTTCGCCAACGGGAACGGCTGGACCGCTTGGGACGTATGGGGCGGCACGAGCCGCTCCACGCCGGTCGCTTCCGGCAACCTGGCGCTGGTGTACCAGGCGTTCCGCGGCGCCAACGGGCGGTGGCCGACCTACGACGAGGCGCGGACGCTGCTCGCGAGCGGCGCCACCGATCTCAACTACGACACGTTCGTGCAGGGCGCGGGGATGGTCGATGCGAACCGCTCGACCCTGCTCGCGGCGGGTGGCGCGGGGGCGGGGGTCGAGGCCTCGCCGACCGCGTGGTACCCGGGCGGGTTCGAGGGCAGCCGGCCGATGGGGTTCGAGCAGGTCGTCAGCCCCGGGGACATCGTCACGAGCCCGCTGACGCTGACGAACCCCGGGACCGCGCCGGCGAACGCCACCATCTCGGACTCCTGGATGCAGAGGACGGGCAGCGAGGTCGTGACTATCACGCTCAACGCGAGCCGCGAGAGCGCCTTCTCGGCCAACCGTCCGGACGCGCTGCTCGACCTCTCCAGCGTCGTTCCGGCGGGGACACAGCTGCTCGTGGTGCGCACCACGGCCCCGCTCTCCCAGATCGACTCCAACGACGATGGCACCGCGGAGAACAGCTACCGCCTGCTCGCCTACGACTGGACCGACCGCAACGGCAACGGGCGTCTGTGGACCGACTCGAACGCCAACGGGGCGGTCAACACCGGTGAGATCGACGCCAACGAATACATGCGGTTCAACTACTGCCTGGCGACGGGCCCCTCGCTCGAGGTCCGGGTGCAGGACCCGCACGGCCGGGCCCACGACGGCGTCTTCATCGGGCTGCAGCACCAGCACCGCAGCGGGAGCCTCACCGTTCGCGTCGAGATCTCGTTCTGGAACCGTGTGGACATGCCCTGGCTCAGCTCCAGCGTCACCTCCCTCTCGGTCCCGGCGGGAGCCAGCCGCAGCGCGACGATGCGCTGCGCGGTGCCAGCGAACGCGCCCATCGGCACGTACGAGGGCGAGTACCGCGTGAGTGTCGCGGGCACGGTGACCGTCGTGCCGGTCGCCATCACCGTCGCGGGCCATAGCGCGAGCGTCACCTATGGCGGGTCGAACCCGTACGAGCAGCTCATGGACGGCTCGAAGGTGTTCGGCTATCAGGATTGGCTATGGCGCGCGGAGTCGGGCGACTGGCGCTTCTTCGTCACCGACGTGCCCTCGAGCCAGGTCGGCCCCGGGTCGCTGCTGCTGGCACACACGACGTGGCGGGCTGCGCCGACCGACATCGACACGCTGCTGTACGGTCCTTCGCAGCCCGATCCGTCACGTCCGGCCGACGTGCTCGGCCCCTACGACCTCGAGCTCAAGGGTGGCTCCCCCAACACCAACAGCGGCGCGGGCGTGTGGACGTTCGACACGTCGACCGGCGGCGCGTCCGATTGGGTGGCAGGCCCGCTGTCCGCGGGGCTCAACGAGATCATGCTGCACAACGTGGTCTACGCGGGGACCCAGACGTCCGAGCAGTTCAGCGGAGAGACCGGGGTCCTGAACGCGAGCGCCAACGCGCTCGACTACGCCGGGACTGACGGAGCTCACACCTCCAGCCTCTCGTTCACCAGCACGCTCGACCTTTCGGGCTTCTCCGCCGAAGGGTACGGGCTCTCACCGGCGTGGACCTCCACCGGCCAGGTGGACCAGGACGGCACGTGGACCCACGAGTTCGACGTCGCGCACGGCGGCTACATCGAGGCCTCGATCGCCAACCAGNGGTCCGACCTCGACCTGTATCTCGACTCTTGGAACGGTTCCGACTGGGACCCGATCGCCGTCTCGGAGACGCCGATGGGCGACGAGTACCTCAAGGTCCTGACGCCGGACGACGGCCACTATCGGATACGGGTCTACGGGTTCGACGTCAACGGCGGGACCGACTCGTTCGACGTGCGTCTCGCCGTCCCCCAAGGGACCGGTGTCGCCGTCACCGGCGTTCCTTCGGCAACGGTCCCGGCGGGCGTCCCGATAGCCCTTTCGGTGCACTTCTCGACGTCGCGGCCGACGCTCGACGAGCGCGACCAGGTCCTTCTCGGCGTCGTGAGCTGCGGCCCGGCAGGCTCGATCGACGCCGTGCAGATACCGGTCACGGTCACCTATCCGCTCCTCGTCGAGAGCACCACACCCGAGCCCGGCTCGATCGACGC
>JGI24130J36418_10000332_pt1 | contig 14964 bp, 15 predicted proteins | sample BarGraNGADG00212_FD_36418 | JGI IMG/M metagenome (IMG submission 36418)
GAGCCACGACGTGACCGTCTTCGACGACGACCTCCTCGGGACCCACCGAGCAGGTGGCGACGACGTTCTCGTCCAGCGCCTCCTCGATCTCCCAGGGATGCGCAGGCATCTCGTCCTCGGCCTCGAGGGAGGTCATCCGGACGTGGGACGCGCCGACGCGGAGCGCGCAACGCGCCACGTCGACGGCGACGTTGCCGCCGCCGATCACCAGGACGCTGCGGCCACGCACGCCCGCCTCGCCCGTGAAGTTGGCCGCGCGCAGGAACTCGAGGGCGCCGCGCACACCCTCGGCGTCCGCGCCGGGCAGGGGCAGGATGCGACTCGTCTGGAGCCCCGCTGCGATCAGCACCGCGTCGTAGCTCTCCCGCAGGTCCGTCAGGCTGATGTCGCGACCGACCTCCTGCCCGCAACGCAGGTCGAGGCCCATCCGTACGAGATCGTCGATCTCGGCGTGCAGGACCTCACGCGGCAGGCGGTACGCAGGAACTCCCGTGTACAGCGCCCCACCCGGCTTGTCGTCCTTCTCGAACGTGGAGACGGAGTAGCCCAGTCGCATGAGGTCCAGCGCCGCGGCCAGTCCGGACGGGCCGGAGCCGATGATCGCCACCGACTTGCCGCGCGTCTGCGAAAGCGGCTTGACCCGTTCCTGCCGCACCTCCTGATACCGCTCGAAGGCGAACCGGTGCAGCGGGCGGATCGCGATCGGCTGGTCGTACACGGCGCGCGTACATGCGCCCTCGCACGGGTGGTGGCAGATGCGCCCGAGCACTCCCGGAAGGATGTTGCGCTCGCGCACGAGCTCGTAGGCCTCGGCGGTCTTCCCGTCGGCGATGAGGTAGTTCTGGCCGCGCGCGTCCACGTTCGCCGGGCAGGTGCCCACGCACGGAGGCAGGCGATCGGCAGCGAGCAGCGACGCGATCGCCTCGTTATGCTTCGGCGGCTCACCGGAGATCAGCGCGACCTCGTCGAGGCCGAGTACTCCACGCAGGCGTAGCGCGCCGCGCCAACGCGGCGACATCGTCAGCTTCTCGAACGGGTAGCGGACGGTCCCCGGCTTCTCTGCGGCGTGCCGGGCTGTGATCCCCAGGCCCGTCGCGATCGACTTCCAGCCCGCCACGAACGCCGCCATGCCGGTCTTCGGCGTGGTGCTGACCGAGAAGCGCCCGTCGCCACTGTCGCGGCGGTCCGTCCCCGGCCCCGGCGTGATGTTCCGCTTCACAGCCATATCGCCACGATCCCGGCGACGAGCAGCTGCAGCAGAGCCAGTGGCGTGAGCACCTTCCAGGCGAACGCCATGAGCTGGTCCTGCCGGAAGCGAGGGAAGGTCCACTTGACCCAGATCACGACGGTCGTGATCGCGACGGCCTTCAGCAGGAGCACGATCACGCCCAGGGCGCCGGGAAGACCGTTCGTCCCACCCAGGAATACAGCGGCCCCGAACGTGGAGGCCGCCAGCATCGCGCCATACTCCGACATCATGAAGATCGCCCAGCGGATCCCGGTGTAATCGGCGAAGTAGCCCGCCACGAGTTCCGATTCCGCTTCCGGCAGGTCGAACGGACCGCGGTTCATCTCCGCGATCGATGAGATCAGGTAGATGAGGAAGCCGGCTGCGAACAGCGGCAGCCACCACCAGCGCCAGGCGCCCATGACGATCGTCGGGCGCATCGAGCCGGCGACCACGACGAGTGACAGCACGGACAGCGTGCGCGGCACCTCGTACGAGACCATCTGCGCGGCTCCGCGCATCCCCCCGAGCGTCCCGTACGTGTTCGCGGACGCCCATCCTCCAAGGAGAACGCCGAGCACGGATACCGAGGGCACCGCAAGGAACAGCAGCATCCCGACCCCGGTGTCCAGAGGGGCGAAACCGGTAGCGAACGGCACCGCCAGCAGCGACAGCGCGACCGGCGTGAAGACGAGCAACGGCGCCCACTTGAAGATCGTGCGATCGGCCGCTGCCGGGGTGACGTCCTCCTTGAGCACCAGCTTCACCGTGTCGGCCAGTGTCTGGAACAGTCCCGCCGGCCCGGCCTGCTGCGGTCCGAAGCGCAGCTGGATCCGGCCGGAGACCTTGCGCTCCCACCAGACGCCGAACAGCGCCGCCAGCGCGATCGCGAGGCCGGCGAGCAGACCGAACAGCAGTCCTATAAGCGTCGAGGTCACCGGTCCACCTCGCCGAACACGGGATCCAGCGAGCCGAGGATGACCACGAGGTCGCTGACGGTGTGTCCGACCGCCAGGCGGCCGAGCAGCTGCAGGTTGCAGAAGGCTGGAGACCGGACCTTCATACGGTACGGTCTCGGCGAGCCGTCGGAGACGAGGTAGACGCCGAGGGAGCCGCGAGCCGATTCGATGTGGTCGTAGGCGTCACCCGGACGGGGCCGGATGAGCCGCGGAAGCCCGCTCGCCTTGACCGGCCCGGCCTCGATCTGGTCCAGGGCCTGCTCGATGATGCGGCACGACTCGATCGACTCGAACAGCTTGACGCGGCCGCGGTCGAACGCGTCGCCGCTCTCCCCGACCGGCACATCGAAGTCCAGGCGCGGGTACACCGAGTAGGGGTCGTCCTTGCGAAGGTCGAACGGGACTCCCGAACCGCGGGCGACCGGGCCTGTGGCGCCCCAGGCGACCGCGTCTTCCGCTGAGAGCACGCCTATGCCGCGCATGCGACCCGCTGCGATGTAGTTGCCGAAGAACAGGTCGTCGAGCTCGCGCAGACGCGCCGGCGCCGCCCGCACGACTGCGCGGCACGCCTCGATCCAGCCGTCCGGCAGGTCGGCCGAGACGCCGCCGGGCCGCACGTAGTTGTAGGTCAGGCGCGCGCCGCAGAGCAGCTCGAACAGCTCAACGATGCGCTCGCGGATGTCGAACGCGTACACGAACGCGGTGAACGCGCCGGTGTCCGCGCCCGAAGCGCCCACCCCCATCATGTGGCTCGCGATGCGCTGCAGCTCGCACACGATCACGCGGATGTACTCGGCCCGCTCGGGCACGCGGATGTCCGCGAGCCGCTCGACCGCGCGGCAGTACGCCCAGTTCGCATACATCGACCCGACGTAGTCCAGCCGGTCCGTGAGTGGCACGACCTGCAGGTAGGTCCGGTTCTCGGCCATCTTCTCGATGCCGCGGTGCAGGTAGCCGATGACCGGCTCGGCCTTCACGACGACCTCTCCGTCGAGGTGCGCGATGACCCGGCACACGCCGTGCGTCGAGGGGTGCGAGGGGCCGATGTTGACCACGAGCTCGTCCACGCCGCGGCCAGCCTCGTCCGTCACGCTGCGCCTGCTCTCGATCTCAATCGTCATCCCGCACCTCCTCTCATCGCTCGTCGTGGCCCCGGAACGGTCGTCAGATGTAGTCGGGCCTCGGTATCACGTCGTCGTCGTGGTAGTCCTTGCGCAGCGGATGGCCCACCCAGTCGTCGGGAAGCAGGATCCGGCGCAGGTCCGGGTGGCCGATGAACTCGATCCCCATCAGGTCGTACACCTCGCGCTCGTGCCAGGTCGCAGCCGGCCACAGGTCGGTGATCGTCTCGATCGCGGGCTCGTCTCGCGGCACCTCGGTCTTCAGCGACATCCCGACCCCGAACCTCGTCGACTGCAGACGGTAGACGAGCTCGAAGTCGTCGCCGAAATCCACGGCGGTCACGAAGCCGAACCGCTCGAACCCGAGTTCCTTCAGCTTGGCGGCGGTGGCGTGGAGCTGTGCCCGCGACACCATCAGCACGCTGTCGGCGAACTCGATCGAGAACAGCGGACAGAGGTCCGGGTGGACGGAGCACAGCGCCTCGCGCAGCACCTCGAGGCTGGACCCGGCATCAGCCGGGACGGGGACCGGGATGGCGCTGAGGTCGCTCATCCGTCCTCTCCGTCCGGTCCGGGCGACGAAAGCAGATGGCCCCGGCAAGCGTCAGTCGTGCCTGCGCGTGGAGTGTCGGGACCCGGGAGCGTCAGTTCCCGCTCGTACGAGCGCTCCTCGTCGAGGGAGCGCGTGTGGATGAGCTCGCGCAGCCGCAGCACTCCGTCCTGGAGCGCTTCCGGCCTGGGCGGGCAGCCCGCGATGTAGACGTCCACCGGCAGGAAGGTGTCCGCGCCGCGGACCACGGAGTAGGAGTCGTAGTAGAAGATGCCGCCGCTGACGGTGCAGTTGCCCATAGCCACGACGTACTTCGGGTCCGGCATCTGCTCGTAGAGACGCTTGACGGCCGGCTGCATCTTCTTGGTGATCGTGCCCGCCAGGATCATCACGTCCACGTGACGCGGGTCGGGGCGCGGGAACGTGCCGAGCCGGTCGAAGTCGAATCGCGAGAACGAGCAGGCGATCAGCTCCATGGCACAGCAAGCCGTCCCCATCGGCATCGCCCACAGCGACTGGCCGCGAGCCCAGTCGGCCAGCGCGTCCATGCTCGTGAGGATGACGCTTCCTCCAGGCATGCGCTCGAGGCCCTTGGTGAAACCGTCTACGAGCGCCACTTGAGCGCTCCCGTCTTCCAGGCGTAGGCGAGACCGAGAGCCAGCATCGAAGAGAACACGAGAACCGCGAGGCCGCCGCCGATGCTCCCGTGAACTTTGGACGCCACAGCGAAGAGCAGCACGGCCTCGACGTCGAAGATCACGAACAACACCGCCACCGCGGCGTACCGGATCGGATACCGCACGTGCGGATCGCCCGCCGGAGGCATGCCGCACTCGAACGGATCGAGCTTCTCAGGAGTGGGCTTCCGGGGTGAGAGCAGCGCGTTCGCCCCGAACACGAGACCAACGAACGCGACCGCCGCTATGAGCGCGCCGATGAAGAGCAGTACCGCTTGCGCAGATGCCGCCGACACACGTGCTCCGTCCCGCCGCCGGTGTGCGTGCAACCCTCCACAGGGAGATTCCCACGACCGGTGCCGAACAACCCCTCGGTCGTACCCGGATTCTACGGCGAGACGCGATACTTTGTAAACCGCAGTTACAAAGTCTGGAGTTCTCGCAGGTCAGGCGAGCGCGGCCGGAGCCGAAACCGCATTCCCGACTACGCCTTGTGGTGCCGCTTCGGGGTGCGCACGGGTTGAGGGGCGGCCGGAGGAGCGGCCGGGCCGTCGGCGTCGATCTCCTCGATCGTCTCCGACAGTTCGAGCCACTCACGCTCCAGTACGGCGAGGCGCGACTTCACCGTGCCGTACTCGACCATGGCGGCGTCGAAGGCGGCCTTGTTCGCGTAGAGCTCGGGTTCGCCAAGGCGCGCGAGCAGCGAGTCGTGGGTCTGCTGGACCGCGGCGACCTCCGCCTCGACCTCACCGAGGCGCCCGCGCTCCCCTTTGCCGGAGCGGTACGCCTTCGAGCGCGCCTCGGCCTCCGCGCGCTTCTGTTCCTTGGACTTCGGCCCGCTCCCTTTGGAGACGGTGTGCGTCGGTTTGGGCGCGTCCGAGCGAGCGTCAGGATGCACGGTCGTGAGCGACTTCACTCCGGCGGCCTCCCCCGCTCCCCCGGCCTCCTTGGAAAGGGTCTGCGCCCGCTTCCAGAGGAAGTAGTCGTAGTCACCGTCGTAGACGGTCGCCTTGCCGTCCTCCACGTGGACGATCTTCGTCGCGATCGCGCGGATGAGGTGCCGGTCGTGGGTGATGAGCGCCATCGTGCCCTCGTACGCGCGCAGCGCCTGCTCCAGCACGTCCCGGGCACGAATGTCGAGGTGGTTCGTCGGCTCGTCGAGACAGACGAACGGCGCCGGGGCGACCATCATCTTGGCGAGAGCGAGCCGGGCGCGCTCCCCGCCCGAGAGGACGGACACCTTCTTGTCGACGTCGTCGCCTTCGAACAGGAAGGCGCCCAACAGCCCGCGCACCTGCCCCTGCGTCCAACCCGGCGCGGCCCCGTCGAGTTCCCGGTAGACCGTGTTGCGGGTGTTCAGCGCCTCGAGCTGATGCTGTGCGAAGTACGCGGTCGTGACGTGCAGTCCGAGCGTGCGCGTTCCCGCGTCCGGCTCGAGAACGCCCGCCAGCATCTTGAGAAGCGTCGACTTCCCGGCGCCGTTCGGTCCCACCAGAGCGACCTTGTCTCCGCGGAACAGGGACAGGTCGAGCCCGTCGTACACGGTGATCGGCCCGTACGCCTTGCTCACGCCTTCGAGAGTGACGACCGTCTCGGAGGTCCGCGGCGGCTGCGGGAAGCGGAACTTGACCGCCTTGCGCTCCTGCGGGACCTCGATGCGCTCGATCTTCTCGATCGCCTTGACGCGGCTCTGGACCGCCTTCGCCTTGGTGCTCTTCGAGCGGAACCGCTCGATGAACTTCTCCTGCGCGGCGATCTGCCGGTCCTGGTTCGCCTTGGCGGCCATCAGGCGGTCGAGGCCCTCTGCCTTCTGGATCGTGTAGGACTCGTAGGTGCCGTGGTAGACGGTCAGCTTGCGCAGGTCGATCTCAGCGATGCGGTCGCACAGGCCGTCCATGAAGGCACGGTCGTGGCTGACCAGCAGGATCGCTCCGTCATAGGCGCGCAGGAACCCTTCCAGCCACGTCACCGACTCGAGGTCGAGGTGGTTGGTCGGCTCATCGAGAAGCAGGATGTCCGGCGACTGCAGCAGGATCTTCGCGAGCGCGATGCGCATGAGCCAGCCGCCCGAGAACTCGGCGCAGTCACGCTGCATGTCGCGCTCGCGGAACCCGAGGCCGCNGAGAACAGCCCGGGCGTCCGCCTCGATCGTGTAGCCGCCCAGGTGCTCGAACCGCTCCCGGATACGCGAGTACTCCGCGAGCATCCGCTCCAGTTCGTCGGCTTCCGACTCCTCGGCGATGTCGGCCTCGAGTACCGAGATGCGGTGCTCCAGGGAGGTGACCTCGGACGCCACCGACAGGACCTCCGCAAGCGCCGTGCGACCGGCCATCTCGATCGCTTCCTGCTTCAGGTACCCGACCACCTCGCCCTTGCCGACGGTGACCAGGCCGGAGTCGGGCTCCTGCTCCCCCGCCATGATCTCCATCAGGGTGGTCTTGCCGGCGCCGTTCGGCCCGACGAGCGCGATGCGCGCACGGCCGGCGACGTGAAGCGACACGTCCTGGAACAGGACGCGCTCGCCGAAGGACTTGGTGACGTTGGTGAGGGTGAGCGACATGGGAGGCAGTCTACCAGTCGCACGCGGGTGGGCGCACGGGACCGGACGCGCGNGCGCGCGGGCGCAGGGGACGCGAGACGCCGCTGATCGGGTCCAGCGGCGTCNGGGCGCAGAAGAGGCGGCCCGTCNCCGGGCCGCCTCCAACGCAAGCTCTATAGCGTTCGCNGAAAGGAATTACGCCTTGCGGACGTTGCTCGCCTGCTTCTTGCCGTTCTGACCATCGGTGATGTCGAACACGACAGCCTGGCCCTCGTCGAGGGTCTTGAAGCCCTCGCCCTGGATCTCAGAGAAGTGGACGAAGACATCTTCGCCGCCCTCGTGCGAGATGAAGCCGTAGCCCTTGTCCGGGTTGAACCACTTAACGGTGCCCTCAGCCATTCCAAACCTACCTTCCGCCCCGCGGGGCAAAACAAAGCGACCCGACTAACCGCACCGATCGCGGTCAGTCAAGCCGCAAACGTCCGGACCGCGATTCGGTCCGTGCATCAACTCTACTACACGATACGCGCGCTTGTCTGCAAGTGACTTCTTCGGACGCGTCGCGAACGGTGCGGACGGTGCTTCTAACCGGGTGCGATCTCGGCGCCCGACGACCCATCGGCGACGTGGTCAAGGGTGATGGCAAGCATGGCCACGTCGTCACTCAGANGGTTGTGCGTGTACTCGCGAACGTTGTTGAACACGTCGCTCACGAGCGTCACGAGGCTGCTGCGCCTACGGATCCCGAGGTACTCGACCATCCGGTCGAGCCCGTACATCTCACCATCGCGGCGGGCCTCGGTCAGGCCGTCCGTGTACAGGAGAAGCGCGTCACCCTTCTCCAGGGTCACGCGCCTCTCGCTGAACTTCAGATATGGGAAGGCGCCCACGACGGAGTTGGCGCCCTCGAGCAGCAGGATGCGTCCGTCACGCCTCTGCAGGATGCCGCCCGGATGCGCCGCGGTGACGTATGCCAGCTCCCCCGACTTGATGTCGAGGATCCCGAAGATCAGCGTCGCGAAGACGTCGCCCGGCGTGATGCGGTACAGGAGCGCGCTCGTCTTCGTGACGCACTCCGCCGGACTCAGACCGTCGAGTGCGCACAGCCGCAGGCAGTCCCGCACACGCGAGGTGATAATCGCGGCGGACAACCCCTTGCCGGACACGTCGCCGATCGTGATGCCGGCGCGGCCGTCGTCCAGTTCGAACAGGTCGAAGAAGTCGCCACCCACGAGCGCTTCATCGGAAGCCGCTGCGTAGTGGCTTGCGAAGCGGAGACCCTCCACTGCGGTCGGCAGACGCAGCAGCGCCGTCTGAAGCGTGTCCGCGATCCGGCGCTCGTGCTGGTACTCGCGCATCCGTCCGTAGGCGAGAGAGGCGGCGCTCACAAGGTTCCTGAGGTAGGTCCGGGTGGCATCGTCGAAATCGTGCTCGGCATGGGTGAACACGATCTCGAAGACGCCGAGCGTCTCCCCCCGCAGCGTCAGCGGCACGGCAACGAACGAGCGGATGCCGAAGCGCTTCATGATCAGCTTGTTCGTGCGCGGGTGGCCGAGCCCGCTCTCCACGTACTGGATCTCACCGGAAGATGACGCGTCGTAGATCACCGGGCGCTGCTCGAGCGCGTACTCGACCCCTACACGGTCCTCCCCGCCCGCTCCGTGGTGGTGCGTCACCACCCACGCGCTACCGCTGCGGATCGACACGAGCGAGTAGTCGCCGTCGAGCGCCTTGAGCGTTTCGGCAGCGAGCGCGTCCAACAGCTGCAGCGGATCGGTCATCCGGGCGATGGCTTGCAGTATCAGACTCAGACTCTCGCCCAATCGCACGGAGCGGCGCAAACCGACGATCTGGTCCGTCACGTCGACCGCTGAAGAGAAGACCCCCCGCAAGGAGCCGTCCTCCGCTATGTCGGGAACCAGCGAGGCGGCCATGGTGGACGGCTCCTTGCGCCGGTCCGTGATCGGAGCGGTGAAGGTGACGGTACTGGACCGCAAGGTNCGCGCGACCTCGACGAGCATCTCGTACATCCTCGACTCGGTCCCGATGACCTCGTCGGCCGGGCGACCGACAGGGTCGACTCGCCCGCCGCCGAACACGTCGCGACCCGCCGCGTTGACCATCACGAGCCTCAGGTCGGCGTCGAAATAGGCGACGAAGCCTGGAAGGGCGTCGACGATGCGGACAGCGAGTGCGGCGTCGGCGAACGCTTCTGGCAACTGCAGGCCCTTCTTCCGATGACACGTGCGGATTGAGGGCTAGAGCATGACGCGTGAAGCGTCGTGCTGGCAATCCCTACAGGCGGACTGGTTGTCAGTCGCTGGTAATCTAAGCCTGGTCGATGCACAATCTGAGTCGGGGGGATCGCGAACCGGGGGGCTGAACCGCCACATGGATCGGTCGGAGAGGGAGAGCCGGGACCTGCGACACGTGTTCGACGCCATGATCGATGGCGTCCTGCACTTCGATCCCTCCGGGCGCGTCGTCATGGCGAACCGCGCGGCCTGTCGCGTTCTCGGTTGGGACCCCGGAGACCGCGATCTGGTCGAACTCGGGCTCGCCGGCCGCCTGTCGCACCGCGATGGCACTCCTCTCCCCGCGACGGAGTACCCCGCTGTGCGCGCCTTGGCGGGTGAGACCGTCCGCGACCAGCCGCTCCTGTTCCGGACGTCCGATGGCCAGACGGTCAACGTGCTCGCCTCGGCTTCCCCCTTGATCGACGACGGGCGCGTGTCCGGGGCGATCATGTCCTTCCACGACGTCACTTCCTTGGAGCTGGCCAACGCGCGCCTGCGTGAGACGGCCCGCCAGAGCGCCGCGCTCATCCGCATCGGAAGCGTCGTCAGCTCGACTCTCGAGGTCGATGAGATCATGCAGGCCTCCATGAGGGAGACCTGCGACGCCGTCGGGGCCGAGACGGCCGCCATCCTGATGCGTAGCGACCACGCGTGGCTCACGCGCTATAGCTACCGCTTCCCTTCGGAGATCATCGACGTCGTCCTGTCGGACGAGGAGGCCCCGCACGCCGCCATGGCGCTCGCTACGGGGGCCCCGGTCGCGATCGACGACGCTCTCAACGATCCGCGGGTAAACGGCGACGTCATGAGGCTCTACGGCATCCGCTCGGTCCTCACCATGCCGCTGATCGTGCAGAGCCAGGTCATCGGGGTCATGTTCCTGAACCACCACGCGGCGGCGGTCGCGTTCACGCCCGCCCAGATAGAGTTCGTCGCCAACGTCGCCACCACGATCTCCCTGGCGTTGCACAACGCACGCCTCTACGAAGCACAGCGGGCTGTCGCCGACACGCTCCAGCAGGCGATGCTCATGCTGCCCGAGCAGCTGCCGGGGGTCGATTTCTCGTGCGTGTACCGGTCCGCGACCGAGTCGGCGCGCGTGGGCGGTGACTTCTACGGTCTCTTCCAGTTGGCTGCGGGGCGGGTGGGTGTGGCGGTCGGCGACGTATCGGGCAAAGGCCTCGAGGCCGCGGCGACGGCGGCGGTGGTCAAGGACACGATCAGAGCGTACGCGCTCGCTGGAGATCCCCCGTCGGAGATCCTTCGCAAGACGAACGATGTCATGGGCCCGTCACTGGACACGGAGTCCTTCGTGACAGTGATGTTCGGGATCGTCGATCCTGCCGCTCGGACGTTCACCTATTCCTCGGCGGGGCATCCCCCCGCTGTGCTCTTCGGCCCCGGCCACAGGCCGACGATGTTGCGGGAGGGTGGCACCGTTCTCGGACCGTTCCCAGGCAGTGCGTACCACGAGGACGCCTGTGAGATCGCGAAGCACGACCACCTGCTCCTCTACACAGATGGCCTGACCGAAGCGCAGGGCGACGGTTCGCGATACGGAGAAGCTCGATTGCTGAAGGCACTGGCTGCCATCCCGTCGCGCGCCACCGCGCAGCAGGTGGTCGAGCGTCTGTTCTTCGATGTGCTCGACTTCGCCGACGGGCACCTGTCGGACGACCTCGCTCTGCTGGCGATCCGGCTCGCGCCCGGCGTCTAGCGAGACGCTGGTCCCGGCGACGAGCTAGAGCCCCGATGTCGCCCCGCTCGTACAGGCGCACGCACGCCTGTACCACGTCAGTGTCGTACCTCTGCGGGTTGGCTGATATCTCTTCGATCGCCTGGTCCAGTCCCACGAGGGNGCGGTACGGGCGGTGTGANGACATCGCCTCGACCACGTCGGCGACGGCCAGGATCCGCGCCGACAGCGGGATCTCGTCCCCATGGAGTCCGTCCGGATAGCCACTGCCGTCGAGCCGCTCGTGGTGCCACAGGACCCTCTCAGCCACGGGCCACGGGAACTCGATGTGGTTCAGATCTCATGGCCTCCGACGTACCAGAGTGTCTCGCGTAGAATCGTCTCGCTCGTCCTCATGCGCCGGGTGTCCATCCGAATGGAAGGCCGATGCAGCCAGCCATGCTCGTTGCCATCGCCCTTGTCGCGATTCCTGCAGCCGCANTTTGGGCGGTAGGCCTGGTCGATGTCTTCCAGCGCGCCGACTGGGAGTTCCCTCGTCGCGGGCCAAACTCCAACGACCGCCTGTTCTGGACATTCGTCGTCGTTTGCCTGAGCAGTATCGGCTCTCTCTTCTACTACGTCATGGTCATGAGACCGTATCCTCGGCGACGGCAGTAGACTCGCTGCCGCGCAGGCTCCGTAGACGAAGTGCGTTGGATCGGTCTGGCTTCCGTACAAGGGCATATGGAGGGTGCGCGCCCACCACGCTGCCGACGCCAAGAACGCCGCCACCTGCTTGAAGTGGCGCGACTTCGCTGTGAAGTGAGTGGCCGACAGAACCGGCTAGGCCACGTCGGGGCCGCTGCGAACGTAGCGGTTGCGTCCCCGGTCCTTCGCGATGTACATCGCCGTGTCCGCGGCAGCGATCAGCGGCTCGAGGTCGTCGCCGTCCCCCGGGAAGACTGCCAGGCCGACGCTGGCGGAGGTAGAGACCTGTTCGCCATCGAAAACGAACGGCTCCGCCATCAGCCCCACCAGCCTCGCGGCAACGGCGTCCGCGTCCGACACATCGGCGACGCGCGTGAACGCGACGAATTCGTCACCGCCCGCCCTGGCTACCGTGTCCTCCTCGCGGAAGAGGGTCCGCAGGCGCACGCCGACCTCGCGGAGCAGGTCGTCCCCAGCCAGGTGCCCGAGGGTGTCGTTGACGGACTTCATGCGGTCGAGATCCATGAACAGCAGCGCGATCGACTCGCCCGTACGACGCGCTCGAGCCATAGAGAGCGACGCACGATCTTCGAGCCGCGCGCGATTCGCGAGCCCGGTGAGATGGTCGCTGTACGCGAGACGGCGGACCGCTGCCTCGACCTCGCGACGGTCCGTGATGTCGCGCGAGACGTCGACCACCACCTGCTCGCCGCTCAACCAGACCGGGCAGATGTGTGACTCGAGCGGCCGGACGATGCCGTTGCGATCCACCGACTCGGTCTCGAACGTCACACAGGAACCGCTGGCCACCGTATCGAGGTGCAGCGCGAGCGCATCGCGGTCGGAAGCCGAGATGAGGTGTCGCACGTCGGACCCGATGAGCTCGTCACGCGACATGCTCCTGTATTCGCAAGCCGTGCTGTTGGNGTAGATGATGACTTCGTCGAACCGGTACACGATCACCGAGTCGTTCGTGTGATCGAGCAGTATCGAGCGGAACGCCAGGTCCTTCTCCAGAAGCGTGCTGTCGGTCAGGTCGACCCCTGCGGACCGGACGCCGGTGGGCCGTCCGTCGGCTCCGCGAAGCAGCCGGCGAAGCCAGACGATCGAGTGCTCGGTGCCCTCGAAGTCCACGATCGGGTATTCGAGGTACTCGTCGTTGCCCTCGCTGGACGCCACGAGTCGTTCGAAAGTCGCGCGAATCTCCGGCCTCGTCCGCTCTCCGAGAAAGGTCTCGAACCAATCGAGTCCTTCCACCGTCCGGCCGGTCGCCTGCAACAGCATCCTCATGGCGTCGTTCATCTCGCGGATTCGGCCGTCGAGTTCCAGCACGACGATCGCTGCGCCGGCTCAGTTGACGACCACGTCGGTGCGCCGGACCTCATCGTCGATGAGTGAGCGGTTGCGGCGCAACGTCACGAACACGGTACGGAAGCCGATGATGCCCGCGAGAAGGAGGGCCGAGACCGCGAGCGCGGTGACCGCCTCGAGCATGCCGGCGTTCGTCGCGACCGCGTCGACACGCCGGTAGGCTTGGATCACCAGCGCCGCGCAGATCAGCAACCAAAACTTCCGCATCCCGCTGATCGGGATCAGCATCAACGCCACCCCAGCAGCCACGACCTGGAGCACCGCGGCCACGTACAACATCAACTGGACGCTCGAAGCCGTCCCCGTTCGCGTCGCCTGCCCCCGCGGGATCGTCCCACTCATCCCCGCCTCGTCGAAGATACCAGAAGGCCCCGGTGTCGGGGCCTTCTGACTCACGAACTGTACGGCTTGACCGGCGCTACTGCAGCACGGTCTGCCCGTGCTCCGCCAGCACTGCGTTGTAGAGGTCGTAGTTGACAAGCTTCGAGGTGTCCACGACGCCCGGCCAGTCCCAAAGGTGATAAGCGCCCATGAACTGGAAGCACTTCGTCAGGAAATCCCGTGACAGAAGGTCCTCGGGGTGCACGTTCGCGAGCATGGTCCGGTACGCCGCAACGGTCGGGACCAACCGCTGCGGAGCTTGCGGCTCGGCGAACTGCGTCTTGAAGTAGTCGTTCCAGTTCTGCAGGAGCATGGCGATCCCAGCCGTGTTCCACGCGGGGACGACCAACTTCTCGCTCGCGTAGTGCGCCTCCAGGAACGCCTTCACCACGTCGGGCCTCTGCTCGAGCACCGTGCGCTCGACGGCGAGGACCATGACAGTCGGCGTGTCCGGGAAGCCGGCCACGCGGTGCGATCCCATGTTGATCAGCTGCACCTTGGTGACGCTCATGGAGACGACGGCGTCGTACTCACCAGCCGCGTATCCGTTGAGGACATCGGAGTTGCTCTTGTAGCGCATGTCGATATGGATGTCCCCTGGCCCGCTGCCGACTTTGAGCCCCACCTTGGCTGCGGCTTCCTCAATGAGTACGCCGACCACAGGGCTGCCCATCGGCACTCCGATCGTCTTGCCCTTGAGGTCTGCCACTGTCTTGATGTTCGAGTCGCGCGCCAGGAGCGTCTGGCTCCCCCCGGCGGCGCTGCCAGCGATCGCCACGTACTGCAACCCGCCGGCGCCCCCCCTCGTTCTGCTCGGTGCGCGAATAGTTCAAGAAGACGGTGAGCGTGACGTAGATGAACGGCCACTTCGAGCGCTGCAGTGCGTGGAACGCGCGCGGCGGGCCGTCGATGGGCTGGACCACCGGCGTGATGCCGAAGGGTCTCAGCTCCGACTGGAAGACTCCCGCCTTCATGCCGGCGAGCAGCTGCGGCGCCTGCGCAGGGTTCATGAACACGGCCACCGGCCACGTCCCGCCCGACAGGTTCCAGTCCTTCGCGGTGTCAAAGCTGGTCTGCGTGTCGACCCAGCTGGGCAACCCAGGCTGCATGTAGTACGCGGAATCAGGCAGTGGCGTCGTCGCCTGCAGAGCAGACGTCGGCGTCGAGCTCGCCGCAGGTGCGGGCGGCGCTCGTCTGCGCGCTGCCACCCGCACCTGTGCATCCCGCCATCAGCAGTGCCATGGCCAGCGCGCCAGATAGCGCAACGACCCCCATCATCTTGAACGATCGCCTCATCTGTGGTTCTCCATGTCTCCTGTGTCGCTACCGAGCCCCGGCCACGTGGACCGAGGCCAGCCACTATCGGCGCGGGCGTCTCACCCGCACATTTCCCGAAGTTTGGCTGACCCCGATATCACTGGTCGACGTCCTATCCTGTTCATGCTAGCAGGAGGCCCC
>JGI24130J36418_10000333_pt1 | contig 14964 bp, 17 predicted proteins | sample BarGraNGADG00212_FD_36418 | JGI IMG/M metagenome (IMG submission 36418)
CTTCCCTCATGTTTATCATCTACCGGGAAAAGCGCTGCCTCTACTTCCTCGTGCCGGCCATAGTTCTTGCTATTCCACAGGCGATCTACATCTACAGTCAGATGGGGAGCTCGTACTTTCGCGTCGAGATCGGCTGGATGGTCTCTTCCGTACTGGACATCCCCGGATTCTGGATCGTCAACATGGGCCTAGAGTTGGTGCTGCTCATCGCAGGGCTGATCATCGCCGGGAAGAAAAAAGCGATATTTTACACCCCATATCTGGCGATCTTCGTCATCGCCAATATCTTCGTTTTCCAGCCCTGGAACTACGANAACCACAAATTCTTCAGCTTCTGGCTGATGCCCTCGGCGTTGTTCATGGCNGCCGCGCTGGTCTACGTCTACGACCTGCGCAAGATCGGCAAGCCTCTATATACGATACTGCTCGTCTTGTCCACTGTGACGGGCTTACTGGCTGCTACGTTCCTGGTCGCCCANCCGTACACNGAGTTCTCNAACGACCAGATATATGTCGCCGACTGGATTAAGGAGCACACCCCTACGGACGCAATTTTCCTCACCGGAGACTCCGCGACGCATCCCGCTATCGCCCTCGCCGGCCGGCTTTCGTATTTAGGCTACTACCCGTGGATGTACACTCACGGCATCAATACAGCAGACCGCGTCTCCAACGTCCGCGCTATCTATAATGCCACGAACTTGACCACGATGCAAGAGAAGTTGCATGCATTGAACATCAGTTACGTCTGCCTAGGGCCTGATGAAACCCAATCCGATACTTACAAGATCAATTACCAGCTCTTCGAAGGCTGGAAACCGGTCTTTGAATACAAAAACGCTTACGGGCAGTCTTATAAGATTTATAAAGTGGGGTAAGGCTGCAGTTAAGATTTTGCCTCCGTATCATCACTACCATCACTGTTGCCAATGCATTGGTAATTAATGCTCACAGGGGGCCTTGCTCCAAGAGCTCCCGTAGCCGCTCTTCTGCAGGGACGGCCTCTGACCACGCCTTCTCGAAGGCGGCAATGAGGTACTCTGCGTAGATAGGACTTTCACAGCTAAAGGCGACAATCGGGGTGTCGAGCGTGAATTCCTTAACGTCGGCGTACATCGCGCTGAGGCTGTGCTGCCGGTCGCCTACAATCATAAAGATTTCATACCGAAGGTCACTGTGGCGCAGGTCTTCGCCGAGATCTAATCGCATTTGCGTCTCTTCGGCGTTCGCGCTTCCTTTCCTTCTTTTTTAGGTCACTAAAAAACGCTTTATCCCGTTTGGTTTTTTATCCCGAATTTTCCATTCAAGAACCTTTTATTTTGGTATTGACTTGAAAAGGTGACCGTATAACGATATTAACACATTTTTTCTACCTTTGTGGATTTATAGATGCTTGATCCATGCAACTGTACAACATATTATAATTTAACCATAGGCAAGGGAGAGATCATGGAACAAAAAATGAGAAAGTTCATACCACTTTTTGTCTTAGTGGGACTGGCGTTAGTAGCTGCTGCAATCTACATAATAGTGTACCACGTTGGGATGCCGACCAGAGATCTATCGGGGGCGCCCGCGAACTTTTGGTGGGGTCTATGGCAAGGTCTTATTATCGTCCTGTCATTCATAGCCAGTTGGTTCGACAACAATATCGTACTATACCAAGTTAATAATAATGGATTTTGGTATAACCTAGGATACCTTATTGCGCTTTCAGTCTCTGTTGGGGGTATAGCAAGAGGTTCTAGAACAACGAGAAAAGTCAAGCATACAAAGGAGACTACAGACGAAAGATAAGTTATGGATGATAGGGGCGCCACAAGCGATTAAATTAGATCCAACGTTTGCGCCATCGGTTGGTGTTCGTTTAACCAAACCAAAAGACGTAACAAAGCGCCATATCAAATTATCTGTTGTGCTGCCTTTAGCCCCAGATCTTCTCAGACAAGGTCTCGCCCCTCACGCTACGCGATAATATCGTCAATTCTCAATATAATATATTCTGTTACAAATTTAGAACGTTTCATTTAGTATTGAACGAATCCGGTCATAAACGTCATGCCCAATTATGTCGCGTATCCCGCCAGCTGTCGACGTGTTTGTTGATGGTGTAAGGGTAGACTTTGGAATGACTCGCAGCACTCCTTCTCCCGTTGAACCTGTATAATCAGCATTGCCCTTATACTCCACAATAATTCGATGCTCTCCTAAGGACAACACTGAGACGTTGCTGACAGAAAGGTTGTATGCAGCAAAACCAAAATATGTCGAGCTTTGCCCAAGAGCCTTCCCATCAAGGTACCAGTAGACTGTTTGATTATTAATTCCCTGTCCGCTTGACGTGTTCAAACCGCAAGAAAGAGATGTGCTATTACCTACCATCGCCTCAACCGAGCTCACCACGAGCACGGAGTTTGCGAGAGGCAACGTCGTCTCATTACCAGTTTTCCCTCCACCCAAACACCCGCTACAAGATGCCAGGATGATTAACACAAGCACAATTGCAGCTATAGGTGTTTTTTGTTGCATAGATTACCGCTCACATATCGTAACGCTTTTCGCTGCTTCTCGGGCGAAAAATCACTCAAAAGCTCTACTTCACTATTTATGAATCGTGTGTGCAGCTTTCGTATAAAGCGATTTTTGCCATAATGTAGGGGCGCCGATGAAAAGTGTGAAGTGTGGACGGTGTGACAAAGAACTAATCAGTGACTGCTGTGTTTGGACTGTGGATCAGAAACTTGATATGAGAAACGTGCCGTGCATCGTGTGAGCTTAAGCCGGACGATGAGCCCGAAACCACTGCAGACAAAAAGACCCATACTCTGCTTTTTGCAACAACGTGTGGAGATCGCCATTCCGAGCAAGCCACAAAAAATACGCGTTGGCAAATACTACGCTAGCAATCTCAGATCGGAGAGAATAAGCGTTAATAGTAATTATTTGATACCTAGTGCAAGGGGGTGCTTATAGTTGGATTTAAAACACGGCGCTGTGATTATGATAGCGGTACTTATCGGGGTTATCGTCGGTTGGTACCTCTTACTTCTTGTATTGTAGCTTTTCTAACAAAACGAAAAGACAAGAAATACTCGCTTTTCTAGAAGCAAACATAAGTCTTTCAATCGTTTCAGACGACAAAAAATTAGTTAATATAAGCCTAACGCGCCTGCCGAATAAGAGAGTTTCATCCAAACTTTAACTTTTGGGGGCCTCTTATTTGCTAGAATACGAATGAAATTTGGAGTTTTAAAGGTGGGAAGTGAACGCTACTGCAGGCACGTATCAAAATAACCTACTACAGGACCAATGGGCTTAACTCGAAAAAAAAGAACGAAGGAGGGGCCAGTGCTAGTCCCTCCTTATTAGCTCATAAATCCGCTCTTGCGCATCCACGCCTGCTGTTACTGAGGAGAGACTTTAGTATCTTACTCGTTAGGCCATCCACTTTTTTGCGACTTCACGGGGGACGGAAGAAAGAATAAAAAAAGGCTAAAAAGACCGAGGCTTCCTCTTTTTTCATCACCGGATCAGTTACGTTTTTGATCGACGTGCTACCGCCTTCCGTATCAACCACACCACGTAACCCAAAAAAACCCTCTCCCTCCGTGTTCTGCGAGCGAGGATCGCTTCCGTCGAATAGAATTCTTTCTTGAGCGTCGCTATCTCTGTTCGCGGCGCGTAAAGGACATAGATCGGAATACCAATCAGAATCGACGCCACACCGAATGCCACGGCGGTAATTCCACACTCGTAAATGAGAAACGTGCTTAAGATGATGCCTGCAATAGGAATGACCGGGCCTGTAAACCGCTCAAGGTAAGTGCGTTCACTTGCCGCGTGCTTCTTTTGCTCCCGCAACGTCAGAACCGCCGCACTTGTGACAAGATACACGAACGCGAGATTGAACGTTGAGAACACAATGAGCTGGGTGAGGCCGCCGACCAACGACGCGATGAGCGCGATGACAGACTGTGCGATGATCGCATTATAGGGGGTGCCGAACCGAGGGTGGAGACGACTGAGGAACTTCGGGAACAGGCCTTCAAGCGAGATTGCGTAGGACAATCGTGAGGTCGACAGCGTGCCAGATTCATCAAACCCAGAAATCGAAATAAGTGCCCCGATTCCGAGCACGGCACCGCCAATGAGTGCAAGCGTCGGCGTGTACGATAGGACGACGCTTCCCGCCGTAGCAAGCGGAGTGATATCGGTTTGTAGCACGGTCCAGTTCACCGCCGCGAGCACGACGAAGTTCGTTAAGACATAGAAGAGCGTCACGATAACCATGCCGATTACCATCGCCTTTGGGATGGTCTTTGTCGGGTTTTCAACTTCGCCGGACGGGATGACGGCAAGCTCAAAACCTGCGTACGCCCACACTATGAGAATCAGTGCCTGCCCGAAATTGCCGAGGCCGAGCGGGGCAAACGGTAAAAGGTTCGAAGCGGCGGTACCTGGGTTTAACGTCAAATAGACGAATCCGGCGACGATCAGCAGGAGGAGCGGACTCAATTTTGCGATGGTAAGGACGTCATTTGCGCGCCCCGCCTCCTTAGCGCCGCGCACGTTCACATAGGCGATAATGACGACAAAGAGGATCTTAATGATTACCCCCTCAGCAAAACTAAGCGAAGGGACAAAATAAGTCAAATAGCGGACGAACGCGACGGGCATGACGGCGAGTGCGGCGACCTCGGCGATCCAGAGCGGCCAGCCCACCAAGAAACCGGCAAAATCTCCCCACGCTTCGCGCGCGTAGGCAAACGACCCCCCTACTCGAGGCACGAGAGCGGCAGCTTCTGCAAAGTTTAAAGCTAGGATCATGGCGATTGCCCCCGCAACAAGCCACACGAGCAAACTAGCCGGCCCAAGATACGCACTGCCCAACGAGGCAACGATGTATATGTCCGCGCCTACGGCGCCGCCAACGACCAGATTCGTCACGTCAAAGAGGTTAAGCTTCTGCGACGTTTGCCCGTTCTTCATAGATGAGTACCAGTTTTCATTTGGAGATGATTATCCTCTTTAGACCTTTAAATGCAGATATTTGTTGCGCCTCCGCTATCCCAAGCCCACACGTGTCCAGAAATAGCCCTTTTTCCGAGCGTGCGAAACCGCTGGGCTGCGCAAACAGCCCACACGTCACCTGCTGTTTTAACATTTCAGGCAGAGCTAAGAATTGCCCACGCGCAAGGACGCAACATTTATATGAATATCGGTGCTGTGTGGTTTCACCCATTTGACGAGGAGTTAAGCAAGCGATGGAAGAAGAGCCACCGGTTCTGAAAGGAAAACCGCTTNTCGTCATCCTCTCTATTGTATTCCTCGATTTAGTGGGGGTCGGCATTCTNATCCCTATCGTCCCCNTACTGCTCGCTGGCCCCCNCTCTCCCTATTACGTTCTTCCGGCTGGCTACACCATACAACAGGGGTACATCCTCCTCGGGTGGCTCGTGGCAATCTATTCTATTTTTCAGTTTCTTGCTGCCCCTATCTTAGGCCAACTCTCGGATAAATATGGAAGGAGAAAAGTGCTCGGCGTGTCACTCGGCGGCACGTGTATATCCTACATTGTCTTCGCAATGGGTATCATCACCAAAAACATTCCCCTCCTCTTCCTCGCTCGCGCTTTCGACGGCATTACGGGTGGCAACATTCCGGTCGCACAGGCGGTCGTCACTGATATTACGCCCGTTAAAGAAAGGGCGAAAAACTTCGGGCTTATTGGAGCGGCGTTCGGGCTTGGGTTCATTATTGGTCCTTATATCGGTGGTAAACTGTCTGACCCGTCCATCGTAAGTTGGTTCAACGCTGCTACGCCCTTTTGGTTTGCCGCATTGCTGGGCGCGGTGAATATCGTGCTTGTTATCACGTTGCTTCCTGAGACCCTTGCGCGAACACACAAAGAGGTCAAAATACGGTGGGCTCAATCCCTTATTGATATCGTCCACGCCTATACGTACAGAGGCTTTCGGACGCTCTTTACGACCTCCTTTCTTTTCCACGGAGGTTTCACGTTTTACACGACGTTCATCGGCGTCTACTTCATTAACAAATTCAATTTCACCTCAGGCAACATAGGAGATTTTCTGGCGTACGTCGGGCTCTGGATCGTGATCTCACAAGGGTTAATCCTCCGAAAGCTCACAAGATTTGCTGATTACAAAATACTCCGCGTCACCCTCATTACCACCGGGGTGCTTATCCTTGCGTTTTTCCTACCCACGGTGTGGTGGCAACTGCTTTTTGTCGTCCCCTTTTTTGGGATTCCAAATGGGCTTTCACAAGCCTTCCTCCCGACGATTATCAGTAAATCGGCGGAGCAATCGAGGCAAGGCGAGATTTTGGGCATCAATGCGAGCGTCTCAGCCTTAGCCCAATCAATTCCGCCAATAGCAGCGGGCTATCTTGCCGCTCAGATCGTCGCAACGGCACCGATATACGTGGCGTCGCTTTTCATCGTGCTCTCGGGAGTAATATTTTGGCTATTCTACAAGCGCAAGGACCAGGAAAATCAAGCGCATCCTGTAGCATGATAGCGTCGCAACGACGGTAGCTAGAGTGTCTGTCTGAACGCTCGTGAAAAGGGATACGATTGTTGCAACAATATTCTTTCAGCGTCGGGTCCGCCGGTCCTTAAGAGTTCTAACTTGCAGGAGTTCGAAGATAACCGAAGATAGATGGGTAATCGAGGACCCCGACTTGTGCCGATCGGACAAACTTAGGCCGTCTACGCGGGAACGCAGCAGATGACGGACGTAACAAGGCGGTGGCTCAATAAGTCAAGTTCTAAACCGTTCCGTCCATATCCCGCTTACCCCCCTACAGCGTTGAAGGCTGAAGATATCATCCAAGCCTATCGTTTCAGCTGATGTTACGCTCCGGCACGTTTTCTTTCTGCTTGAGCAGACCCCCAAACTCTGTTGCCGAGATTAGCAGCAATCGTGTCGTGACGAGTTACGTTTCATCATCTTTAGCAGTCGAGGAGCTAAGAATACGACGTGCAACGTCAAGGTCACGACGAAAAATAAGACGTGTATTAACATAATCACAAAACCGACTGCCATTAGCGTCTTACACCATAGAAATTTGCCTGACATTTCTCCCTCGCAAACGAGCTGTGTGCTCCTAAAAAAACGGTAAAAAAAGATAAACTTTGCGTTCGAGGACTAAGTAACAAAAACCTAAGATCAAGAAATGATTTCACCACCCTGTCGTGGTCGCACATAATAGGCGTGCTGCTGCTTGGCCAATTTAGAAGTATGGATAGCTAAAGCAAGCGAAACGAAGCCTTATTCGTTTCTGACGACATACCGGGGAACATCAAGTCTAGTCCTAAGTAATCATGCCACCGGCTCACAGCCAGACATCTTTGCTGCACATCAAAAAGTCCCGCTTGAGCTGAAAACGGGCGTTAAAACAACGATATTTGGGGGCAATCATCTCACAGATTGGCCCAAAAAGGACGGGATAGGGAGGATGGTAAATCGTGTGGATAACAGACAACGTCTATGAAATCAAATCAAGGGCAGTCAGTATGTTCGTTTACACAGCAGCTGATCCGCCAATTTGCTTTGATACGGGTATTAGTGTGCAGCCCGTCAAACGAGGGTTTGATGCCCTCGGTTTCAAGCCTGAGCACGTCAAGTACGTGTTTCTCACGCACACTGATCGCGACCACATAGGCGGCCTAGACCTCTTCAAAAATGCCGACGTTTACTTGTCGATCGATGAAGAGCAGATGATTAACAGAACAACGCCGCGGTTCTTAGGGTTCGTGTATAATCGACCGCTTAAGGAGCCCTACACGCTGCTCAAAAACGGAGACATTGTCCATGCGGGAGGGGCAAAAATAGAGGCTCTCGCAACTCCGGGCCACACTCCGGGCTCCATGTCCTTCCTCGTCAATAGTTCCATTCTGTTCGTTGGCGATACGCTTGTCCTCAGAGAAGGGAAGGCACGCCACTTCTCAAAGCTGCACGTTAGAGATCTGACGCATATGGACATCGCCACACAAACCGAATCAGTAAAAAAATTAGCACAACTCAGGAATATATCGCTGATGGCAACAGCTCACACTGGTTTTACAACGGAGTTTGAATCCGCGATGAGTGACTGGGTATAACAGTCCACTTTGGGGGCGAACTTTTTAAGGGCGCTATGCAGCACACCGCCGATAGTTTGGCAAGACTGACGATAATTAACGCCTNTATAGCCACCCATTCGCAACGTGCAGCAGACGTAAGCTTTAAGCCAGAGGTGTGATATCCATCCTGAGGAGCTAAAGCATGCAAACATTAACCGCTACAGAGGGCGGTGCGCTCGCCGCACCTATGATTTATAGCCTCGTGACGTCGCTCGATACAAACGGAAAACCGAACGCACTCGGCGTATCGTGGGTGACCCGCACGTCGTTTGACCCCTTTTTATTGCTCATATCGATCGATCATTCGCGTTATTCTCACGCGGGAATTGACTTTCACAAAGAATTTGTGGTTAACTATCCAAATGCAGAACAAACAGAAGCAGCCTGGTTATGCGGCACGAAATCGGGACGAGATAGCGACAAGATCAAAGAGGCGGGCATTTCCTTGATCGACTCTATCGCAGTCAAAGTACCGACGATTGAAGGGGCGACCGTGGCGTTTGAGTGTAAAGTTGTGGGGCAGTTTGAGACAGGGGATCATACAGTGTTTGTTGGAGAAGTCGTTGCGACGCGCGGTGAGCCTCAAAAGGCGGCACATTTGTATGTTACGTCGAACTACAAATTCTTCAGTCTCGAAGGTTCGCGCGTCCCCAATCGATAGGCCATACCCGACGCGTTTTGAATCAAAAAAGCCTTAGATTCGTTGGTCAAAAAACCCAATGGTACCGAGGGGGGCCTGAAATCCGCCAAGCGTTTTTTGTCTACATCTGCACCTGCAATTCGTCAGCAAACTGGCGTAGCTTGTCTTGATGCGCACCATTCTTGACCTCCTCTCCCTTGATAGCAAAACTGCTTACCGGACTTCGTTCACAGAGTGATTCCATCTCAGCAAATAGCTGCTGACTCTCGCCACCGCCGTGTGTGCAAAAAAATGCTACCCGTTTGAACTTCGACTTATTGTTGGCTATATAGGTCCGCGTAGCACTCGATAAAGTGCCTGCCCAAATGGGCGTGCCGAGTATTATTAGATCGTATAACGCAGGATCACGTTTAATGTCTGTGAGCTTGGTGAGCTTTTTTGCCGTTGCGTCCTTTCCAGCTAACAAAAAGCCCNGAGGCCCGCTGCGTTTTTTAGTGTCAAGGAGTTCTTCACTGTCGCAGTCAAGCATTTCAGCGAGAGTTTNCCCTACCCGTTTGGTTGCCCCTGTTCGTGAATAAAATACGACTAAAGGATTCATTTTAGGTTCATTCCCGTCCTTTAGTTCAGTTTAACGCCTTAAAGCTTTTTACAGCAGCGCACAATTCGATAACCCCCACAGGCATTTTCCTGTCGTAAGGTCAACCTTTTTTTTGACGTTCAGAAGCCATGCAGCATAGTGTGACACGAACACACTGTCACACTTTCCCGCGCAAACGTTTTGTCACGCTTTCCCACACAATCGCTGCCTCACGCGGCCTTATGAAACTACTTTGTGTAGTGTGGATCGGAGATGAACGTTATGGCAACGAACGTAACAACCATAAAAAAGGGGGCGTGCTGGTATGGCCTCCACTTCGGCTGCATAAACGCAAACGATCCAAACTGCACCAAGTATGCAGAGCGACTCACCAACGCCGTGAACAGCGTGCTTCGCCCCACGGCTCCGGCATGGGCACAATCCGTTGAAGCGCAAGAGTGGAAACGCGCAGTGCTTGAGGTCCGTAATAGATGATAAGGCTCACTACTACCTTTGGGGCGCGCGACGTCGCACCAAACGCAGGCGGCCTCTCGATGTATCTTCAGTCAGGAGGCCGCCGCAGGATAGATTCAAAAAACTTCCATCTAGGTTCCTACTCGGCAGCTACCCATGCACCTCTTCCTTCGATATATTCGATGCTACAATTCTGAAACGGGGCCCTAGAATCAAAGGAAATCGAACAAAGAAAAAATGAGCTGGGAGCTAAAAAATAGGGTATAGGAACACGCTCGTAGGGCGGCGATCGATTTGGATTGTCATTTCGTGCCCCGTGCTATAAATATGCTATTGTTAGCGCAGTTGTCAGTGGATTTCGATGGCACGCACACTTGCTCTCCAGTGGAGCTCACCACGATGTCTCTCAGCCCCGCTTCTGCAAACCACGAATTTATATCCTCTCTCCTAAATCCCATCCATAGATCGGCCGTCTCCTCCAGAAGAAACGCGAACGAGTGCTCATCGCAGTCCGTGATTATGAGCGTGCCGCCTTTCTTGAGAATCCGCGCCATCTCACCTATCACTGCTGCCGGATGCACGACGTGGTGAAGGCACATGTTGGCAAAAACGTAGTCCACGGCCCCGGTACGAACGGGAAGACGTTCGGCGCTCCCGATGCAATAGTACAGGCCCGCGGTAACAAATGCCTTGCGCCTAAGTACCTGCAGCATGGGGAGCGACTCGTCGATCGCGAGTACCTCTACGCCGTGCCCGATGAGCCCTTCGGTAATGAACCCGGTTCCTGCCCCGACGTCAACAGCGAGCTTTCGCGGCTGCACCCGTGCCTCGGAGAGCACCCGATCCCGCACCCGCTCAGAAAAATAGGTTCGCCGCATATCGTCCCATCGCGGGGCAATCTCGTCGAAGTAACCTCTCTCGTGCATGCCCTCCCTCCTTTTCCGCTTGCCAGTACGATCGCCTGCAGGCTAGAATGTTGCTTGTTTCTTTTGACTGGTTGAAGTCAAAGGATTGATGCAACCTGTTACTGACAAAGATGCAACTGCGAGCAACAGAACAGTTACTGCAGCTATTGATTAAATTGTATACGCTTTTCCAAGGGGTGATTCGTGGATTAACTATTCCGATCAATAGAAGAGTATGCGTGCACCTGACTAGGAAGCAATTGGTATATATCGTTTGAAAGGAATGATGGTTTTTAAATGGAAAATCAACAAAAACAGTCCCTCCATCATGGATGGTGTATGCCAGCATCGGTATCGCATTTATATGGCTGCTATTCGTGGGACTGTGGCTCATATTCAATGCCGGTGATTTTAGCTTCTGGCAAAACATAGGGATCGTCATTGTCTCTCTTGCGGATGTAGCAATATTAGAGACTGCGATCTGGCTCCCGTGGGGGATGAAACAACCTGATTGGGGAAAGAGCTAGGTTTTGCGACGATCTGCGCCGACTTGCATATTAATGATCGTGCCTAGCACCAGGCGCTTCCTTAAAGGGCTAAAGCACGATTGACGTTTTTTTCTGATCATTCGCGGCATTCCTAAAGCACGAAACGAGCGCATCCAGTGCCCACCTGAATTGCGGGGTTTATAATGGGTACCCCAGTATTAATATGATCAACTGTATACGAGCGGGAACGCCAATTGTTTGAATACATTACTTTTGGACTTTTAGGAGGAGAAAATGTCTGCAAAATTGGAGATCATCAAAGCAGATATTACCACTTTGTCAGTGGATGCCATCGTCAATGCCGCCAATAACAGTTTGCTGGGAGGAGGCGGGGTTGATGGGACGATTCATCGCCAGGCTGGACCGGAATTGCTTAAAGAATGTGCCACCTTGGGGGGGTGTCTAACCGGAGAGGCGAAGATCACGAAAGGGTATCGTTTGCCAGCGCGTTTTGTGATTCATACTGTCGGACCCATCTGGCGTGGGGGCAGCCACGATGAACCAGAATTGCTGGCGGGCTGTTATCGAAGCTGTTTCGCGTTAGCACAGCAACATTATTTGAAATCCCTGGCTTTTCCTTCCATCAGCACTGGTGCCTATAGATATCCCGTCGAAAAGGCCAGCGAGATTGCTCTGCGCGAAATTCAATTGGCCATAAAGCAATATCCGGATTTGGAAAAAGTCGTTGTGGCTTGCTTTAATCAAAAAACGCTGGAGGTTTGCCAGAAAACTGCAAGCTCTAAGTATAGTGTATGTGGATTTTGAATGGCTCAAAAATAGGTTTAGGTCGTAGTGCAATTCAGTCCTTTAAAAGAAGCAGACTGGGCACTGGCTGAAATTTCGTGCGATGCGTCTTGTTCCGGCCAAGTCAACGACCGATTGACATTTGCAAGGTGCAGCTGCAAATAGGAAAGTAAATGATTTAGATAGTCAAAATAGCCTAATAATCGTCCGCGCAGACTTATCCTTAAAGCCTTATAGTATAGGGACGCGTTGTTCGAAGCGACAAGACAATTATGCGACGGTGAGTTATTTGAATAAAGTAGTGCTAGCAATCGGCGCCCATCCTGATGACTGTGAATTAGGCTGCTATGCGACGTTAGCGTATCACAAAAGCCAAGGCGACTCGGTTCACCTCCTGATACTCTCAAAAGGCGAAGCAGGAGGGCCAAGCAAAAAAAGAATAAAAGAGAGCAAAGAAGCCGCCCAATTACTTGGTGCTGACAGCATAACTGTAGGTGACCTGAAAGATCGGATGATAACATCTGACTCTCAGACAATCGACCTTATTCAGGCAGGGTTAGAGGAAGTGCAGCCCGACCGGATATACACTCATAGCCCGCACGACAATCATCAAGACCATCGAAACGCTGCGCTAGCAACAATGACGCTTTATCGGCATGTTGACGATATATTTCTTTATGAGTCCCCGAGCGTGTCCCACGAGTTCACTCCGAGGGTTTTTGTCAATATAACGCGTTTCTTTCATGTCAAAATTGCAGCTTTGAAACTCCACGAAACCCAGAATAGGAAATACTATATTAGAACAGAAGCGATCGAAGGCCTTGCTCAGTATCGTGCTTTTCAGGCTGGAATGCTAGCTAAGTATAATCACAGCAAAGCTGAAGCTTTCGACCTTGCGAAACTCACCTTATTCTAGTTCCCGCTTACGCTCGCATTATACCAATCCTTCGATGCCTAGTTTCTCCTTTATGCTCCAAGACGGTCAATCTGAGCTGGGTTATCGCATCTGCGGTGTAACTAGGATAATAAAACCCTTCGAACTTCTTTGCGGTTTTCATAGCATCAATATAAAGCAGGAGGGAGACCAAATCTCCTTCAATATCAACATCAGTGAATGCAGGGAGTAATTTTAGAAACTTTCCTTCATCTTTACAAAGTTTTATGAATTGAGAGATTTCTACGCCCCCGGAAAACAGCTGGTTTTTTGAAAAATATTCCGGATCGAAATGCCGTGTAATTCCAACGAGATAAATGCCTCCCTCGCCAGCGGGACCGAGAACTACGGAATTATTGCTCTTATCTTCCATGAGAAGCGAGAATGCGCGGTTTATAATATCCGGCGGTAAATAGGGGAGGTCTGCGCCCAAAATTACTAAATTTTCCGAACCCGTGGCAAAAGCCGCGGAGGCCACGGATCCAAATCGCTCATCAAAATTTGTGCCGCTTTGGGGGACAAATCTAATAGGTCTTTCCAAATGTGTCTCTTTAACGACTTCCTTTATAATCCGCTCAATGGATTCCCGTTCGTCTGCAGGGGTAAATCCAATCATGATCTCGCTCGCATTACTTTCGGCGGAAAGTAATATCGTATCCTTCAACATTGCCTCGGCGAGTAAGGCAGCATCCTCTGGATCTAACTTGGAGTCTTGGATAAGGCGAGTTTTTACGGTCCCGGCCACCGGAACCTTAGAAAATATGATAACGACATTCTTTATTGATCCACGTTCTGTTCCGAGAGAGTTAGGTCCGACAGATTCACGTTTTAGTAGCAATCCAGAGTCCTCTTCCAACTTTATTTTCATGGGCGGCCTTATTCCAAGCTAGTATACCCTTTTCTGCTTCATTATACAGATCATTGCCAAAGCCTGCAATGATACTCTCCTTGTTCTTCTTTAGAGTGATCAAGTATTGATCCATCTTCTGCGCGAAATCAACGCTCAGGTCTTCTTGTTCTTTTAATTTCAATCCTGCCGCCTGAATCAAATTTGCATATCCATCCAAGGTCTGCAAATCGGGAAATACCATAAACTCCATGAGGACGTCCGCCTCTTTTGGGGGGGCTTGTACCGAACCCCAAATCCAATCCGTAAACGCCAACGCCCCACCGGACTTGAGTACTCGTACTGTTTCGTCAATGAGCCGCTTCTTGTCAGTGACATAGCACCAGGAATCTTGACCCCACACGACATCAAAAGATTCCGCGTGTGCAGGCAAGTCTAGGGCGGAACCATAGCGATATTCGATCTTGTCCTTGAAGGGTTTGCCTATAGTTCGCTTTTGGGCTTCTGCGATCATTTCCGGTGTGGTATCCACCCCTACGACTCTGATGCCATATTTTTCAACTAGATGCCGGGCAGGACCGCCGAGGGCAGAACATATGTCTAAGAGGATGAGATCCTTGCCCCTCCTATCAATGCCGACTTTCTTTGCTAAATAATCCGTCTGTTCGGACCCACCGACGTGGATCTCTTCACCCATTAAAAGTTCCCACAGTTTTCCACCTGGTCCAGCGTAAACGGCACTCACGTCGTCAACGCTGAAGTCATAGTGTTTATTCATACCCTCTCTCTAACCTCCTTATGAATCAATCCGTTCTTTTTCGTGGAACATTCGGTATATTGAAAACATTTGGGATCTGCGGCCATCAAGTCGCCAGCATAGTAATAGGCGCTACTCCGACACCCAAAACAAACGGAATTGTTGTAGCAACTGCTGCAATTGCCAGGGAGTTTGGCAGGATCCCGGAAATCTAAAAATAAGAGTCTCCGCCTCCCGCGCTCCAGAATGGTTAAAAATTCTTCGTTATTCACGTTTCCAAACTCCTCTGTTCGGATCACGGAACACGGGACCACCCATCCCCCAGCAGTGACACAGGCGAGCGTCCCACAATAGAATTTCGAAACATCCATGGGCCCGCACGAGGGGTC
>JGI24130J36418_10000337_pt1 | contig 14891 bp, 10 predicted proteins | sample BarGraNGADG00212_FD_36418 | JGI IMG/M metagenome (IMG submission 36418)
CACCAGGACTTTCGCCGACGGCGGTCAGCTGAGAAGGTGGGCTATGGCATTGTCCTTCCTCTACGCGCACAGCCTTATCAGCGCGGAGCTTGCCGCCTCCGCGCGAGCCGGCTTCGACCCGGCTCAGAGGCATTCTTCAACCGGCCGGCACGACGCCGCGCCCGACTATCAACAAGGGGAGCACCACCATGACTGATGTCGTCTCTGCGGCAGAACGGGTCAAGCCCCAAGGGGGGAGGACTGCGATCCGAACACAGGGCCTGTCCAAGCGCTATGGCCCCGTGGACGCGCTCAAGAACCTCGATCTCGAGGTGTCCGAGGGCGAAGTGGTCGGCTACCTCGGCCCGAACGGGGCGGGCAAGACGACGACCATCCGCTTGCTGCTCGGGCTGGCCCGCCCCACGGCTGGGCGCGCCGAGATCTTCGGTATCGACTGCCAGCGGCAGCCCGTCGAAGCGCACCGACGAGTGGCCTACGTGCCGGGCGAAGCGAGCCTGTGGCCGTCGCTCACGGGCGCCGAGACGCTCCATCTCCTCGGCCGAGTGCACGGCCGGGTCGACCCCGTCTACCGCGACGAGCTGATCGAACGCTTCGACTTCGACTCCTCCAAGAAGGTCCGCGCCTATTCCAAGGGCAACCGACAGAAGCTCATCCTCATCGCCGGCCTCATGACGCGCGCCGACCTGCTCCTCCTCGACGAGCCGACGGTCGGTCTCGATCCCTTGATGGAGCAGGCCTTCCGCCACTGCATCCACGAGGCCCGCGAGCGCGGGCAAACCGTCTTTCTCTCCTCGCACATCCTGAGCGAGATCGAGGCGCTGTGCGACCGGGTGGGGATCCTGCGGGAAGGGGCGCTGGTCGAGATGGGGACGATGGCGGAACTGCGTCACCTCTCCGCCCTCACCGTGGAGGCCACCTTCGACGGATCCGTCCCCGACCTCACCGGGGTCGAGGGGGTGAGCTCGATCGAGACCGTCGGGCGCGTCGTGCGCTGCCAGGTGCGTGGGTCCGTCGAACCGCTGCTGCAGGCGCTGGCGGTATCGGGCGTCCATAAGCTGCTCAGCCACGAGCCCTCCTTGGAGGAGCTGTTCCTGGCACACTACGGGCGGCGCGCGGAGACCGAAGGCGCCACGGCAGATGCCGGCTGACCCCGCCGCCTCCGCGCCGGCGCCGGCCGGGCGCTCGCCCAGCACAGTCATGGCGCGCCTGACGGCTAAGAAGGCGGTCCGTTCAGGCGCGCTGTGGGGCTGTTTCTTCGGAATATGCGTGGCCTCGTCCGCGCTCACGTACCTGTCGAGCTACAAGACCCCGGCGGCCCGGGAGAAGCTGGTCGCGTCCTTCGGGTCGAACACCGCGTTGGCCTCCCTCTTCGGACCCGCCCACCAGCTCCAGACGGTCGCCGGCTTCACCGCGTACAAGGTCCTGGGGTTCTTGAGCATCGTCGGCGCCGTCTGGGGGCTGTTGGCCGGGACGCGGCTGCTGCGCGGTGAGGAGGACGCCGGGCGCTGGGAACTCCTCCTCGCCGGTCAGACCACCCGGAGGGGCGCGGCGGCCCAGGCGCTCGCCGGACTCAGCGCTGGAGTCGCCGCCCTCTTTGCGGTCACCGCGCTCGTGACCGTGGTGACCGGGCGATCGTCGAAGGTCCACTTCGCCGTCGGTGAGGCCCTGTTCTTCGCGCTGGCGCTCGTGTGCAGCGCCGCGGTGTTCCTCGCCGTCGGGGCGCTTGCCAGCCAGCTGGCGGCCACCCGCCGCCAGGCGGCGGCCTATGCCGGCTACGCGTTCGGCGCGTGCTACGCGCTGCGCATGGTGGCCGATTCCGGTGTCGGCCTCGACTGGCTCCGATGGGCGACGCCGTTCGGATGGGTGGAGCTGCTCCAGCCCCTCACCGCGTCCGACTGGCTCCCGCTCCTCCCAGCGGCCGCGCTCGTCGTGGCGCTCGCCGGCGCGACTGTGTACCTGGCCGGGACCCGCGACCTCGGCGCCTCCACGTTCCCTGACCAATCGAACGCCCCACTGCGGCCCCGGCTGCTCAACGGGGCGTTGGGGCTTGCAGCCCGGCTTATGCGTCCCACCGTCGTCGCCTGGGGGGCGGCACTCGCTGCCACGGCGTTCATGTTCGGGTTCATCGCCAAGCCGGCCGGCGCCGCCCTGTCCGGCTCCAATAGCATCAACCGGGTGCTCTCCCATCTCGGAGCGCACGGGGCCGGCGCCAAGGCCTATCTCGGTGTGGCGTTCCTGATGATGTCGATCATGCTGGGCTTCATCGGCGCCGGGCAGGTCACCGCCACTCGGGCGGAGGAGGCCGAGGGTCGCCTCGACCACCTCCTCGTGCGGCCGCTGTCGCGCTGGTCATGGCTCGGAGGCCGGGTCTTGGAGGCCACCGCGGTCCTCGTGATCAGCGGCTTGGGCGTCGGCGCATTCACCTGGCTCGGCGCCGCCAGCGGGCACGCGGGGCTGCCCTTCTCGAGCGTCGTCGACGCGGGGCTCAACATGGTGCCTCCGGCGTTGTTTGTTCTCGGCGCCGGGGCGCTCGTGATCGGGGTGTGGCGGGCCACGTCGATCGCCATCTACGGCCTGATCGTATGGTCGATCCTGGTCACGCTGGTCGGCGGGTTTTCGAACAACAACCACTGGCTGCTCGACACCTCTTTGTTCCACCAGATGGCCCCGGCACCCGCATCCGCCCCGAACTGGACCGCCGGCGGGGTCATGATCGCCATCGGCGCAGCGGCCGCCATGGTCGGCGGGGCCGCGTTCCGGCACCGCGACCTGGTTGGTGAATGACCGGTTAGGAATCGCCGCCGGCGCGCTCGGACCCGCGATGCCGCACAGAATGACGCCGCACGGAGTCGCTGCGGCAGCTGCTCGACACGGCACGTGGGGAACTCACACAGCTCCGCGCCGACAACACGCACCTGCGCGATCAGCTCGCCCGATCGCTTGGCCAGCAACGAGCCCAATTGTGAACCGCAAAGGGACCAAACCACCGGATCCGCTGTGCCAGCGACAAGTTTACGGCGTGGACTCCCTGATCAGATGGGCATTCTGGCTGAAGACTGCGGATAACCTCGATCTGTATGGTTGCCCCGTCGAGACGGGACGGTGTTCCGAGCGCGCGTTCTGTGTTCCTCGGCGGGCCTGAATACAGCGTGTATGGATGGCACTGCGACAGATGTGTGGGTGGCTCAAGGGGGCGGCCGTGACCTCCTGGGCGAACCTACCGTCGAACGGATGACGGCAACCGACTGGGGTTGGACATGTGACCGTCTGATCGGGTCGGCTACGGCCTGCTTGTTTTGTCACGGACCAGTCGCCCAAATGGGTTGATCTGCCCACCGTTTCGTGGTGGCTGAGCCAGCCCGAAACTCGCTCCGAGTTGGCGGTAGAGCGTTCACCCGTAGGACGAGTACTCGGCCACTTGCAACGATCCGGTGGCTCCCCCGGAAGGCACGGCACTGAGGAGCGCCCCAGGACTCAACCTAGTTGGCGTCCAGTCGATACCTGGCTCTCGTCGGAAGACTTCATGGAAGGATGCGGTCCCGTTCATCGCGACCCTCTTGCGAGCAAGGGTCGTTCCGCTCCATGGACGCGGTCGACGGCCCAGGGCACCAGGAGCGAAGCACCCGTCGCGGTTGCAGTCGCGCCAGTGGCGATGCCCCACCCGATGGGACCGAGGGGGGTGCAGCCAAAGAAATGGCTGACCCCAGGGGTCTGGACGATGCCGACCAGTGCTGCCGCCGAGACCACAGTGGAGCCGAGAACGATGGGGCTCGAACCGCCCACCAGAGCGGTCTGGCCCAACTGGGTACCCACCAAAGCCACCAAGGCCACCGTGCTAGCCCGCCGGCGGGTCCCACTGGCCCGGGCGATGAGCCAGGCGCCGGTGGCACCACCGGCTGTGGTTACGGCGCGCAACACGACCTGCTGGGCAAGGGCGACTCCAAGAGACGTGTCCGGCCCTTCGTGAAGCAGAAACTCCGGAGAGCGGTTCGCCGGAGGCCGCAGGGCAATCGTCATGGCGGGGAGCATGTCGGTCAGTAGGTTGACGAGCATGAATTGGCGGGCACCGAGGGGGGCCTCGCCGGCGATGGCGGTCGCCGCCAAGGTGAAGCCGACCTCGCCGAGGTTGCCACCGANCAATATGGCCAGGGCATCGCGCACCGACGCCCACATTGCNCGACCCTCGACGATGGCATCGAGAATCGTTTCAATTCGATCGTCCACGACGACCACATCCGCTGCTTCGCTGGCGGCGGGCGAGCCTCGTCCGGCGAGTGCAATGCCGGTGTCGGCGAGGCGGATGGCCGGCGCGTCGTTGGCGCCGTCGCCGGTCATGGCGACCACTCTTCCGATCCGCTGATAGGCACGGACGATCCTGACCTTTTGGGTTGGGGTTACTCGGGCGAAGACTGAGACGCCTGGGAGAACGTTGTCGAGGGCCGCTTCGCACAGTGCGTCGAGTTCGGGTCCGGTGAGGACGCGATTGCCGTTCAAGATGTCGAGTTCGGTGGCGATCGCCGCCGCCGTACCAGGGTGATCACCGGTGATCATGACCACCTCGACACCCGCGGCACGCAGATCGGCGACAGCTGCTGCCGCGGTCGGACGTACCGAGTCAGCCAACCCAAGGAAACCGAGGAGCACCATGTCGGCGATCCGTTCATCGGCGATCTCTGCTTGGGCCGTAGCAGGACGCTCGGCGACCGCTAGGACGCGTAGCCCGCGTCGGGCAAGACGCTCGACCTCGGCATCCAAGCGGCGCCGAGCCCGTCGATCGAGACTCACGGTCCCTTGGGGACCTGCCCAGGTGGCGCACCTGGGAAGGATCACCTCTGGCGCCCCCTTCACCGAGACGCGGGGCCCGTCAGGGCTCGTACCGACGACGGCGTGAAACCCGCGGGCCGAATCGAAGGCGAGCTCACCCAACACCGTCCATCCTCCGAGACCGTCTCCCGGGGCCACTCCGACTTCGATTGCGCCTTGAAGAACGGCCCGGTCCGTGGCGTGCGGGAGCAGCGACGCCTTCTCACCATTCGCCTCGGGACTGGCCCGTACCGCGGCGGCAAGGACTTTTCGTCCCGCATGGCCAAGGGATTCGACCGACTCGTCGGAAACACCGTCGGACACCCGTTGCAATGAGATCTCACTGGCAGTGAGGGTGCCCGTCTTGTCGAAGCAGAGGGTATCGACTCGGCCGAGCGCTTCGATCGTGCGGGGATTGCGCACCAGAGCACCGCGCTCGGAGAGACGGCGGGCGGCGGCGAGCTGGGCCACGGTGGCGAGCAGGGGCAACCCTTCGGGAACCGCCGCCACCATCAGACTCACACCTGAGGTCACCGCTCGGCGCATCGAGCGACCACGAAGGACGCTCATCGCGATGACTGCCGCCCCACTCGCGACGACAGCCGGCACGATGACGGCAGTGAGCGCACCGAGTCGCGCCTCGACGCCACTAGGTGGTGGGGTTGGTGCGTCGGCCAAGCTCTGCCCGACCTCGGTTTCGGCTCCGACTGCCACCACCACGGCAAGAGCGCTCCCGTTGGCGATCGTCGTGCCCTCATAAAGCATGCAACTGCGCTCAGTGACTATGGCGCCAATGACCGGCGTCGACATCTTGGCTACTGGTAGGGACTCCCCGGTCAATGCCGACTCGTCCATTTCGCAGGACTCTGCTTCGAGAATGCGGCAATCGGCGGGCACGACATCGCCGGCGAAGAGCTCGACGACGTCGCCGCGGACCAGCTCGTCCCGCTCGACACTGACCCCAAGGCCCGCTCGGCGGATCTCGACGACGGTGTTGCCCACCTGGAGGAGGCGCTCGATGGACACCTCGGCCCTCATCCGTTGGACTCCACCGATGATGGCGTTCGCACCGGTGACCCCGGCTACGAGGGCGGCATCAGTTGTCGAGCCGACGGCGGCGGCAAGCCCGGCGCCGACGACCATGACTGGCGTCAAGGGATTGGCCAACTCGGCGCCAATCGCCTGGGCCATCCGAAGCGCCCTCGGTGGCTGCGCCATGTGGTGTTCCCTGCGGCGGTGGGCCTCGGCAACATCGAGGCCTTGTGCCGTNGTACCGAGCGCGGCAAGCACCGCGGCTGTCTCCATCGTGTGCCAGGGCGTGCGCGACGTCGGGGTCGGGGTTGGCCGGCGCCCCAGCTCGGTCGCCGACAGGAGACCCTGGCCCTGCGCGACTAGCGCAGCGGCGTTCACCGACAGGGCTGCTCGCCTACCCGCGCTGGCGGCCGGACCGAACATCGACCAGGCACCTCCGGCCCCAGACCCGGCGAGGGCCACCAGGGAGCTCCGACGGCTCACTTGGCGAGCTACCGGTACAGCCTCGACGATCAGGTAGGCGTCCGCCAGGCCTGCGGAAGTGACCAAGTCGGCTGACCAGGGGTGCGGCCGACCTTCGCCAGGCAAGCCAATGGCGCAATCGGCCGCCCTCAGGGCAGCGTGGGCGTGCCCCCCCGAGATCACCAGCACTCCCTTTTCCTCACGTTGCAGCGCCCGGATCGATGCCGCCAACCGGTTGCCCCCGGCGACAACGCGGTCCGCCCCGAGTTGCTCGGCGACCCCGCCCTCTGGGCTGGTCCGTCCGCCGGCGACGACGAGAAGCAGGTTGGCGCGGTGAATAGCTCTTGCGAGAGGTTCGGCCAGCGGATCGATCTCAGCCTCCAGTGCGGCCAGCCCCACCACCGTCCCCTTGTGGGCGATGCCCACCACACCGGCGTGGCCACTGGCGAGGACCCGAGCTTGGGTCGTCACCCCACGCGGCATCTTCACCGACTCGGCACGCAATCCTGCTAGTGGCCCGACGACCCAGCCGCCACGGCACGCGATCCGATCCGGCTTTTGTGGATCGAACAGATTGGAGACCTTCGCCTGGACCGCCGCCAGTTCCGTCGCGTCGTTGCGAAGAACCTCCACTTTTCCGAGAATCGTCCGGCCGGTCATGAAAACGGTGCCGTCGAGGACAACGGTGTCCATGCGGTCAAGCCTGCGCAGGACGGCGCCGTCCATCACGATGACGTCACGTCGGGCCAGTTCGCGGCCCAAATGGGCAGCGAAGGCTTCTCGCCCGAGCCGGGCGGCCTTTGGCAGACCAGCCACCAGGGCACCTGCGGCACGCCGAGGACTCCCCGTGGCGCCCAGGGCAACGCCGAAGGCACCCAAAGAAGCAAACGCGGCGCGGTCCGCATAGCGCTCGACGGGCCCACTCGGCAGCGGCACGGGGCGCGTCCCGTGCGAGACTGCCTCAATCGATTCATCGGCGTCCTGATGACACATTTCCCGTTCGCGGCGGGCGAAGGTGGACCGGCGCGCCCGGAGCTCACCGACGACATTGGCTCGGTTCGTCACGTCGACGACAAGCCCGAGGGGACCTTGGGAGATGGCCTGGACGAAGGCGTTCGAAAGTCCGAGACCTAGGTCGGTGGCCGGGGCGCCGAGGTGGTTCTCAAGGAATTGACGAATGCGGGGTTCGCTCTCCGCCAGCGAGACGACCCAAGCAAGCTCGGTTGGAAACGGGCTGAACCGAAGGAGCTGACCAACGACGCTGGCACCGAGGCCCGCGACGTCCGCGCCGATCGCAATGAGGTTGCGCCGGAGCGGCTCGAAGTCTCCAGGGTGCTCGGGCTGATCGTGGGAGAAGCGCTCTTCGTGAACGTCATGAGCTTCTTCCACGCCTTCGATGACACCGAGGAGGTCGTCGGTGTCGACGCCCTCGGGGTCGAAGACGACGACGACTCGCCCGACGACGGCGTTTACTTGCGCCCAGTGCACGCCCTCGACGTCGCGCAATGCCCGCTCGACGTGGCGGGCTATGTGCTCGTGGCCCGGACGGCCGACGGCACGAACCTCAATGTGGGCCCGTCCATCGGCCACCCAGACGCGGCGGTGGCCGCGACCCGGGCTCATTCGATCAAGGGCGGAGCCAACCGTGGCCCCCACGGCATCGCCCAAGGCCGTCGCAACGGTTCGAGGCACCTCGCTAACCGTGCGGAGCAGCCCGAGGGGATTCACGCTACCCCGAGATGGGGCTGACAACCGGGGTGCGGTTGCCGCCTGCCACCCGTCAACCTGTCATGCGGAAAACTCGACCAACCTCGGGGGCTATGCCGCCAAGCCGGACCTCTCCATTGCGTCGCCCTCGGCTGAGCGCGTGCGGATCCACCTGACCAATCGCATGATGGCCACCTGGAGAGCAATGGCCGCCAGCTCAAGGAGAAGTCGCTGCAGAAATACTTCCATCGAAGGCCTCCCATTCGTCCGACACTTTGGGTGCTGCTTCGATGGTAAGGACAGAAGGTGAACGAATAGGGACGGGATCGAGACGTACAGGTGAGCATTGGATGAATTCTTCGGTGTCCGTTCCCTGATCGCACTGGCGAAGACGCGTCAGCTGTCTATTCCGGATTGATGCGCTCGGAGAAGTCGGTCAACGGCCGCGTCGGTGACGAGCCACGACCACCCCCACGCCGACCAGGACCGCCAGCGGGGCATCGATGACACCGAACGCGACCGTACCCGCGAGACCGCCCCAAAATCCGAGCTGCACAAGCGGTGCAGGGATGCGCGTATGGACGAAAGGAACGACGTAGCCGCCCGGGCCGTGGTCAGTGGGTGGCTTGAAAGCCTGTTCCGTACGCTCGGGCGCCAAACGCTTGCGGGCGCCGGTAGTTGTGGCCATGATGATTCTCCTTCCGGCCTTGGCCCATGCTACCTCTCACTTCGACTTGAGAATGACCGCTCACCTTCGCGACCGGGGAACTCCTGATCCGGTCAGGGGGACCGATTCACGAGCTGCCGGGCTGTGGACATCTCGGGACATTCGGCGGAGTGAACCGCCCTGGGTTGCGCCACGTACTCAAACTTTTTGCAGCTGTCGAGACGGTCGGACATCCGATCTCTGGCTGCTCGGGGACACAGCCGATAGAGTTCGCGCCACCGAAGCTCCGAGGGGGTCCGCTCCACAATGGTTGTGCTGATCATCGTCATCGTCATCGTCGTGCTTCTCGTCCTCGGCTTGTGGGCCGCTTACAACGGCCTCGTCAAGAAGCGCAACCGGACCCAGGAGGCGTGGTCCGAGATCGACGTCGAGCTCAAGCGCCGCCACGACCTCATCCCCAACCTGGTGTCGACGGTGCAGGGCTACGCCGCCCACGAGAAGGGGACCTTCGAGGCGGTCACCCAGGCCCGGGCCAACGCAGTCACTGCCGGCGCGACGGGCGACCCGGGTCAAATCGCCCCGGCTGAGAACGCTCTGTCCGGGGCGCTGCGCTCGCTGTTCGCAGTTGCCGAGAACTACCCCCAGCTGCGGGCGGTCGAGAGCTTCCTCCAGCTGCAAGAGACGCTGACTGCCACCGAGGACAAGATCGAGTTCGCCCGCCGCTACTACAACACCAGCGCTCGGGACTACAACACCGCCCTACAGACGTTTCCGCGCAACCTGATCGCGGGGCCATTCCGCTTCAAGGCGGTGGCGTTCTTCGCTACCGACGAGGACGACCGCGCCGTGCCTCAGGTGAATTTCTCCGGTTCTGGCCCAGGTGCGCCCGGTCCCGCACCTTCGGGACCCCCGCTTGCTGGTGGCCCCGAGGGGCTTCCGCCCACCGCGGCCCCCGAGGGACCGCCGCCGGCCAGCTGAGACGATCGAGTGGGCTGCCCGGCCGGTCAGACGGACTGGCCCGAGGCGATCTTCTCGAGCTCAGCGATCCGCTCCTCGATGGGAGGGTGGGTGTCGTACATGCGGTGGTACCAAGCCTCGTGGTGCTGCAACGGGTCGTCGATGCACATCGCCGCGGTGGCGTGGTTCATCTTCTTGAACGGCTTGTCGTTCTGCTGCAGTTTTTTGAGGGCGCTCAACAGCCCCGCCGGGTTGCGGGTGAGCTCCACACCGCTCACGTCGGCCAACGACTCGCGGCGGCGTGAGAGTGCCAGGCGAATGAGTGGACCGAAGATGAAGCCGACTACGGCGAGCAGCACGCCGGCGGCGAAGACCACCAGCATCAGCTGGTTGCCGTTGCTGTTGCCTCGCCCGCCTCCGGCAAAGAATGCGCTCCGCCACAGGATGCTGGCCAGCANGGCGGCCATGCCGATCATGGTGCCCACCACGAGCAGGAGACGGATGTCGTGGTTCTTGATGTGGCTCATCTCGTGGCTGACCACGCCCTCGAGCTCCTCGCGGTTCATGATGGCGAGCAGCCCCGTGGTGAAGGTGATGGATGCCTTGTTCGTGCTGACCCCGGTGGCGAAGGCGTTGGGCGAGGGGTCGCTAATTACGTAGACGGCGGGCTTGGGAATCCCCTCGCCGATGGCCAGGGCCTCCACCAGGTTGTGCAGCTGCGGGTACTGGGCTGGGTCGGCCGGCACGGCCCCCGAGACCCGGAGCACCAGCGCCGCTCCGGCGCTCAGGGAGTAGAGGACCCCGCCGACGGCCAAGAGACCACAGATCACCATGCCGATGATGACCGGGGTCCAGCCGTAGTTGGTCGGCGGGACGGTCGCGAAGCTGGTGTTGACCGAGTGGCGGTAGACGGCCTTGAAGAGGAAGCCACAGGCAGCTCCGATGGCCAGCCATATCACGAAGAACAGNACGATGAAGATGACGCTGCGTCGCTTGTTGCTGGCGATCTCGCTGTACACGTGCTGAATCCTACGGCAACGGAGGTACCCCGACTCCGGAGCAGCAAGTCAAGTGAACATGATGTCAGCCGCCTCCGGCCGGCGGTCCGACCTCAAGACGTATCCGCCCTCGTCGGCCCGCCTTTTCGCTATCCCCGAGGTGCTGTTACACGCACAAGCAACGATCGCGAGCGTGGCCGTCGCCGGGTCGGCTTCAAGCCTCCCGGCGCTCATTTTTCGCAAAGGTTTGTGAAGTGCCCCAGTCGGCTTGCGCTCGCGCCGTTGCACCATCAGGAAGGGGCGCGGGAATCCCGGAGCCTCTATGAAACCCGGGCCCGGACGGCAAGGCACCGCGTTTCGCTGGGGACTCTTCCCAAGGTTCGAGCCACTCTGCCGGCCAGACCAACGTCGGGTGTCCCAGAGAGAACCCCGCCTGAACGGCATAGCCGCAGGACCGGACCATCGGTGTGCTCTGATCTGATGCATGGACTATCGACCGCTGCCTCGGGCGCCAGAATGGTTTCTACGTGCGTTGGCCATCCCGCAGACTGACATTGAAGTCCGAGTGGACGGCTGCACAATCCATGCCTTGGCGTGTGGAATGCCAGGTGCACGTGGACTCGTTTTTGTCCACGGCGGAGGTGCCCATGCCCATTGGTGGACGCACGTGGCTGCGACTTTCAGCCAGGACTTCAGGGTGATCTCCCTCGACCTGTCTGGGCACGGGGACAGCGAACACCGCTCGCGGTACTCCCTTGAGCAGTGGACAGAAGAGGTTATGGCCGTGGCCGCGGCTGGACAGATCAACGGTCCGCCTGTAGTGATCGGGCATAGCATGGGAGGGTTCGTCACGATCGCAACAGCCGCACGTCACGCCGACCTGGTGAGCGGGGCAATCGTGTGCGATTCGCCAGTGACAGAGCCCGATCCGGAGATCGGGGCGTACCGGCTACGAGAGGCGTTCGGGCGTCCTCGGATCTATCCCAGCGTGGAAGAAGCGGTGGAGCATTTTCGCACCATTCCGGCCCAAGAGCATTACCTCGACTACGTCATCGACCATGTGGCTCGCCGCTCGGTCCGCTCAGTGCCCGGCGGCTGGCAGTGGAAATTCGATCGAGAGGTCTTCGCACAGTTCGGCGGCGGACTTCGGGGGGTGGCTCTCCCCTATCTCTCACGCGTGCGCTGCCGATTCGCCCTACTCCGGTCCGAACATGGCCTCGTCACCGCCGACATCGGGCGATCTATGTACGACGAACTGGGCCGGGTCACACCAGTCATCGAGATCCCCGAAGCGGGGCATCACGCCATGCTGGACCAACCCCTCATCCTGCTCACGGCATTGCGCACACTGCTCGCCGACTGGGACCATTCGGAGCCTCGTCGAAGAGAGTCCGGGGAACTGTCTCCGGTTGAATGAGGCGCTGCCTTCCAGTGCAAGAGGCAACCCATGGTCAACTTCCTCAGCACACTCGGCAGGATTCGAACCTGCGACCTTCTGAACCGTAGATCTGGACGACCCACTTTCCGTCGTGCACCACGAGTATCCGGGAGGCTCATTCATGTTCCATGAGCTGGATTATTTCTCGTTCTCAATCGGCCAACATTTACCACCATTAACCGTCACTTTCCACGGTTTACGGACGTTTGGTTCTCACCGTGGTTCTTGTCGGACTGTCCATCCACATTGAGCGCGTGCACATCACCGGCGTCACTCGCTTGGTGGTTCACACACGATTCCGAGTTGCCATCCACGGTCTGACCCTTCGAAGCACGGGCTTTCCTCAAGGAGTCCTTCAACGTCGGACTTGACGGGCTCGGAGCCCAGTGCATCAGAAGCCACGGCTATGGTGACCACCTTCGTGCCGAGTGGCAGCGAACTGGCTGCGGGCACCTTTGCGACCCTCTGTTCGAGAACTGGAAGCTTTGGTGCCGGTACGCACCTTTCGTCAAGTATCGACTTGGCCTCGTTGGCGTCGTGCACCGTCTGAACGAGAAATCCTCCAACTGGTCGGGCAGCCCCCCGCAATCAGCTCTCTGCTTTTCGCTGATCGCAGTATGAAATAGCCCGCAATTAGGGCAACCACGACAAGACCCGCCCAGGCCCAGGCTGGATTGATATCGAGCTTGCGGGCGACCCACTTGACGCCTTGATCGATGTGTTGCACGCTCGCCACAGACACCTACCCTGTCGCTATGAAGGTGGCGTCGGCCGGCTCACCCACCGGTGTCGGATCATCGAGACCAAGGGCGAGAGCTACCGGCTCCAAGATGCCAAGGCCCGGAACGGGCGTGCCAAGGCCGGCAGAAAGGGATCTGGTCACCAGCTGGTGGAGGGTGACGGCGGGTCCGTGGACGAGGCTCCGACCCCCGAGTAGCTTCTGACCATCGCGCTACCGTTTTCGACCGGTGCGCGCTACTGAGTTGGACCGGTATTCACATGTGCCCTCATTCACTGGAAAATGTGGTCGTGATATCGACGAGGCAAAGGCGCAAGACGGAGGCAGATGATTATCGAGCAGGATCCTCAAGCCACTGACGCGCTGGCTAGCTTTCGCCTTGACGGTTGCCGGGCCGTCGTCACCGGGGCAAGCTCAGGCCTTGGTTGGCGATTCGCCCAGGTACTAGACGGCGCGGGTGCTCGGGTCGCAATCGTGGCACGACGCGCTGATCGCCTCGAAGAGCTGGCAAAAGAGCTGGCTGATCCAGTCCTCATCGTGGCTGACCTGACAGAGAGCGGCTCTCCTCAACAGGTGATCGAAACAGCGGCGGCGGAATTGGGCGGCATTGACGTCTTGGTCAACAATGCCGGCAGGGGCGATATCGGCCCTGCCGAGGACGATACGACCTTCCGAGCAATCGTGGAGCTCAACTTGAACGTCCCTTTCGAACTCGCTCAACGCTGTGCGCGCCTCTCACTCGCCGACTCGTCCAAGCTCTCAATTGTCAATATCACTTCGATGTTGGGCACCGTCGCCTCCCGGTCGTTGCCTCAGGCCTCCTATGCCGCGAGTAAGGCTGGCCTCAACCATCTCACCAGGGAACTGGCCAACCAATGGGCACGATCGGGTATCCGGGTGAACGCCGTCGCTCCCGGATGGTTCCGCTCCGAAATGACTGCTGAAACCATGATCGATGACCCGAAAGGGGCGAAGTACATCGAACGCTATACGCCGATGGGACGGCCTGGCGCCGTGAATGAGCTCGACGGGGTCCTGTTGTTCCTCGCTTCGGACGCCTCGTCGTACGTCACGGGCCAGGTGATCGTCGTCGATGGCGGATGGACGATCGTCTGAACTCACCCCCGGTCTCAGCCGATCTACCGTCGGCGTGCCTTCCGCTGGGAGGTCCCGGACTGGGAACGTGACCAGTCCCGGCGGCTCCGCAGATGGGTGCACTACTTCGTGTAGCGGACGCTCAGCCTCCGTTGCCGAGCGCCTTGACCACGTTGGCGCCGAGGTCGGGGTCGACTTGGCGCCAGTACTCGCCGACACGCGACGCCACGTCGGGCTTGAGGCCGGGACCGTGGCTGGCGTGACCGATGATGTTGGTCAGCAGGTGGTCGCGGTCGGTCTCGGACATCACCTCGCGGTACATCGTGCCGGGCTGGACGAAGTCGGTGTCGTCGCGATGGGCGTGGTATGCGGCCCGGACGATCTCTCCCGTGAGCTGGTAGGCCGGGTCGGCATAGTGGGCCGGGTCGGCTTGGGGGCCGCCGTAGCTGTTGGGCGCATAGACCGGGTCACCGCCTGGTCGGAAGTTCATGGGACCGTCTTGGTTGTAGCTGTGCACCGGCACCAGCGGCTGGTTGACGGGCAACTGGAGATAGTTGGGCCCGATACGGTAGCGGTGAGTGTCGGGGTAGCTGAAGAGCCGGCCCTGGAGCATCTTGTCCGGGCTGGGGGCGATGCCCGGCACCATGTTGGACGGCTCGAACGCGGCCTGCTCGACCTGGGCGAAGTAATTGTCCGGGTTGCGGTCGAGCACCATGCGGCCGATCGGGATCATCGGGTAGTCCGAGTGCCGCCAGACCTTGGTCAGGTCGAAGGGGTTGAACCGGTAGTCAGCGGCCTCTTCGAAGGGCATGATCTGCATCTCCAACCGCCAGACCGGGTGGTCGCCGCGTTCGATGGCGTCCCAGAGGTCGGCACGGTGGAAGTCCGGATCCTCGGCGGTCATGGCCTTGGCCTCGGCATCGGTGAAGTTCTCGACGCCCTGCTCGGTCTTGAAGTGGTACTTGACCCAGAATCGCTCTCCGCCGGCGTGAC
>JGI24130J36418_10000339_pt1 | contig 14871 bp, 14 predicted proteins | sample BarGraNGADG00212_FD_36418 | JGI IMG/M metagenome (IMG submission 36418)
CCACCTTCGAAGCGGAAGTCGCGGACTTCTTCGAGCACCTCCTCCAGGAAGCCGATCCCACGATCTTCGCCAGCATGGCCGCCCAGATGCCTGACCCCCTGTCCTTTGCCGACAGCGAACGGGGCAGCATCGCGCCGGACCTGCGGGCGCGATGCAAGCAGATCATGGAATCCGGTGGTCGACCACGGCTCGCACACCTCGCTCAGCTCTCTCATCCCCACTCTGCCTGCCTTCCAGGCTCGTGTCGTGAGCGAGCGCCATGGCGTGCTCAACGTCTCCGCGCACGACCCCGAGGCGGAGGGCTAGACTTCAAGGCAAGGCTCTCGCGCCCCAGGGAGACACTGTTACGTGCCTCGGTCCGCAGTCGCAATCGCTCTTCCGCCAGCCGAGTTTGCCGCTCTAAGCGCGCAGCTCGCTGAGTACGGCTATGAGCTGATCGAGGTCAGGACCGCGGAAGACCTCGCGGCGCTGCTGAACAAGCGTCGCGATATCGGCCTGGCCATCCTCGACGGCGAGAACGACTTCGACCGGGCGCTCGAGATGTACTCGCTGCTCCACGACGAGGATCGCAACATCCCGGCCCTGATGGTCGTGGCGGCCCGGGCCCTCGATCGAATGAGGTTGGCAGGGAAGGGCCGCGTCAAGGACGAGTACTTCATCAGGCCATACACGGCCGAGTCGCTTGGGTGGCGGGTCGAGGCCATGCTTATCCGGGCCGAGATCCCGGTCGAGGAGACCGAGAGCGGGATCATGAAGTCAGAGTCGCCGACTGAACCGTCCGGCGACGTCCACCGCGGCCAGATCGTCATCGTCTTCAATCCCAAAGGCGGTGTCGGCAAGACCACGATTGCCGTCAACGTGGCCGCTCTGCTACAGGTCCGAAAGAACCAGCGAGTGCTGCTCATCGACTGCGACACCGTGACGGGTCACATCGCCTCGTCGCTGGGCATGGAGAACGTCCGGACCGTAGCGGACGCCTGGGCCGAGGACCTCGACACCGGCGTGGAGGAGGCATTCGCGGATATAGCGGCCCCGCACCTGAACGGCGTCTCGGTTCTGGTCATGGCCGCGTCCCCTCTCCACACCGAGATCCTCGATCCCAAGCGCGTCGCCGAGGCGATCACCACCGCCTGTCGCGTCTACGACTGGGTAATCGTGGATATGCACCCGGACTATGGGCCGTTAAACCAGGTCGTCTTCGAGCGGGCGGACAAGATCATCGTCCCGGTCACACCGGATGTACCTGCCATCCGGGCCGCCGTCCAGTTCGGCAAGGTCGCCGTCGAGCTTGGAATCCGCGACCGTCTGGCCATGGTCGTGAATCGCGCTAACAGCGGCGTATCGGTCGCGGACGTGGAACGGACCGTTGGTATGCCGGCCCTGGCGGAGATCCGGTCGGCGGGCATGCTTTTCGTTCGGGCGGCCAACGAGGGTCGCTCGGCGGTGGAGCGCTTCCCCAAGGAGAAGGTCATTGGGGACATCGAGAACCTGTGCAACCGCTTGATGGCCAGCCGCGACTCGGGCGCAGCCAAGTCTGGCCAGGGCTTCCGCGGCATCTCCGGCGGCAGCCGGAACACCAACCCGTCGGTGCGCGCCTCTTAGGCGCCGACTCTCCCGGCACGACTCCGAAATCGGCGACTGACAGCATGCACGATCAAGCCATCGTGATGATCACCAAAGCCGATCCGGTCCCCAGCCCGGGTGGCAATTGCAACCTCCGCGCTATTGCCCTAGCAGAGAAGGTCCGCGTCGAAGCCGCCGGCGGAATACTGGGCTAATGCGACACGGCCGCCGGTGAAGCCTTTGGCGCTGCAGTTGGTTACCGCCTGCCGGGCGGAGCTGGCACCGGCCACCCAGCTCGGATAGGCAGAGAAGACAGACGTGCCGCCGGTGATCTGGTTCCATTGGTACTGAGTCGAATAGAAACCGATGCCGGCCGTGTTCATTGATTGTAGATACGCGACCGCACCCCCGAGAACCGCCATGTTGAGGGTGACGTCGGTCCGCCAGCTGTTGTTGATCTCGACGTCGAGCCACCACAGGTTCGGGGACGGCGTGCTGGTTGCGCCCGGAGAGGCTAGGCCCAGGGAGACATAGGCGCTGGCCGCCGTCCTGTAGGAGTCGGCCGCCGCGTTCCAGCCGTAGTCGTAGGCGCAATCGACGGTATCTGATCCCGGCACCGCCGGTGTGTTGCATTGGCGCGGGGACGTTTGGTCATCGGGCCAGCGGGAGGAAAGAGCAGGTCCGGGGTTACCGGTGTTGGCGTAGAGCTGCGCCCTTACTCCGCCCGCCCACGCGAGCTCGGGCGGGCCATCGCCCGTACCCAGGCATGGGTTGGTGATGAATACGATCCCCTTGTTCACGCCCACGATCCCGAACTCGGCGTTGGTGGGGAATGGGCGGCCGCACTGCGGGTAGGAGATGTCGTACCAGCACGGTGTCGCTGCGGTATCACAGTTGAGAGCATGCTGCCAGCCCATGTCGACTTCGGCCACGGCCGCGTGGACCCCGATAGTGCCTGTCAGAAGGACGCCGACGCTGAAGACGGTAGCCCACTTGCTCGGGGACGCGCCTACCTGGAGCCTGTCGGGTCGCGCTTTGCCGGCCAGCACGTATGCGTCGAGGACGGCCCACAGATGGTAGACGAACAACATCAGATCGAGGATCAGTAGGCTTGTCAGCCACCCCTGGTCTAGAGCCAGACCGAACAGCGAGCTGCGGTCGAAGATAAGGATCAGTGCGAAAACGCCTATGACCGCCAGCGTCGGGATCGCCACGATCGCGCCACGAACCAGATTCCCTGCCGATGCCTGCCCAAGGCCCGGGAATAGGAAAGATAGCAGCGCGGCCCCAGATGGAGTCTTGAGCAATGCTCGGACACGAGCGGCGAATGGCGAACCCACAGACCCATATCCTCCGGGCCACGATGGTACGGCAATTCCAAGCGTGTTAGCCGCCGTCGAGCCCATGGCCGACGGGCCAAGTAGCGGATCAATCCGGCGGCGGTTTGGTCGACCTGGTCATGGCCTCGCGGCGCCTGTGTCAGATGCTCGCCGCATATTCTTACCTCCATGGGCGTCGCCCACGAGGTCGTCCTACGCACAAGATCTAGCGGTCCTGTTGCCCCTTCACCACAACATGTTGTGGTGTTGGCGCGCCCGGAGGGAACCGAACGCACTCCACCAACCATCGTGATCGAGGGCTTGGACGAGATGGTCCAGGCTCTTCTCGCCGCATAGCCAATCTTGGGGAGGAGACAACGATGGTCGGCGCGAGAGGAGTAAGGCCCACGCTTTCCAACTGAGATACGAGATCGCGCTGGCTGCTGTGCGGGTGGTCGAGGTGGCGTAGTCGGCAGCCCGAGAGGATTTGAACCGACCGTAGCGACCTGAATGTCCCATTGGCGCTCTCGTGCGAGATCGTCGGCGGAAACCGCTGGTCTCATGTGGCTGTGGGATGAGGCTTCGTGCTCGTGCCAGCCGTCTCAAGCGACCTCGGCGCCGGACTGTCTGCCGGCGCGGCAGTGCGTTGGAGTTTCGGCTCGGAGCGGCTCCGCGAGGTCTTGACTCTCCTATTGGCTGGCCCGGCGGCCGTCGTGCGATTTCCTCACGGAACTTGGGCTTCTACGACCGATGGCCGCGGGCGTCGCGGGCCAGCTCCTCCTGGACTGCTTGAGCATAGGAAACCCGAGTGTGCCGGACGGAGTCCATCCGGCACACTCGGGTTTCCATCCTCGCGGCCTCGGTTTGAAGGGGAGCAGGCTGAGGCTGAAAGTAGGTGCCCCCTATGGAACTCCTAATCATCATCGTGATTCTCATCCTCGTTTTCGGCGGCGGGTTCGGCTTCTACCGCCGTCGCTGAGGCCGACCATCCATTGCTGCTACCGCAGAGGGCAGCTGACCTGACTGCTAAGAAATCGTTCACCCGCGAAGAGGCGCTTGCCGCCGACCACGAGCCCTGTGTGGGCTCGACCGGTGACTATCGACGGCACGTTGCCTATTCCCGCGCCACGCCCCGGGGCACACAGGAAAGAGACGGCGGACAGCATGAAGGGCTTCGTTGACGACATTGGGCGGCTCACCAAGGCGTGGGGATCAAAAACCCAGATTCGCTCATGCGGCCCGTCCGTAGTACTCGTGGATCAGGCCGCCGAGCAGGTCAGTTCGCCGAACGTGTCGAGGGTTCACGGGCATCGTAGCCTCGCCTTCGGTCAACGGTGGCACCAGGCCGAGGGCCCGATGGGGCCGGCCGCGGTTGTAGTGAGTGGCATAGGTTCGAAGCGTCCGATCGAGATGGCGCCGACCCAGGATCAGCGTCCAGTCGGTGCACTCCGCCCGGACCGTCTCGATGACTCGTTCCGCGTAGGCGTTGGCGTTGGGCGCACGGACCGGAGTGCGGATTACTCGGGCTCCCTCCGAGCGAAATACTTCATCGAACGGTCTGACGAACTTGGTGTCCCGGTCGCCGATGAGGAATCGGACGGCGGTCGGGCGACCATCGAGCTCCATCGCCAGGTTGCGGGCCTGTTGGGTGACCCAGGCTGCATCTGGATGCACAGTCGAGGAACTCACGTGGATACGCCGGCTTCCGAGTTCGATGAATAGGAGGACGTAGAGCGTCTGGAGCCAGGCAGTCTCCACGGTGAAGAAGTCGCACGCGACGACTCCTTGAGCTTGAGCCCGGAGGAACTGCGTCCAGGTCGGTCCCGTCCGCCGCGGGGCAGGGCCCAGTCTCGCGGTTCGGATCAGCGTGCGAATTGTCGCGGCCGAAACAGCGATCCCGAGCTTGGCGAGTTCACCCTTGATCCGCACGCAGCCCCAGCGCGGATTCTCTCTCGCGATCCGCAGTACAAGCTCGCGGACCTCAGGGTCGATCAGAGGACGTCCGGGCAGCCCGGTCTTGCCGTATGTCCACTTCTTCCTCACGAGCTCCCGGTGCCAACGCAGCAGGGTGGCCGGCGTAACCAGAAAGCTCGGCCATCGCTCTCGCGGAATTGAGCGGCTGGCCGCGGCGAGTATCACTCGATCGATACCCCGGAACGGCTGCGGGCCGGACTTTCGTCGAAGGACACGGAGCTCGTGGCGAAGGACGAGAATCTCGAGATCCTTGGAACCATCATCGCCGTGGGAGCCGGCGAGTAGACGAGAGAGCAAACGAACGATCAGGCCGAGGAGGAACAACATCGGCGCATTCTAGAGTCGTGTCAGTCGCGAATCCGGGTTTTTGACCCCCACAAGGTCGATAGCTGGCCGGTCTCAGTCAATTCTCGATGTGACTGGTGCCGGCCAGCGTCATGGCGTCGTCCGCCGCCTCGGCTAGACGTTCGGTCTTGGTGAGGTACACCTGCACTAGTCGGACCTTGCTGCGCTCGATCAGTAGACCGTGCGTACCTCGAAGGCGGACCCACTCCTGGGTCTTCTCATTTCGCTTTCCGGGCCAGTGGAGATACATCCAGCCAGCCGCCTGCGCATCCTCCCGGCCGCCGTATTTCAGCTTGCCGCGATAGCGAGTGCCATCGTCCATCACGACCACGATGGCCCGCTCCTTGAAGTGGGCGTCCTCCAGGGCTTGATCCCATGCTGAGTCCGTCAGTTCTCGGCGGAGCCAGGTTGCTCGCTTGCCATCAGAGGCTCGAACTGTGCGCCAAGCGAGGGCGAGGACGGCACCAGAAACCACGGCCAGGACCAATGCGAAGGCGATAGAGGCCGCGTCCGCCTGCCATGCCGATGGGGTCGACGTGACCGTTGGGACCGCGGCCTGGCTTGCAGGTCGAGCCAGAGCGGATGTGGTGAGCGCTGCGACCCATTCAGTGGAAGACTCGCGACGATGCTCCAGGTCGTCCATTCCCATTGCGAACGCGGGCGCTGAGCGCCGAACAGATAGAAGATCTTGAGCGCGAGGAAACCCGGGGCCAGGAACAGCGCGGCCTGGACCAGATCGACGTTCACGGCCTATGCGTCGTCGGCGTCGTCCGGGTAATCCGGCTTCTTGTCGTCGCCGAGCAACGCCTTCGAGACCTTGTTGAGTTCTTCCTCTCGAGCCTCGCGGAGTTGGCGTTCCCTCTCTGCCTGCGCCTGCCGTCGCGCTTCGTCTTCACGTTGTTGTTGCCGTTCGGTTTCGTCGCTCACTACAGGGCCTCCCTCTTAAGAAGAACGCGCTCCCGATGTGCTGCCGATCATGTCCAACCCTATACCGGTGGCGAGCGTCGTGGGTGGCCAGAATTGCGAATCACGCGTCCGGCTACGACGGAAAAGCGGCTGATAAGCTGGCCTCGCTAGGCTACCGCCAGCCCCCGCTCCGCTAGTCGCCGATGATCCCGGCCCCGGTGCCGGCCAGTTCGAGCGGCCGCGTCGGCGAGTATGGAGGGTGCCGCCCTGCCTAGGTAGCTCGAAGTAGTCCTGCGGCTCCGCCGCATAGCGTCTCGTTGAGGGATGGGACCCCTGCTCGGCGAGGAGGCGTTCGTTGACTGCCTGGCCGTACGCTTTGCCATGAGATCAATGGTACGGAATCGAACCGCCACGGGGAACAATGAACGCGGTGTCCTAGGTCGAGATCTCAGGAATGCTGCTTTCGATGTGGCGCACATGGCCCTCGAATGCCTGGCCATTGAGTACGAACCCGAAGTATCCGCAGAATTCGGCCAGGATGTCGCGGGCTAGATCAGTGCGGATTGCCGAATCCGCCAGCCCAGCGAGTTGAACTCGACGACTGAGTATTAGGTCCACGGTGCTTGTGGCCACATATGTCTGGAAGAACCCCATGAATGCGCTCGGGTCGTCCGTGAGCCGCCGTCCCAGCGGCTGAGTCACACCTATTCGAATGTCAAGACTTTCGACGCCGCTCCCTTCATAGAACCTCCGCGCGAAGAGAAGGCACCCGAATGTGAAGGCGAACATCGCGGTGAGATCCAGTGCGCCGTCTTCCTCCCACAAGCCCTCACGAATGCGCACGCGAAGATTGTTGGTCACCTCGATTAGAGAGCTCGCGCGGGAATATGTGTCCTGGCGGGATCGCTCGATCAATACGCGTCCAGGCTCACGAACCACGGCTGATGGTGGCAGAGTCTGTGGGTCAATCGAACGCGGCACCATGATGCCCCCGTGCGATCGGACCGCGGAGCGAGAGATTCGCTCGGGGATGTCCAGGATCGGCACGACGTCCGGCCTGTCCACGGGAATGAGGTCACAAAGCCGAAGCGTTTCCGCCTCTGGTTGGGGAACCGAGGCCGAGGCAACTGGCTTTGCCGACAGGGTGGGTGCGTACTCCGGGATGGCGTCGGATGAACCCTGAACCATGGCTCGAACAGCCGCCCCGGTCTTGGCAACACCTGCCTCGATGATCGCCTGCACGCCCCCAGCGCTGTCGATCGGGGCGCATTCCATTGCGTCGGATCGCCGGTAGATGTAACCGGGACGAACTACCGCACGGTTGGTCTCGTCATTTCCAATCGCCTTGCAGATCGACGGCACGCGTGAAAACTCCGCCACTCTGACCACGCCGTAGCGCAACCCATCTATCACAATGTCGACGCAGGTGATGGGTACCGGGGGGTCGAAATACGTGCGTATTGCTTTCCCGATATCAGTAACGTCTGGCAGTGGATCGTCGTCGCGAAGACCCACAGACTCAAATCGCCCTTCGCCTCGGTCCGCAACGCCAAATACGATGAGTCCGCCGTTGCGGTTCGCTAGACAAACAACGTCCCGAGCTAGCTCGATCCGGCCTCGGAGGGACGCCCAGCCGACCGTTTCCTTGAAGTCGAGCGTCGTGGTTTCCGCCGGATGAACTAGCAGCGTCCGGACCTCATCCTCCAGACTCACGGATTCCACCCCATTCGTTCCACTGTGACCCCCTCCCCGCTCAATGGTGTGATTGGATATTAGTCCGCACAGCTTGGCTTGTAGACGCTGAGGTGAAAGTTCGGGACGACGAGATCGTGAAGGCGAGACTGGCTCACCCTGACTACCTGCCGCCGATCGCATCAGCGATGGCACGCTCTCTGGTTAGTGTGGCGCGCCCGGAGGTTCACCTGAGACAAATGCTTTGTTCTTCAGTTGCGCCGCGCCGTGTCAGCCTACAAGTGACGGCGGACCGACGCGCTCCACGTCCTCGCGGAGGATGGCCAATAGCTGATCTTCTGTTGGGGCTGGGCTCCTGAGGACGCGGGCTTTGAGCTTTTCGAGGTGGTAGAAAGCAACAGGGCTTTCGGGCCGCGTTCCCGATGAAGAGGTCCATTCTGTGTCGAACCGGTTGAGTGCGTTGAGCACCAGTTGGCGATGGTCCTCCGGCAGCCCGGACAAATACCTAGCTCTCGCTTGGGTCGACGGCAGACCCATTCTGACTTTGTAGTCAAAGCGCCCGCTTCGGATGGCCGCTGGGTCGAGCGCATCGATTTCGCTGTTGGTGGCAAGGACGAATACGACCCAATGCTGGGAACGCAGGGCTTTGAGACGCGGAAGCATGCCCGCTGTGATGAATGCGCCGAGAGTTCGTGACCCGTAGGGACCCTCCATCTCGGGGCTTCGCTTCTTGAAGAAGTCCTCGCATTCGTCGAAGAGGACGACGATGCGTCGAAGCTTCAGCAGGTCCTTGAAAACGGAGCTGGCCTGAGACTCGAAACCCTCCAGGCCACCATCTCGAAGAAAGTCGGGGGGCGAAAGGGTGAGGAGAGGCCAACCGAGGTCGCGCGCTAGGCATTGGACGAGACTCGTCTTTGAGGTGCCGGGCGGCCCGGTGATAACGAGCGACGCGGCCACAGGGCGTCCAATGAAACTGGTCTCGATCGGGCGAATGAACTCGTGCTCGATGGCACGCCCCAGTCGGCCTCCCTCGGTAGGGTCCGCGACTGATTGGATTGCCCGGACTTCTGGTCTGTCGGGACGGCGCAGGATCGGCAGGAGATCAACCCACGGGATCGCGGAACGTGTTGGTGACTCAGTGATGTCGTACCGAGACATCACCTCTCGCTGTCGAAGTCGCAGGACGACATCTCGGTACCTGATCAGGAACGATAGAACGACGGCGGTAGCCCACGATTCGATGAGGCTCGACCACCTCGTTCTATCGTTGGCCCAGCCCCTGAAGTCGGCGACCTTCTTCATGGTGCCCGACACCAGCCTGAAGGTTCCGGCCAGCATCTGGAGAACGTGTTCAGCCGACTCCAACTGGTTCCGTTCGATGCGGTTGATGAGGAGATTCGAAAGAGCAAGTGCTACTTCATGGCTTGAGACCAGCGGCATTCCGCGTGCGCCGTAGGGGACCACTCTCGCCTGGGGCCAAGCGCCATCGGCAGTCTGTGCCTCTGCAATCAACGAAAGACAGCTGTCAATCAGTTCACGACTACCCGCCGGATCAAGTCGGTCTAGGAGCGTGGCGCTGAACGCCAGTTCCGCCGGGTCAAATCGGGAAGCTACGTTGGCATGGCGATACCCGATCTGCCTCAGCACGTCCCCTTGGATCCGCGAAGACAGGCCGTCGACGACATCCTGTGACCAGCACACGGAGTCAGGAAAGCGGTAGGCGACGGCGTCCACGGCGCGAACGGCATGCAGGGTGTAGAGGTCGTAGAGGTGGTCGCCAGCCCGGACCTTGCCGCCCTGCCACGTTCGCAGCTGCTCATGAGTCTCGCTCGCAAGAGCCACTAATCCCTGAGGTGGACGACGTGCGGTGCGTCTCCCCGGCGCGTCCCGATCTTGATACGCATCCAGTGCGACCCACGCCAGCAGGAAATGGCTGGCGCGGTACATGTGGTAGTCGTCAGCCGCACGCCGCCTAAGCAGCTCAGCCTTGCTCGTCTGCAGACTTGCGAGGATGGCAGATACGTCCGCTTCGAGGCTTGCGGTCTGCTGACCGCCTGGCACGTCTTTATCTTCGGCAAGGACGCGAGCCAGGTCCACGAGTGCTGCCGTCACGCGGTAGGCCGCAACCGTTCCAGAGTCGTATCGTCCCTCCTCCTCCGTTCGGATGGTGTCGCGAACGAACATGCGACGGCCGCGATCCCAGAAGCTGACGACGGCAGAACCGGCATCCTCAATTGCTTCTCGCAAGACGGCCAGCTCTGCGTCGTAGTCCATTCGAACCCCCGATCAATTGTCAACGGCCGTCCCCGCCGAGGTTACAAGCTGCATGGAGCAAGGTCCGCGCATCTTCAGCAATAGCCGGAGCGGGAATGTCGTCGGGGCTCGGCGCCCGCGAGCGACCATGGCCTCACCAAGGATATCGAGTCCTTTGCCACGCGCAACTTGGAGTTCGCTGGCATCGACCCTCGGCTCCACGTGATACAAGCACATCAGTTCATCGGACGGGCACAACCAGACCGTGCCTGGCTCACGACGTGCGAGTTCGCTGATCGCAACGTTGTCACCTGCTCACAGACAGGCGCGCCCAGAGGGAAGCTTGCGCTGATGTGGGCCGCCCGTGTTGGACCGACTAGACTCGTCCGAATGTCGACCGAACGACCGTCATCCTTCGCCCACGCGGAAGAGACCGAAAGGCAAAGCCGATCGGGACGAATACCGCTAGCCGATCGGTTGCGCCTCGGGCTGGCCATTCTGCCGGCCTCAGAGTCGCAGTTCCGGCACGTTCGCGACGCCGTAGCCCGTCACTACCCCCAGGCCGATCTTTCAGTCCTGAGCGACGCCTTCGAGTTCGCCAGGCTTGCCCACGACGGACAGACCCGTGTCAGTGGTGAGCCCGTCATCGCGCATCCCCTGGCCGCCGCCCAGATCCTGGCAGACATAGGCATCGACCCGATCGCGGTCACCGCGGCCATCCTGCATGACGTCCCCGAGGACTCGGAGTTCACGCTGGCCGAGATCGAGGAGAGGTTTGGCGCCGAAGTGGCTCAGCTCGTGGACGGCGTGACGAAGCTTTCGAAGTTCAGCACGCACAGCCACGAGGAGCAGCAGGCCGAGAACATCCGAAAGATGTTCCTGGCCATGGCCGACGACATCCGGGTCGTCCTCATCAAGCTGGCCGACCGGCTGCACAACATGCGCACGCTATACGTGCTGCCATCGGACAAGCAGACCCGCATCGCCCGCCAGACCCTCGAGATCTACACTCCGCTGGCCGAGCGCCTCGGCATCTGGAGCGTCAAGTGGGAGCTCGAGGACCTGGCCTTCAAGACCCTCGAGCCGGAGGCCTACCGCGGGCTGGCCCGTATGCTCGACACGCGCCGGAAGGGACGCGAGGCGTTTATTCGTCGTGCTATCGAAGCGCTGCGGCCGGTACTCAAGGAGGCTGGCATCGAGAGCGAACTGTCCGGTCGCCCAAAGAACCTCTACAGCATCTGGAAGAAGATGCAGCGCAGGGGAGCCGATGTCGATCAGATCTATGACGTCTATGGGGTCCGGATCCTGGTCAACGAGATCAAGGACTGCTACGCGGCGATTGGCGTGGTCCACTCTCTGTGGCGGGCCATCCCTGGCGCCTTCAGTGACTACGTCGCCATCCCGAAGAGGAACCTGTACCAAAGTCTTCATACGGTCGTCGTCGCCTTCGACGGCAGGCCGCTGGAGATCCAGATCCGGACGCAAGCTATGCACGCCGTGTCCGAGGTCGGCATCGCGGCGCACTGGCGATATAAGGAGGGTACGCCGCCCGATCGCGAGTACGATGCCAAGCTGGCCTGGCTGCGCCAGGTCATGGACTGGCAGCGCGACGTATCCAACGCGACCGAATTCGTTGAGGGCGTCAAGCTCGACGTCTTCCAGGATCAGGTCTTCGTCTTCACGCCCAAGGGCGAGGTCAAGGATCTCCCTGCCGGCGCGACACCGCTCGACTTCGCCTACCGCATCCATACCGACATCGGGCACCGCTTCATTGGGGCGAAGGTCAACAACCGCCTGGTATTTCCGGACTACAAGCTCAAGAACGGCGACATCGTCGAGATCGTGACCACCAAGGCCACCCACGGCCCATCGCGCGACTGGATGAACCTTGTTCGGACCAGCCGCGCCCGCGAGAAGATCAGGCAATGGTTCAAGCGCTACGAGCGCGACGAGAACATTGCCCACGGCCGCGAGTCGCTGGAGCGGGAGCTGCGCCGCCTGGCCCGGACCAACCTCGGGGCAGTGGGCCAGAATCGGATTCTGGAGATTGCCCGTAGCTACAAGTTCGACAACCTGGACGATTTCTACGCCGCGGTAGGGTACGGCGCCGTTGGCGCGCAGCAGGTCGTTAGCCGGCTCGGCGTCGTCGACGATTCTCAGCTGGCGCTACCCCCCACCGCCATGCCACCGAGCCGGTCGAGCCAGGGCAGGGTCCGCGTAGAGGGGGTCGGGGGCCAGCCGGTCAGGCTCGGCAAGTGCTGCCATCCGATTCCGGGGGATGAGATTATCGGCTTCATAACTCGCGGCAAGGGCGTGACGGTCCATTTGCGCAATTGCCAGACGATCTCGGGCGAGCGCGAAACCGCCCGGCTGATGGAAGTTCAATGGGAGAGCCACATCCAGCAGACCTATCCGATCTCGATCCGCCTCGAGGCGTACGACAGGACGGGCCTGCTGTCCGACATAAGCCAGGTGGTCGCCGATAACAAAGTCAACATCCTGGCCGCAAACGTGGCCGTGACGCCCGACCGCACGGCCACCGTCCGGGCCACGCTGGAAGTGGCATCAGTCGCCCAACTGGCCCGGGTCATGAGTAGGCTCGAGCAGCTCAAGGATGTCATCTCGGTTCAGCGCGACCTGGGTTAGCACCTTCATGCCACGTGCACACGCCCGTGATCTTGCAGAGAGAGACTACGGCCTCATGGACTATACGCGACCCGTTTCCGATCTTGCGCTTGACGCGGATGCACCCACTGCCAGGCGCTGCATATCTGGCAAAGCCAGGCCGATCGAAGCGCTATCACGAGGGGCCCCTTTGCGTCCGGACTTTGCCGGCTTCGATCGGACTTAGGCGATCCCCTGCTCCGGCCCGAGATCCGTCCCGCGAGCTGCGCGCCGCCGTGGTATGGGGCGCGCGCACGAGCAGATGGTCGGCCGGGGACGCGAGGTCGTGGCGACTCGCCACATCCGTGTCCGCAAGCGCCACATACCGCCGAACCGTGTCGAGACTCGTATGGCCGAGGATCCGCTGGAGGGTGAACACGTCGCCGCCGTTGACGAGGTAGTTGTGGGCGAACGTGTGGCGGAACGTGTGCGGGGAGCAGCGCCGCTCAAGCCCCGCGCGGGCTTTGAGGCGCTTGAGGATCTGCTGGATACCGTGGAACGTGAGCCCGGTTCCCGACTCCGCAAGGAAGACGGGCTCGTCGGGCTCGCCCCGGCCTCGCTCGGCGAGATACCGCCCGATCGCCCGGCGCGAACTCGTTCCGACGGGCACGAGCCGCTCCTTGGCGCCCTTGCCCATAACCTTGATCGCGCCGTCGGGCCGCAGGTCACGAAATCGGATGCCAGCCGCTTCGGAGACGCGTAGGCCGGTATCGAGGAGGAGCAAGAGGATCGCCTTGTCGCGGGTGCCCGCGAGGGCGAGAAGCTCGCGTAGCTCGTCGTCGCTTAACGGCTCGATGAGCTTACGCGGTACCCTCGGCTTGGCGAGGCGGCGGATGGCCGCGGCCTCGGCGAGCTCTTCGGCCACGAGCCAGTTGCCGAACACATGCAGGCAGCGGACGTAACCAGCAACGCTCACAGGCGCCAGGGTGGCGCGAAGCTCGACGAGCCAGGCGCGCCAGGTCGGCGCGTCGATCGCCTCGAGGACCGCGTGGGGACCGAAGCGTGCGACCGCCCGCCGAAGGATGTCGCCATACCAGCGGACCGTCTTGGGCGAAAGCCCTTCGGCGGCTTTCGCGTCGCAGAACAACTCCACGGCATGGCCGATCTCAAGGGGCCCCGCAGGTGCTGCAGGCCCGCGAACCGCCATCCGAATCTGATTCCCATCGTGCCGGCCACGAGAATCAGATGCCCGGCCGTTTGACTCGGAAGTGTCAGATGCCCATGGATCTAGGGTGTCAGATGCTCGCCGCATATTCTTACCTCCATGGGCGTCGCCCACGAGGTCGTCCTACGCACAAGATCTAGCGGTCTGCTTGCCCCTCCACCACAACATGTTGTGGTGTTGGCGCGCCCGGAGGGATTCGAACCCCCGACCATCTGATCCGAAGTCAGATGCTCTATCCACTGAGCTACGGGCGCGCGGCTGCCGATGATACCGCCTGCGGGGCGAGGCTGGCAGGGGCCGCTCGGAGCCGCTTGGTCCGCGTGACCCTTTGGTCCGTAGAGATTACGCACGCGCGTTGACCGAGCGGGCCGGAGCGACGTAACGTCCGGGGATCGGTCGAAGAGGGAGGCGAGACCATGAATTGGGATCCGAAGCGCTTGTTGGCCGCTGTGGTTCTTACGGCGATGCTGGGCGGTTGCGTCGGCGGCGGAAGCGCCGGCTCGAGTCCCTCGAGTGCGACGCCGTCCGTGAGCGGCACGGGCATGACGCTGAGCATTGCCAACCAGACGACGATCGCGGTGACCCTGGTCGTCAACCAGAAGGTGATCGAAGTCGTGGGCGCCGGAGGATACGAGAACCCGATCAAAGCCGAGCTGCCGGGCCTGCCGTGGGATGTCGAGACTCGATCGCCGAGCGGTCGTGTGCTTTCGTCGATGACCGTCAAGGCGGGCGACGTCTGGCAGACGACTCCCGACGCCAGCGGCAACTCGGAGGCCAAGGGCGACGCCGTAAGGGTCGATCTATCCTGCGGGCGCCTCGATGTCTGGTCCGGACCGCCGCTGCTCGGCCCGCCGCCCGGCCCCGGCACCTCCGGCGACTGCATCTGAACGACTACGAACCAGCCACGAAGCACGGCGCGGCTCGCGGGCCGGCCCATCACCGGAACGGAACGTTAACCCGCCGCAAACACCCGACTTGACAGCTTGGCCC
>JGI24130J36418_10000345_pt1 | contig 14734 bp, 12 predicted proteins | sample BarGraNGADG00212_FD_36418 | JGI IMG/M metagenome (IMG submission 36418)
GCGGCGTTAGGCTCGGTCGTGACGTGTCCCGGCAGTCTCGAATGCCGATAAAGAGGGGAAGACCGATGTTCGACAACGTGACCGACACCTGGGGCGAAACGGTCATCGGCACGTCGGGGGAGGCGCTCGGGGCTTTGTGGGTGGCATCGCCTGGGTCAACCATGGCGGCGACGCTTCGCCGCTCACCCGAGTGAGCCCGGGGGCGGGCCCCGACAACTGGGCGTGGCGACAGGGGCCGCTGCACGAGCCCGGGGAGGCGGTGGTCTTCGACGTGGACGGCGTGCTGTCCGACGCGGTCGGCCGTCAACACTTTCTCGAGCACGGGAGGAGGGACTGGGACCGTTTCTTCGCTGCCTGTGGGGATGATCCGGTCATCGAAGAGTTGACGCGACTGATGGAACTCCTGGATCCGCGGCTACAGGTGATACTCCTCACCGGGCGCCCATTCAGTGTGCAACCTCAGACATTGGCCTGGCTCGAGCGCTATGGACTCCGGTGGGACCTGTTGGTGATGCGGGCCCGGGGAGACTACGCCCACGTGACCCGGTTCAAGAGGGACGAAGTAGAGGAGTTGCGGTCATTCGGATTCGATCTCCGGCTGGCTTTCGAAGATGACCCCAACAATTTCGCCATGTTTCATGCCGAGGGAATCCCGTGCGTCTACATCCACTCGGGGTACTACGAATAGCTTGCGGAGAGTTCAGGACCAATCGGATCCCGACAGACGGGTGGAGGGTTCGCGGCCGGCGATGAACCAACCGGCAACCAGGGCCAGGCCGGCCAGCAGAAGAGGTGGCACGTCGCCATAGCGGGCATAGACGGTCCATCCCGACCGCCGGGACAGGTCGGCGAACACGATCTGCCGGGCACCGAGGGCGGAGCGGGACATGAGTCGGCCCCGATTGGTGAAGGCGGCACTGTAGCCGGTGGGAGCGGCCTGGAGCAGGTCCCGGCCCTCTTCTGTGGCCTGGACTTCCGAGGCGGCGATCTCCTGGGTGGGCACCTGTGAACCGGCGTACGAGGAGGTATTGGTGGGCACGATCAGAAGTTGTGCCCCGTTGCGCACCGACGGCCGACCCCGGTTGGCATAGAACACCTCGAACGAGATCATGGTTCCCAGACGGGCCGCCGGTGTGGTCAACAGACCCGACCCGGTACCGGGGATGGCGTCGAGGGGAACGGCTGACAGGTTGCCCAAGTGGGCGAAGAGACCCCGCCAGGGCACGTACTCCCCGAACGGCACCCGGTGCACCTTTTCGAACCGGTCCACCAATTTCCCGTCCGGGCCCCATGCCACCACCTCATTGCGAAAGGCGGTGGAGGACACCGACTCGGTGACGCCCACCACCAAGGTGGTGTGGAGCCGGTCGGCCAGGGCGGAGAGACGTGCCTCTTGGATGGTCCCATCGATGTTGGTGTCGAGAGACACCACGTCTTCGGGCCACAGCACCAACTGCGGGGCGTGGCCGCCATCGAGTTGCTGCATCCTTTCGGTGGCTGCCTGTTGAGCTGCCAGGACGGTGGCCGGGTCCACCTGCGACTTTCGGAACCCCCGGACCCCGCCCCCTTGGACCGCAGCGGTGGATACGGTGCCCAGGGAAGGACCACCGTCGGGGGCGTAGGTGGCGATGATCACCGTGGACACCAGAGTGACGATTGCCAACAGTCCGATCAAGGCCAAGGCGCCACTGCCGGCAATGGCGTTCCTGACCGACACGTCTCCGGCCAACCCTGTGCGGGCAAAGGTTCTGGCGCGTCGCTGGTCACGGACAGCAAGGTGAACAGCCACGAGGGCGGCGGCCGTCGCCACGCCGCCCAGATAGACAGTGCCGGTCAAGGCCAGGGGGCCGCCCAGTCGAGCCACGGCCAGTACCGGCCCATCGGCCTGGCCCAAGAAGACCCCCCCGATCGGCAGTCCTCCGAACGGCCATGTCATCCGGACGGCTTCGGCCAAAGTGAGCGCGGCAGGGAAGGCCAGGGCCCGGGACAGCGCAGGACCCGCCGGGACCATCAGGCAGGCCACCGCGGGAAACAGGGCTTCGAGGGCGATGAGGGCGATGGCCCCGGGCAACGTGAACGACCGGAACAGGGCCAAGCCGGGCACAAAGCAGCCGAGGCCGGCCAGCCACCCGGCCCACAGCCGGGTCCGGGGGCGGAGACCACCGAGGCGCCACCAGAGCAGACCGGCCGACGGAAAGGCCAGGATCCAGAATCCCCACGGAGGCAGGGAGAGCGCCAACCCCACTCCGGCGACGATGGCCGGCAGCGCCACCGCTCCCCGGCGCGGAACCACCCGATCGTGTAGATGATGCACGAACCTCAGTCGGGATGACCTCCATGGGGGGGGATCGGATGGGTCGACCGAGGCCACCGGTGACGGTGGCCAGGGCGACGGTGGCACGGGTGGCTCCGTGTTCATCGACTGGACTCTCCCAGTGAAGCGAGCACTGTACGTGCCGCACTCCGTCCGCTTCCCACACACGCAGGAATGCCGACCCCGCGGTAGGCGCTTCCGGCCACGGCCATGCCGGGGAGGGCGGCCACGGCTTCCTCGATCTTTGCCACCCGAATGAGATGGCCGACCCGGTACTGAGGGAAGGCTCCCGACCAGCGGGTGACCCGAGAATCGGAGAAGCCACCGTGGATATCGAGCACCTGTGCCAACTCCCCGAAGGCGGCGGCCGTCAACTCGTCATCGTCGAGTTGGGTGTGCCGTTCGTCGCCGTACCGGCCCACCGAGACCCGGATGAGCTCGGTGCCGGCCGAGGCCAGGTGGGGCCACTTCCTGGACAAGTAGGTGCATCCGGTCATGAGGGCCGGTCGCCCGCCGATGGGGGAGGTCCGCGGCACCAGAAATCCGGTTCCGTCCAGACGGCGATTGATGGCGTCGGGTTGCACCGCCAGTGTCACCACGCCCACCGACGAGTAGTCGATGGCGCTGAGCAAGCCGGCCGCCATGGGGGAGTGAACGGCCAACAGCACCGAGGCCGGTTGGGCGGGAAGGGCCAAGACGATGCCGTCAACGGCGAGGGCTCCTTCGCCGTTGCCGGTGATACCTGCCGCATTGATCCCGCCCAGGGTCAGTCTCCAGGTTCCCCCGCCGGAGGGATTGTCGCCGGAGGGATTGTCGCCGGAGGGATTGTCGCCGGAGGGATTGCCCGACGCCTGGGTGATGGCGTCCACCGATACCCCGGTATGGATGGACACATCCCAGGCGGAGCGCGGGTTGACGAGCTTGTCGACCAACCGATCGACAAGGCTCGCGGTTCCTTGGCGGAGTGACCAGAAAACCGGCGCCGACCCCGCCGGGCGAGGTAGGCGACCGAGACTGCGCATGAGGCTGCCGGTCTGGTGGGAGGCGGCGATGAGGGCGGGGAAGGTGGCGGCGGCGCTGAGTTCGTCGACGCCTCCGGCGTTGATCCCACCGATGAGCGGGTCCACCAACCGTTCCACCACCGGGCGGCCGAGGCGTTCGCCGATGATGTCGGCCACCGATCGGTCACCACTCACCGGGGCAGCGCCAAGATGGGGCATCACCAGATCCTTGGTCACCCGAAGTGACTCGCCCGGGCTCAGGAGACCCGACCGGGCTAGCGGCCACCACCTGGTCGGGACACCGAGATTGAGAGCGGCGGGCATTGGGCGGAGCCGNCCCCGGGCCAGGATCGACGCCCCGGTCGTGCCCACCGGGACGAGTTCGTCGCGCACCCCGATCTGTTCGCAGAGTTCGGTGGCCTCGGGTCGACGGGCCAGGAAGGCGTCGGCGGCCAGGTCGACGGTTCGTCCTGCGAACTCGGCGGAGTCCAGCTTGCCTCCGACCCGGTTGCCAGCTTCGAGGACATGCACGATGGGAGGACCGGCCCCGGTGGCTATGTCGGACGAGGTCACCAACTCCCAGGCGGCCGAGAGGCCGGCAATGCCTCCGCCCACCACGGCGATGACCGGGCGGCGGGGAGCGGTCACCTGNGTGTCGACGCGGGAGCGGCGCGGATCACGTTGGCGAGGATGTCGAGGAACTCGGGGTCATCGTTGAGCGAAGGCGTGCGGGCGAACGTCACCCCCAACGAGCGGGCCACACCGGCGGCTTCGACATCGAGATCAAAGAGGACTTCGAGATGGTCGGAGACGAACCCAACCGGACAGACCACTACCGACGTGGCCCCGTCGGCGGCCACCCGTCGGATTTCGGCCAAGAGGTCGGGACCCATCCAAGGATCCGCCGTTCGTCCTGCACTCTGCCACGCCACTCCCCAATCGAGATCGTCGATGATGTCGAGACCGAGGAGGCAGGCGATGTCGGTGGCTGACTCGTGGACTTGATCGGGGTACGGGTCGCCTTCGGCGGTCACTCTGGCCGGGAGGCTGTGGGCGGTGAAGAAGACCGACGTCTTCTGGCGCTGGGACGGTGTCAGTGCGGCTAGGACGGTGCTGGTCCTGGAGGCCAACAGATCGGCGAACCCCGGTGCCCGGTGCCACGACGGGATGCCCACGAACTGCGAGGGAGGAGCGGTTGCCGCTGCCGCTTGGCCCGCCCGGCGCAGGTACTCGCCGGAGCCGAGGGACGACTGGTGCGGAGTGAGGACGACTCCGATGATCTGTTCCACGTGAGCGGCAGCAAGGGCCGCTATGCCGTCCTCAATGTGGGGTGAGGTGTGTTTGGCGCCGTAGCCGACGACGTACTCACCGGGGGCCATCGCTTCGAGAGCGACGGCCAATCCATCCACCTGGCGTTGGGTGCGATGGGCCAACGGCGATATCCCGCCCAAGGCGTCATAGCGCTTCACGAGATCGGCGAGGAGCTCGGGGGTCGGGTGCCGGCCTCTTCGGATAGAGGTGTAAAAGGGTTCGATCTCCTCGGGCGTGCCGGGGGTACCGTGAGCCATGACCAGCACGCCGGTGAGTGGGGCGTGCCCTTCTGGCGGTCTGGACGGCTGGGACGGGTTCATGTCGGCGTTTCCACCCCAGCGAGGCCTTCGGCGTGGACCAGCCTGACCACCTCTTCGAGGATGGTCGGGTCGGTTTCGGGCAACACGCCATGGCCCAGGTTGAAGATGTACCCGGGTGTCGTTCCGGCCCGAAGCAGTACCTCCCGGGTTTCTGCCGCGGCCACCGGCCAGGTGGACAGACAGAGGGCCGGGTCGAGGTTTCCCTGGAGTGCGATGCCGGGCCCGACCCGACGACGGGCGTCGTCGAGTGGCACCCGCCAGTCCACACCCACCACGCCGCTGCCGGCAGTGGCCATGAGGGGGAGGAGCTCTCCTGTTCCCACACCGAAAAGGATGGTCGGGGTTCCGGGATGGGANACCGCCAACTCGGCGAAGAGCCGACGGGTGGCGGGCAGTACCAACTCCTCATAGTGGCGAGGAGTGAGGATCCCAGCCCAGCTGTCGAAGACCTGGACGGCATCCGCCCCGGCATCGAGCTGCGAACGCAATGAGGCCAGGGCCAGGTCGGTCAACCGGTCGATCAGTGTGTGCCAGAGCCCGGGCTCCCCATGCATGAGTGCCTTGACCCGGGTGAAGTTTCGGGATGGACCGCCCTCCACCAGATAGCTGGCCACCGTAAAGGGACCGCCAGCGAATCCGATCAGCGGAACCGGCAGCTCTTCGGCCAGGATGCGGACGGCCTCGATGACGTACGGCGTATCGATCTCGGGTTCGAGGGGTCGAAGCCGTTGCAAGTCGTTTTTGGAGGTGAACGGTCGGGACACCACCGGGCCGACACCCGGGACCACGTCGACGCCGAACCCGATGGCGGCGGCGGGAACCACGATGTCGGAGAAGAAGATGGCGGCATCGGTGTTGTAGCGGGTGACCGGTTGCCGGGTCAGCTTGGCTACCAGTTCGGGTTGGGCAATGGCATCGAGGATGCTGCCCGCGCCCCGCTCTGCCCGATACTCGGGAAGCGAACGACCGGCCTGACGCATGAACCAGACGGGTACATGGGGGACGCTCTGGCTCCGACACGCCCGGATGAATGCCGAGCCGTCATGGCGGCCGGAACGAGGTGGAGGCACCATCGGACGCTACTGCCGAGCCTACGGTGCGAACGAGTCGGGTTTGGTACGTGCGGCGTCACGTGCCTTGCGGGCCGGGGTGACGGCCCACCAGGGTTGTGACGGCCCACCCTCTGCGAAGTCGATGATGGCGGCGAACACGTCCCGGACGCACGGGTCATGGCGTACCCCGTCGAGCTGGCACAGCTCTTCGTAGAGCTGGTCGCCATCCAGGCCGATGGGGTTGTGCGCCTGGTTGATGCCAATCTGAGCAGGTCCCCGGCGGTGGCCGGACCGACATTTGGAATTGTCTGAAGCAACGCAGCCGGGTCGATACAGCCTGCAGCCTTGCCTGCAGCCTTGGAGGTATTGCCGGTTGACGCCATGGTCGCAAGTCTAGGTTCCCGGGCAGTCCGACCCTGATGGAGATGTTGCCGGTCGCGCCGGTTGGAACGGGCGCATACAATCAAGGGTTCCCCTGAGCCGGATGGGGAGGGCAGAACGGAGGTGCCGGTGGGGGTCAAACGCGAGCTACACGCCGAACAGGAGTTCGTCGATATGGCCTACGCGCGTCTCGACGCCATGCGGGATGACGCCAATTCCATGCTTGGAGGGGTTCTCGACCTGGGGAAGGGTGGAACCTTCCAGTCCCGGACTGAGCGGGACGTGATTGTCCGCACCAGCATGGCCCGACTGGAACAACTTGACATCGGTGATCAGGCGCTCACCTTCGGGCGGATCGACCGGGTCCTGCCGGACGGGTCAGGCGATGCGGGGATGGCCAACGGCGGTGCCGACAGTGGTGCCAACGGCGGTGGCAGTGGCTCTGGCCGCGGGTCAACGGCTGCAGGCTCTTCCAATGGGAACGGCAGCGGGACCATCCTTACCGGGGCGGTACACAACGGGGCAGTGAACACCGAGGTGTTCCACATTGGGCGGTTGGCGATTCACAGCGCCGACCTCGATCCTCTGGTGGTGGACTGGCGCGCCCCGGTCGCCGAGCCCTTCTACCGGGCCACCGGGCGCGATCCGCAAGGTCTGGTCCTTCGCCGGCACCTGGCTCTCGACGGCCGTCGGGTGGTCGGTGTCGAAGACGAACGGTTCCCGATCGGGGGTCTGAACGGAGAGCCGTCGCTACCCAACTTGGGCTCTTCCGACGAAAACGCTGGCGAGTTGATTTTGGGTGATGTCCCGATCGGGGGGCCCGCCGCGCTGCTGGCCGCGCTCGACCGAGCCCGTTCTGGTCAAATGACGGACATCGTCTCCACCATCCAGCGCGAACAGGACGAAATCATCCGCTCACCCCTGTCAGGGGTGATGGTCGTCCAGGGTGGTCCCGGCACCGGGAAGACAGCCGTCGCCCTCCACCGGGCGGCCTATCTCCTCTACACCCACCGGTTTCCGTTGGAGCGACAGGGGGTGCTGGTCGTTGGGCCCAATCCTCTGTTCCTCCGCTACATCGAACAGGTACTTCCATCTCTAGGGGAGACGGGAGTGACGCTCTCCACCATCTCGGGTCTGGTCCCGGAGATTCGGGTCAGAGGCAGCGAACCCACCGCGGTGGCTCTCTTGAAGGGCGAAGCCCGAATGGCCAAGGTCGTAAGGAGGGCGGTTCGGACCCGACAACGACCGCTGGCGGCCGACCTGACCATTCCCTACGGCGCTCTGTTGCTCCGACTGTCCGTCGCCGACACCAGGGAAATCGTCATCATGGCCCGCCGGCGGCCGGGAACCCACAATGCGCGGCGGCGCCTGGTGTCACGGGCCCTGGTGCAGATTTTGGCCGATCGCGCCCGCCAGACACAACAGACATTGGGGGCGGGCACGTCGGCGGCGATCACGGCGTTTCCCGGTTACGAAGACCCCTCCGAGCTGTCCGAGGAGGAGTTCGACCTCGATGACTTCTCGCGCAAGGTCCACCGCGTCCCGGAGTTCGTGGCGGCACTCGACCGGATCTGGCCTCGGCTCTCACCCAACGAACTCCTCCATGATCTGTTCGGGGCTCCACCCCTGGTGGCGACGGCAGGGAAAAACATCCTGTCCGCCGAAGAACAGGCGCTGCTTCGGCGTCCCCGCTCTGCCTCCTTCGAGGCGGTGACCTGGACGGCCGCCGATGCCGCGCTGGTCGATGAGGCCCGGCATCTGCTCGGTCCCCGCAACGGCTCGGTGGACGACAGTGGCCATAGCTACGGCCACATCGTGGTGGACGAAGTACAGGATCTGTCGCCGATGCAGTTGCGTATGGTCGCCCGACGATCCTTGTCGGGCTCGATGACCGTCGTGGGCGACATCGCCCAGGCCACCGCGCCGTGGGCGCCGCGCAACTGGACGGATATCACCGAGCACCTCCCCAGCCGCCGTCAGGCCCGGATGGTCGAGTTGACGGTCAGCTACCGGACCCCGGCGGAAGTGCTCGAGGTTGCCTCCCGGGTGCTGGCTGTCGCCGCGCCTGAACTGCAGCCGCCCCGGCCCGTGCGTCGAACGGGGAAGCCGCCCCGGATGGTCCCGGTCGTCGGACCCGACGGAACCACCAGTGGCGTGACCGAGCTCATGTTGGCCGAGCGGGTGGCCACAGAAGCCGCCGCCGAGGTGGCGTCAATAGCTCCCGGACGGGCGGCGGTCATTGCTCCCGAAGCTTTGATTCCGGCCTTGGCCTCGGCGCTGGTAGACGTTGGTTTTCCGACAGTCGATCCACAGAACATGCGGAAAGGCGGCCTCTCTGAGCCCCTGGTGCTGCTGGCCGCCGACGCCGTGAACGGTCTCGAGTTCGACTCGGTGGTGGTGGTCGAGCCGGGCATCATCGCCGGCGAGACGGCCAGGGGTCTGCGCACCTTGTATGTGGCCCTGACCCGTCCGACCCAGAAATTGATGGTGATCCACCGGGCCCCTCTACCTGCGGCGTTGACCAGCACCAGCTGACACATAATCGACATGGGGTCGTAACCGGACCGTGCCTGAACCGTGCCTGGCTAGGTGAAATGGGCTGGTTCGCCTTTGGCGCCTGCCATCGACTAGAAATACGCCGTGACTCAGGCCCTCGCCATCGAGCCGGCGACCAATCCACGCCAACGCCACCGTCCCGATCGGCCACCGATGTTGGCCATCGGGGTCATGATCTGGCTCGGCTCAGAAGTGATGTTTTTCAGTGGTCTGTTCGCGGCGTTCTTCACCATCCGGGCCCATGCCTCGGTGTGGCCGCCGGCCGGGACCAAGCTTGACACGATCCAAGCCGGGATCTTCACGGTCGTTCTGGTGGCGTCGAGCTTTACCATGCAGAAGTCGGTCTGGGACCAAGAGCGGGGCAATCGGCGGAGCGCCAAGAAGTTCATCGTGGTCACACTGATCATGGGGACCCTGTTTGTGGCCAACCAGTTTTATGAGTGGATCACCCTGTCGCATGACGCCGCTACCAACCCGACCCACACCGCCTTCGCCTCGCTCTTCTACATCATGAGCGGCCTCCACGGACTCCATGTGACCCTGGGTCTGGTGGCCATGATCTTCCTCCTCGGTCGCCTGAAGGGTCCCAAGGGTGACCCGGGCGAGACGGCGGTGTTCCAGGGAGTCAGTTACTACTGGCACTTCGTGGACATTGTCTGGGTCGGCCTCTTCGTCTGTCTCTTCCTCCTCAAATAGGTGTCAAGCGGAATGGGTCGAATGTTCAGGGGTCGATATGCCATACCGGCTGCGCTGCTGGCCAGCGTCGGTATTTTCGGGTTGATGGCGTTCTCGCCGTCGGCGGCCCAGGCTGATTCGACCACTCCAACTACTGTGGCGTCCGCCGACGGGGGCTATCCCTACCCCACACCGACATCACCCACATCGACGACATCGCCCACATCGTCGGCTCCATCCGGCTACGGCACTGCCAACATCACTCTTCCGGAATCGTTCATTGCGCCCGGCCAGGCGCTCTTTGATGCCAGTTGCGCTTCCTGCCACGGTGCAGATGCTGCCGGTACCTCGCGGGCCCCGAACCTGCAGGGGCTGGGCGCGGGGACTGTAGATTTTTGGGTGTCCACCGGCCGCATGCCCCTGGCCATCTCCAGTGTCCAGGCCGCCCAGAAGCCGTCCCGCTTCAATCGGTTGCAGACCCTCCAGATCGCCGCCTTTGTGCAGTCGAGAGCGCCTGGAACCGGGATGCCGGTCCCGATCGTCAACCTGAGCGCCGCCAATCTCGAGGCCGGCGGCAGTCTCTTCACCCTTAACTGCGCGGCATGCCACACCATCACCGGTGCCGGCGACGCCTTGGCTGGAGGCTCCTTCGCCCCGAGCCTCCACCTGGCCACCCCCACCCAGATCATCGAGGCCATCCGGTCAGGCCCGGGCAACATGCCCCGGTTCAGCGAGGGCAATCTCACTCCCACCGAAGTTCATGACATCGCCGCCTACGTGCACGGGGTTATTCAGCATCCCGATGACCGGGGCGGTTTTGGACTCGGAGGGATCGGTCCGGTGGGCGAAGGGTTTGTCGGCCTGCTCGTTGGGGTCGGCCTGTTGATGCTGGTCTGCTTTTGGATTGGAGAACGTACGTGAGCGACGAGTCGCCCAAGGCACCTTCACTTACGTCGGTCTCCCTCGAAGACCCTCACCTGCAGCCCTACGCCAAGCATCCGGGCCGGGCCGAGGCGCTTGCTGCCGCGGCCATGGTCATCGGCTTCCTCGGTTTCATCGGCTTTGGCATCACCTATTGGATAAGCGATCAGACCCAGTGGCAAGCGGCCACCCTCGGTGGCGGCATGCTGGCCTTGGGCGCCGGCGTCATTGCCTGGGGTAAGTACCTGATGGCTCAGGGGCCGTTCGTCGAGGAGCGTCACGAATTCCACTCCACCGAGGCTGAGCGCGATGCCATGACCGCCGCCATCGTCGAGCGAGGTGGCATGGTGGTCCAGCGCCGCAAGGTGCTCGGTGGATTGTTTGCTCTGGGCTCCACCGCCATGGGTGTGGTGATTGCCTTTCCGCTCATACGATCGCTGGGTCCGAAACCGGCCGCCTCCCGTCAGGCCACCAATACCGACGCCTCCCTCTTCGCTACGAACTGGAAGAAGAATTCGCAGTTGGTGACGGCCGAAGGTCGGATCGTCAAGGTGGCCGACCTCGATGTTGGTGGCGTATTGACGGTGTTCCCCAAGGGCCACGAAGGATCCTCCCCGGATCAGACGATCCTCATCCGCCTGGCCCAGATCGGTCCCAACGACCCCCCGTTCCAACTCGAATCGCCGGGGCGGACTGATTGGGGCGTGCAGGGGTACGTGGCGTATTCAAAGATGTGCACGCACCTCGGGTGCCCTGTCGGTCTCTANCAAAAGCTGACTCAACAGTTGGTCTGCCCCTGTCATCAGTCGATCTTCAATGTTGCCTCGGGATGCGTTCCCGAGTTCGGCCCCGCCCCCCGACCGTTGCCGCAGTTGCCGCTGAAGGTTGACGCTTTCGGCAATCTGCAGTCCCAGAGCGGATACCANCAGGCCATCGGCCCTGGTTTTTGGGAGCGTCCATGATCGATAGCTCACTCCGATGGGTCGACGACCGCCTGGGTATCGCCAANGGCGGCCGGACATTCCTCGACAAGATCTTCCCCGACCACTGGTCTTTCATGTTGGGGGAAATCGCCCTGTATTCGTTTGTGGTGCTGCTCGGAACCGGTGTGTTCCTGTCGCTGTACTACATTCCCTCCGCCCACGAGATCGTCTATCACGGCGGCTATCTCCCGCTCCAGGGCCAAAAGGTATCCGAGGCCTATGCCACGTCGGTCGGGCTTTCCTTCGACGTGAAGTCCGGCCTGTTGATGCGCCAGGCCCACCATTGGTCCGCCGACATCTTCTTGGGCTCGATCGCGGTGCATATGGCTCGGGTGTTCTTCACCGGTGCGTTCCGCAAGCCTCGCGAGTTCAACTGGATCGTGGGCGTGACCATGCTGTTGCTGGGCATCGTCAATGGGTTCCTGGGCTACTCCCTCCCCGACGACCTGGTATCCGGTACCGGTATCCGGATCGCCTATTCGATCGTCGAGTCGGTACCATTGGTCGGCTCCTACCTGGGCTTCTTCCTGTTTGGAGGCAACTATCCGGGCAATGGAATCATCATTCCCAGGTTCTACCTCCTGCATGTCCTCATCGTCCCGGCGCTCATCGTCGGGCTCCTGGCTGCCCATCTCGGNCTCCTGGTCAAACAGAAGCACACCCAGTTCAAGGGCAGAGGGAAGACTGAGCACAACGTGGTCGGGTCGCCGATGTTCCCGACGTTCATGGCCAAGACCACCGGCTTTCTCTTTATGACGACAGCGGTCACCTTCATATTGGCCGGTTTCGCCCAGATCAACCCGATCTGGCAGTTCGGGCAGTACGAGCCGTTCCAGATCTCCTACGCCGTCCAACCCGACTGGTACATGGGTTGGCTCGACGGANCACTGCGAATCATGCCGAGTTGGGAGTTCGTCGGTTGGGGCCACACCATCCCATTAGAGGTTCTGCTTCCCGCGGTGGTCTTCCCCGGCATCATCTTCAATATCTTCTTCGCCTGGCCGTTCATCGAGTCGAGGCATACCAGGGACCTCGCCTATCACAACCTTCTCGATCGGCCTCGAGATCGTCCAAAGCGGACTGGCGCCGGCGCCATGATGCTGATGCTGATGTTCATGATCTTCGCCGCATCGTCCACCGACGTGTTGGCCAACTTCTTCCAGATCCGACTGAACTCTGTGTTGTGGTTCTTCCGGATTGCGGTGCCGTTGATACCGGTGATCACCTACTTCGTCACCGTCAAGATCTGCGAAGAGATGGGTGGGGCTGAGGGCATCGGAAAGCGAAAGCCTCCCAATGTGGTCCATCGGTCCGCCAGCGGTGAGTTCTCGACCGTACCCGCCGAGGCTCGCCCGGGAGACGGTCACGAGGAGCTCGAAGCGGTTCCGGTCCCGGCCTTCATCGACATGGTGCCGGCCGACCTGGCCACTGGGCCGGGCATTCGCCGGGTCATGCGCTGATCTGATCTGATCTGGAGTCGGGCCCAACGGCGGCCGATGGTTTCTGTATGGTCGGAGTTGTCATCACCGGGATCGCTGGCACTCTTAGTTCGCTCCACGTCGCGGCGAATTGGATTTGTCCCGACCACCTCAATTCGGAACATGACCGACACACAGAGTGGCATCTTGCAAGTTAGAGAAGCCCCATTCGCTGAGACGTGGAGCGGAACAGGTATGCGACCTCTCGGCGACGTCACTGAGAGTGACGGTCACCGGAGACGACTTCGACCCCACCTGCCCACCCACCCGCTTGGCGAACAAACCCGGCGCCCGCAAAGAATTTAGGGCGGTACCCGTCGGAGAGCGGGTGGCTCGGGCGATGATAGGGGTATGAGTAGCTCGCCAGCTGTCGTGCCCGATCGGGGCTCGGAGTTGTTGGCCCTCTACGACCGAGGCTTGTCCCAGGTCATGGCTATCTGTTGCGCCGGTGCAGCGACTCGGCCACGGCTGAGGATCTCATCGCCGAAACCTTCCTGGCCGCTGTCGCGGTGGTTCACAACGAGGTCCAGACCGAACTGAGTATCCCATGGCTGATCGGGGTGGCCCGTCACAAACTCGTCGACCACTGGCGGCGACAAGAACGCCAACAGCGCATGTTGGTACTTATCACCGACGGGATGGAGCGGTCGATGATCCTTGGGGCGTTGAACTCGATGCGACCCGCGCCCACATGGTGCTGGCTGAACTGGGACCACATCACCAGTCTGCGTTGACGCTCCGCTATCTCGACGGGCTCGGTGTCCCTTAAACCGCCGCGGTCCTCAAGCGCACAGTGCACGCCACCGAGGCCCTCCTGGTCCGAGCCAGACGGGCCTATCGCCAGGCCTATGAGAGGAGCGACGGCGATGACTGACCCCCTCGAGACTCTTCGCCTCCCTGACGGACCGATCGATCCGTCCCCCGCCTTTGTCACCCAGCTCAGAGGCCGTTTGGTCGACGCGCTGTCCACGCCTTTTCATCCCCCGCTCACCCCCAGAGGAGGACCTATGACCCGTGCAGTTCAATTCCGGAATGGACATCGCCAAGGCGACATCTCCTTCATCTCCCTAGGGCTACCCGATCCGGCCGTGGTGAAGCGTTCTACGGGGCGTTGTTGAGCTGGTCGTTCTCTCCCGGGCAGATGGGTCGGGAACAGGGCGGAGAGGTCACGCCCGAGGTCGGGCTGTGGAACGGCGCTCGATCCGACGGCACGGTGGCCCACGGGGCAATCCTGGGCTACCGGGTCAACGACGTGGCAGCTGTAGCCGTGCGGGTGAGAAGTGCCGGCGGGGCCACCAAAGANCCCCAAGAGCGCCCCTACGGGCTCGAGTCCGACTGTGTCGATAACCAGGGGGTGTCGTTCTACCTCCACCAGCTCCTCGACACCCCGACTGATGACGATGGGGATCTGGCCAACGGCCGTCAGCACGGCGATGTCGGCTACATGTCGTTGGGTGTGCCGGAGTTGGCCTTAGCCGAGGGGTTCTATGGCGAGGTGTTGGGGTGGACCTTTACCCCTGGTTCGCATGCGCAGGGCCGACAAATCGGCGGTGTCACCCCGATGTCAGGTCTATGGCAGACGGACGCTCCGGGTGTGGTGCTGGCCTACCGGGTGGATGACATTCAACCAGCGGTTGCACAGGTCGGCACCTTGGGGGGCACGGCCAGTTCCGTCGAAGAACGCCCGTATGGGCTTGCCGCTGACAACTGCGTCGATGACCAGGGCACCATATTCCACCTGC
>JGI24130J36418_10000347_pt1 | contig 14724 bp, 17 predicted proteins | sample BarGraNGADG00212_FD_36418 | JGI IMG/M metagenome (IMG submission 36418)
GAGCCGTCCGACACCACCGCCACCTGATTCCAGCGGCGCGTGTAGACGTCGAGCAGTTCGGGGTTCTTGGCGATCTCGCGGCAGGGCTCAGCCACGCCGGGCGTATAGGCCAAGGCAAGGTCGGTGGCGTCGGTGACCAGCACGCGGCTCTTGATCTCGATCTTGCCGGCCCACTCCTCGTGCAGTCTAAGCGATTCTTCCTGAGTGTTCATCTAACTCCTGTTCCTCCGGTAGTGCTTGTGGGATGAAGCGCCGGGATTTGCAGGAGCGGGCCCGGCAGAAGATTCGGGGTCGGGGCCGGCTGCCCGGGGGGAGTAGCGGCCGGCCCCGAAAGGCGAATCAAGGGTAACTACTGCTGGCGTTCCTTCTCCTTGGCCTGGATCTCCACGTGGGTGGCGAGGATGTCCTTGGCGTTCAGGTACACCGGAGTGTCCACCATCTTGCCTTTGTAGCTGATGGCGGCCTTGCCCTGAGCGATGGCTTCCTCTTCGAAGGCCTTCACGACGCCCTCGGCCCACTCGACATCGTCCGGGTCGGGCGAGTACATCTCGTTGCAGACTTCGACCTGGCTCGGGTGGATGATCATCCGGCCCTCGTAGCCCATNTGGCGNCCTTCGCGCACGTTCTTCTTGAAGGCTTCCATGTCCTTGTAGGCGACGAAAGGAGCGTCGATCGCGACCACGCCAGCAGCGCGGGCGGCTACGCCCATGTGAGCCCGGCCGTACAACTGCTCGACGGCCTCTGAGGTCAGCTTGACCCGCATGTCCTTCGTGTAGTCGACGGCGCCGAAGATGGCGGAGACCACACGGTCGGAAGCGCTGCAGGACTCATAGGCGTGAATGATGCCTATGGCCGTTTCTAGCAGCAGGCTGATCTTTATGCTGCCGACGTCCAGCCCGCGGGCGCGCTCCAGACCTTCCAGCCGATAGGCCAGGCGCCGGACGTGATCGGGATGGCCGGTCTTGGCGAGGGTCACGCCGTCGAGACCTTCCCAGACGATCGCGTCGAGGTCGGCGTCGGTCATCTCGGTTTCCCAGTTGTTCAACCGGACGTAGACCTCGGAGCCGTTCTTGCCGACTTCCTTGAGGTTCTTCTTGACGACTTCGCGGGCCTTGTCCTTCTCGGCGGGAGGAACCGAGTCCTCCAGGTCGATGGTGATGATGTCGGCGGGGTTGCGCGGCGCCTTGCCCACCATGTCCTCACTGTTTCCGGGTACGTACAGTACGGACCTCATTACTGCCATGCTGCTCCTCCTTGTCCCTCGTGTGGGGGCTTTCCCTACAACCGAAACGCCCGGGCAATGCCGGGGCGCGTCGGGTACTGCTGTTACTTCTTGCCGCCGAGTACCTCGTCGAGCACCCGTGGAATGTCGTTGGGGGTCTCGGCCACATAGCCGTTGGGCCCCGACTCGCGGATGGCCTTCATCTTGCTCTGGGCCGATCCCCGACCCCGCTCGACGATGCTCGAGGCGTGGCTGAAGCGCTGGCCTTCCGGCGCCCAGGCGCCGGCGACATAGACCACGAAGGGCTTGGTGAACTTGCCCGCCGCAATCACCTCAGCACACTCCTCTTCTTGCGACCCGCCGATTTCGGCGAAGACCGCCACCGCTTTCGTTTCCTCGTCTTCTTCAAAGAGGGGCAGCAGATCCGCCATCGAGGTGCCGATCACCGGCTCGGTACCGGTATGCACCACGGTACTGACTCCATAGCCGCCCTCTTTGAGCACCCAGGGAATCGTGCCCGACTGCCCGCCAGAGCGGGAGAACACTCCGACCGGGCCCTGCTCGAAGAAGCGGTTGGCCCAGTCAACGTTACCCCCGAGCCAGCCAACGACGGCCTGGCCCGGATTGATGATGCCGATGGAGCCGGGGCCGATAATGCGGGTGCCCTTCTCCCGAGCGTACTCGATCATGTGCATGATGTCGTGCACCGGCACGCTCTCCACGCAGGGGAGCGCGTTCTTAACGCCGGCGTCGATCGCCTCCTTGACGGCCGGCAGCAGCGCCCGGCCGGGGATGAACAGTACGCTGAAGTCGATCTCGCCCTGGTCCTCGACCAGCGACTTCATGGTGTTGTACACGGGGACACCGTCCACTTCCTGGCCCGCCTTGCCCGGACTGGTGCCTCCCACCAGGTTGGTGCCGTAGTTCTTCATGAACCGGGCGCGGAGGGAGCCCTCGCGGCCGGTGATCCCCTGGACCGCGACCTTGGTGTTCTTGTCAATGAGAATGCCCATGCCTGACCCTAAGCCTCCCTATTCCTGTCCGCGGTTCTTGAGGTACTCGTCCAGGCCCACGATCGGAACCTCGATGGAGAGTGCATTCAGGCCCCGCATCCAACACTCGTACTCGCAGGCCAGGCACTCGGTGCCGCGCCGCTTGACCTCGTCCTCGGATAGATGCTCGACGCTGGGCAGGCCCTCGTCATTGAGCTTGAGGATGCCTCGGTCGAACATTGCGCACCCGTCCACGCAAGCCTTGGTCGAGCACTCCTTGCACTTCTCGTGATCGATCTTCAGGTGAATGGTTCTCTCTGAGAACTCGTACACGGCTATCGCTATCCTCCCCTACTGCTCGGCGCCGGCTTTGCCCGCGGCGGCGTTCTTCTCGGCACGGTATTCTTTAGCCAGATCGAGCAAGCGGTTGCCGATGAAGTCGGTGTCGGTGACGTGCTCCCGGCCGTAGATCTCGACCCGGCTGTTACCCTCGACGTCGGCCAGCCCCTCATGCAGGATCTCGAGCGATTCCTTCTCCTTGTTGCCGGCGAGCAGCAGCACACAGGGCATACCGGGCTTCTTGGGCAGCTCTTCGCGCAGCACCTTAACCACCGCGTGCGCGTGGTGCCACTGCTCCTGGTTGGCCATCATGAAGCCGCCCAGCAGGTAGCCGTCCAGATTCGGCTGGGAGAGGACCACCTTGGCGACGCGGTAGACCTTGGAGGCCACCGGGTTGCCGCTGGTGTCGGCGTAGTTGGCCGGCTTGAGACCGACTGTGTTGAGGGCGTCCATGCCCATCATGGCGGAGCCGCCGCCGATAGGGTGGTAGCCGACGTAGCCCGGGGACTCCTCGTCGTAGCCCATGTTCATCACAAAGCCCGAGCCGCGCAGGTCTGTCTTCTCGATGTTCCAGCCGATCAGGTCGAGTTCGGTGGGCTCGTTACCGAAGTCCCGGGCCACCTCGATCCCAAACTCCGGATGCCGGAAGACCGCGGAATTATCGACTTCCATCTTGCAGTCGGCGGCGTAGAGCTTGCCGTCGGAAGTCTCCACCATCGGGTTGATCTCGAGGGTGAAGCAGTCGTATTTGATGTACGCCTCGGCCAAAGTGTGGAGGAAGGAAGCGAACGTCGAGAGCTTCTCCGGAGGAATCCCGGCGCGCTCGGCGATGCCAGCCGCGTCATCGCTGGGAAGGCCTTCGCGCTCGGAGAAGTTGTATCGCAGAATCTTCTCATCGGGGACCGCCTCGATGTCCATGCCACCCTCGACACTAAACATCAGCATCGGCGAGAGGGCCTCCCGGGACGAATTGACGATGCAGGTAGCATAATACTCGCGCACGATGTCGAGCTTCTCCTCGACCAGCACGTAGCGCACGGGATAGCCCTTTATCTCCATATTGAGAATGGAGCGCGCGGCCTCTTCGGCTTCCTGCGGCGTATCGACCAGCTTGACCGCTCCCGACTTGCCCCGGCCCCCGGCCTGCACCTGCGCCTTGACGGCCACCGGCCGCCCGAACTCTTCGGCGATTTGCCGGGCTTCCTCGGGCGAGGATGCCTCGCGTCCCTGGGGAACGGGAAGCCCCGCCTTCCCGAGCCAACGTTTGCCTTGATACTCCAGCAATCGTGCCATCTGTCTCCTACCGCCTTCCTCGCGAAAGCCTAGTGTCGCGATCCCGAATATACAAGATCCGCGCGGGACGGCCGGAGCGGGGCAGATCCGCGAGTCCGTCGAGGCCCGCCTCCAGGTAACGCCGGCGCCACTTGGAGGCGGCCTGGGGGCTGAGCCCGGTGGCCGCGCTGATCGCCGTCAGCGGCTTCCCCTCGGCCGACAGCAGGATGCCCTGGGCCCGTTCACAGAGACGGCGCTCTCCTTTACGAGAAGCGGCCCACATGCGCAGCGTGACCTCATCCTCGCGAGACGCCCCGATACGGTGTCTCTCACCCTTGGGCACGGCGCGCCTCCTGCTTGCGGTCCCGTACGGCCATGCTATCATATCATGTCGTGCTTTGTGAAAGTTGCTACAAGACCGCCGGAGCTGCTGGAGGCGGTCTGGATCAACAACCCGGAACGAGAAGCAGAAAGCGAGGTGGTGCGACAGTGAATCCAGAAGGTAGGTGTCTCAGAACCGTTGACACGCTCCGTATTGTCAGATAAAATCTCTTCCAATTGTCCTGAGTCTTTAGTTTCTTGGCGGTTTATGATAGCATGCAGGCATGGCTTCACGTGGTCCAAGGCCGGTAGAGATCGTGCTCACCGCAGGGGAGCGCGAGCAGCTCGGGCGCTGGGCACGCCGACGCCGCACGGCGGCCGGTTTGGCGGCGCGCTCGCGCATCGTGCTGGCCTGCGCGGCCGGTGCGAACAACAGCCTGATCGCGCGCCGCCTGGGAGTCGCTCGCCCGACGGTGGCCAAGTGGCGCGGGCGGTTCGCGGCCGGGCGTCTGGAGGGGCTGTTCGATGAGCCGCGACCGGGCCGGCCGCGGACGCTCAGCGACGAGCGCATCGAGGAGGTGATCGTGCGCACCCTGGAGGAGGAGGCGCCGGAGGGCGGCACGCACTGGTCGACGCGCCGGATGGCGGCCGCCAGCGGCCTCTCGCAGTCCACGGTCTCGCGCGTCTGGCGGGCTTTCGGCCTGCAGCCCCACCGCGTCGAGCACTGGAAGCTCTCCAAGGATCCGCTGTTCGTCGAGAAGGTGCGCGACATCGTCGGCCTCTACCTCGACCCGCCGGAGCGCGCCGTCGTGCTCTGCGTCGACGAGAAGAGCCAGATCCAGGCGCTCGATCGCAGCCTGCGGCCGCCGCCACCCGGCACGCCGGCGCGCGCCGTCCACGAGGATAAGCGCCACGGCGCCAGCAGCCTGGTCGCGGCGCTCGACGCCGCCTCCGGCAAGGTGATCGGCTCGCTGCACGCGCGCCATCGCGCGATCGAGTTCAAGCGCTTCCTGGAAACGCTGGACCGTGAGGTCCCGGCCGAGCTTGAGGTGCACCTCATCCTCGACAACTACGCCACCCACAAGACCCCGGCGGTGAGGCGCTGGCTGCTCGCCCATGCGCGCTTCGCGTTGCACTTCACCCCCACCAGCGCCTCCTGGCTGAACCTCGTCGAGCGCTGGTTCGCCGTGCTGACCGCGCGCACGCCGCGCCGCGGCGTCCACCGTTCGGGGCGCGAGCTGGGCGCCGACATCCGCGACTGGTTGGCGCACTGGAACGAAGACCCGCGCCCCTTCATCTGGACCAAGACCAGCGACCAGATCCTCGAGACGATCGCCGGTTCCTCTAATCGCATTACTGACTCGGAACACTACTAAGGGGGAGGGGGGGCGAGGACTGATGAGAGTTTGCGAAATAGAACGTCGTTTATCTAAACTCATTGAAGGAGGTTCATGCATTGAAGTATCTACAAAACTATAATCCCACAGGTAACTTTTGGTTATCCGTAATTATATCGGCTGTACCTATTCTGACCCTCCTGTACTTCTTAGCCCTTCATCCTCATAAAGCGAAAAATGGCAAAAGACTCTTAGGCATTTATGCTCCTTATGCAGCAGCTATCGCAGCCCTTGTGGCAGTCCTCGTTTGCCTTTTCGTAATGAAGATGCCAACAACAACCACTGTGGCGGCCTTTGGGTTAGGCGTTATAAGTGGTTTATTCCCAATTGGGTGGATTATCTTCGGAGCTATCTTTCTGTATATAATGACCGTTGTTACTGGTAAGTTCGAAATCGTTAAAGATTCCATTGCTGGCATTACAGCCGATCGCCGCTTACAAGCACTACTTGTTGCTTTCTGTTTCGGGGCCTTTATTGAAGGCGCCTCAGGTTTCGGCACACCAGTTGCGGTGGCCGGAGCCATCATGGTTGGGTTAGGTTTCCGTCCACTTACCGCGGCTGTAATCTGCTTGATCGCTAATACAGCGCCCGTAGCTTGGGGAGCGATCGGGACACCTGTTTTGACACTTGCTAAAGTTACAGGTCTTCCTGACGGTCTGATCACTCAAATGGCGGGCAGACAATTACCGTTCTTTTCTATAATAATTCCTTTCTGGCTGGTAGCGACCTTGGTCTTAATGGAAAAAGGAAAATGGAAGGACGTCTGGGAAGTATGGCCTGCCATTCTCGTAACCGGAGCATCCTTCGCTGCCGCCCAGTTCCTGATGGCTAACGGGCAGCAGACGATGCTTGTCGATATCGCGGCTGGACTGGTCAGTATTATTGTCACTTCCTTGTTCTTGAAAGTATGGACACCAAAGCATATTATTACTAACGAAATGGCTTATGCAGTAGTGGATGGCAGGGAGGCTGGAGAAGCACAGGTTCCACCTAAACATGGTCATTCTTGGCCCGTGCTTTTGCAAGCTTGGATGCCTTGGGTTTTCTTGGCTATCTTCGTTTTCCTATGGGGAGTTCCAAGTATCAAGACTTTCTTAGACGGTCTGTTTGATCCTACTTTCCAAGTGCCTTATTTACATGGCGTTGTTTTCGCGACGGCGCCGGTCTCTACGACTGCTGTGGCTAAAACGGCAACAGCAGCTGTGTATAACTTCAATTTTATTACCTCGGCGGGAACCGGGATACTCATTGCAGCGTTCATCACAGGGACTATATTTCTGAAAGTGAGTCTTGCCCAGTGGAAGCAGATTCTGGTTACTACGCTTGTTCGTCTGAAAATACCTCTAACAGTTATTGCCTTAGTTTTCGGTCTTAGTTACGTGACACGTTATGCAGGAACTGATGCTATCCTTGCTTTGGCTTTTGTGAGAACTGGTTCGGTGTATCCCTTCTTTGCTGTTATGGTTGGTTGGTTGGGAGTTTTCCTGACGGGTAGTGATACGGCTTCAAATTCACTGTTTGGGAACCTTCAACAGATCACTGCTAAACAGCTGGGGTTAAACCCACTGTTGATTGTTACGTCAAACAGCACCGGTGGGGTTATGGGTAAAATGATCGATCCTCAGAGTATTACGGTTGCAACGACAGTCTGCTATGAGGATGCTGAAGAAGGAATAAATGCTGTCGGAATTATTTTCCGGAAAGTATTTTGGCATAGCGTTGCGTTGGCGATACTCATGGGTATTTTGGTCTATCTACAAGCGTATGTCTTAACCTGGATGATACCTGCTATGAAATAAGAGTTGTGTAAGACGGGCTGACCTAATGAGGTCAGCCCGTCTTATTATTAGTAGTCTGAAAGTGTGAACTGACTGGTACCAGTCAGTTTATAAATTTTCTCGAAGGTCCCTTCTCTGACCGCCACGTGGTGGCCGTCGCTGGTCTCCTCTTGCCGGCCACCCTCGCCGAGAAGTTCGGGTTGCGGGCCCTCTGCGGCGAGCACGTCGACCTTGGGGACGCTCCCGGCGCGGGTAACGTTGGGTGAAGGGAATGACCCTCATCTTNTCCGCGCTTGCCGGGGAAGACTCGATCGACGATNCGAACATGCTGCGCGCGGGTTCGACCGAGGCCGTGCTCGGCTGCGAGGTGCGGGGNCCTCCACCGTGGGCACCTTCCTGCGGTCCTTCACCTGGGGCGATGCCCTGCAGCTCGACGCCGTCTCCCGGCATCTGCTCGCCCGCGCGTGGGGCGCCGGCGCCGGACCGGGCGCTCAGCCCCTCACCATCGACCTGGATTCCACCATCTGCGAAACCTACGGCCTGAAGAAAGCTGGTGGGAGCAGGTTCTGCTACACCCACGTGCGGGCTACCACCCCCTGCTCGCCGTGGCCGCAGGCACAGACGAGGTCCTGCATGCCCGCCTGCGGGGCGGCCCGGCCCACACCTCCCGGGGCGTTTCTCGTTTCATCGCCCAGACGGTTCAGCGGGTACGAGAGGCCGGAGCTCGAGGGGAGATCACCCTGGGGGCAGACTCCGGCTTCTGCAGCCACAAGGTGGTGCGGGCCCGCCACAGAAGAGACGTGCGCTTCTCCATCACCATCCCGCTCCATAAACGCCTGCATCAGACGATCGCCGCCCTGCCGGAGGAGGCCTGGGGCGCCATCCCCTACGTCCTGCCTGGCGCCGGCCTGGCGGAGATCCCCTACACCCCTTTCGGGAAGAAGGGCACCCCGGTCAGGCTCATCGTGCGCCGGGTACCGCCCAACCCGGGGAGTCAGCTCGCCCTCTTCTCTGCCTGCGGCTACCACGCCTTCATCTGCGACCGAAAGGGGGGACACCCTTTACTTGGAACAGGATCACCGTCGCCATGCCGAGATCGAGAACGTGATCCGCGATCTGAAATACGGGGTGGGACTCAATCATCTGCCTTCGGGGAAGTTCGGGGCCAACGCGGCCTAGTTCGCCTTCCAGGTCATGGCCTACAACCTGGGGCTGTGGGTGAATTCCCTTGGATTTCACGGGACGCCCCTGTGGATGAAGACGCTGCGGCACCGCTTCCTCGCCCTCCCGGACAGGCTCACCCGTTCCGCCCGGCACTTCTTCGGGGGACCGAAAGCGGCGTCAGCCTGTCTTGCGCTCGAGAAGAACCCGGTCGCGCCCGTCCCCCCGCTCCTCGAACCCTGCATCGGACGCCCAGCTGCGTCACCGCAAACCGCCCTGAGCAGGCGATGGCCACCATCTGCCTCCGGGAAGAGCATTGCGAGGTCTCGGGAGGGCCGGCCGGTGGATTCGGGCTAAGGTGATCTCCATCGACTCGCGGCTGACCTTCTTCGCGTCGCGCGCCGACAAGTGGCTGCANCTCCGCCCCTACGCCGTCGGTGCCCTGGCAATGGGCTTCCTCGGCGTGATCATTTCCGACGACCTGTACGATCGGGCGTTCGTCCAAAAGTGGACGAACACTCCCATCAGGTGAGGGTGAGTCGAGACACCGGCACGCTGCTGCGTACGAGCGACCTGGCCGCGAACGAATCACCTGACAACCTCGTCGTCTGGGACAGAAGCGGCGGTGGGCCGGTGATCTGGGATGCAACGGACATGGCATTCAGGACGCCCGACGGGGATCTTGCGGTACCCGGTGCCGCCGCTGCGGTCACACACGGGACCGTGCCTGCCGATGCCACCATCCACCCCAGTGTGCCCGCCATCAACACCGTCCGCTCGGTCTTCTGCGCCGACGTGGCGAAATACCCGGTCGACATGATAGTGCAGGAGTCTATCCTGTAAACTTCTTGTGAAATCACCGTGTCCTCTGCCCGACACTCCGGTTTCGTCCCGACATTTGGAGAGATACTAGGGAAAACCACGCCCAGACGCCACGAACGCCGGTGCATGATTAGAAGAGAGTAGTCTTCCGTCCCGCAGGGCAAGCAGAAAGCAGGTTCAACGTATGGATAGTAATGAACCGATATCGGTGCCGCTTTCGTTGAGGACGATCCAGACTGAGCTTCTCTTGCCGCCGAAGACCGTGGTCCTCGGCACCCGCCAGCCCACGGCTCTTGCCAGCGTGCCCGCCGCTCTCGCGACCGCTCTCGGCGCTCCTCTCGGTCGCCCTCCGCTCTGCGAAATGGGGCGCCAGGTCCTGGACCGAGATGAATCAGGTTCAGCCGTGGTGGTGATCTCCGACAACACCCGCCCCGTGCCCTACAAGGGCCCCGACGGCATCCTGTGGCCCATCGTCGAATCCCTGCTGCAATCGGGCTTTCGCCCCGAACGCATCCGCATCTTGGCGGCCNCCGGCACGCACCGCGTGATGACCGTTTCCGAGATCAGCAGCCTCATTGATGACCGNGTGATAGCGGCCGGAGTCGGCGTCACCTGCCATAATGCGCGCGATCCTTCCGTGCTCGTCGCCGTCGGCTGCTCCGCCCAAGGCACGACCATACTCATGAACCGGGAATACGTGACCGCCGACCTCAAGATCCTCACCGGGCTGGTGGAGCCGCACTTCATGGCCGGAGTCTCCGGAGGTCGCAAAAGCATCTGCCCGGGGCTTCTTGGGGTCCAGAGTGTGGAAGAGTTCCATGGGGCGGCCATGATGGAGCATCCGGGTACGTGCAACATGAACATTACCGACAACCTCTGCCATGAGTACGCCATCCAGGTAGCCCGGATGGCCCCTCCCGACTTCGTGGTGAACGTTACCATCCGAGACGACGGCAAACCGGTGAACGTCTTCGCTGGAGACATGGATGAGGTCCTCGAGACTGCTTTCGAACAGCTCAAGAGCTTTGTACTCCTGCCCATTCCCCGTCGGTTCGACATCGTTGTCACCCACGCAGGGCGGGGGGCGATCAACCACTACCAAGCGGCCAAAGCGGCAACCACAGGGGCACAGGCGGTCACGCAGGATGGCTTCCTCGTCGTTGTAGCAGATACGACCGATCCGGACCCCATTGGCAACGGAACCTACAGAGAGATGCTGGAGCTCATGAAGAAGGTGGGACCCACGGCTTTCAGGCAATTGATCGGATCCAGCGACTGGACTTTGGTCCCCGACCAGTGGGAAGTCCAGATGTGGGCAAAGGTCCTCGACCGCGTGCCAGAAGACCACCTGTTCTACTATAGCCCCCAGACGAGGCTGTCGGACTACGCCATCTTACCCTGCGCCGATCCTCCCGCGGAGGGCGCTACCACCGACGTGTCGGAGATAGTCGCCGCCTTCATCGAGCAAGCCCGTCAGCAAGCGACCCGTGCCCTGGGAAGAAGACCGAGCATCGCCTACCTGTCCGACGGCCCCTTCGGNATCCCAGTGGAGGCGGTCGACGCCCAAGCATTCCTCCACGAGTCAGCGACGGTCGATCTGCCGGCCGCCGAGCACCTCCTGGGTGGCGAGGCCTGAGTGTCAGGGAGCGCACCACTACTCGGCGCGATCGCCGACGACGTGACGGGCGCTGCCGACCTCTGCAGCACGCTCGTGAGAGANGGAATGCGCACCGTCCTGACCATCGGCGTCGTCCGCGACCTCGAACTGCCCGCGGTCGATGCNCTCGTCGTCGCACTGAAGTCACGGTCGGCACCGGTCGCNGAGGCCGTGGNCGATGCCTCCGAGGCTCTGGCCTGGCTCCGGGACCTCGGAGCGAAGCAGTTCTTCTTCAAGTACTGCTCGACATTCGACTCGAGCCCGGAAGGGAACATCGGACCGGTGGGCGACGCGCTCCTCGAGGCAGTCGGAGCAGACATCACCGTTGTCTGCCCTGCATACCCCACAAACAGCCGAACTGTCTACCAGGGGCACCTCTTTGTCGGCGACAGGTTGCTGTCCGAGTCATCGATGGCCCGACATCCGCTGACACCGATGACCGATCCGGACATCGCTCGGTTCATCGGCAACCAGACCTCGCGANCCGTCGGTCTCGTTCCGTATCGCATCGTTCGCGACGGGCCCGAGGCGATCGAGCGCCGGCTCGAGGAGCTCCGGCGAGCCGGAATCTCGTACGCCGTGACCGACGCCCTCGAGGATGCTCACCTGCGAGCGATCGGCGCGGCCTGCGCGAATCTCGTGCTCGTCACGGGCGCGTCCGGCGTCGCGCTCGGACTGCCGGAGAACTTCCGCAGGAGAGGTCTACTGCCGGAGCGCGCCACCCGCATCGACCTGCCGCCGCTCGAAGGGCCGCCAGTCGTCGTCGTCGGCAGTTGCTCGGCAGCGACGCAAGAGCAGGTGCGGCGGATGGCTGCTCATTACCCGGCGATCAAGGTGAACGTCCTCGACGTCTACCGCGGTCAGGGCGATGTCGAATCGCTCGCCGCATCGGCCNTTGCACACCTCGCCGAGGGGCCTGTCCTCGTCTACACGACGGCGCCGCCTGACGAGGTGGCNCNCGTTCAGGAACGCGTCGGCGTCGACCGCGCGAACTCCCTGATCGAGTCCGCGCTGGGAGAGCTTACCCGGCGTCTCGTGGCAAGCGGCGCCCGACGACTCGTTTTGGCGGGCGGCGAGACGTCTGCGGCCATCGTGAGAGCACTGGGGATCCGCACGCTTGCCGTCGGGAGAGAGATTGCGCCTGGCGTTCCGTGGATGATGTCGCTCGGAGATCCGCCGCTCGCCGTCGCGCTCAAGTCCGGGAACTTCGGCGGGCCTGATTTCTTCCTGCAGGCGTTGGAGATGGCGCAATGAACGAACGGGAGTTGCGGGACGCGGTCGTCGCTCATGGGCGATCGCTGTTCGCTCAAGGCCTTTCGCCCGGCGCGTCCGGGAACATCAGCGTGCGCACCGACGGNGGCTGGCTTATGACGCCGACGGGTTCGTCCCTCGGGACGCTCGACCCTGCACGGCTCACGCGACTGGATAGCGACGGACGCCACGTCGATGGCGACGCACCGACGAAGGAGATCTGGCTTCATCTCGCGATGTACGCGGAACGCCCTGAGGCGCAGGCGATCGTGCACTTGCATTCAACCCACGCCGTCGCCGTCGCCTGCCTTGAGGACGCTGACCCCGATGACGTTCTGCCACCGCTGACTCCGTACTACGTGATGCGCGTCGGTCGGCTCCCGCTCGTACCCTACGGCCGACCCGGCGACCCCGCGCTGGCAGAAGCTGTGCGGCTGAGAGCGGGTGCGAGCCACGCTCTCTTGCTCGCCAACCACGGCCCGATCGTGGCCGGTGACTCACTCCAGGACGCTGCAAGCGCAATCGAGGAGATCGAGGAGACCGCGAAGCTCGTCCTCTTGCTCAAAGGGCTGCCGACGCGCCAACTGAGCGCCGAGGATATGGCGGAGCTCCGTCAGCGTTGAACGCGCACCCGCTCTGCCGGCAGCTGCGACAGTCGCTCTGCGACCCGGANCATCCCGCGGCGCGGGCTCGACAGGATCGGGACAGCGCGCTCGTGCTCGGGAAGTGCATCGACCACGCGCGCCATTGACGCCTGAGCGAGAACGACAACGTCGACGTCCTGGGAGGTCTGCAGTCGGGGCCCAGGCGCCGAAGCCCCCTGCCGACGTACTGTGGACGAGACGCATCGTCACGGCTCGGCACAGCCCAGCACCAGAGCCCAGGAAGGCCCCTGCAAGAACCGGCACCGTGCAGCACTATCGCACACAGCCAGCGATAGTACGNCACCGAATAGACACCATCGCCAATNCGATCACGCGGGCCAAATCCGCCGACCCCGAGGCCGTGCGCAAGGCGCTCGTCGAGACGCAAGCCTTCGCCGGCGTCACCGGCGCCCTCAGCTACGCCGGCGGCAGTCTCGTCCCACGCAAGGCGGTGACGGTGATCGAAGTGGGTCGCCGGGCCGAGCTCGCAGCCCAGATCACGCCCGATTTCGTGGCGAAGCCCTGACGGCCGGGGGCTCGCGGGCTGCTCAAAAACGCTGCGCCGATTAGTCGCGGCCTCCGCCGAAGATGGCCAGGAAGTAGAGCAGCTGGGCGACCGAGGCCAAGGCGCCGGCGACGTAGGTCATGGCGGCGGCCGTGAGCGTCTGACGCACGCCGGCCGCCTCCGCGTCGTTCACCAGCCCCAGTTCCTGGAGCTGCACGGCAGCGCGGCGTGAGGCGTTGAACTCCACCGGCAGCGTCACCAACTGGAAGACCACGGCGAAGCCGAAGACGATCAGGGCGACCGCGATCAGCCCGGTGAACTGGAAGATGACGCCGGCGATGAGCAGGAAGAACCACGCCTGCGAGCCGAAAGCCGCCAGCGGCCAGACGGCCGCACGCAGGGTCATCGGCACGTAGGCCTTGGCGTGCTGGATGGCGTGCCCCACCTCGTGGGCGGCGACGGCCGTCGCCGCCACTGACCGGCCGGCGAACACGGGCTCGCTGAGGAACACCCCCCGCCCGCGAGGGTCGTAGTGATCGCTGAGAGGCCCGGCCTTCGACGGCTGCACGGGTACGTTCTGCAGGCCGTTGCGGTCGAGGATCTCGCGAGCCACGTCCGCCCCGCTCTTGCCGCTGGCCACCGGCTTCTGGCTGTTGACGGCAAAGGTCTTGCGCAGCCAGGCCTGTACGGCCAGACCGATGATCAGGGGCACGATGAAGCACACGAGATACAGATTGAACGAACTCATGATGGGGACTCACCTCGTCTGCGTCGCGATAGCGACGCGATAAATGAAGCCAAAGAAGAAGGAGAACATCGGGCGGTACTCAGGCGGCTGCGCGGAGTACGCCAAGGGCGAGCCGGAGGCGACCAACACCTACGACTTCATCGGGGAGCTGGGCAAGACGGTGCCCTACGGGGTATATGACGTCGGCGCGAACACCGGCTGGGTCAACGTCAGTTCCGATGCCGACACCGGCGCGTGTGCGGTCGAGTCGATCCGCCGCTGGTGGACCAAGATCGGCCGCCCCGGTTACCCGCAGGCCAGGGGGCCACCTCTGACCGCGGACGGCGGCGGGTCCAACGGCGCCCGGCTGCGGTTGTGGAAGACCCAACTGGCGCAGCTGGCCGCCGAGACCGGGCTGGAGATCACCGTGTGCCACCTGCCACCGGGCACCTCCAAATGGAACAAGATCGGGCACCGGATGTTCTCCGCGATCACCATGAACTGGCGCGGTCGCCCTCCTGAAACCCACGAGGTGGTGGTCGAGACGATCGCGGCGACCACCACCAAGACCGGGCTGACGATCCAGGCGATGCTCGACACCAACACCTACGAGAAGGGCATCAAGATCACAGACCA
>JGI24130J36418_10000348_pt1 | contig 14720 bp, 8 predicted proteins | sample BarGraNGADG00212_FD_36418 | JGI IMG/M metagenome (IMG submission 36418)
TGTCCGGCTCCGATGGCTCTGAGGCCGAGACCCAGCGCCGCAGTCGTCTTCCCCTTGCCGTTGCCTGTGTACACCATCACCAGACCATGCTGTTCCATTGTCGCCTCCACTGCAGGGATGTCGTCTACAGTATAGTGCTTCCGTCATTCCCGCGTATGCGCGACTCTTTCTCCTCCGTTTGTCGTTCCCCCCGAGCATTTTTTCCAATGCCCCCGAGCCTTTCAGTGTAAGGCGAGGGGTGCTTCTGAGGGGCGCTTCTCCGCATAGGCGGGAATCCATCTTTGCGTCTCCATGCGAGCCTGTGTCCGTCGTTCCCGCGCAGGCGGGAACCCATGCATCGTGAGGTCCACTCCGCTGCTCCTTTCTCATCCAAAGGACCAGCAGTATTCTGTCATCGTTCACCTCCACGTTAGATGAGTCGATGCGCAAGTGCCAGCAATTCGCCTATTGCACTACTATATAGGCATTCATCGAGGATTCGAACTTGGTCCCGACTTGGTCCCGACTTGGTCCCGACTTGCGGGGTGGAATCCACCGCCTCACGGGCCTCTTTATGTCCGGTGGCAGCAACAATCGGCTGGAACACTGCGGTAAAGAACCCATTCGCGGAAAAACCGGTTCTGGTTGCCTGTCTGGAACGATGTATGGGCGTGGCAGCCTGGTTCAGAGTGTGCGCTGGTCTTTCTCCTCTCTCCGTCATTCCCCCGAGCCTTTCTGTCCAAGGCGAGGGGTGCTTCCCGCGCAGGCGGGAATCCATGCGCCAGTACACCCCTGGCTTGGGGTGGTCTTTTCGTGCGTTCGTGGTATACCTCTAAGTACTGTGCGCGGTATGCGTGCAGTAACTGAAGCGAGGTGACAGGAAGGGCATGCAGAAAGAAGCAACCGCAAGGATCAAGATCAACAAGCTCCTGGAGCAGGCGGGCTGGAGGCTTATCGATGATGACCACGGCCCGGCCAACGTCGTCCTCGAAAACCACGTCAAAATGACTAAGTCGCTCCTCGATGCGTATGGAAACGACTTTGAGAAGACCGTGAGCGGTTTCGTCGACTTCCTTTTGCTCGATAGCCATGCATTTCCGCTTGTCGTGCTGGAGGCGAAGTCCGAAGGCAAGGACCCTCTGGTCGGCAAAGAGCAAGCCAGACGATATGCTCAATCTCAGCATGCCCGCTTTGTCATTTTGTCCAGCGGCAACCTCCACTATCTGTGGGACCTCGAACGCGGTAATCCCTACGTCATCACTTCGTTTCCGACACCCGACTCGATCATCGGTTATCAGAAGGTCACGCCCAATCCGCAGCGCCTGGTCACAGAACAGGTGGGTGAGGACTACATCGTTCTCACGCAGCGCCCGAGCTACCAGTCCGACGCCGGGTGGCGGAATGAGACGGAACGCCCCGACTACATCCAGACCAACAAACTGCGTTTCTTGCGGCCGTATCAGTTGAAGGCCATTCACTCCCTGCAGCAAGCCGTAGGGGACGGAAAAGACCGCTTCCTGTTCGAGATGGCCACAGGCACAGGCAAGACACTCACTGCGGCCGCCGTCATCAAACTCTTCCTCCGTTCCGGCAATACCCGGCGNGTTCTCTTCCTGGTGGATCGTCTTGAACTGGAGGACCAGGCCAAGAAGGCCTTCGCNATGCTCCTGTCCGCCGATTTCCAGACAGTGATCTACAAGGAAAACCGTGACGACTGGCGGCGGGCGGAAATCGTGGTCACCACGGTGCAGTCGCTGCTCGTGGGCAACAAGTACCAGCAGCTCTTCTCGCCGACCGATTTCGACCTGGTCATCTCCGATGAAGCTCACCGTTCCATCGGTGGCAATGCCCGCGCCGTGTTCGACTATTTCATCGGCTACAAGCTGGGTCTCACCGCCACGCCACGCGACTACCTCCGCAGATTCGCCAGTTCCAATCCAGGCACCCGCGATCCGCGCGAGGCCGAACGCCGTTTGCTGCTGGACACCTACCGCACCTTCGGCTGCGAGAACAGCCAGCCAACCTTTCGCTACTCCCTGCTGGACGGCGTAAAAGAGGGTTACCTCGTCAACCCGACGGTGGTAGATGCCCGCACCGAGGTCACCACCGAGCTTCTTTCCGAAGAGGGTTTTGTCGTCTCGTTCACGGATGACACCGGCGAGGATCAGCAGCAAGCCTTCAAGCAACGCGAGTTCGAGAAGCGTTTCTTTGCGGACGCCACCAACCAGCTCTTCTGCAAGACCTTCCTGGAGAACGCTCTGCGCGACCCTGTCAGCGGCGAGATCGGCAAGTCCATCATCTTCGCCGTCAGCCAGAACCACGCCGGCAAGCTGGCGCAGATTCTCAATCAGATGGCCGACCGCATGTTCCCCGGCAAGTACCAGTCCGACTTCGCCGTTCAGGTGACCTCACAGATACCCGACGCCCAGCAATTCACCATCAACTTCGCCAACAACAACCTGCTCGGTTCGGCCAACTTCCTGCCCTCGTACAAGACCAGCAAGGCGCGCATCTGCGTGACGGTCGGTATGATGACCACCGGCTACGACTGCACCGACATCCTCAACCTCGGTCTGTTCCGTCCCATCTTCTCACCCACTGACTTTATCCAGATCAAGGGGCGCGGCACCCGCAGGCACAACTTCCTCGAACAGCTCTTTGACAACAGCCTCAAGGATGGCGTCTTGCAGCCTCAAAAGACCGCCTTCAAGCTCTTCGACTTCTTCGCTAACTGCGAGTACTTCGAGAAGGACTTCAACTACGACGAGGTGCTGAAGCTCCCCCGACGTCAGCACAAGGGCAACGGCAGCGGCGATGACACGCGCCCCGTTGTGGTCGGCGGCGCCTACGAGCACCTCGGTGCCGACATCATCTCCTCAATCAAGGAGGAGGCCGTCGGCTACGAAGGGATGAAAATCGACCGCATGTTCTTCGAGAAATTCGAGGATACCGTGCGCGAGAACGAGACCATCGCGAAAGCGGTCGAGACCGGCCAGTGGGATCGCGTGATCGACTACGTCAACCGCGAGGTCTTCGACAAGCCCGAAGAGTACTACACTCTCGACAAGCTGCGCAAAGCCGCCGCCGTGGATCGGCGCCTGACGCTGCGCGAGATCCTTGAGAAGATCTTCGGTCTCATCCCGCGCTTCAAGTCCAAGGATGAATTGCTGGAAGAGGAGTTCGCCAAGTTCGTCGCCGATATCAAGCCCGAAGAAGCTGAGGCCATCCCCGCCATCAAGACCTACTTCAAGGCCTACCTCACCAGCGACCAGGTGCGTCACATCATCGAGAGCGGAAGCTACACCGATCTGGCCACCAATCCCTACTTTTCCACCCGCGACTTCCGCGCTGTACCCGCCAAGTATCGCACGCTCATACCCAATTACATCAAAGACTACGTGTCCCTGAACCAGTTCGCCAACTAGGAGAAGAGCATGAGCAATGCCAAGAAATTGAGCATCGAGGTTCTGGGAACACTGGAGCGCGTCAACAATCCCGATTTTAACTACGGCGAATTCGCCATAATTAGAAGCCAAGGGATAACCCATGCTTGATACCGACACCAAGCGCCGCATTGACACAGCTCGCGACATCCTCGTGGGCAAGGTGCCTGACCCCAAGAGTCAGGTCGAGCAGATCACCATCGCGCTGATCTACAAGTTCATGGACGACATGGATGCCGAGAGCGAAGAGTTGGGCGGCAAGCGCAAGTTCTTCGCCAAAGAATTTGCCCGCTATGGCTGGGCCAACCTGATGCATGCCGGCCTCGGCGGCTTCGAGATCCTGAACCTCTACGCTGAAGCCATCGCCAAGATGCCGGAGAACCCCGGCATTCCGCCGCTCTTCCGTGACATCTTCAAGAACGCCTACCTGCCCTATAGGGACCCGGAAACGCTCAAGATGTTCCTCAAGGTCATCGACGAGTTCAACTATGACCACAGCGAACGCCTGGGCGATGCCTTTGAGTACCTGCTCTCCGTGCTCGGCTCTCAGGGCGACGCCGGGCAGTTCCGCACTCCGCGCCACATCATTGATTTCATGGTCGAGGTCATTGACCCAAAGAAGACCGAGACCGTGCTTGACCCGGCCTGCGGTACCGCCGGGTTCCTGATCTCGTCCTACAAGCACATCCTCAAAGCCAACACCGACGTCAAGGGTCATAGCACGCTGACGCCCGACGAAAAGGGGCGCCTGGCGCAGAACTTCAGGGGCTACGATATCTCGCCCGACATGGTGCGCCTGTCGCTGGTGAATATGTACCTCCACGGCTTCGTCGACCCACACATCTACGAGTACGACACGCTCGCCTCGCAGGACAAATGGNACGAATACGCTGATGTCATCCTTGCTAACCCACCTTTCATGTCGCCCAAGGGCGGCATCAAGCCGCACAACCGCTTCTCCATTCAGGCCAAGCGCAGCGAAGTGCTGTTCGTGGACTACATGGCCGAGCATCTTACCCCGACGGGTCGCGCCGCTATCATCGTGCCAGAGGGTATCATCTTCCAGAGCCAGACCGCCTACAAGCAGTTACGCAAGATGCTGGTGGACGGCTACCTCGTTGCCGTCGTCTCGCTTCCCGCCGGTGTGTTCAATCCCTACTCCGGCGTCAAGACCTCGGTCCTGATCCTCGACAAGCCACTGGCAAAGAGAACTGGTACTATCGCCTTCTTCAAGATCGAAAACGACGGCTTCGGTCTCGGAGCACAGCGGCGGGNGATTGCCAAGAATGACCTGCCTCAGGCGCGCGCCGAGATTGGAGAATATCTGCGCCGCCTTCGCGCCGGGGAACCGCTGGCTGATTTCCAGCCTACGCAGGGCCTGATCGTGGGTAAGGAAAGGATTGAGTCGAATGGGGAGTACAACCTGGGTGAGGAGAGGTATCAGGAGGCGGCACCGACGGGGCAACACTGGAAGTCAGTGCCACTTTCAGAGGTCTGCACAAAGATCACGGATGGTTCGCACAACCCGCCAGAGAGGGCACAAGCTGGGAAGCTGATGCTTAGTTCTCAGAACGTCTTCGATGGTAGGCTGGACTTGTCCAATTACCGTTTCGTCAGCGAAGAGGACTTTCAGCGGGAAAACCAACGAACAAGGGTCAGCTCGGGAGATGTCTTGCTGACCATCGTCGGAACGATTGGGCGCAGCTTAGTTGTAACGGACGATATGCCGCCATTCATGCTTCAGCGAAGTGTTGCTGTTCTGGGCTCTGACCACTCTCTGTTGCTACCAGACTTCCTCGCTCGTGTTCTCCAGTCGCCCCGGCTTCAGAGCACGCTACAAGGTCTCGCACAAGGCGTTGCACAAAAAGGCGTCTATTTGAATTCACTCCGAGATTTGTGTATTCCCCTGCCACCGTTGGATGTGCAGAAGGAGATTGTGGCGGAGATCGAGGGCTACCAGAGAGTCATCGACGGTGCGCGCGCTGTCCTCGACCACTATCACCCCCACATCTCCATCTGCCCCGATTGGCCGATGGTGTCATTGGAAAAGGCGTGTGAGGTAATCATGGACGGAACGCACTTTTCGCCGTCCAACACGCAGACCGGAGATAGGCTGTACATCACTTCCAAGAACGTCCGGGAAAACTACCTTGACCTTCTGAACGTGAGCTACATCTCGGAGGAAGATCATAAGGCTATCTACTCGCGATGCCCAGTCAGAACGGGAGATGTCCTTTACATCAAAGACGGTGCCAATGCTGGCCTAGCTGCCATCAACACACTTGCCGTGGAGTTTTCTCTGCTTTCGAGCGTGGCGGTGATGCGCGGAAAGCCTGAACTGTTGAGCAACCAATACCTTGCCTTCTATCTGAATTCGGCAAAGGGCAGGCAGAGCATGCTTTCCATGACCTCGGGCGTTGCGATTACGAGACTTACTCTCACCAAACTCAACTCGGCATTAGTTCCTCTCCCTCCCCTCGCCACGCAGCAAGCCATTGTCGCCGAGATTGAAGCCGAGCAAGCGTTGGTCACCGCCAATCGAGAACTGATCGCCCGCTTCGAGAAGAAGATCCAAGCCACCCTCGCCCGTGTCTGGGGTTCATCCTCAAATCCCGAGGTTGACTGACACTGATCGCCCCATATGAACATCGACCATTCGTGAATTGCTAGGGAGAGACACCATGAACGTGCGACAATTGATGCGAAGAGCCTGCGAGTGGGCAAGGCCGACTTGGAAACGATCACTAAGTCGGATCGCGTCCAAGTTTCGCCCTCTCAATCCTTGGTCCGCTAATCCAGGGATCGCTGCATATGTGGCTGTCGCCGCCGTGACGGGCATGTATTGGTGCGTTGGAAGCATCCGCGTATGGTCAGTCGTCCGGCGGTACTCTGTCCCGGTTCCCGTCGGCGTGGCCGTCTCGTCAGGGACGGTTGTCGCTGTATCTGTTGGGTTGACCGCAATACCACTGGCGTTGGCAATCGTGCTGGGCCAGATGTACAGCGGCCGTGCTGGCCGACTGCGGGTCTTCCTGCACGTAAGCGGAGTACAGTTGTCGTTGGTGGCTACTGTTACGACAGAGATAGTTGCTGCCGCTCTCGGTGGGCAGTTTCACAGTTGGGTGACCTTGGGTGGGCTAGGAGGGATCGCTTTTCTGGCGTGTTCCCCCATTCTCAAGGTGCTCAACCTGCTCCAGCATCAGGAGCAGTTCGTCGAAGCATGGAAGGGATTCATAACATCGCGACAGCGCATCATTGCCTCTCAATCTGCGCGTCGCCAAGAAGCGGCCATGGCAACCGAAGTCGCGATCTCTGGTTGGGGAAATGATGTCAAGATCGAAGACAGATTCTTTGAGCGGTTTCACGGCGATGACTTGAGCGCTTATGTCAGGGTTCCTGCCGGAAATATCGGGCAGGTCGATGCAGTCGATCTGTCGTTGCTGCAACGGTTACTGGACGTGCTCCGGAAACAGGCAGCGTTGCACGCAAGCAAGAACTCATCGGCACTCATGTGCATCGACTCGCCAAGTTCCACTACACTAATCACCAGTAGCGGCGAGCCTCATTCTCCTCAACCGCTCCTCATAATCTGCTGCTTGCCAGGATCGACAGTAGATGACCGAGGGAGGGGTCTTGCATTCCTCCGGACGGACGTTCTTCTTGATTCTGACCAGCGCAGGACAATAGCTCACGCACTGCGTCGTGCCTTCCGGATAGACAACTCAGAACGAATATCAGAGACTATCACCGATCTGCAGTCCGAGACGGTGGAATTGTGCGATGACCTCAAGAAGGGGATCCGCTCCAACGATCGCCAACTGGTCGAGCAGTTTCGCCAGATGAGCTTGAGTATTGTCGAAGCCGCTGGCACAATCAGAGGACTCGTCGTTCCAGGAACGGTGCATGACGACTATATCTACCGGGTGAGAGCTCTTGCGCGAGCGACAGATGATGCTCGGCGCTTGGTCAAGGACTCCACCCCACAAACCGACAGAGAGATCAGGGATCTCGTCTTAAGCTTGACGAGTAGCTTGGCGTACTCTGCTGCACAGACTGGATGTCCGGAAGTCTTCCGGAACTGCCTGTGGCCATTGGAGCTGAAGTACCAGGATGCCTTGCAGCAGCATCTCAACCCTTCGGAGACCAACCACCACGAATTGTTCTGGTACGGCGTCTTGTCCTCAGCGATTCAACACCTGACGGAGCCAAATACATCGGGGAAGATCGGTATCGATGAGGCCGTTCTAGAGGCAACGTTCCTTCTGCAGAGTTTGTCATCTTTGGTGCTCCACTTCGCCCGTCAGCACGAGTGGCCCACGACCGCCCTGGTTGCCGACGAGATATCCAGTCTGGAGCCACGGCCTACGCCGCGGCGCAACGATGCGGCGACTTCAGGCGGATATCCAGCAAAGTTCGGGGAACTCGTGTCTCTCACGTACTATGGACTGCATGCCTGCCTCGTCGATCTTGCCGTGAGGGATCCCGCTGCCTCGGTTCCTCACGACCTTGTCGAAGCGACGTGGCCAAACGATGACTACGACTTGCCTAGGCTCATCGGTGTCCATGCTCAAGCAACTGCGGTGGCAACTGTAGATGCATGGAGCTGGGGTTGGGAGCCGGAACCCGTTTCTGGCGTGATGTTTTCTCCGCGCACGGATGAGATACTGATGCGTGGCTTCGTCGCCACAGTCATCACGTGGCCAGAACGTGCATTGTTCCAAGATTTGGACACTTGGCGTATCGCGGAGATGGGGAGATTGGAGCAGGCAGTAGGAGGAGCATCAGAACTCGGGCAACTTCTTGGCGCAGGCAGCCTGCTGGACAAGACACTCAAAGATGATGACAAGATTGCGAAATTGGCGGGGACAATTAGCCAACATCACCATCCAGTTGACCGATCAGTCGATGCACTCAGGAGGCTGCTGAAGTACCTGCAAGATACTATGGAATCGAACGAGCGCATACGGATCAGGACAGCTGTGGTCCGCCAAGACGTCATCACCGGTTTCACTACGGACTTGGCGAACCAGTACGACACTTGTGACGAGGAAGCGGTGTTGATACTGCAAAATCTTGATCTACTGCGCACAGGACCCATGCCAGCCAGTAAGGATAGTGGCCCAAAGCTTCTTGGCGTCAGCAGGGTCTTGGAGAAGCAGTCGTTCATTGCTGACGGATCAGACTCTTGGACTTCAATTGCTGAGGAATATGGAAATGGGCTACGCAAAATGCAGGCAGGAGCCATCATCACGTGGCTCTACGAGATCAGCACCGCGGTTGACCTTGCCTCGATTCTTGCACCGGACTCTACACTTCAAGCGAGTGCAGGCGTGCTGCTTGTGGACACAGACGTCGAGTGGTTGCCGTCTGACCTCCAACCACTGGTCGAGAGCTCCGAGTCTCCCAAGCTAGGCCATGGCGCTCCAGACGCGTTTCTTCGCGTCGCTGGGCAGCGAGTCCCCATGTATCGTGTCTGGATTGGTGGCGAAGGGACGCCCTGTCTCTTGTTCATCAATAACTCAAACAGTGCCCGTGGCATCCGCGTTCCGTGGGGCTCCGAGGATGGCTGGACCTTGTCACAGAACGGGGAGGTCAAAGCTCGTCTACGAGTGCCATCGCAAGATGCCAGTGCCAGGGACGAGCTGTTGAGACAGCATGCACCGTGGCTTGAAGAGAAGGCACACACGGACGAGGAAAAGAGAGCGTATCTCAGCGGACTTGTCTGGCCCGAAGCGCACTTGCAACTCGCGCTTGACGCTGGTGCGACTCCGAGCGTTTTTCGTCTGGACTTGCCTAGGGATGAACCCGAGGCTCCACCACGGACTAAGGGTACATCGGATGGCAATGCGAGCGAATAGACGACAAGACCAAAGAGGATCTCTGAGAGAACGATAACTCGATTGGTGTGCCAAGGAGGGCAACCCATGGGAAAACTGATGGACAAGGTAGGAGTCTGGACGGAATCCAAACACGAAATCCTCCGGAAGTATTGCGCGGCCTACACCACGATCATGAACGCTCAGCAGCGTTTCCACTGGTGGTACATCGATGCCTTCGCGGGCTGTGGCGAACAATGGTCCAAAGAGAAGGACTGTAAGGTTCCTGGCTCTCCTCTAGTGGCATTGAGCATAGAACCGAAGTTTGAGCGGTACATCTTCATTGACCTTGAGCACAACAAGACAGAACACCTCAAGGGGCTCGTGCCAGACAGGGATGACGTCGAAGTACTTGAACAGGATGGTAACTCCGCGTTGAAGACCATCATTCCTCGCGTAGATTACTCCAAATACATGCGAGCACTTTGTGTGCTCGATCCCTACGGACTCCATCTTGACTGGTCTGTCGTTGAACAATGTGGACACGCTGGCTCCATTGAACTGTTTCTGAACTTCCCGATACATGACATCAACCGGAATGTTCACAGACAGGATACAACGAGAATCAGGGCATCTGACAGGGGACGGCTGAACGCATTCTGGGGTGACTCCTCATGGCAAGACGTCATGTACAGTTCAGAGGAGAACCTTTTCGGTCTGCAGGATTCCGTGGGAGGTAACAACGAGATCGTCGCAGCTTACAAAAAGCGACTGGAAACAGTCGCTGGGTTCGAGCATGTTCCTGAGCCCGTTGCAATGTACAATAAAAAGAATGCTGACCTCTACTACCTTTTCTTTGCATCTCACAATAGGGCTGCCGGGAAGATTGTATCGGACATCTTCAGAACCTATACTGGACTAGGGGTGAGATATGGCTCTCGGATCAAGCATTGAATGGACGAACTCCACTTGGAATCCAGTCACGGGATGCACCAAGATGAGCAGCGGATGCCAGCACTGCTACGCAGAGCGCATGGCTCATCGGTTGCAGGGCACCGGTCTTCCACAGTATAGAAACGGATTTCAGGTTACACTGCATCCCGAAACACTGGAACTTCCTCTGCACTGGAAGAAACCCCAGACCATTTTTGTCAATTCCATGAGCGACCTCTTTCACGACGACATTCCGGATGACTTCATCTTTGGTGTCTTCGATGTCATGCGGCGTGCATCCTGGCATACATTTCAGATCCTGACCAAGCGGTCGCGGCGTCTCGCCCGACTGGACAGCTGTCTGGAGTGGGCGCCCAACATCTGGATGGGTGTGAGTGTCGAAGCCGCGTCCTACAAGTTCCGCATTGCCAATTTGGCATCCACCAGAGCACGTGTCAAGTTCTTGTCACTGGAACCGTTGCTCGGCGACTTGGGACAGTTGCATCTACAAGGCATCGACTGGACAATTGCCGGGGGAGAATCGGGCCCCGGAGCACGGCCTCTCGACCCGGATTGGGTGCGCAGTATTCGTGATCAGTGCACCGATGCCAGTGTTCCCTTCTTCTTTAAGCAATGGGGTGGAGTCCACAAGAAGGTGAATGGCCGCATCCTCGACGGACGCACTTGGGACGAGTTGCCGTGTCCGCTCACCACTCAGACTATCGTCGTTCACCATCATGCATCAACTGCACCGACTTCTGGCACCGAACTTACCACTCAGGCTGGATTTACCAGTTGACCCCAAAGATAGCTGCGAACTTCCGCTATCAGAGTACAGGAAGCTCCATGTCGTCATGATTGGCTGATACCAGCCCGAAGACGATAGTGTCAGATGATTGCCACCACATTAGCCACAGGCCCCCACCACAACGTCTCCGCCATCCCAGGAAGGACTCTCCCCACTTGCCACACGCTCTCTGCTGTGATGGATTTGCTTTCTCACGTAGAGGGTGTTTCTTCCCTTGTGCATGGTCGCCACGGAGTGTTGCGGCCATGCTCTTCAGCAACTCGCGCGCCAGCGAATCGACGGTCGTCGCGCGAGATGCCCTAGCGCTGGCCGTGAACTTAACTCCAAAGCTCGAGGAAGGAAGCAGTGCGGGCGACTGGAAGACGCCTCCGTTGCCAGACCCATAGAGGGAAACTGCAATCTCGACGGCCAATGCGCGATCCTGGTCGGACTGCGCGTCCAGCCATATGACGTAGGGCTCTATGCTCTCGAGGGCTTTTCGGACGGAGTCAACCAAGCGAATGGTACCCGAGACACGGGACTCAGCTGCTTGGCCTCCCCTCCGAAACATCACCGTGTACTTCATATTGATCAGATGTACACCGACCTGCTGCTGGACTGCAGCAAGGTAGGTCTCCTCGACTGGTACGCCTTTCCGCTCCTCTGCTAGGAGAGCCAGCGCCCAGACGGAGTCGTGCCCCATCGGACAATTGGCTCCGTTCAGACAGGAATTGCCGCTGCACTCCACTTCCTCAAGCTCAACACCACCATCCACCTCGGCTTCTCGCTCCAACTGATACTGATCACAATGTCGATCAATGATTTGTAGAGCATTGAAGAGATCCTTGTACTTCCCCTCTAGGCCCGAGCCGTGCTCTTGCGTCTTGTCACGAATAGCATCGTTAGCTGCGACATGGCCACCCATGCCCTCATACACAACGCGCACCAAATCGGTGTAGGCTGTTCTCAGCCGAATTGACTTCTGATTCACCCAAGTGGCTGTCTCCTCCAATTCGTCGACATACAGTTTCCACTCCGAAGGCATGGCATTCTGTCGGGGCGGGCTAAGGACGGCTGGATCTAGGAGCAGGGGAACACTCATCCTGCACTACCTGAGGAGGATCTCTTCCTTTTTGCCGACCCCGCATGGAGTATCTGCAGCGACAGGTGCTGAGATTCATCAAAGAAACCCTCTGGCCACTCCGGAATGCTGCCTTCCTCGTCGATTCTGATCGACCGAAGGGAGGAGCCCGAGGACGCGTTCTCCGCAAAGTAGATAATGGTGTTGTCGGAAATGCTCTTGGCCTTTCCGGCGGCGCACAGATACCGAAGGCGGTCCACCACGTATTCACTGTGAGTTTCCACAAGGCACTGCTTTCCAATCAGCGTCATAGCATAGAAGAAGTCCGCAAGCCGAGCTTGGACCTTCGGATGCAGATGGAGCTCAGGTTGCTCAAACATGAGGAGTGATCCATTGGGAGCCAAGAGGGCCATGACTAAGATTGGGAGTACCTGGCTGACCCCTGTGCCGAGGTGGATCAGCCCATGTTTGGCCAATTGTCCTGGAGCGGCCGCCTCAAGTGCGAAACCAAGAACTCCCTGGTCATGTGCTGCCACGGAATCAGCGACGCCGAGGTAGCGGAGCCATTCCTGCACAGCCCTGACAAGCGGCACTCGTTTCGTCTGACCGAGACCAGAGATTGGTGCGGTTGGATCAACAGAAGCGACAGCTTCTTCCCGATATCCGTACAGCACTTCGGCTGTTCTCTCTCCCCGAGTGCCCACATCTCGCGCGTCTGGCGCAGACGATTCTGGGTAGAATGCCCGCGGTTGCTCTCTCAGAGGACCAAGGTATCGTATCCTACCTCGGAAGAAGTCCCGAAGAACCCTGACGCCCTGCTCCGCAGAATCATCGAGGCTGCGATACTCTCGCATCCATAGGCGGCTTTCTGCCTTCGCAGGGTCTGTTGTTGGGCGCTCTGTTCGCTCTTTGACGGTACGCGTGACTTCGCCTAGAGTCTGAGAGGAAGCTTCCCTGAAGAAACGCCTCAGTCTCTCCCCGTACACCTCTGGCTCGTGACATGTAACTAGCGCATCTAGGGCCTTCTTGGCAGACTGTTCGACTCCTTCAACATCACGGACGCTCGTCAGAACACTATTCATGGACTGCATAAAAGCATCGCCACTTGGGTCCGACGAAATGTCCCAGATCGGAGGGTACCAACCCGAGCCTCGCTCCAGGCCAACGACGTTCCGGAGTTGAAAAGTGGCTTTTGCAGACTGGTCATACGCTACGAGAACACGCCGTGGTAGGAAGTGTAGCATAGTCACTCCGTCAACTCGTACGTTCGGAGTCTCCCCGGTCGTTCGCTCCCAAGGGGTCAGCTCAGCGGGAAAGCCCACGCTGGGGCGATACACGGGATTCTCGAGAATCGCGTCACTCGGCTCATCGAGATCCTCACGCTCGACTTTGGCATGCCCCGCCGCCTTACTCTCGGTCCTCGTGACACCAAACGTTGTCCGTTCGGAATCGCGAGGACCAGGTTCCGTCCCTCCGACATCGTCGCGCACCAGCGTAATGGTCGAATCGCGGATCAGAGGATCTAGCGTGCTAAGAGACTTCCGCGATACGCCCGGAACCGACAAGTCGAACTTCACTTCCACTGATCGGAGGGAACCCGCGTTCCGGTCGACTCTGAGGAGTCCGTCAGGTGTCTGTAGAAGGCGCCCACCATCGCTGAGTGTGGTGTTCCGTGCCGACACGTCCAGTTCGAACGCTAGACCCATGGATCGCCTGCCCTCTGACACGACATCACGGAACGAACCAAGTCTTGCCAAGGGGCCATTGAGCACAACCGATGACTGGTGTGATGAGGTCTGAAGCGTCTGCGCTGCCATCAGTATGGCTTGGATAACCGAACTCTTCCCAGAGCTATTCGCCCCCGTTAGGACTGTCAGCGGTCTTAGTTCAACAGTTGTCTTTCCGCGCCAGCACTTGAACCCGTTCAGGTCTACTCTCTTGAGCATTGTCCACCCCCAATGTTTCCCCTTCTAGATACCAATGTTATAGCCAGATCCGGTTGCCATCCAAACTCATGGCCCCAACTGGCACCAGAAGGCCGAGTTCGCTGCAATGCATCTGCAAGAGCGTCTACGCTGCGCTCTTGGGTTGAGGGGAGGAGCGTTCGGCTGCGTGGTTCAGCGCGCCTGTCTCCACCGCGACCGGTCGATCGGAAGCATGACTGTTGGGAGTCATCTAGCCGCTCTCTTTTATAGTAACGGACGAACTTGTAGCCATCGGCGTGATGCTTCAGGGGGAAGCGCGTGCATGGAGGACGACAAGAATTGGATTCCCGCTTTCGCGGGAATGACAATACGCAGAGGGAATGACGGAGTGATGGGGATTGGATTCCCACCTGCGCCGAAAGCACCCCTCAGTACGCCCCTCGCATTGAGAAAATATGTTCGGGGGTATTGAAAAGAAATACTCGGGGGGGAATGACGGAGCGGATGTCCGGGAATGACGAGCGGGCGCGCACGTGGTGAGGTCCTCGTTTCCTGCTATACTTTCTTGGAGACGAACATCGGGTGTGAACGCGCCCTGAGCCTTCCATGGACACGTCAAAAGTGAGGTGAGCGAATGTTTGATAAAGAACATGTGGGCAGACTGAAAGCTGCAAGGTTGAAGTGGCAGGAGGGTGCTGACAAGATCCCAGCCGGCAAGACATGCAAGGCCTATTCGGATTGCACCACCAGTTCCGGCAT
>JGI24130J36418_10000356_pt1 | contig 14607 bp, 19 predicted proteins | sample BarGraNGADG00212_FD_36418 | JGI IMG/M metagenome (IMG submission 36418)
CTTCCGGGTTCGGTCAGCTCACCTCTTCAAAATCCGAAGTGCCGCCTTACGGCCCCGGGGGTGCCGGCGTGGCCACGTGACACTGGGTCTCGATCTTCTGCGAGACCTTGTCCAGCCTGGCCATGAAGGCGGCGCTCTTGGCGCGGGTGATCACCTTTTGGAGCCGAGCCGCCCGCACGGTATGGCCGGCCGCCTTCGCCTTCGCCTGGGCAGCTGTCAACTTCGGAAGGCCGGCGGCAATGCGGGCTTCACCCTTCTGGATGCGGGCCAGCACCTTGTCGGCGTTGGCACAGTTGAATTTCTGGCCGACCCTTGGAACCCGGGTCGCTTGCGCGGTGCTGTTGGCGACGGCGTGGTTTGCCGTTGGCGCCGACGACGACGGAGAGGCATCGGCGATGGCCGATGCTCCGAATGAGAGAGCTCCGGCGGCTACTGCGATTGCCGAGCTGACCAAAACCTTCTTCAACATGAAACTCGTGCCTCCTCAACCAGTCCGGTTCTTCCGGTGTGTTCCTACATCGTCGCCGGTGCGCATGATCAGTCGATCATCCCAATGTTAGGGATCTGTGAGGATGTGCCGGCGTCTCAGGCGTGTCGTTGAGCATTCCCGTTGGAATTGCGCTCGAAAATGATCCGCAACCCATGGAGGGTCAGCCACGGCTCCACGTATTCGATCTCGTCGGCGTAGGGAGCGATGAGTTCGGCCAGGCCGCCGGTCGCCACCACCGTGCACTCGCCCAACACCCCGGCGAACCGGCGACAGAGGCCGTCCACCTGTCCGGCGAAGCCGTACAGCGCACCCGATTGGATGGACTCCACTGTCGACTTACCGATGACGCTGCGAGGCTCGACCAACTCGACCCGTCGCAGGGCGGCGGCGTGGGAGAAGAGGGCATCGAGGCTGATCTGCACACCGGGGGTGATCGCCCCTCCCAGGTACTCGCCCGCCGCCGAGATGGCGTCGAAGGTTGTGGCGGTACCCAGATCGACCACCACACAGGGGCCGCCGAACAGGTCGTAGGCGCCCACCCCGTTGGCGATCCGGTCGGCTCCCACCTCTTTGGGGTTGTCATAAAGGATGGGCATGCCGCTCTTCACCCCTGGTTCGAGCACCACCGCCGGAACATCGAACCGCCGCTGCACCATCTGGCGAAGGGCGGCGGTGACCAACGGCACCGACGAGGTCACCGCGATGCCGGTGATGGTGTCTTCGATATTCAGCCCATCGAGATCGAGAATTTGGGTGAGCAGCAGCGCGTGCTCGTCCGCCGTCCGTTCCGCCACGGTGGAGAGGCGCCAATGATGGGCCAATCCGGGCGGCTCTTCCCCGTCCCGTTGACCGGTCTCTTCGAACGGCACCCCGACGTCGTCGGCGAAGAGCCCGACGACTGTCTCGGTGTTCCCCACATCGATGGCAAGCAGCATGGTCAGTCTTTCCCGCCGGCATCCGACGTCAGATCGAGGCCCAGGTCGAGCACCGGGGCGGAGTGGGTCAGGGCGCCCACCGAGATGAGATCGGCGCCCGCGGCGGCATAGAGCGGGGCGGAGTCGAGATCCACGCCACCCGACACCTCCACCAGGGTCGCCGTCCCGCTGGCCCGTACCTGGGCCACGCATGCCTTCACCTGGTCAGGGGTCATATTGTCGAGCATGACCACGGTGGCCCCGGCGGCGACCGCCTCGTCCACCTGTTCGGCCCGGTCACATTCGACCTCAACCATCCGGCCGGGCCAGAGATGGCGGGCCCGATGGACCGCCTCGGTGATGGAGACGCCGCCAAGGTGGTTGTCTTTCACCAGCACCGCGTCCGACAGGCCGCCGCGGTGGTTGGTGCCGCCTCCGGCCCGCACTGCGGCTTTCTCCAGAGAGCGAAGCCCGGGGGTCGTCTTGCGGGTATCCAGCACTCTGGTAGCCGGGTTGGCCGACGCCACCGTGTCGACATAGCTCCGGGTGAGGGTGGCTATCCCCGAAAGGTGGCCGAGGAAGTTGAGGGCGGTCCGCTCGGCGGTGAGGATGGAACCCAGGGGACCGGTGAGCACTGCCACCGTCGAGCCCGGCGTCACCCCCGATCCGTCGGCCAGGCGCCACTCCACCTCTACCGATGGGTCGACCTGAGCGAATGCCTCGATGGCACAGGCCCGGCCGGCCACCACACCGGGTCGGCGGCTGACCACCGACATCGACCGAAAAACCGATGGCGACACCAGCGCGGCGGTGAGGTCCCCCAACGGGAGCATGTCCTCGGCCAAGGCATTCCTGACCGCGTCGACCACCGCCGAACGGGGAGGATCGAACAGAGATGGNTCGGCGAGGTCGGAGACGCGGTGGTCGAACGTCACGNTGGGTCGACNGCTTCGCTCGAGACGGTGACCCTGCCGTCCACGTGCACAATCCGCCGGCGCCATCGGTCAGCAGCCTGAGGAAAATCGGCGCGGGCATGGGCACCACGGGTCTCGGTGCGCAGGGTGGCCGAGGTGAGAAGGGCTTCGGCCGCGGTGATCAGGTTGGCCACCTCTCCGTGGGCCCGGTCAGACGGGGTCGCGGTGCCCACCGCGGTGGCGACCGACTCGATCACCGTGGCGGCCGCTTGGAGCGACCCGGCGTCCCTGACCACCCCGGCACCCTCGAACATGGCCCGCTGCAACCGGCCGACTGTCTTCTCGACATCGATGGCGGTGACCCCACCGCCGGTGCCGCCGGCCNGGCCGGTGCGGCCGGCCTGAACCGATACGCCCGCCCCGAAGTCGNCATCGGGATCGCGGCCGCCGGATCCACCATGGAGCACCGCTCTCATGGCGCCGGTGGGGGATGGACCGTCATCGCCACGGCGGATGGCCTCGGCCAAGCGGGCACCGAACACCATCCCTTCGAGCAGCGAGTTGGACGCCAGGCGGTTGGCCCCGTGGACCCCGGTGCACGCCACCTCGCCCGCCGCCCACAATCCCGGGAGGGCTGTCGCTCCCGACAGATCGGTCACCACCCCGCCGGAAAGGTGATGGGCGGCCGGCGCGATGGGCAGCCAGTCGACATGGGGATCGAGACCGATGGCCTCCAGCGAGGCCTTGATGGTCGGGAAGCGGGAGCCGAAGGAGTCGAGCCCGGTGGCATCGAGCCAGAGGTGCTCGACCCCCTGGGAGCTGATCTTTGCCGCCATGGCCCGGCTCACCACGTCACGGGGGGCCAGCTCGTCGACGAAACGCTCCCCGTTGGCGTCGCGGATCAATGCGCCGTGCCCGCGCAGCGCCTCGGAGAGGAGAGGCCGGGGCATGGCCGGGTGATGGAGCGCGGTGGGATGGAACTGCATGAACTCGACATCGGCCACCGGGACCCCGGCCCGCAGGGCCATGGCCAAACCGTCGGCAGTGGCCTCGGCCGGATTGGTGGTCACCGCGAAGAGCTGGCCCGCTCCGCCAGTGGCCAGGACTGTATGACGGGCCCGTACATCCACCACCCGTCCCTCGGCGTCGAGCGCCCGTACCCCGCAACACCGTCCGCCTTCCACCAAAAGGTCGAGGGCGAACCACTCTTCGAGGACCGCCGCCGCGGTCCGGCGGGTGGCGTCGACCAGTGCCCGCTCCACCTCTGCCCCGGTGGCCGCCCCACCGGCGTGGACCACCCGGGCGGTGGAATGGCCACCTTCCCGGGCGAGCTCGAAGGCGCCTCCGGGCTGCCGATCGAACTCCGCACCCATGGCGATCAATTCATGGACCCGGAACGGGCCCTCGTCGACCATGACCCGCACCGCGTCGGTGTCGCACAGACCTGCGCCCGCGGCCAGGGTGTCGGCCAGATGAAGGTCAGTCGAATCCTCGTCCCCACCCAGCACCGCGGCCACGCCACCCTGGGCCCACCGGGTGGCCGAACGCCACAACTCGGCTTTGGTCAGCACTCCGACCCGCAAGCCATCACTGAGGGACGTGCCCATCTCCGGGGGTGAGGCCAGGCGTACGGTGGCCGACAGTCCGGCCACCCCACTCCCGAGGACCAGGACATCGAGTTCGTCCGGCAAGGATTGCGAGGTCGGCAACGCCGGCGATGCCGGCCGCCTCGCTCCCGGCTGGGTCACGCTTCGGTCAGGTTCTCGAGTTCGGCATCGAGTCGGGCCAACTCTTCGTCGATCACCCGATTGGCCCTGTCCACGTGCACGATGCTCGGAGCAAACGAGTCGAGTTCTTCGTTCTCGTAATCGGCGTAGGTCATGACGATGACCTTGTCACCCCGGTGCACCAAACGAGCGGCCGCGCCGTTGAGGCACACCTGCCCCGGGCCACCGAGGATCGCGTAGGTCTCGAAACGAGCCCCGTTGTCGATGTCCACCACGGTGACCTGTTCCCACTCGAGGATGTTGGCCAGTTGCATCAACTCGGGATCGAGGCTGATCGAACCTACGTAATTGAGATCGGCGTCGGTCACCGTCGCCCGGTGGATCTTCGACTTCATCATGCGGCGGCGCATCGCTCAGCTGATTCCCTTCGCGCTAGGTGCGGAAAACATGAGTGGGGGCATTCTGTCGGCGGAGTGGGCCCAGGGGTCGAGGTTGTCGATGAGCCGCACTCCCCCGACGGTGGCGGCGATGAGGAGTCGGATGTTCACGTCGGGTCGGACCGACGTGACCCCATGGAGATCGTCGGCGTGCACCACCGCGGCGTAGTCGAGGTCCACTGACGGTTCCTCGGCCACCATGCGTGCCATGGCGTCCTCGATCACCTGCGCCCGGTCTTCACCCCGGGCGATCAGCGCCGCCCCGGCCCGCAACGAACGCGACAGCACCAGTGCCACCCGACGTTGATCCGAGGAGAGCCGGACGTTCCGGCTCGACAGAGCCAGGCCGTCTTCGTCCCGCACCGTGGGACAGCCGATGATCTCGACAGGCAGGGACAGGTCCCTGACCATGCGGCGCACCACCGCCAACTGCTGGAAGTCCTTTTCGCCGAAGTAGGCCCGGCACCGGCCGGCCATGGCGAACAGCTTGGCCACCACGGTGCTCACACCGTCAAAGTGTCCGGGGCGCGACGCCCCCTCCCAGTGATCGCCCAAGCCGGCCACCGACACCGTGGTGGCGACAGCAGCAGGAAACCCCGGATACATCTCCTTGACCGGCGGAGCGAAGACGATGCCGGCGCCGGCGGCGCTGGCCAGCTCCACGTCGGATTCGAGGGTCCGCGGATAGCGGGCGATGTCGTCGGAGTCACCGAACTGCAGGGGATTCACGAAGACGGTGACGACCACCAGGTCGCACTGGGCCGAGGCCCGCTCCACCAGTGAGCAGTGTCCGGCGTGCAGCGCTCCCATGGTCGGAACCAGGCCTACCGACAGTCCGGCGGCGCGGGCGGCATCGAGGGCTGCCGCGCACTGGCTGATCGTCTCGATGACCCGGACGTTGCCGGCGGCCTGGCGTTCCATCTCAAGTGTGGTCGGTGATGGAGTGAACAGCGTGGTGGTGGTCATGCCACCTGCTCCACCCTCGGCGCCGGGGCCAAGGTCAACGGGGCCGCGAACATGTCGGCGTCGGCGTCGGCAGTGTCCATGGAGAGCCGGCGAGCCAGAGCGACCATGGCGTCGTAGGCGGCCAGTTCGGTACGGCTCCCGGGCATGGAGGCGAGTACCGAACGGTGCCGGTCCATGGTGGCCCAGTCCCCCCGGGCCGCCGGTCCCGTCAGGGCGTCGGGGGGGCCGAGCACCAGCGCATCCTCGGCGGCGGCCTGAATCAACCCGGCGAAGGCGCTGAGCGGCAACCCGGCGGTGGCGGCCACCCGTTCGACCTGTCCGAGCAGAGCCACCAGGTGATTGGCGGCGATGGTGGCGGCGGCGTGATAGTTCGTCCGCAGCTCGTCGGCCACTTCGACCACCTGTCCACCCAGGGCCTCGGCCATGGCCCGAGCCGCAGGGTCACCGGCCACTGCGAAGGTCACTCCCGAGCGCAATCGAGCCGCCCCCACCTCGGGGTTGGGCAGCGGCACCAGGGGGTGAAGTGAGGCCCGATGGACGTGGGGGGCCAGGACGTCGAGTCCGAGCGATCCCGAGAGGTGGACGACCACAGTGCCCGGGACCGGGATCACCTGGGCGGCAGTGTCGGACACCGCGGCGTCCGGCGTGGCGATGACCAACACATCGACCCCGCTGGCGGCATCGGCGAGTGAGCGGGCGCGGTCATAGGCGGCCATCACTGTGTAGCCCCCAGCAGCCCGCAGCGCTGCCATCAACGAACATCCGGCCCGACCCGGGCCGATCACACGGATTTTGGTCACGAGACCCCTTTTCAACGTTCCGGCCCCGGTGGGTGCCGTTCGAGTCAGAGAATCTTTGAGTAGACGTTCACAGTGTACCCACGAATGTGACCTCACCACCAGAAAGTTCGAAGGTGGCGGCGTCGACCAGGTCCGGAGCCAGGTCGGCCAGTGGGGCCAGCACAAACCTCCGCTCCCGCCAACGAGGGTGGGGAATGGTGAGCTCGGGGTCGTCGAGGATGACACCGTCGACCCACAGCACGTCGACGTCGAGGGTGCGGGGACCCCACCGCACGGTGCGAACCCTGCCGGCGGCGGCCTCCAGCCTCCGGCACTCCTCCAATATCCGATAGGGATCCAAAGCGGGAGCCACGGCCAACTCCACCACCAGATTCAAGTACGGGCCCTGCTCTTCGGGTCCGCCGATCGGTTCGGTCTCGTAGACCGGCGACACCGCGGTGACCGGCATGGCGCTCCCGGCCCGGAGCTGGTCGACGGCTCGACGAAGGTGGGACCACCGGTCCCCGAGGTTGGACCCGAGCCCGAGGAATGCCCGTACGCTCGGCGACTCGGACAGCGGCGAGGTCATCGGCGGCGGGTGATGCGCATGGAGGTCATCGGTGNCGGGTGATGCGCACGCCCACGGTGGCGATATCCGCGGCTAGTGGTGGCCGGAGCTTGCGCAGTCCCACCGTGACCGACACCACCCGCCCATCTTCCAGAGAGGTGGCAGCGATCGCCTCGGCCAAGGCTTCGAGCAAATGGAACCGACCCGATCCCGCGATCACTGCACCGGCCCTGTCCACCACCCCGGAATAGTCGACGGTATCGGCCAGGTCATCGGAGAGGCTGGCGGCGGCGAGGTCGACGTCCAGATCGAGGTCGAGCTCAAAGGGCTGGGGATTGACCCGCTCCTCGGGCAGCACCCCGTGAGTCCCGAGCGCCCGAAGTCCCCGAAGTTCGATCCGATTCAGGTCGGCCATTCTCAGCCCTGGGCGGCAGCGGGGTTCGACCCGGAGGCACGAGGCTTGCCCCGCACCGCCGCGGCGGCCGGAGGCAGTTGGCTGGCGAACTCCACCAGCTCACGTCCGGGCGGGCCCATGGCGTGGCCGGTGATGTGCTCGAGCACGGTGACGGCCTGAGGTCCGCTGGGGAGGCGCTCTGACCACAACAGGTACCCGGACACCACCCCGATGACCCGGTCCCCGAGCGCGTCTTGATGGATGAGGAGCCGTTCACCCCTGGTCAGGCGGCCGTGCAGATCTTTGAACAACTCCAGCAGACTGGTCCGTACATCACCCGACGGTGGCAGAGGGAAATGGACACTGGGAAGTTCGTGGTCCTGATAGGCCTGCAGGTTGTGTGAGGACGGGAGCAGGGAGACAACCCGGGTGAAGCCCTGGACCTGCAGCCAGATGATCTCCTCTTGGCGGCGGACTTTACGGTGGTTGGGGGCGAAGCCCCCGGGGCGCTCGCTCACCGCCAGGCGGTCCTTGATCACCCAGGTGAAATGGCGGGGCGGGATGCCCGACGCCCATTTTCCCTTCAACGTGCTACCTCCGGGTATTCGGGCGATCGGGCTGGGGCCGGACCCACTGTGGTCGGATGCTGGGGCCCCACCAGGGTTGCCGCCTGGACAGTGGCCGCCACATCGTGCACCCGCACCATGCCCGCCCCCGCCTGCATGGCCCAGACGGCGGTGGCCAGCGAACCGGGGAGGCGATGGTCAACCGGGGCCGGGGTGCCGTCTCCCGCCGGGGCCAACCGGCCGAGGAAACTCTTGCGACTGGTGCCCACCATCACCGGATAACCGGTAGCCACCAGGTGGTCCATGGACGCCAGCAATCGGAGATTGTGCTCGCCGGACTTCCCGAATCCAATGCCCGGGTCGATCCACACATCGGTAATGCCTGCGCCGGCGGCGGTTTCGGCCCGATCGATGAGGAATTGCGTCACTTCGGCCACCACGTCGTCATAGTACGGGTGGTCCTGCATATCGGCGGGTGTCCCTTTCCGGTGCATGGCCACCCAGCCCACCCCACACTCGGCGGCCACCGGCCACAGCGAGGCGGAGACGTCATTGACCAGCGTGGCCCCGGCGGCCACCGAGGCCTGGGCCACTGCCGCTTTGGTGGTGTCGATCGACACCCGCACATGGGGGGCGAGCGCCTCGATGACCGGGATCACCCGTCTCAGCTCTTCGTCGGTGGGGACGGACTGTGCACCGGGCCGGGTCGATTCGCCGCCCACGTCGACGATATCGGCCCCCTCGGCGATCATCTCATGCCCTCTGGTGATGGCTCGCTGTCCTTCGAACCACTCACCGCCGTCGGAAAACGAGTCAGGGGTCACATTGAGGATCCCCATCACCATCGGGCGTTGCTCGGTGGCGGTAGGGACCATGAGGCCATAGCGTAAACCAGGGGAGGGAACCCCGTGGCCGGGATCGGGGTGTTCTACCGGCCGTGAAGGAACTGCATGGCCTCGGCCCGGGTGGCTGAGTCGGTCCGGAACTGGCCCCGGACGGCTGAGGTGATGGTCAAGGTGCCGGGCTTTTTGACCCCCCGCATGGACATGCAGAGATGCTCGGCCTCCACCACTACCAGCACGCCCTTGGGGGCCAGCGCCCGTTCCACCGCATCGGCGATTTCGGTGGTCATCCGCTCCTGGACCTGCAGGCGCCGGGCATAGCCATCCACCAGACGGGCGAATTTGGACAATCCGGTAATCCGTCCATCGTCGCCGGGGATATAGGCCACGTGGGNTCGACCCATGAACGGCACCATGTGGTGCTCACACAACGATGCGAAGGGGATATCTCGCACCATCACCATCTCGTCATGCTCAGCGGCGAAGGTGACCTCGAGGTGATGGCACGGGTCTTCATCCAGGCCGGAGAAGAGCTCCTCGTACATGTGGGCGACCCGGGATGGCGTCTTGAGGAGGCCGTCGCGTTCGGGGTCCTCGCCCATGGCCTCCAGAATCTCATGGATGGCCCGTTCGATTCGGGCGGNATCGACGCTCATGGGGGCTCCTCAGCGGCCGGACGGATCGCCGGTGGAGGCGTGGATAGCGCTGAGGTTGCGGAGTCGTTCGCTGACGTCGAGGCCGTAGCCGATCACGAAATCCGGCGGGATATGAAACCCGACGTAGCGCAGGTCGAGGGCGGTGCGTTGCTGTCCATCCTTGACCAGAAGAGCACATACCTCGAGGCTGGCCGGGTGCCGAGCCAGGAGGTACCGCTGCAGATAGTTGAGGGTCAGGCCACTGTCGACGATGTCCTCCACCACCAACACGTGGCGGTCGGCCAGGTCGACGTCGAGGTCCTTCACGATCCGGACCACGCCGGAGGTGCGGGTGGCGCTGCCATAGGAGGACACCGCCATGAAGTCCATTTCAACCGGGAGCTCGATGGCCCGGGACAGGTCGCTCATGAACATGAAAGCGCCCTTCAACACCCCGACCAGGAGGGGGGGTCGCCCGGCGTAATCGGCGGTGATACGGGCACCGAGCTCGGTGATCCGCGCTTGCAGGTCCGCCTCCGAGACGATGACCTCACCGACTTCGGGCTCCGACTCGAGCCGGGACAGCTGGCTTACCGACTCATCTCCTGGCGCGGTCACGGGCCGACTGTATCGGTTCGGTCCCCGCTGGACCTCATGGGTGGGGTGAGGGACAGCCGCCCGCCTGACCGGGCCACCCGGGCCCCACCGGCTACTTCGGCGGCCCGCCGCACTCCCCTGGCCACCTCGAGGACCCGCTCGATGGCATCGAGGGAGGGTGGATAGGCACTGTCGCCGGTCAACCACTCCCGGATGGCCCGCCTCGAGACCGCTTCGGGGGCGGCGGCAATCGCCTTGGCGTCGGTCGGGTCCACCAGGGCCGCCACCGTGGCGAGCACCTCGGCGTCACCGGCCAGCAAACCGGCCTGGCGGGCCAGCACCGGGACGATGTCTCTCCCCGCCAACTCCGAGCACAGCGGAACCAGCTCGGCCCGGATCCGATTGCGCAAGAACCGCGGATCCTCATTGCTGGGGTCACACACCGGCTCCAACCCCTGCTGGCGGCAGAGGGCCACCGTCTCAGCCCGCCGTATGGCCAACAGTGGGTGGCGGGTACCGGCCCGCATGGCCGCCAAACCGTCGACCCCGGCACCCCGCAACAGATTGGCCAACACCGTCTCGGCCTGGTCATCGGCGGTATGCCCGGTAGCCACATCGGGACCGAGCACCCCGAACCGGGCGGCGCGGGCCCGGGCCTCCAGGTTGGATCCGTCGGCCACCACCACCCGCTCACTGCGGAAGGCGGCACCATAACGATCGGCGGCGGACGCCACCACATCGGCCTCGGCTGCGGAGCCGGACCGGAGCCCGTGGTCGACGTGGACCGCGGTCACCTCACAGCCGGCCGCGGTGGCCAGAACCAGCAGCGCCAACGAGTCGGCCCCGCCCGAGACGGCACAGACCAGCGGCGTGCCGGCGACCGGGAACACGCACCGGCCGACCAGGTCGGCGATCAGCGGATCAACTGGAGAGGGAAAGGGTGCCACCGACGCGGGAGATCCACACCGAGGGGTCCCGGATCTCCGTGAGGGACGGCAGCCATTCCGGGCCCCGCCAGGCATGGTCGAGAAGCTGGGGTCCCCCCGACTCCTCCACCGCGGCGATGAACCGCTCGCCTTCTTCGTACTGGCGGAACTTGGATTCCATCCCGATGAGCTGCAAAAGGAGCTTGGCCGGGCCCTTGGTCTGATTGCGGCGTTGCCGGAGCACTTCGCTGAAATGCGCGGCGCTGGGGATGGCCGCCGCCCCGGCCCTGTCCATGGTCACGTCGCCGTGACCTTCGAGGAGACTCATCAGGGCCTGAATCCGGTGGAGACCCTCGAGCTGTTCGGGCGTGGCCACCAGCCCGAGAGCACCGTTGTCGCGGAGCGGGTTGCGCCCGGCGCGGATCTCCTCGGTCAGACGCCTCAACGCCTCGGCGAAGCGGGTCGGGTCCGGATCGAGCGAGCCGAGCCCTTCTTCCACCAACGACAGGAAGTGATCGCGCATCCAGGGGATGGCGGTGAACTGGCACCGATGGGTGACTTCGTGCAGCGCCAGCCACAGCCGGAACTCGCGGGGCTCGAATCCATACCGCTGTTCGAGCGTCACGATGTTCGGGCCGACGAAGTAGACGATGTCTTGATCTTCGACGGCCTCCTCGGTGAGGAGCAGGTCGTACTGACCGAGGACCCGGGTCGAGAGCCAACCCAGCACCGCTCCCAACTGGCTGCCCGTGGCCACCCGGCTGGCGGCGGCCAGTGGACCGGCCAGGCGTTCGGTGACCGGATTGGTGGCGGCCAGGCGCGGCGGGGTGAAGCGTTCGAGATGAGGCCCGACCAGACGCTGAAACGAGGCCACGTTGGCGTGCACCCATCCGTTCCGGTCGGTGACCCGGGCCCGGGCCGGGCCCGATGCGGACCGGAGACCGGTTGATGACGCCACCAACTCTTCGGCCTGGGCGGTGAGCTCCTCGAACTCCTGTTGTAAGAGGTCGGGGCGGTAGGGCGTGGGCATGGCACTGCGGCTACTCACCCAACCGGCCACCCGTTCGGCCACATCCCACGAGATGGCGCCCGGTGCCGTCGTTGGGCTCCCAGCTTGGATGTCGGAGGTTTGTGTCACGAGGACGAGTGTAGGGACGACCCGGGTCGGGTGGGGGCCAGACCTGATCGACAGGGGTGGAGGCGGGTCACGGGGCCACGGGCTCAGTTGCCCTGGCGGACACGTTCGTCCTGGAGGGCGTGGGCCACCCGGTCGAGCAGGGCATCGGGAACGTGATCCTTGCAACGGTTGGCGATGACCTTGCGCAGTTCGGCTTCGAAGCCGAAGGCACCCACGCACGGTCCACACATATCGAGATGAAGGGCGATCTCCACCCGGCGTTCCTCGGTGAGTTCGCCGTCGAGGTAGTAATAGAGACGTTCGATGGTCTCGTCACAGTTGACGAACCCGGGGACGCGCGCACCTCCAGGCATCATCGGATCCTGTCCCCCATGCTCCGCATCATCCGATTTCTGCTCTCCCACGAGTATGTCTCCCTACTTGCCGTCGCCGGAAGCGCCGACAAGGCCGCGTGCACTTCCGTATTCGAACAACGCTTTCTGCAGGGCCTTTCTTCCACGGTGGATGCGGCTCATCACCGTGCCGATGGGTACCTCGGTGATTTCGGCGATCTCCTTGTAGGAGAAACCCTCGACGTCGGCCAACAGCACCGCCATCCGAAAAGTGTCGGGCAATGACTCGATAGCCTCTTTGACCTCGGTATCTGTAATTCGTTCGAGCGCTTCGTCCTCGGCACTCCGTCCGAGTCCGACAGGCTGGTCGGCCGAAAGGTGCCGGTAGAGGAACAGATCCTCCACGTCCTCGACATCGGCAATCTCGGGGCGGCGTTTTTTGGCCCGATAGGTATTGATATAGGTATTGGTGAGAATTCGATAGAGCCAGGCCTTGAGGTTGGTGCCGGCTTCGAATCCCCCGAAGGCCCGATAGGCCTTGAGGTAGGTCTCCTGGACGAGATCCTCAGCGTCGGAGGGGTTGCGCGTCATACGTAACGCCGCCGAATACAGCGTAGACATGTAGTCCATGGCAAGGTCGGAGAATTCCGCCTGGTCGGCCATAGATGAACCCTACACAGGCCCGGCGCCTACCGGTACACCGCCCTGTCCCGTGAGCCCTGCCTGGACTCGCCCAACTGGCCGCTCGCCTGCGCCTAGCTGACGGGGGGATGCCGGTCCGACCACGGTGCGGCCGCCTCGAGTTGGGCCGCCACCCGCAACAGCAGTCCTTCTTCCCAGGGTCCCACCACCAACTGCACGCCGACCGGCAGCCCTGAGGCGGCCGTGTGCAGGGGAAGGCTGATGGCCGGCTGACCGGTGATGTTGAACACGACAGTGAAGCCGGCCATGGACAGCACTTCGATCGGCGGTAGTTCGGGGGCGTCGTGCACGGCTTTCAAGACTCCAACCGGTGGGGGCTCGATGGCCATCGTCGGGGTGACCAACAGATCGAACTCATCGCCCCATCGGGCCACTATCTGACGGGTCATGCGGTGCAGCTCGCCCAAATCCCGGGTGAACGTCAAGCTGTCCACCTCTTGGGCCGCGGCATAGGCGGCCCGATTATGCGGCTCGACCTTTGCCCAGTCGATGCCTTCGTGTTCGGCCAGGCCGCCGTTCACGACATGGAGGAACGGCCCGAGGGCGGCAGCGTCGAAGACGTCGGCATCCAGTCGTTCCACCTGATGGCCGGCGGCCTCGAGCAACCGCCCGGTGGCTTCCACCGCCGCCACCGCTTCCTCGTCAACGGGGACACCAAAGGCGGTCACCGTGTTCAGCACTACCCGCAGGCGCCCGGGATCCTTCCCAGGTTCCGTGGCGAAAGGGGCCGCCGGTGACGGCGCATTCCACCAGGCGTTGTGGTCCGGCGTACTCATCGCGTCGAGCAGCGCGGCAGCGTCGGCCACTGTCCGGCAGAGTGCCCCTTCGGTGGACATGCCCTGCCATCCGGGAATCACCGATGTCACCCGCCCCCGGCTCGGCTTGAGGCCGACCAGCCCGCAGCACGATGCCGGGATGCGAATCGAACCACCGCCGTCGCTGGCGTGAGCGACGGAGAACATGCCCGAAGCCACCGCAGCTCCCGCCCCGCCACTCGATCCGCCCGGGGTGTGCTCGGGGTTCCACGGATTGCGGGTGGGACCGTAACGGAGGTTCTCGGTGACGGTGATCGATCCGAACTCAGGAGTGTTGGTGCGGCCGGTGAGGATGAACCCGGCCCGCCGGTAGGCATCGACCACCCGTTCGCTGTGATCGCTCNCCCCNTCAGGGGCGCCGAGCGAGCCGTAGGTCACCGGCTGACCCTCCACCGGAGTGAGGTCCTTGATGGGGATGGGCACGCCGGCGAAGGGTGGGAGGTCATCGGCCCCGGCGGCGATCCGCTCACCGAGCACCCGCGCCTCGGCCCGGGCCTCGTCGTCGTTCCGCCAGATCACCGCGTTCAGCTCAGGGTTTCGCTTGTCGACGCGATCGAGGCTGGCGTCGAGCACTTCGAGCGGGCTCACATCCTTGCGACGGATAGCCGCGGCGGTGTCGAGAGCTGAGGCGAAGTCGTTCATGCCCGCACTATAGGGAGATGCTTCGCCGCCGGCCCGGTGAAAGTTGACTGGCTGCTCTGGGTGACATCGCGCCCATAGCGCTCGCCCAGAACGACACCTGCGCGTCTCTTGCGTCTCGGACAGATCAGCGGGCAGGCGCCCACTGCGCAGCCCCGGGTCCCTCTCAGGGTCATTGTCCCGAAGAGCAGGTGAGGTTCACCAATCATCTGGCGCCTCTACCGCA
>JGI24130J36418_10000358_pt1 | contig 14598 bp, 7 predicted proteins | sample BarGraNGADG00212_FD_36418 | JGI IMG/M metagenome (IMG submission 36418)
CCCAGGTCCCCGGCCGACCGGTAGGCGCCGGCGAGGTTGTTCCGCGAGCCCAGCGTGTCCGGGTGGTCGGGGCCCAGGACCCGCTCGCGGTCGGCCAGGGTCTGCTCGTACAGCGGGACCGCCCGCCCCAGGTCCCCGGCCGACTCGTAGGCGTAGGCGAGGTTGTTCCGTGAGGCCAGCGTGTCCGGGTGGTCGACGCCCAGGACCCGCTCGCGGACAGCCACATCATCAATGATTTGACCCAGCCGCGCCCTGTAGTCGCCCCCATGATCGTCCATTCGAAGACGAGTGGGTCCTACATAGGGTTCCGGCTCGGCCGCAAATCTCTCGGCGTCACTGGTGGCATCCGTAGGAGCCACGCGGATTGTGAAGGTGCGTATCGACCACAGGTCTACGGCACTGTTAGCCAGTCGACTCTCGTATCGAGGGGGTAGAACCAGTATTACCCCGCGAAAGCCGTCTAGAAGCCTTGAGCGCCCCGTATTCAAGGCACCAAGAGACCGATCTATCTCCGCCTCGGTGAGTTCGCCGATGGCCAACGACCAATCGACCCATGCAATATCACGCGAAGGAGCACTGCCCAATAACTGCCGAGTAATCATACGAACACCGGCTGGGTCCTGGCCAGCAAACTTTCGCAAGCGGCGACGGTGGCCTTCAGCAAGCACCTTGCCCACATCAAACGAGTGGCGTGCTGCGACGACACCACAAAAAATCAACCCTAAGAACGACTGATCGGGTGATCCCAATGGCAGTTCGAGACGTTCAATCAGTTCTGCTTCAATCTCGCTCAGGTCGCCGGCATGGGAACCGAATTTAGTCTCTGTCGCATCAAAGGATGGATCGTGTACCATTTCTCTCCGTTCGCTACTTGCAGAACCACCAATGCTTGGAAGTAGCGGCCTAACTGATCCAGAGATTTCTCTTCCAATCCATCGACGCTCTTCGTTGCGTCAATCCGACGAAGGGCAGGAGCTGCCTCGATTGTTATGGCTAAATAGTCCTGCCGAACGCTATCTAATGCGGTGCGCACAATCTCCTGTGGGACTGGAAGAGACTTTGCCCGTCGTGCACGGCCAGCCACTTCTTTCAACAATAGGAACAAGACGCGCTGGACACCCCCGGACATCCTGTACAGCTGTCGGAGGTCTGGAGTCGATATAAGCGCATTGATCTCCGGCATACGCTTGCGTACGATGCTATCCAGAAGCGCTAGACCTCTTTCGTCGTCCTCGTCGTCGCGCTTGGCCACGCGAACGGTCGGAAAGGCGACCGTATCCAAGCGTAAGGCGCCACCGTCTGAGATTGGCAACCACGGCGGCAGCAAATAGATGCAATTGAGATCGGAGAATTCGAGATTCTCTGCGTTCTGAATAAAAAGGCTACGAACCGCCGTGCGCATTTCTTCTTCGGCTGACGCAGGCGCGCTAAGTCTCTCAGTCGAATCAACGATCATTGCGACGCCTCGGCAACCTGGGGAATTCTTAACTATCTCGAGAACGAGGTGTGAGGCAAATTCCCGCACCTCTCGAACGAATTGTGCGACCTGCCCACTAAGATGTTCACGAAGTCGCCGTCGAAACGTCTCGTCGTCTCGCAAAGACGCTTTGATCTTCAACGGCCCCGCCGTGATTTCTGGTTCAAATTTTAGGCGACGCAGGAGGCTAATGAGCTCATTCTCAGTTTCAGCTGGAGTCCAGCCCGCACGGAGATACCCCAGTCTGCCAGCTTCTTCAGCGAGACCTCCGATAATTGATAGGAGGAAGTCAGTAATGTCCGGGGCCGAGGACAGGGAACTGTAGTTCTCATAGCCAACACGAATCCCCCTGATTCCCTCAGATGTCCACAACCTATCAATCAGGCGAAAAACCTGTGTCGTTTTACCGACACCAGAGCCGCCAGCCAAACCCAGCGCGACCGCTCCTTGTTGATGCCAACTAATGCGCTCCATGAGTTCAGAGATTGGGTCGTCCTCTTCCTCGAATACATCAACCTGCCAGTCTCGGCGATCGCGCTCATTGAGGGCCTCGGCACGCAACTCAGTGCACTGATAGAGCGCTTGGCGGAGGTTCGTAAGGTCTTCGAGGGGGCCCATGACGTCTAGTATGTCGCGTCAGCGCGTCTCGGCGGACTCAGACCGCCAACGTGTCCCATGAGCCACACAACCGACACCGACGAACCAGCCGACCCAGGTCAAGATCGGTTGGCCCTATGTCTTGCTGCGGCCAGGAGTCGCGAAGGACCGCCGCGTACTCCACCTAAGTACGGCAACGAACCCGAAACCAGCCGATAACGAAAACTGCCAACGGTGTCACGTGAGGGGCTCAGCGATAGTAGACGCCGAATCAGCCGCGAGTTTGCAAACATGAGGTTTCCGAGTCGATTCCCGTCGTCGCCAGCCGGTTCACAAGCGCTGGGGACGAAGGGGAGGGGGTTCGCGCCGCCACCTTGCGCACGGCCCCCAGGCCCCAAGCTGATGGTAACCGCAAGATGAGAGCCCGCATGGTGTCCATGGTGTAGTTGGTATCTGGAGCGCTGTCGTTCGCCTCCAGAGATGCTGGGCCACGACCAGCCCCGAGACTCCCACGTTCGCGGTGGGCGTCACGCACGTGCTCTCCGCCCACTCAAGTGCGTCACCCCGTCGGACCTCCGCCTCGACGGAGGCCAGAACAGCCTTCTCTTGGTCCGCTTGGAAGCCCATGTCAGTGGCGATCTTGATGCCGGCCAACTGGAGCGATTCAGCGTGAACCTTCTTGATCGCTATCCGAAACTCGTGAGCGAGCAGTCCCATTGCATCGCTGGCGTGCATCAGACAGCACGTCCAGTTCTCTCACTTCCGAATCGGAAGGTGGTTCCGTCGTGCCGACTAGCGAATGATCGAGAACGTCATTGGTATCTCCACCGCGGCATCCCCCCAGACATGGCGGCACCTGTAGCCGCGCTTGCCCGAGCGGCACGGGCACAACTGCTGGGTGTCGTCGACCACGAGATCACGCCAATACGACATCATCGACATCTTCGGTGCTTGCGTCGTCAAGCCGACGTCGTCAACGAGCTGCAACCCTGCGTCAAGGACGTCACGCAGCACGAGCGCGGACTGCTCATGTGCACGACCAACAGCCTCCTGGATGGACCGCTCCGAGTACTTTTCCTCCCCTCGCTCGATCGACAGTGGCCATCCATGGAATGAGGTCAGGATGTGCGTACCCGTGTCGTGGCGCATCATCGGAGAGCTGAATGCTAAGTAGTTGCCCAACGACGGATGCACGGTGTTGCACAGCCACTGGTAGTCCTCTTGGAACTGCGGGCCCACTACCTTCGCGAGCTTTTCGATACTCCCCAGCACGTTCTTTCGCTGGACGCGGCCATAGGTCGCCTTCAAGCCAGGGACCTTCTCGTCGAACTTCGAGCCGAGCAGGACTTCGTTGAGTACCGCCATGAGTTGGGTACGTCGCCGGTATGCATCACCGTCCGTAATCGGCGTCCCCTCCAACTTGATCTCACGCCACGCGTCAGCCAACTTGCGCGCGTCGACCCATAGCTGGGCGGCGGTCTCCACCAGTGCCCGCACGCATGAAGCGGCGGCGACCGTCTGGGCATGCTCCGATAGGGCCGTCGCAGCCTCGGTTAGTTGGCGTGTTCTCCACGCCGCAGTCAGCCACCAGGCGACCAAGACACTGTGCACCTCGATGAAGGGGAAGAGAAACATTGTCTCGAGCCCGACCGACCTCGTTGGGCAGGCGAGAGCCCGGAGGCCGCTGGCTTCCCCTCGTATGGTGATGAAGGACCAGTGCTCGCCGGCCGTTTGAGGTTCAAGCCAGTTCGCGAACGTCTGCGCCGACGTCGTGCTGAGTGGAACTAGACGCAACATCTGGGTGTAGGCGTCGGGAGTTCCCCCGACACTGTCGAGGAACTCGAGCAAGTCAGCGGTCACGGACGGACGAGCGTTCGGTTGAGAGTCACGCTCGGATGCCATAGCAGTGATCGTAGGCGTAGGGAATGGCTGCCCCTGCGTGTTGATACGCACAATCTGCCGCCTCGAGTCTTTCCGAGCCAGAAGAAGCGCTGCTCACTTGTGCCGAGGTTTTGTTCCAACTGCGCGTCGGTAGCTCCTCTTTCCAATGCCTGTCCTTGCAGGACAGGAGAGGACAGCCGCATAAGGCTCTTCCCAAGCTGAGAGAGCAATCTCGATTCTCGTCACCCAGGGTGCCGGGACACTCGACTGGTTCGCCGGCGTGCTACGTCAGGAGCATCGGCGGCACGCTACCTCCGCCACCGAAAAGGTGGTCCAAGGCGGTGAGCGCCAACACTAGGATGTTTCGCACAGAATCCCGGGGCAAAACATCCGTGATGATCACCTCGAACATCACTCCCAAGAGCAACAGACGCAAGTCCTTTCGGCCGATACGGCCGGCGGCTGCTTCAACTTCACCGAACCTCGCGTCCAGGGACAGCACCTGCGCCGCTGAGAGTGAGTAAGTCTTCGCCGCGTAGTCCTTGACCTCTCGGAGCAGCCCCTTGAGCTCCGCCTGCTCTTCGGAAGACAACGGCTTATTCTCGGCCTGTTCGTAGCGAGCGCCCATGAGCATCTCACGCTCACGTTCCAAATCAGCCCAGAGGTCGGGGGTCTCAACGTCCACCTTCACCCGCCTCGCCCACCGCTGGACCTGCTCGTCTATCCCCACGTACCCGAAAAACTCGACTGTCCCAGGGTGATCCTCCCCAACGACCGTAGTCGCGGTGTAATGGCCAGGATTACCCTCAAAATCGAAGTAGGACGCGGATGGCAAGTGGGTGACGCGTCCTCCGGCGTCATTGTCGTCAAGAACGCACTCCTTCACGTCGAGCCCGCCCGCCGCAACTGACTTGAAGATCTGGTTCTTCTGCCACTTCTCCAACCTCACGAAACGAGTGTAGGGCGCTTGATTGGGATCGACCGTGGAACCAGTCCCTGCGCAGGGTCTTGTGCCGCCGGTACGAGCACATGGAAGGGGCTTCACGTCGATCTATGGCCGTGGTGGCAACCTGACCTGTTGGTTGAACCCCGCGGCAAGCGCTCATCACATGGCTTAGAAGCCAATTCCTCTGCTAGATGTCGCGCACGTCAGGTGCGACACCTGCAAGCCGAGCGAGTTCGGCGAGTTCGTCCGCCACAGCGCCCTCGATACGGACCTTGATCATGACCTCGGCATAGGAAACGGATTCGTCGTCCACGCGATCGCCAAGCGCAAGCAGTAGAGCTCGCACCGCGTCTCGTGACTCGCCGGACAGGCTGGACCGAAGGGCGAAGGAGATTTGCTTCTCCAGAACAGAAACCGGACCAGGAACCGAACCAGGAACCGGACCAGGGCGAGGAGCCGGGGCAGGACCAGGGCCAGGAACCGGGGCAAAACCCGGACCTGGAGGCGGCTCGACCGGGATGGGTTTGGCGAGTCGCAGGCTGGACTGACCCACTCCGATTTCGTTCGCGCGGGTGACGTCACGCTCAGTGCCATCAGCCGCGATGAGGCGCAAGGATCCATCGGTGACTGCCTGATAGATGGCTCTCTGAAGGTCCGCGTCACCACCAGGTAGAAGGGGCATTCGTGGCGCGTTCCAGAAGAGGTCCCGGACCTCGTCGAGGGGCCTGTTGTAGTCGTTGTCAACGAGGTTGTGAACCAGTGCTTTGCCAGTGAAAGTGCCAACCGCGAAGGCCTTGCTTGCCTCTACGAGTGCCAACCAGACGGTCTGACCGTCCAATGAGGTCTGGTTTTCGTGCTCGAATGTGATCGTCTTTTCCACACGTGGGTCACCCGAGCGTGGATCCTCTCCCATGTCGAGATACAGAACATGCTGATAGGCGCGCTTGACCGCAGTCTCTAGGTTCCGTTTGGCCTCGGCCTTCTCGGCGCGTGCCTTGTCGAGAAGTTCCTGGTCTGCTTTGACATCAGCCATGTCCGAAACGCGTTCCCAAGCAAGGTAGGTGATCGCTTGGCCACGAGCCACGCCGCGACGCTGGGTGTTTACGACGGCGTAGACCGCCGAAGATGCCCACTGGACCGGCAGCCTGTCGGGGCCAATCCCCATGGCCGCGCGAAGCGCAGCGCGGGTGTCCCTGTCGATGCCGTTCAGAAGCGAGAACTGGCCCTGATCCAAGACAACCAGTCGTGTGGAACGAGCGTCATCAATTCCAGCGGTCTCCAAAACGTCACGCGGATCACGATCGAGGTCGGCGTGCACGAACAGTGGCGTCTTGAACGGTCCACTGTTCATCAGCCTCTCGGCGGTCCCTGCGAAAACGGTGTCGCGCTCATCGTCGCCGATCGTGACCCGAGCACCCCGGAACAGCATATTGAGGGTCTGCCGGGTTGACATGAACAGTCGAGGAGGTTGACCTCCTTTGCCTGGGATGACTTCCATCGAGGCGAGGCCGCCACCGTCGATGTCTTTCAAGTCGCTCAGGACAGAGTCGGCGTCAGCCATGCCGAAGGCGGCATCCGGCACGAACATCGCGGCCTTCATCTCTGGCTCGCTTGCCCCCTGACGACCTCCGCCCCTTGAGCCGACGACGGAACAAAGGAACAGGCAGGTAGCGGCTCGTTCTGCGGCACGAGGGTTGACGTTTGTGAAGAGTGCCCCATGCCGCTTGCGCTCGAGGTCAAGTCTGCGAGCGGATCCACTGGTGTCGTCACCGCTGACGATATCGGCGGAGGCAAGGCTGCGGTAATTCGACTGGGTGCGAGCGTCGGTAATGAGGCCCGACCCGATCACCGCTTCACGCACGCTGGCCTCGGACAAGGGAAGGTCGCCGGTGCCTATGAGTAACGGTGCCCAGTCCTCTCTTATGGCGCGTTGGCTCAGCGTGTATACGGTTGCGGCGAAGATCCGAATGGTTGATCTAACACGTTGGAATCCGGACAGCTTCGCCCACTCTTGTTCCGCGAGTGCGATCAGTTGGGGGTGGAAGGGGTAGCAGCGGGCGACTTCGTCGTCCCATTCGCGCGGCCACAGGGAGCCAAGGGCGTCGTAAACCTTGCTGCGCCAGGGCCCGGTCATGGCGTTCGCATACGCCTGGGCGGTCGCTGTGACCACCTCGGTCGGAGGGTTCGATTCAAACAAGCGGCGACGCAGGATGGCAGCGAAGTCGCTGTTGTCATTGATGGTGGCGGGCTTGCCGTTTCGAACCAGCAGTTCGAAAATCTCTGCCCGTCGGGACCGGCCGCTGGCATCGAGGTCCATGCTGTCGCGTTCGGAGGCGATCATGACAAGGACCATTGCGACGTGCGGAACGTCGTTCACCGAGTCAAGGAGTGCACGCAGGAACGCCATGTCCTTGACGGCAAGGTCGCTCAATGCGCTGTCCGACAGTTGCCGGATGTAGTCCATGATTTCGTCCACAAGGATCAGGACAGGGCGGTTCACCGCGCGAAGCGCGTCAACGATCTTGCTCTTATCTGCGTTGTGGTCCTTGTAGCGGTCATAGAGAGCTCGGTCGCCTCCGAAGAGACGCCACAGAAAACGTTCGTGCAGCGTGGTCGCGGGCCCATCTAGGTCGTAGACACCCTTGCCGGCCGTCATGTTGTCAGCGGCGACGACAACGACCTGCGGGTTATTGAGATCCGACGGGATCTTGGTGCCGATCATCCGCTCCGCCTCCGCGAAGGCTTGACGACCAACGTCTGTGGTTCGCAGCTCCTGCGGATTTGCAGCCAAGTGATCAAGACCCACGAGGCCGTGAGACTTTCCACCACCCATGGCCTGATCCAAACGCCACAAAGATGGAGCGGCCGTGTAATTTGCTCCACCAGCAAGCCGGACGGCCACGTTAGCGAGAAGTTGAATGAACTGCGGCGATGGATGCGTGATCTCGCCGTAGTATGACGCCTCCGCGTAGGGTGGTTTGTCGTCACCTTGAACATGAACGGCCCGAAAAAGTGACATCTGAAGGTCGTCGATCTGCCCCGAGGAATGGACGATCTCCGGCCGGATCTTGAGCGCCTCCCACCATGGGGTCAGTGATGTCTTCCGGCTCACTTGTCTCCTCCTTCATCTGTCAGGTCGAACTGTTCGAACAGATTGCCCTGACGGGATCCGTAGTCAGCTTCCTCGTCGGCGCGCTTCTTGTTCGTTACGACTTCACGGGTCGCCGAACCGATGCCGCGCCTGCTCCGAACCAGACCTGTCCATACAACGGCATCCGGATCCGCCTCGGGCAACTTCGACGACAAGAACGTCATGGCGGCCCAGAGATACGCGTCGTCAAGGCTGCGCTGCGACGCCGCGAGCACCTCCCCGACTACGTCGAACCCTTCGGGCCACGCCTTCGCCATCGCCATCGCAACGTCGATGACCGAGGATTTCTCTGTGATCGAGTTCTGGAACTCGTGTCCGAAAGCAAGTCGCACGCCCTTGCCTTCTTCGGCAAGAATCCCTTTCAGAGCTTCACTCTCTAGATCAGCAGCCAGAGCCTGCCACCGCATTTCGGACTTCGGGGCACTCGCCCGGCCATAGAGCCGAACCCAAGAAAGAGCGAAGCGGGTCCGTGAGTCGAATGTCTCCAGAGGTAGATGGTCGACCTCAATGGCTGCTGCTTCCTCGACGGCCCGCCGTGCGACAAGAAGGTACTTGCTCGGCTCGACGGTGTTACCGACGTTGTCGAGAACCTTGCTGTATCTGCCCACGACTTCCATCGCAGGACCGGCTGACGCCATCAGTTGGTCCGTTGGAGCCAGCCCTGCGGCTTCCCACATCGGGATTCGATCGCGCACTTCCTTCCGAACCTCTGCTTCGACCAGATTGGCGCGGCCGGCCGCGCGCCCCGTTGGAGCCGGACGGCAAGCCATGGTCAGGGTTGTCACGATGTTGCTGAATCCGACCTTGCCCCCCTTTTCTGTCTTAGCGGGCCACGAGCCCGTAAGGACCAGGCCAGCACCGGTGATCGCCCCGAGTAGCCGATGCCAGACTTCTGGCTCGCCATGACCGAAGACAATAGTGACGACACCGTCTTCAGTTACGACTCGTCGAGCCTCCATGAATGCGGCCGCGATCAATCGGTCGTAGCGCTCCTGCGTACGGAAGTCGTTGTTGCTCGTCCCACCCTTCTTGACGATGATCTCGTCGGACTTCTCCTGCACTCCGTTTGGATGCGCCGTGAAGGCCATCTCCATTGCGACTGTGCTCATCGAGCGCTTGAGCCAGACATAGAACAGGTCTGATGCGTCCGTGTAGTCGATCATTGCGTCATACGGCGGGTCTGTGATCACAGCACTCAGCGATGAGTCTGCGAAGGGCAAGGTGAGCGCCGAGCCGCGCGCGATGAGGGCCGGCTTGCCTGCCTGTCTGACCATCTGTTTGCGGAGTGCGGCAAGGCTGCCGTCTGAGATTGACTCCCACGTTCCTGGTCCGCCTCCAAGCCCAGCCTCAAAGTAGTCGTACGAGAATCCAAGGCTGGACTCGGTTGCAAACAGATCGTGGACCCCTTGGCGACTTTGGTCCAACGTGCAACCCCGAGTGGCGCGGCGCAGTTTGCGAACCATTGCAGCGCTGAGGTAGCCCGAAAGGGCTGCCGCGTAGTCCGCAGAGATCCCCGATGCCAGGAGCTCCGGGCCAAGGTCCGCGATGATGCGGGCCAGGCGAACGAAGGCGAGGGATTGGCGCGCATTGCACATGTCGCCGTAGGTATGGGCTCCGTAGACAGTGGCCTGCACGGTCCACGTGTTGCCTTCGGGAATCGTCTCATCAGGAACGGCGGGTAGCCCGTTCGCAAAAGGCGGCTCAGCCGCGAGCGCCTTCCGTGCCAACTCGATGGCCCTGACCTCTTCGGGCGTGACTTCGCGGTAGGTCTTCCCGAAGGTCTTATCAACATCGGCGGCTAAGAGCACTGCATCTTCGGCCTGGCCTTCGCGGGCCAGGCGGGTGTGCAGATCCTTGGGATGGACGTGATCACAGAAGGGACAGATGGCGACCTTGCCGCTTGAGGAATAGCGACTCTTGCCCGCCAATACTCGCGTGGGTTGGCCCGTCGGTACCCCGTCGTGAACGACGATTTTCCAAGTTCCCTGTGCATGATCCACGTCGATGCGGTAGCTCTGACCGGGATCGCTCTTGCGCGGATTTGGTTGCCGTAGAGCCAGGGAGCCGGTCAGGGGAAAGCGGCGACTGCACTCCTGGCATGGCAGGGTCAATGCCCAAACATAGCCCCACGGTTGCTGACCATTGATCTCTGGATAGAACTCGCTCATTGTTGCGCTGTAACGACGTGAGACCTCGTGCACAACCTCTTCAACGTCTGCAAGAAGACGTGATCCGGGCGTCAGACTGTCACAGTCTCCGAACGGCAGCGCTGGTTCATTTGACCAGTCGCGAAGAGGGTAATCAGCCAGGAGGTGTCCAGCCAAGGTCGCGACTGGCGAGTAGTCGATGCCGTATGACGTAACGCCGTAGCGAGCGCCTTCCAGGGGGATCATCGCCCTTCCGGAGAAGACGTCCAGGATCGACAACGATCCGCCGGAGCACTTTTGAAGCTCTTCAAGCACCTCGTCGTGTGCGTCGGTGTATCCCTTCAGGGCTCGGCGCACGAGGTCCTGCAACGTCCGCTGCTCATCAGCGTCGTCGGGCCAAGGGAGGATGCTCGTAAGCACTGCCGCGCGAGCCTGCGCCAAGGGACGTTTGGCAAACCAAGGGAACAGGTTGGCTTCACTGTTACCGCTGCCCCAACCTTGGTAGGAAGCCTCACTGACCTCGGTGCAGGGGAACCAGCGTTCGATCATGCGGGTCATACCGTTGCTCCCTGATCGCGCGCGGCCGTGAGCACGGAGCCTGGCACGGTGAAGATTGCGTCCTGTTTGATGAGGCCTTCGAACGTTTGCACTGGGTCTCGGTAGACGCCGAACATGTTGCCTTCTCCGTTTGTGCAGTTGTCGACAACGTAGAGCCAGAAGTCGGCGCGTTGTTGGGTGGCAATGAGGATTTCTTTGCCTGTCATGCGGATTCCATTGCTGGCCGCGGAGTTCCAGACGCCTTTGACTTCGACACACCGTCGGGCTTGTCCTCTGGTGGCGTAGAGATCGTAGCCGCGTCCTTCTTGATGAACGTCGGCAACTGCCCAGCCATCCGACACCAACTCGTCGTGTACGCGGCGCATGGAGATGCGTTCACTGTCTTTCTCGGTCGGTTCGGGGGGGATGCCCTCTGCTTGAACGTGGATGTGGGCAACGAGTTGAACGTTAATGATGGCCACGTCTGCCATTCGGTGGAGCTCGATGAGGCGCTTACTGACCGCTCGCTCCAGTTGCGCACGAACTTCTAGTCGTTCGGCCCGGTCGCCGATGTCACGGCTGATTTTGCCTGGAAGCTCACGGACCTCTCGCTCAGCGGAGGTCAGCCAGGTCTTCACAGCATCCCTGCGCTTGTCTTGCTCCTCGTTGGCGAGTTGTTCGGCTCGTGCTTGCGCGTCCAGCACTCGTGAGGGGTGCATCTGGCCGTCCACGCCGGCGCTGGGGATCAGGTTGGCGAGGTTCTCCCAGGCGATCTTGCGTGCGCCGATGGCATCGACCTGGATGAGGGTGGACCAAGGGGCTGAACGTTGCCCGTCGCTCTCGCGGAGTTCGCCCTGGAATGCAATGAGGTCATAGTCGGCGATGCAGGTTGGGTCAGAGGCGATGCCACCTCGGAAGATGTCAGGGGAGAGTTGCTGCTGTGAGTGGCGAACGAGGGCGTGAAAGCCGGGTTCACCAGGACCAAGCGACGTGACTGTTGTGAGGGTCGCACCGCCTTCCTGTGCACCCTTGAGGGCCTTGCCGCTGGTCGCGACCAGGGCGCCGTCTCCCCCGAGTTCGGGCGGTAGAGCGCCGGTGGGGCTGGTGAGTTTCAGGATGCCTTCACCAGATGCCCACCGACGAAACACGATCACCTTTGCGTCAGCGAGACGACTGAGGTAGGCCTCGACGATAGCGGGGTTGATACGTTCCAGCATGTCGTTGTTGAGTCGTTGCAGGGCTGCAGCAACATCCACCGTCGAGGCGAGGACGGCTTCTGCGCGACGTGCCTTGTCAGCTTCGCCACGCAACTGTGCCGAGGTGATGGCCTTGACTGCGGCCAGGGCAGCGTCCTGCTTGTCTGGATCGTCGCCGTAAGTGTCCGCGAGAAGCCCTGACAGCCGCCCCTCGCCGAGTCCTGCGAGTTCAGCGACCAGAGACAGCGAGTCGAACATTTGGCCGGAGAGTTGGTTCGCGGCGGTGACGAACCTGTTCAGGAGAGTCGCCAAGACATCGCCCTCTCGTGTGCCTAGCGCGATCAGGTTGTACAACTCGACGTCGCGTTCCTGGCCGACGCGGTGAATTCGGCCCATCCGCTGTTCGAGGCGAACAAGGCTCCAAGGAATGTCGTAGTTGGCAAGGACGTGGGCGGACTGCAGGTCGATTCCTTCGTTGCCTGCGTCGGTAGAGACGAAGACTTGGAACTTGTGGGCCATGAATTCGAGGCGCACACGGTCGCGGACCGCGTGGTTGTCCCGTCCGGAGTATCGCTCAGCGGTGAAACCGCCCGCCCGGAGCCGCTCGACGATCCAGTCGGCGGAATCGGCGTACTCGGTGAAGATGACGGATTGCTCGTCGTTGCCGGGTGTGATGCCGTTGGCGGCAAAGCAGGTCTCGATCAGTGGTATCCACTTGGAAACGGGAAGATTCGGACCGCTCAGCAGCGGCTCGAGACGGCTGAGGACGTCGTTGATGGCGCGTTTTTCAGCGCGAGCGGACTTGGACGTTTCCCTGGTGATGCGAGCTTCGTCCTGAGCGGCCGAGTCCTCGTCGTATGGGTCGGCCTTGTGTGCACCCTCGACGGGCGATTCCACGCCCATCAGGTCGCGTCGTCGCTTGAGGGTCTCCGCCAGGGAGTGCAGAGAGGACGCGGCACGCTTGCCGTAGACCATGCGGGCGAGGGGAACGGCGGCCTGGGGGAAATACGTGTCAACGAGGTTCAGTGCCTCCTGGTAGTAGGAGTGCTCGACGGGATTCAGCGGGATCATCTCGTTGTGAGCAGTCCGGGCGCGGAAAAGGAGCGTTCTACCGTCGTAATCGACGAGACCTTCCTTCATTCGGCGCAGAAAGTGGACAGGTCCCGGCTTGATCGGACGGAACTCGGCTTTGGGGTCATTTCCCGGGTCGGGGTAGACCTCTGGGTCCACGAGATGGAGCAAGTGCCGGAAGAGCCACTCGGAACCCCTGTGGGGTGTTGCGGTCATCAGTAAGGCACGCGGGGTGTTCTTGGCTAGGAGCCGACCGACCTGGTGGAATGTTTCGGCGGTAGGGGTCAGGCGGTGTGCCTCGTCGAAGACGACAATGTCCCATCCTGCGCGGTCGGGCCGGATGGCTTCTTGCACCGCGGGGTTCATGGCCGCGAGCTCCAAGGAGACAACCCACATGTCGTGCGGAGCGGCGAGGCCGTGCTGTTGGATTGTCTCGTTGGTGATCCGGCGCAGTTCGCCACCGAAGAACCGTTCGTAGTCGGCTTGCCACTTTGTGACTAGCCCTGCGGGGCATACGACCAGGGCGCGGCTGACAAGGCCGAGCTTTTGCATCTCTCGCAGATAAAGCGCGGCCATGACGGTTTTGCCCGTACCGGGCTCGTCGGCCAAGAGAAACCGGAGCATCGGCTGCGGGAGCATCGCGCCGTAAACCGCGTTTGACTGGTGGGCATATGGGCGCAAGGGAGTGGACGCAAGCACGGACGAGTTGGCGTTCGCCCCTGCCGCACCCATCCACTGAGTCCACAGGCCAGCGAGGACGCGTGCCGAGTCAGCGGCCCCGTCCTTCGTCAGCACGGTGACCCCCTTGGCTTCATCTTCGGTCAGATCGACCGAACGGAGCGCACCATCAGGAGAGCCTGAAGGCTTGACATACAGCTTCCAGCCGGCCGGCCCAAGGTATGCGTTATCTACGGTTACCCATTCCGGCAGATCGCTGTCTGGAACGTGCAGGCGTTGCCCCGGTTCGAACATCATGCGGGCATACAGAGCACACCGGGCACATGTGGCACCGCGAAGGCCAACTGCTTTCGCGACCGCCCTGCAAGGACGTCTGGTTGTGGAGTGCAGGCCGTGCACTGCTGAACCACAGGCATACTCGAACTCCTGATCGTTTGAGGGACCATTGACCAGAGCGCGCCGCTCGTCCTAACGTGTTGCCCAATTATCGGCCGGCGACATTGACCACATCTTGCTCGCAGCATAGTGAAACGGACCAAGCGGAGATCGGCAACCGTCGTATGGAATGACCTCACCCCCATCACATCTACACACCGCCCAGGATGACCACCTGCACGGCGACAGACAAGGCATCGAGCAGTAGCCGCACCAAACGGCCATGATGTCAGCGCCGCCAGCACCTTGCTGGCCTCCGCTCTCACCGACGTTTCCCCCAGCGAGGCAATCGGTGCACTGATCGACTCCGGGCACGTCGCCTGAACTCGTGGGACCGGTCGGGACGTCAGACCTAGTCTCAGTCTTAGTCTCGTTCGCTGAAGTTCTCCCCCGTGCGCGGACGTCCTTGATCGGCGTAGCAGGCCGCAAAGCGGCCTTCCGAACATGCCTGAACACGGCAATTCACAACTCGAAAGCGTGTG
>JGI24130J36418_10000359_pt1 | contig 14595 bp, 12 predicted proteins | sample BarGraNGADG00212_FD_36418 | JGI IMG/M metagenome (IMG submission 36418)
GAGTGGGCCGGGACGGTCTGCGCTATCAGGCGTCCTCGGTCTTCCCCCGCTCGCAGTCGTTCACGACCTTCGCCCGCGAGTTCTACAAGCGCAATCTCGCCGCTGTGCGCTTCCAGGAAGGCGTGACACCCGACGAGATACTGCTGTTCCTGTCGTTGATCATCGCCCCGCCGGAGCAGGTCGCCGCTGGCGGCGGCATGGAGGTCGGGCTCTCGGAGCTTGGCGTGGTGAACATCACCGTGTCCGAGACCGCGACCCGTATCGTCGAGACCGCGTTGCCCGGTACGATGCCCACGCCCGNAGAGATAGAGGCTGACAAGGACAAGAAGCACGAGCCGGAGGCGGAGTTCGACGAGGACGCGCTGAAGTCGATCGAGGAGATACTTGAGGAGGCCGGCGCCGACCAGCCTCGCGACCGCCGCCTGCTCATGCGAGCCCTGCGCGACAAGCGGGCCGTGGCCGAGTACCTGCAGGAGGCGCGAGAGCGCGGTAGCGAAGACAGCATCAAGGACCTCGCAAAGCGCATCGGTGCACTGGCCCGGAGCACGCGCAACGAAGTCCCGGCGGACCGCGCCGCGGTGCTCTCGGTCATCGCCGAGGCGATCTCGGACCTGTCTCCGCAGGAGCGGGGCGAGTTGTACCAAGACCACCTCATCGATCAGGCGAAGCGCGACCAGGCCCTCGCCGAGCTGATCGACAAGCTGGGCGTCGACGAGCTCGTCGACCGTATCCTCGACCAGATCGACGAGACGCCGGAGGCGCTGACGGGACTTTCCCGCGCGGTCCGCAACCTCACCCTTATGAACGTGCAGGCACCCGGGGAGTCGGTTCTCAACCTCGTCGTCTCCAAGCTGCAGGCGGACGGTCGCAGCGACGGGTTCATCAGCGGCATGACGCAGGCCGCATCCCCGACGAAGATATCCGGCATCCACCAGTTCAAGACCGACCGGTCCGAGTCGGTCGGCATGGTGCTGCGCCTCGTCGACATGACTCCCGACGGGAGCGACGTGTTCGTGTTCGANGAGGCGGTCGAACCGCTCCGCAACGAGGCAGCGCGCGGGACCACCGACGGCGACGTGATCGAGTCGCTGATGGCGGTGGCGATGATGGAGCCGCGCGACGAGCAGTTCAACGCGATCATGACGATGCTCGAGGACAGCGTGGGCTACCTGATCGAGGCGGGCGAGGCCGACGTCGCAGCGGACGTGGCGGAGGCGCTGTCCGCGGCCTCGAACGACGAGACCCTCTCCGAATCGCATCGTGCCGCGATGGCGAAGCTGCTGCAGAGCATCGCGCGGCCGTCGTCCCTCGCCGCGGTCACGAGCGTGCTCCGGCGCTACAAGAGCGACACTCCCGAGTACATCGCATGCCGCCGGCTGCTCACCGTTCTGGGCACGGCCATCATCGACCCCCTNCTCGAGGTCCTTGCGGAAGAGAACGACATGGCCGCGCGCAAGGCGCTCATCGAGATGATCTCCGCCGTGGCGGGCAACTACGTCCACGAGCTGGGCGCGCGGCTGACGGACAAGCGCTGGTATCTGGTGCGCAACGTCGTCTCGATCATGGCGGCGACACACTCGCCCGACGCGCTGCCCTACCTTCAGAGGACACTGCGGCACAGCGACGCGCGCGTGCGCCGCGAGACGATCCGCGGGTTCGCGGCGATCCACACGGCGATGTCGGAGTCGATGCTCGTNGCCGCGCTCGACGACGAGGACGCGCAGAACGTGGAGCTCGCAGCCAAGTACCTCGNCTCTCTCGGNACCCATGCGGCGGTGCCCGCGCTCGAGCTCATCGCCCGCGGACAGAGCCGCGGCAACCACGAGCAGCAGGTCCGGGTGGCCGCGATCGGAGCGCTTTCGCGCATCGGCGAGCCGACGTCGNTCCTGCTGTTCCAGGAACTCGCCAAGAAGCGTGGCTTCCTGTGGTTCGGCGGAGGCCGCGACAAGGAAGTNCGCGCCGCGGCCACGGAAGCGCTCAAGGTCGNTCAAGCGGCGGCGCTGAAGGGGGCGTCGGCATGAGCGATGACAAGAAGCAGGTGGCTCCGGCCGGCTCCGCTCACGGGGGGTTGTCCTCGGACTCGATCTTCGAGCGCGCGACCACGGTCGAGGGCGCGGGCGTCGTCTATTCGACCCGCCAGACGTCCCGTACACGTGAGCTGCTCGCGCGCTTCACCGGCGCCCGCAGGTCCGTCACGTTCTACCCGCGCGGGCACGTCGTGGTCAAAGACAACCTCGAAGCGCTGTACAAGGCGATCGCGGAGTATCACAACGAGGGCGTCGATGTGCCGCTCGTCTTCTTCGAGGACGAGGTCATGCTCGGCGAGCAGCTGCTGGCAGCCGAGAGCGTCATCTTCGACCAGCTCATCCGGGACATGCAGGCCTCGGGCATGACGAGCGTGGACTTCACGCAGGGGCTGACTCTCGACGAGCTCGAGCGCGCGATGCAGGTGCTCTCCTGCGACTGGGGCGGACTCGAGGCGATGGGCGGCCTGGAGGCGGCGGTCGCCTCCAGGGACATCCCGCACGTCGAGATCGGAACGGTCGCGTTCGCTCGCGACCCCGACGACTTCGCCACCCGGATCACGGTGGACAGCGAGATCACCTACACCAAGGCGCTTGACGCTCTCCGTGACTTCAGCCGGAAGCAGGAGCACGGCAAGAAGCCATCGGTGGACCAGGCTCGCGACGCGGTCCGCAGCGTCGTCGACAACGTCCTCGAGAACAAGGGCGCGATGCTCGAGCTCTCGGGGCTGAAGGACTACGACGAGTACACGTTCTTCCACTCGGTGAACGTGACGATCCTGTCGATCGCGCTCGGATCACTCATCTCGTCGAACAAGCGCTTCCTGAACTCCCTCGGTGTCGGCGCGCTGATGCACGACGTCGGCAAGATGGCCGTCGAGATGGAGGTCCTCAACAAGCCGGGCTCGCTCTCCGCAGAGGAGTGGGCGCTCATGCGGATGCACCCGGTCTACGGTGCGGAAGTGGCCGCCGGGATGCGCGGGCTCGACCGCTCCTCGATCGTCGTCATCCTCGAGCACCACATGCGCTACGACCTCGACGGGTATCCCGAGCGCCGTCCGCGCCGGCCCCAGCACCTCACGAGCCGCATCGTGGCCATCGCGGACTCGTATGACGCGATGACCTCACTGCGCGGCTACGCGGTCGCCCATAGGCAGGACGAAGCGGTCGAGGTGCTCGCGAAGAACGCCGGCACCGCATACGACCCGGTGCTCGTCCGGATGTTCACCCAGATGCTGGGCATGTATCCGCCACGATCTCTGGTACGGTTGACCACGGGCGAGGTCGGGGTCGTCATCAAGCCGAACACCGACATGCTCGCGCCCTGGGTGCGTGTGATCACCGACTCCGAAGGCGTGTTCATCGAGCCTTTCGACGTCGACCTGCAAGACCCGTCGAGTGCGGGCGATCGCAAGGTCGCGGTGTGTCTGGATCCACGCACCCTCAACATCGATGTGGACGACTACCTGCACTAGGGTATCGACCGCCACGTGCGGTCGGCCGGTACGAACCGAAGCACGCCTGACTCCAGTCCGAGGAGCGTCAACATCATGGCCAAGAAGCCCGCAACCGCCCCGCCGGTCTCCCTGCGCGCGCGTATCATCACCGCGACCGTCCTCGTCGTGGTGCTGCTGGCCGCGACCGCAGGTGCGACGGCACGCTTCTACACCGACATGCAGTGGTTCTCGGACCTCGGGCAGTCGGCGGTCTTCTGGACGCGCATCTGGAGCGGATGGGCCCTCGGCGCCGCTTTCGCCGTTCTCACGTTCGCGATCGTCTACGCGAACTTCCTCATCGCCCGCCGGCTGCGGCCGCGGGTGGCCGTCGCTGCCTATCCCCAAGGGACGCCGCTGACACCTCAGCAGCAGATCGAGGAGATGGTCCGCCGCGTGCGCGACGGCATCGACCCGTGGGCGTGGCTCATCATGCTGCTGCTGGCAGCCTTCGTGGCCATCAGCATCGGCTTCGCGATGGCAGGCGACTGGGAGGTCTTCCGCCTCGCATTGGCGTCCAAGCCGTTCGGCGTCGTAGACCCGCAGTTCGGTCTCGATGTGGGCTTCTACGTCTTCACACTGCCGGCGTTGCGCCTGATCTCCGACTGGCTGTTCGGGGTCCTGGCGCTGACACTGGTGCTCACGATCCTGGTGCACCTCTACGAGGGCGGCATCCGGCCCACCGAGCGGCTCCGTGGTTTCGANCCGCANGTNAAGGCGCACATCTCGGTGCTGCTCGGGATCATCGTCGCCTCGAAGGCGTTCGACTACTGGCTGGCGATATACGAGCTGAACTTCTCGCCGAGAGGGCAGGTTCTCGGCGCGTCCTACACCGACGTCACCGCGCAGATCCCGGCCTACTGGATACTCATCGTGATCTGTCTCGCGATGGGCGTGCTGCTGCTGCTCAACATCCGCTACAAGGGCTGGAAGCTCCCGCTCATCGGAGTCGGCGTCTGGGTCGGCGCCAGCGTGCTCGTCGGCACCGTCTACCCGGTCGTGGTCCAGCAGCTCATCGTGGCGCCGAACGAGCTCGCGTTCGAGAAGCCCTACATCCAGCGCAACATCACCGCGACGCGCGCCGCGTTCGACCTGGAGTCGATCGTCGCCACGGCGTTCCCCGCCGCCACCGATCTGACNGCGGCCGACATCGCGGAGGCCACCTCCACCGTCAAGAACATCCGCCTCTTCGACCCGAACGTGGTGGTCGATTCCTACAAGCAACTGCAGGAGATCCGCTTCTACTACGACTTCCGGGGCGTCGACATCGATCGCTACGTGATCGACGGCGTGCGACGTCAGGCCCTGATCTCGGCGCGCGAGATGAACGTGTCGCAGCTCGACGCCACGGCGAACACGTGGATCAACCGGCACCTGGTCTACACACATGGGTACGGCGTGGTGATGAGCCCCGTCAACGAGGTCAGCAACGAGGGACTGCCGCTGTTCTTCATCCAGGACCTCCCCCCGAAGTCGTCGGTCGACATCACCGTCACGGTCCCTGGGATCTACTTCGGTGAGGAGACGAGCGACTACGCGATCGTGGACACCACCCAGAAGGAGTTCGACTACCCGGTCGGAGGCGAGAACGCGACGACCGCGTACTCCGGCGGCAACGGCATCCCGGTCGGGTCGCTCGGCGACCGGCTGGCGTTCGCGATCGTCAACGGCGACGTCGAGATCCTGTTCTCGAGCGCCATCACGCCCACGAGCAAGATGCTGTACCGCCGCACGATCACCGACCGCGTGACCGAACTGGCTCCGTGGCTCACGCTCGACAGCGACCCGTACCCGGTGGTAGTCGACGGCCACATCCTCTGGGTGCTCGACGGCTTCACTACCTCCAGCGACTACCCGTACTCGCAACGCGAGGGCAGTACGGGCCTGAACTACATCCGCAACTCCGTCAAGATCACGGTGGATGCGTACAACGGCAAGACCACGTTCTACGCTTTCGACGAGTCCGACCCGATCCTGGCCGCATACCGCGACCTGTTCCCGACGCTGTTCGTCGACGCCTCGCAGATGCCTGAGGCGATCCGCGCCCACCTGCGCTACCCGGAGGACCTCTTCCGGATGCAGGCCGAGGTCTACAAGACCTACCACATGCTCGATCCGCAGGTCTTCTACAACAAGGAGGACCAGTGGGCGATACCGGGCGAGGGCACCGACAACCCGATGGACCCGTTCTACGTGCTCATGCAACTGCCGGGTGAGACCAGCGAGGACTTCCTGCTCATGGAGCCCTTCACCCCCCGCAGCAAGGACAACATGATCGGCTGGATGGCGGCGAAGTCGGACCCGGCTTCGTACGGTCAGCGCATCGTCTACAACTTCCCGAAGCAACGGCTCGTCATGGGGCCGCAGCAGATCCGGGCGCGCCTGAACCAGGAGCCGGACATCAGCAAGGAGCTCACGCTGCTGAACCAGCAGGGGAGCAACGTCATCTTCGGGAACCTGCTCGTGATCCCGATCCGGGACTCGATCGTCTACGTGGAACCGCTCTACATCCNGGCCTCACAGTCGCCGATGCCCGAGCTGAAGCGCGTGATCGTGGCGTACTCGGATCGGATCGCCATGGACACGAACCTGGGCGGCGCGCTCGCCAAGGTCTTCGGCGCCGGGGCCGACGCGTCGACCGGCACCACCGGATCCGTCACGCCGACGAGCACCGTGCCCGCGGGATCCTCGGACGATATCGTCGCTGCGCGGGACCTGTACGCGAAGGCGCTGGCGGCGCAGCAGGCGGGCGACTGGGCGTCGTACGGTACCTACATCAAGCAGCTCGGCGACATCCTGGACAGACTGGCTTCAGCCTCGCAGGTGACGACGGCGACCGCCAAGTAAGCCGCAGGTCGTAGCGCTGTCCATGCCCTCCGACTGTCGTCGGAATGGTACCGATAGGGTGTGTCGGAATCCGCTCGTATGTGGCTTCCGACCGCTCGCCGGTGGCGTGTTCTGGCGGATTGTGGTAAGGTACGGCCTCGGGTGGTCCGCGTTGGGCCACGGAAGGTGCTCCATTGGCGTGCTGCCGTCGCGTCAGGCAGGCAGCAGGGACCGGCGCCGGAGCGCGAAATCGGACTAGGTGCGCCGCTCGGCTGTTTTCCACAAGCACGGTCGAGCAGAGCGGCGTTCCAGGAGACGAGAGCATCGGTCCCAGCTTCGGAAAAACGCATACTCGTGCTCTTTTCTGGCACACGGCGGCGGCCCGATGACGGCCCGCACGTGAGCCGAAGGTGCGAGGCAGCTGCCCTTCCTGCTTCCCTCCGTGTCGCGCCCTCCGCGACGCATCCACCACCCCCAAGCTGTCTTGACGCATGCCCCAGTGCGTAGTTCGACGCGCCTTCGCTTGTCGCCGCCAGTCCTGCTCCCGGCACACGGAGGCCCTTGTGAAGGTACGTAGTCTGTTCAGCTCCAGCCAGGTCGCGCGCGGTCTCACCGCTGCGACCCTGGCCGCAGCCCTCGCGGTCAGCGGGGGCTCCATCCCGATCGCATGGGCCGCGACGGTCCCTGCTTCCGCTCCCATCGTCGTCGAAGCGTCGGCGGTCGCGACCGCGTCGGTGGCCGCGTCAGCCACACCGGATGCGACCACAGTGGTGACGGTCGTGCCGGTCGTGACGGTCGTGCCGGTCGTGAAGCCGGTCACCGTCGCCGTTCCCAAGAAGCTCACGGTGCGCCAGATCATCACGAAGGTGGGCCGTGAAGCCCACCTGAAGCAGTCCGAGATCGACGGGCTGATGTGGATAGCGAAGCGCGAGTCGAACTTCCACCCCACGAGCGCGTCCCGGAGTGGATGCTACGGGCTCTTCCAGCTGTCCCGGGGCATGGCCAAGGGCCATCCCTGGAAGGACCCGGCATGGAACACCAAGCGCGCCATCAAGTACATGAAGGGCCGCTACGGCGGCGTGCTCAAGGCCAAGGTCTTCTGGCTCAGGCACCACTGGTACTAGGATCCCGGAGGCCCGGCCTCCGTTCACCGGCCGTCTCCCCGCGCATCTAGGGGAGGCGGCCGGCCTGCGTTTCGGGTATGTTCATGGAGGCATATGCATGCGGCCGTCCGAGCCTTAAGGAGGTCCGATGAGCGACGACACGCAGGAGCCTGACGAGGGAGCGTCACAGGACGACTTCCTCGCGAGGATCCTCGACAAGCTGGTCGACTTGGCGCAGACCGCGCGCGACTGGGTCCGCCAGGAGGCCGAGTCGGTCGTCAAAGAGAAGATCGTTCCCCCGCTGCAGAAGCTGGGGATCGCTGTCGCTTCCGCCTTCGCGGCCGCCACGCTGCTGGTCATCGGGCTGATCTTCATCGCGGTCGCCGGCATCGTGTACCTCTCCCAGCTGCTGGGCGTCGCACTCGCGTTCCTGCTGATCGGGCTGGTCTTCGTGCTCGGAGCGGCGATCTTCACCACTCGCAAGGTCAAGGCGATGCAAAGATGAGCGAGAATCCCGTCGTGCCGGCCGACGCTGCGATCACCCTGGACCAGATCCGGGGCAAGGCGCTGGCGATCCGGGACGAGGTCAAGCAAGAGATCTCCGACCAGGTCAGTGACCGTCGAAACCAGCTGGTCGCGGCGGGCGTCGTCGCGATCGTCGTGGTCGTCGGCATCGCGTACCTCGTCGGCTCGCGCGCCGGACGGCGCTCGGCCGGACCGCGCCCCCACTAGGGCAACGTGGAACTCCTGGACGTCAGCGCATCCGCGGGCGCCGTGTCCGCTCGCGTAGCCTTCTCGCCGGGTGAGCCGATGCGGACCTCCGAGGTCCCCGGTCTCTCCGTCGCCGCTCTTGCGGCCCTGCCCGGTCTGCGCGGACATCGCTGCGACAACGGCGCCGGGCTCACGTTCACTGAGGAGCTGGTCGACACCGAGCTCGCTCACCTCATCGAGCATGCCGCTCTCGAACTCATGGCGATGGCGGGCGCTTCTCCGCTGCTGCGTGGCAAGACGTCCTGGGACTTCGCGGCGAAGGGACGAGGCGTCTTCCGGGTGCGCATAGAGTGCGAGGACGAGGCGCTCGCGCGCGGCGCGTTGGATTCCGCGTGCGTGTTCGTGCGCGCGCTGGCGCGGGGGGAAGCGGCGATGGACATGGAGGCCGAGGCGCGCCGGCTTCGTGGGTGCTGGCGGCGTCCGTGCCCGCCCGTGATTTGACCGCGCCCCCGCCGGCGGTGTAGCCTACGCGAACCCAGCGGCGTCTTGCCGCCGGGCTTCACATACGACATCACGGACGTGAGGGAAGAGGGCCCGCGGGCCCAGCCACCCCTCCCATGTCCCCGGCCAGATCCGCGAGACGCGGAGGAAGCCGGTCGGCTTCCCGGACCGTTATCCGCCGGGGTTGAGGTCTTCCCGTGGCCGCGTGCGCGGGGGACGAAGACAGGTGGTACCGCGAGAGACGACCCTCGCCCTGTTGAATAGGGGGTCGTCTTGTTGTTTCCGGGGAAAGCTCCTCGGAGGCGGATGCGGAAGGCGGGTGAGCGCAGATGGGCACTGCACGAGTCATCTTCGACCGTTGGGACGGGATGTACGCGGCGGCCATGTCCGAGGTGCGGTCGTCGGCCGTCCGTGACCTGTTCGCCGCCGCGTCGCGCCCCGGCGTCATCTCGCTGTCCGGCGGCATGCCCGACGTGCGTCGCGTCCCCCACGATGCGGTGCAGCGCGCGGTCCGCGAGGCGATGGCTCACGACGGGCCGTCGGCGCTCCAGTACGGGTCGAGCAGCGGTCGGGTGCAGCTGCGCTCCACGATCGTCGGCCTGATGGGTGAGAGCGGCGTGCGCCTATCCGAGGACGACATCATCGTGACCGCGGGCGCTCAGCAGGGGCTCGACCTGCTCGCGAAGGTGTTCCTGGACCCCGGCGACGTCGTCATCTGCGAGGGCCCGACCTACGTCGGCGCGCTGCAAGCGTTCTCCGCATACCGGCCGCGCATCGAGTGCGTCGACATGGACGAACACGGCATGCGCATGGACCTGCTGGAGGGCCTGCTGCGCCGCCTGGGCCCGCGGGGCGCGAAGTTCATCTACACGATCCCCAACTTCCAGAACCCCGGCGGAGTGACGCTTTCGGGGGAGCGCCGCCGGCGACTGCTGGAGCTCGCGCAGGAGTACGACATCCCGGTGGTCGAGGACGACCCGTACGGGCGGTTGCGCTACGAGGGCGGTCACATCCTCCCGCTGAAGGCCTTGGATCCCGACGTGATCTATCTCGGGACGTTCTCCAAGATCTTCGCGCCCGGGCTGCGGCTCGGCTGGATGGCGGCGCCCCGCCCGATACTCGCCAAGGTCCTGCCGGTGAAGCAGGCCGCCGACCTGTGCGGCTCCTCNTTCGCCCAGTCGGTCGCCGAGCACTACATGACNGGCACCACGTGGCGCCGCGTGCTCGCGGACCTCACACGCACCTACCACGAGCGACGCGATGCGATGCTAGGCGCGCTGGAGGAGCACTTCCCCGCGGATGTGGCCTGGACTCACCCGGAGGGCGGNTTCTTCGTATGGGTGACGCTGCCCGGCTACGTGGACACGCGCCCGCTGCTGGCGGAAGCGGTCGAGCACGGCGTGACGTTCGTGCCGGGCACCGACTTCTACCCGGACGGCCGCGGCGCCAACAGCCTCCGCCTCGCGTTCTGCTACGAGGAGCCGGTCCAGATCGCCGAGGGGGTGCGCCGGATCGCGGAGGTGCTGGAAGACACGCTGCAGCTGTACCGGGCGTTCGCAGCCGCAGGGGCCATCGGTGACACAGGGGCGGCGCCGGAAGCGGCGACCGCGCTGACGGGAGGCGAACGGTGAACGAGAAGATAGCGGTGCTCATGGGCGGGCGCTCGCTGGAGCGCGAGGTCTCGCTGCGCAGCGGCGAGAGGGTCTTCGGCGCGCTGAACGAGCTCGGGTACCGCGCGCTCGCCCTCGATGTCACACCGGACCTCGTGGAGACACTGCGCCGTGAGAGGCCCGACGCGGTCTACATCGCGCTGCACGGCAAGTTCGGCGAGGACGGGACGGTGCAGGAGGCGCTCGAGTTCCTCGGCATTCCCTACACCGGTCCTGGCGTGGTCGCCAGCTCGCTGGCGTGGGACAAGAGCCTCTCGAAGCGGCTCTTAGCGGAGGCCGGCATCCCCACTCCGGCGTGGGTGACGTTCACGAAGGACGCATTCAAGGAGATGGGCGCCGCGACCGCGCTCGACCTGGTCCCTGCAGCGGTCGGCGGGCTGCCGGTCGTGGTGAAGCCGACGAAGCAGGGTTCGGCGCTCGGGCTCACGAAGGTGGAGACCGCCGAAGGCCTCGCCGACGCGCTTCTCACGGCGCTGTCGTTCGGTGACGCTGCGCTGGTGGAGAAGTGGGTCGACGGCGTCGAGATCGCGGTCTCGGTGCTGGACGGCCCGGACGGCCCCGAGGTGCTCCCACCGGTCGAGATGGTGGCCAAGTCCGGCCTGTTCGACTTCAGCGCCATGTACACAGCCGGCGAGACCGAGTACTACTGCCCCGCTCGGTTGGACGCGCCGGTCCAGACGGAGGTCATGGCACTCGCGGCGCGGTGCCACACGCTGCTCGGATGCCGCGACGTCAGTCGCTGCGACATGGTCGTCGACGGACAGGGTCGCCCCTTCGTGCTCGAGGTGAACACGAACCCCGGCATGACCGAGGTGTCGCTGCTGCCGATGGCGGCCGCGGCCGCGGGCGTCAGCTTCCCGGAACTCGTGGACCGATTGGTGCGCTCGGCGCACGGACGGCGGAAGTAGGGGTACAGTATTCCTTGCGCGCAAAGCGCCGGATCGGGCGGTCGCGCGAATGGAAAGCCGGGACGGATAAGATGGGGGTGTGCGGAATGTACGAATACCGACGTGGTGGCAGCAAGTTTGGCGCGTTCGTCCTTGGCGGGCTCGTGGGCGCCCTGATCGGGATGTTGTTCGCCCCGCGTTCCGGCAAGGAGACGCGCGAGATGCTCGCCGAGCGTGGCCAGGAGTACCTGGACTCGGCGATGGACGTCTATGACGACGGCCGCGACAAGCTCGTCGAGGCCTTCTCTGCCGCGAAGGGCACGACGGCGGGCCGCGCGGAAGAGCTCAAGGGCAAGGTCGATGAGTTCAACGAGACGCTGAAGGCCAAGGTCGACGAGGCATCGGTCGCCGCCGGCGCCAAGGCCGAGGACCTCGGCAAGGGCGCGGCTGCGGGCATCAAGACCGGGGCCGCGGCAGCCAAGACCGGGATCGATGTCGCCTCCGAGAAGACGAAGGACGCGCTCGAGTTCGTGGCCGAGAAGGCCGCGGCNNCTCCGGTAGTGGAAGCGGCCCCCGAGCCGACCGCGTAGCGCTTTCCCTGACACGATCGGGAAGCTACCAGGNCGGTCGCCGCTTCCATACGGCGGCCGGCCCTGCTGCATTTGACGAAGGACGACGAGATCATGGTACGAGCGAGCGAGGTCGAGGGAAGTGCGCTGATCGGCCCGGACGGCTCGAGCCTCGGGACGCTCGAGACGCTGCTTCTGCATCCCGACGGAACCCCCGTCGTGGTCGGGGCGGCGGTCCGGCCGCCGGCGGCCCTCGTGGTCGTGGCGAAGGCCCAGACGTTCATCCCGCTGTCCACCCTCACCTTCTCGGACGAGCGGGTCACGACCTCGCTGCCCAGACTTCCCAAGGTGCGCGACGCGGCGGACGCGCTCGGGTTCGACCCGGACTTCACGGTCATCTGGTCGGGCATGCCGGTCGAGGGCCCGTCGGGCATCCGGGCCGGGAAGGTCGCCGACTTCGAGTTCGACCCCGAGACCGACGCTGTGGTGTCGATGGTCGTCGACGGAGGAGCGGTGGCGACGGCCGCCTACGGCGCGCTCACCGTTCCGGACGGCGCGATCGTCGGCTACACAGCCGGCGCCGTGCACCTGAACCGCGAGCTGGTGGAACTCGAGGCTGAAGGCGGGATCGCCAAGGCGGCCGCAGCCGCCGTCGTCGGCGCCAATGAGGCGGCCGCCGCGGTCGGCGAGATGGCCGGCAAGGCGGTCGTCAACGCCGGCGCGGCCACGGGCCGCGCGCTGAAGGCGGCAAAGGACGCCCAGATCGGCGAGCGCGCCGCGGACAGAGTCGGCAAGACATGGCGCGACTCGGTGAAGGCGTTCCGTGAAGGAATGGACGGCGACGAGTAGCCCGCATACCGGCGAAGAGAGGCTCCCGCAGTGGCTCGGAAGATACGCACACTCACCGTGGAGAGGATCGGGGACCTTCCCGACCCGTGTTCCGCGTGCGCGGTGTGGGAGAACGCCGGCACGTCGCCGGCCAGGTGCGCGAGCGGTCCAGCGCGGGAAGAGCTCGCGTCCTGGGTGCGCATGGTCCGCTCCGAGTGGGGCGAGTGCGGCCGTATCGTGTACGAGAACGGCGAGGTTCTCGGATTCGTGAAATACGCTCCGCCGCGCTTCTTCCCNCGGGCGNCCTCGATGCCGTCAGGCGTCCCGGACGGCGACGCGGTGCTCCTGGCATGTCTCCATGTCGAGCCCGACGTGCGCGACGCCGGCCTCGGCAAGGTGCTGCTGCAGGCGGCGCTACGCGACCTGGTGTCCCGCGGCGAGCGCGTGGTCGAGGCGTACGCGTCATCCGACCCCGCGGACCGGGAGACGACCCCGCTCATAACGATGGATTTCCTGCTCAAGCAGGGCTTCACCGTGGTCAGACCGCACCCGACCACTCCGCTGATGCGGCTCGAGCTGAGGATGCTCGCAAGCTGGACGGACAGCGTCGAGGCGGTGCTCGAGGCGCTGCAGCTGCCGCGCCGGGTCGGCGAGCGCGTGCCGGCTCCGCTCGTGAACCCGATGCGCAGCGAGGGAACGCGGCGGTGACCGAGACCGGCTCCACGCCCGCGGCGCGCGTTCGCAAGGCGGGATCACTCGAGCGTGTGCGATCCTTCCTGGCGGTCCACGGGCTCGAGGACGGGATGGTCTCCTTCGACGACCGTTCCACCAAGACGTGCGAGCTGGCGGCACAGGCCGTGGGCTGCGAGGTGGGCCAGATCGTCAAGTCGCTCGTGTTCGTCGCCGACGACCGCCCTGTGCTTGCACTCGTGGCCGGGGACAGGCGTGGAGACACCAAAGCGATCGGTGCGCTCCTCGGGGCTCGCTCGGTGCACTTCGCGGACGCCGACACTGTGCGGACGGCGACCGGATACGCGATCGGCGGCGTTTCCCCCTACGACCTCCCGGACGAGCTGACGGTGCTGATCGACGAGTCATTGGGGCGCTTCGACATCGTCTACACGGCGGCTGGAACGCCTTCGTCCATGGTGCGGGTGCCGCGTGAGACCCTGTTCGCGATCGTTCACGGGCAGGTGGCACGAATCTCGCGCGAGCAGGCGCTATGAGCGAAGACACGGAAGAACAGAGCGCGCAGGACGGCGAGGCTCGCGCCCGGAGACGGGCGTGGCTTGCCGTGAACGTGGCTGCGACCGCGCTACTGCTGGCGTTCCTGGGCTTCGGCCCCGTGCCCGTGCGGGCGACGATCGACGGCACGCGGACCTGGGTCCTTCGCGGGACGACCGCCGCGGGCCTGATGCGCCAGGGCCGTTTGGCCGCAGCGGGCGATCTCGTCACGCCGGACGGACGCACCGTGGTGCCCGGGGGCGGGGGCTCGCCCACGATCGACCTGGACGGCGAAGCGGTCACGGCCGCGGCGCCGCTCGACAGCGGCGCGAACCTCGTCAGCAGGCGCGGGCTCGACCTGGTGGAGCCGACGGTGACCCGCACGATCGAGACGACGCCCGCCGTGCGCTACCGGGGAAGCGGGCCGCGCGAGAGCGTCGAGCAGTCAGGGACACCGGGCACGGTCGAAGTGGTGGTCGGTGCGGTGAGCGGCGAGGAGCGGTCAAGGCGCGTCATCTCGGCGGGGACCTCCACGACCGTCCGCCGTGAGCCCGCGTGGCGCGGCAGCATGCAGGTCGCGCTCACGTTCGACGACGGCCCGTGGCCGGGGAGCACCGACGCGATCCTGGCCCAGCTGAAGGCAGCCGGGGTGAAGGCGACGTTCTTCATGATCGGTTCCGCTGTCAGCAGACGCCCCGCGATCGCGAAGCGCGTGTTCGCGGCGGGGATGGAGGTCGGGAACCACACTCAGGGCCACCG